>Ga0207713_1000159_pt1 | contig 101793 bp, 94 predicted proteins | sample KBSS64metaG_FD_184404 | JGI IMG/M metagenome (GOLD analysis project Ga0207713, IMG submission 184404) | Switchgrass rhizosphere microbial communities from Kellogg Biological Station, Michigan, USA - KBS S6-4 metaG (SPAdes) (version 2) | ecosystem: Host-associated > Plants > Roots > Rhizosphere...
GTTTTGCGGTGAGTTTGGGCATGCAGAAGGCCTCCTCACGTGAAAATCTGGTCCCCCATCTGGTCCCCCACTCAGTGCCCGGATACGGACGGAATTTAGTGGAATACGGAAGACGTTCTGAGCTTCTAAAATACTCCAAAGTTGCCGGAATAGAGCGGCCGCATGTCTGTTTATGGATGCCGATGGTCGGGGGTGGAAAAGTGCTGATAATGACTACGCTTCCGCCACACATTCTTCGTTAGAGCCCTGATTATTCAGGGCTTTTTCGTTTCTGGGGTTTGGCAATGCCTTGCCGTCCCTGGTACGGCGTCAGCGAAAATGGTCGCTGTCATGGCGCAGTGAAGGGGCGGCCGGAGCTGACGAGCGCTGATGCGCAGTGATCATAGTGCGCATGCCCGACGTTGAAGATGTAGCCCATTACTTTCTTGAGTTGGAAGGGGATGCTGGTGAAATCTCGAATTTGAAGCTGCAGAAGCTGGTCTACTACGCGCAAGGATTCAGTTTGGCGCTGCGTGGCCAGCCGTTGTTTGACGCGGCCATAGAGGCGTGGATGCATGGTCCTGTCGTGCCAGGTCTTTACCGCCGGTTTCGAGACTACGGATCAAACCCCATTCCTCCAAGTGCCGAATTTGACTCTTCCGTGCTGAGCGCGGACGAACGCCACCTTATAGAGGAAGTGTTTGATGTCTATGGCAGTACTCAGCCTGGAAGCTCCGTCAGCTCACCCATGAAGAAGATCCTTGGCGCGAAAACTATGCTGAGGGCGAGTACAGTCGCGAGATTCCACCAACGTGTAGTGGATCAACTGATCCCGGACACTAAATTGAGTTTTTCCTCAGCGACCGCAGGCGCTAGCCCTTCGTTGAACTGATGCGGTCGCCGCCAGTTGTATCGCTCCATCAGGAACCGGCCAATATCCTGTTGCGCTAGCGAAGCGCTCATGTAGCCCACCGTCGGTATCCATTCAGTTTTCAGGCTGCGAAATAGCCGCTCCATTGGCGCGTTATCGTGGCAGTTCCAGCGCCGGCTCATGCTCTGTTTAAAGCGGTAGCACCACAGCCGTTGGCGGAAAGCTCGGCTGCCATATTGGCTGCCCTGATCGCTATGAAATAAAACATTCTGTGGGCGTCCCCCGCTGCTCGTATGCCATGTCCAGGGCCTTGATCACCAAGTCGGCATCGGGCTTCGGTGAGAACGCCCAGCCCACCACACGGCGTGCATACAGGTCGATCACTGCCGCCACATAGTGCCAGCGACCTTGCGCCCAGACGTACGTGATATCGCCGCACCAGACTTCGTTCGGCGCCGAAACACTGAACTCCCGATCCAGCACATTTGGGATGTCAGGACGTTCCACCGTCGCCTTTTTATAGGTATGCGAGCCGGGCTGTTTACTGATCAGCTTCAACTCGCTCATTAGCTTGCGCACCTTGAACCGCCCGATGTTTGTTCCGTCCTCGCGCAACATGAACATGATGCTCCGACTGCCAGCGGCGCTGCGGCTTTGGCTGAACAGCTCATTCACCCGAGCGCGCAAAGCGAGCCGTTCAACATCCGGCGTTCGTCGTTTGCGACGGTGTGCGTAATAGCAGGATCGGGTGACTTCAAAGACCGAGCACAACAGATCAACCGGCTCTTCTGAGCGGAGTTGATCGACTAACGCGAGCGCTCGTGTTCCTCGGCCATCAAGAGCGCGGTAGCCTTTTTTAGGATCGACTTTTCCCGTTCCAAGCGATTGATTCGGGCTTCCAGTTCCTGGATTTTCTGCTGCTCAGGCGTCAACGCTTTGCTGGTAGGGGTGATACCGCCACGTTCTTGCTGGAGCTGGCTCACCCACCGGCGCAGCACTGATTCAACCAGCTCAAGGGAACGGGCTGCCTCGGCGTGGCTATAGCCTTGGTCGAGGACCAGGATGGCGGCTTCTCGCTTGAACTCGGGCGTTAAGGTACGGCGTTGTCTGGTCATCAGACACCTCTCTATGGCGAGCATTCTCGCCTAAATGGGTGTCCGGTTTCATAGACCACTACAATGAGCAGAAGCTTGGCGTTACAAATATGGTGGTATCCTCTGGCCTTTCGCCATATAGGCGTGCCGTGATGCCAGGCACGCTTCAGTACAGCAGGGAGCCCTTCGCTAGTGGATTCACCAACAACCGACTCTAATTTCCCATCGTCCTCGACCCATGAATCAGCCGCTGAGAAACCGCCGACCCAAGACAACACCATGATCCCGGCCAAGCGCAGCTTGTTCAGTTGGGTTACCAACTTCATTCTCGATGCGGTGGGTTTCGAACAGCGTTCGGCCTGGAAGGCTGGGCATCTGATCGGTGTGGGGGAGGGCTTCGAATCAGGTCGGGATCATGGGAAGAAGCTCGGTCACACCGAAGGGCGAGCTGAAGGGCACCTAGAGGGTAAAACTGAAGGCCTGGAAGAGGGCTTCGCTGAAGGTCATAGCTTGGGGCTCGATGAAGGAAAGCTAATGGTTGAGCTGCGCCCTGGCATTGCTGAAGAGCCTGGTGCACCAGCAAGAAAGGAGCCCGCACTCTTTAAAGACTGGAGGTTTGCCATCACCCCGGAAATGGAGGCGGAGATCCGACGGGATGTTGCGCATTATCTTCCTGACCAGCCTCCTTCTGATGATCAATGGAAGATGATCTTGTCGACCACCCCAACGACATCCGTCGTTGCGGGAGCAGGAAGTGGCAAGTCGACGACAATGGTGCTTCGCCTGATCGTTCTCTACCACTATTTGAAAGTCGATCGGACGAACCTCACGGTCGTCACGTTCACCAGAGAATCCAAGCTGGATTTCGCGAAGAAGGTACGTGAGGTTTTTGACCTTTGGGGCTACGAGGTCTCAGAAGAGCAGTCGCTTGAGATTGTCCGCACCTTCCATTCCCGCATTCTGTCCTTTGCCAAGAGCATTGACGGGCTGAGCGACGTGAAAGCTTTTGAGTTCTTGGACAAAGATCTCAGTGAAGAGGAGAACGACGGCTCGGCGTTGAAAATGAAGCTGGGGGAAATGCAGCTCGACCTCATGAATCAGCTCTACCAAGACCTCTATGAAGGCAACCCTACCTTCCGGGCGTTGATCGCACAGCTGTATCAACGCTCACTGCTGCTGGACTCCCTCGACAAGGACAATCCAGAGGTACAAAAGCGCAAAGACAAGGCTTGGGCCATGTCAAAGCTTGATAGTGCATTGTGCACCACGATCGAGGATCTCTGGAGCGCTGCTGGGCACTGGCCTATCGAGGGGGTTGAGCCTGCCAGGAAGAAAGTCAGGTTGCTCGGGAAGGATTTCCAAGTCAATGGCTACATCCCGGAGTACGATGCCTACGTCATCCTCGGGGTCGATGATTCAGAGCCGGAAGATCTCAAGTTAGATGTCGAGTACGGCTGGTATCTGCGCAAGCATGTGCGCGACAAGCGAACGATGTTCCAAGCCTTCTGTAGCCGCCGAGTCGTCTACCTGAAAAGCTATCAACAAGCAGCGCAGTCGGTCGATGCGCTCCGTGGCAGGGCGATCGCATGTCCGGCGTTCTGGTATAAAGTCCGTGGAGAAATCAGCTCTTCCTACATAATGGAAGCCTTCTACTCCACGGCCTCCTTCATCGAAAACCTTGGGTTGGACGCGGTTCGCGCGGTCAAGAAAATGGGTTTGTACCCTAATGACCCTGACGCTGACTTTTTCCATGCATTGGGAATCTACTGGGCCGCATTTAATCAGCGCCTGCTGGACATGAGCCCCCCTGTGATGACGTTCAACAGCATGTTCTCGATGTTCAGTGAGCGAGGCCACAAAAACTTCTGGGCAGTGCCGGACAGCGTGCTTCGACCAATGACGACGCTGCTCATTGACGAGTTCCAGGACGTCGGAGCAAACACCATAAGCTGGGTGAGGGCAACTTTCAGTGAGATCGAGAGGCGTGGTCTGACCGTCAACACCTTCGGTGCGCCCGCGCATGCGTCGCTCATGGCCGTGGGTGATGACTGGCAAAGCATTTACGGATGGAGGGGTAGCTCGCCGCGATTCCTGATGGATTTCAGCAAAGAATTTAAATCGCCGGCTCACACCCAAGTATTCATGCAGGAAAATCATCGCTCACATCAATGGGTCGTGGATGCCGCTGAGTCAATTGTGAAGAAAACGCCAGGTTTCAAGAACAAACACGGACTGGCGGTCAACAAAGCCGTGATCAGCAACCAGGTGCCGGTGAGGGTAGGTGAGTCCGATGACAAGCACTTTGCTGAGATGGCTGAGAGGCACTACGAGGCCGGTCATTCTATCTTGGTGCTTTACCGCAAGCGGGACACGAAAAAAGAAGCAGAGAAAACCCTCGCGCAGGTCATCCAGCGAGCGCGTGACGAAAAGCAAAGCAAAAAGATCAAGCTGTTGACCTATCACTCTTCGAAGGGCCTCCAGGCTGATGCGGTATTTCTGTTAGGCGATTGCGAGGTCACGAACTCGTCACCCTCCAAGAATGACTTCTACGCCCAGGCATGCATGGGCAAACCTGGCGACCCATGCGGTTACGATACAGCACAGCAGCAAGAGGCTTTGCGGACGGCTTACGTTGCGATCACCAGAGCGGTGACGTACTGCTATTGGTACATCTCATGGGATGAAAAAGTGCCCGCCTCTGAGAAAGCGAGTCGTCATATCGTGGCGAATGAGCCGTTCTGGAGTATCGCGGGCCCACGACCTGCAGCACGTTCAGATGGGATCAAACGCAAGGCACCGAAACCCCGCTAGCCTCTTGCCGTCATACCGTGTGGGAAAAGCGTGAGTCAGTGAGGAGAGGGGGATTTGAGATGCCCCGTTTAACTCAAAAGCGGATTAGGCCGGGGCCTCCACCTCCGTTTCTAATTCCCACCTAATCGTTCACCGGCTATCCCAGTTCGCCGGGAGGCCTTTGGTGTTTGGACTCTATCGAGACAGTGTGGGGTATCTACGAAACCAGGACCAATTCAAAGCAGAGCAACCACCTTGGTGTGTAGTGGCCATTTGATCCCGGAAACTGCGTTACGTTTTTCCTCAGCGACCGCAGCCGGTAACCCATCGTTGAACTGATGCGGCCTTTGCCCGTTGTACCGCTGCATCATGAACCGACCGATATCCTGGTGGGCCCGTGACGCGCTCATGTAGCCCACCGTCGGTATCCACTCCGTGTTGGCGCTGATGCTGAATTGACCTAAATGCCGAGAGGCCCCTGACCCAGTCTGAATCCTCGCGAACCATTGCCTGTACTGGGGTTATGTCGATTTATACGTCGGCTGTGAAATGGACCACCTAGCAAATGTTCTCGGTTGCCTCGCGCTACTGCACCACCGCCTTCCGTGGACCCCAGCCTGCAAGGCGAGGCGCTTCCCGTTGCCGATACAGGCCGGCTTTTCAGGGCAGGGCGGCATTGCGGGCAAGGAGCACATGTTAGCTAGTGTTTACTGACGGCGGTTGCCTGTCCTCAGTCGTTCATCTAGTTGCCGGAAAGGTGCGCTGACAGATTTTCAGACACTGGTTCACCCTTCAGCAGGCTTTTTATCGAAAACTCTGCCGCGGGTCCTTCAACCACTCCTGCAACTCTATCTCTGCCTGCTCCAACGCCGTGCGGTTCAGCAGCTTGCGCAGCAGCGCCATGTGCACCGCGCGGGCGCGCAGGTTGAAGGCCGGCTGGCTGTCAATGTCGTCATTGGGCTGGCGCACGCCCAGTTTTTCGTACAGTTGCTGCAGGCGGTTCTGCACGCTGCGTAGCGACAGGTTGCGGCGCTGGCCGATGATGCGGTCGGTGAGGCCCAGAGCGATGTCCTGCAGCACCTCGTACTCGGCGTCGGTCAGGCCCAGCACATGGTTCTGGCTTTTCTGCTGCACGCCGCGCACCTCGCGGTCTATCACGCATTGCTGTTCGATGAACAGGCTGCGCAGAGCCAGGCGCAGGCGGTCTTCGGAGGCGGTCTTGAGGATATAGCCGTAGGCGGCGCCCTCGGGGACGATGCGCGAGATGCCGCGCACGTAGGCTTCGTCGGCGTAGTTGGACCAGAACATGATCGAGGTTTCCGGGCGCTGGCGCCAGATCGAGCGGGCGGCTTCCACGCCGGTGCAGCGCGGCATCTGCAGGTCCATCACCACCGAGGTAATGGCAAACTCGCCGGCCAGGCGCTCGCCCACGTGGCCGTCCTCGGCCTCCATCAGCCGCGAGCATTCGGGCAGCGCCACCTCGATCACTTCCTTGAGGAAGGCGCGGTGCACCGGGTCGTCTTCTATCAGCAGAATATCCATGGGGCAGGGCTCCTGTTCAGGCGTGGGCCGGCAGCGGCAGGCTGATTTTCACGCAGGTGCCCTTGTTGCCCGGGCCCCTGCCGATGTGCACCTGGGCGCTGAGCAGTTGCGCCCGCACCTGAATGTTTTTCAAACCGCTGCTCTGCAGTGGGCCGGCACCGTCCAGGCCCAAGCCATCGTCGAGGATGGTCAGGTGCAGGTGGCTGTCGGTGGTGGTGATGTCCACGGCGATGGACTGCGGCGCAGCGTGCTTGATGGCGTTGTTCACGGCTTCCTGAATGATGCGGAACAGGGCGATCTGCTGCGGCTCGGCCAGGCGGTTGGCAAGGCCATCGGTGCTGTCACGCAGGTGGGTGGCAATGTCCAGGCCGCTGTTGCGCACACTGCGCAGCAGCAGGTCTTCCAGGCCCTCCTCGAAGCCGAACAACTGCAGCACCGTGGGCTTTACCGCGTCGATGATCGAGCGCAGCTCCTGCATGCTGTCCTGCAGCGCGCCGCCCAGTTGCGCCAGCTCTTCGCCGCTGGCAGTGCCGTGCAGTTGCAGGCGGCCGATGCGCCGATACAGGCGGGTCATGTCGGCCAGGGTCTGGTCGTGCAGGTCCATGCCGATGCGCTGGCGTTCGTTCTCCAGTTCTTCAGTCAGGCGTAGCACGCCCAGGCGCAGGCCTTCCTCGCGGGCGCGAACCTGCGCCTCGGTGATGGCCAGCTGCTTGGCCTGCTCGGTCTGGTGCAGGGCATACAGGTAGGACGCCAGCAGGTCAGCCACGTGCTGGGTATGGCGCACGTCGTCGAGGGTGTAGAAGTTGGCGGTGTGCGTCGAGCAACTGAGCGCACCAATCACCTCGCCGCGGGCCCGCAACGGCACGTGCAGGCGGCTGCGCAGGCGCGCGTCGAAGATCGGGTGGTTGATGGCACCGGGAAACTGAAAGCGCGCATCGTTCATGGCGTCGTCGCTGAGGATGTAGGTCTCGTCGCCGCGCAGCAGCGCGCGAATGGGGCTTTGGGCAATGGGCAACGGATGGTTGGCGAAGTCGCCCCAGGCGGTGTGCACGCCGGTCTCGTAGGCGGACAGGTGGCTGTGGTTGTCCAGCAGCAGGCTCACGTCCAGGTGGTCGTGGGGCAGGATGTGGCGGATTTCCTCGGAAACGGCATCGATCATCGACTGGAAATCCAGGCGCCCGGCTAGTGCCCGGGAGATGCCAAGGAAGTGATGCAGCACGTTTTCGGCGGCAATGGGTGCGCGTGGCGCCATGGTGGTCGGCCTTTGTTGTTATGGGAAGCCTTGCCTGAGTATGACTGAAAGTGGCCTGCAGGCTTGCGCCAACCTTTTGCGGGATCCCGCAAGTAATGTGCGCGCAAAGGGTGTCAAGTATGCAGCAACGCCCCCGGACAGGCCCTGGCCGCCGGTGCAGACTGGGGGCGCAGTCTCAGTAAGACCGGCACGACCGAAGCCTTCGGCGGCCTGATACCCACAACAATAACAAGGGTAAAATCATGAAACGTCACCCGCTGCGCTCAGCGCTGCTGTCCACTGCATTGCTGGTCACGCCGTTCATGCTCGCACAGGCCGCCACGGCCGATAAAACCATCGCCTTGTCCAACAACTACGCCGGCAATTCCTGGCGCCAGGGCATGCTCGCCAGCTGGCAGCAGACCAGCGAACAGGCGGTGAAGGCGGGCACCATTGCCGGCGCGGACTCGTTCACCACCGGCGAGAACCAGGCCACCGAACAGGCCGCGCAAATCCAGAACCTGATCCTGCAGGGCTACAGCGCCATCGTTATCGACGCCGCATCACCTACCGCGCTCAACGGCGCGGTGAAGCAGGCCTGCGACGCCGGCATTATCGTCGTCTCGTTCGACGGCGTAGTCACCGAACCCTGCGCCTACCGCATTTCCATGGACTTCAAGCAAAGCGGCCAGCAGGCCATGGACTACCTGGCCAAACACTTCCCGCAAGGCGCCAACGTGTTGGAAGTGCGCGGCCTGGCCGGGGTGTCGGTGGACGAGCTGATTCATTCGGGCATCAGCGCCGGCGCCGCCCAGTACCCGCAGCTGAAGATCATCGGCTCGGTGAACGGCAATTGGTCGCAGACCGCTGCGCAGAAGGCCGTGGCCGGCATATTGCCCAGCCTGCCGAAGATCGATGCGGTGGTCACCCAGGGCGATGATGGCTTTGGCGTCGCTCAGGCGTTCAGCGCGGCCGGCCGCCCGGCGCCGGTGATCATCTTCGGCAACCGCGAGGAAGAGCTGTCGTGGTGGAAGAAACAGAAGGACGCCAACGGTTACGAGAGCTTCTCCATCTCCAGCGCCCCGAGCATCAGCAGCCTGGCGTTCTGGGTGGCCCAGCAGCTGCTGGATGGCAAACAGTTGCCCCATGACCTGCTGTCGCCGGCGCTGAGCGTTACCCAGGACACGCTGGAATCCTCGCTCAAGGGCGTGGAAAAAGGCGGCATCGTCAGCCAGGCCTACAGCGTCGGCGACGTAGCCAAGCTGACCAGCCCGACTGCCCGCTAAAGGAGACCTGCGATGCAAGCCAATCAAGCGGCCCTGGTCAGCCTGCAGGGCGTGGGCAAGACCTTTGGCGCGGTGCGCGCGCTGAGCAACGTGGACCTGCAGTTTTACCCCGGGGAGTGCCTGGGCCTGATTGGCCACAACGGCGCCGGCAAGAGCACCTTGATGCAGGTGCTGGCCGGCACCCTGGCGGCCGATGCCGGCGCCGTGCGCATGGCCGGCCAAGACGTGCGCGCCGGCTATTGCGTGCAGGTGGCCCGCCAGCACGGCATTCGGTGCGTGTTCCAGGAACTGTCGCTATGCCCCAACCTGAGCGTGGCGGAAAACACCCTGCTGATGTGCCCCGGCCTGCGGGGCTTTGGCTGGCGGCGCAAGGCGGCGGCGTTGATCGGCGCCAGCCTTGACAGCATTTTCCCCGGCCATGGCATCGGCGCCGACGAGGTGGTGGCCGACTTGCCCATCGGCCAGCGGCAGATGGTGGAAATCGCCCGTGCCTTCTGTGTGGCGGGTGAGCACCTGGCGCTGGTGATCCTCGATGAACCCACCTCGTCCCTGGACGCACGGGTGGCCGGGCAGTTGCTGGCCCACGTGCGTCGCTACGTGGCGGGCGGTGGTTGCGTGGTGCTGATCAGCCACATCCTTGGCGAGATGCTTGCCACCTGCGACCGTATCGCGGTGATGAGCGACGGCCAAGTGGTGGAGGTGCGTGCCGCTAGCGCCTTCGACCATGCCTCACTGGTCGAGTGCATGGGCAGCGGCGCCAAGGCCCATGCCGGCACGGGCGCTTTCGTGTCCAAGCGCGAGCAGGCCGCGGTGGTCAACCAGCGTCCGACGCGGCAAATCGATGGCCGCCACATAGCCGCCCATGCCGGTGAAATCGTCGGGTTGGCTGGCCTGGCCGGGCAGGGGCAAAGCCAGTTGCTGATCCAGGTGCTGCGCCAGCGCGTTGCCCAGGGCCTGCCGGTGGCCCTGGTGGCCGGGGACCGGCAGACCGACGGGGTATTCGCGCTGTGGTCGATTGCCCAGAACATCACCATCAGCTCGCTGGCGGCGCTCAAGCGCGGCGTGCTGCTGGACCCGCACGCCGAGCAGGCCATGGCCGCCCGCTGGCAGCAACGCATGGGCATTCGCACCCCCGACATGGCCAACCCGATCCTGTCGCTGTCCGGCGGCAACCAGCAGAAGGCCCTGTTCGCCCGGGCGCTGGCCTCCGACAGTGCCCTGATTCTGATGGACGACCCCATGCGCGGCGTCGACGTGGGTACCAAGCGCGAGGTGTACGCCATCGTGCAGGAGGAAGCCGCGCGCGGCCGCACTTTCATCTGGTACACCACCGAGCTTGAAGAGCTGGACTATTGCGACCACATCTATGTGTTCCGCGACGGCCAGGTGGTGGCTGACTTCCCTCGCGATGAATTGAGCGAGGCGCAGGTGCTGCGCAGCTCGTTCCAGGAGGCCGTGGCATGAATGCGCCCCATCCCTTGCCCTTGAAAGGCCACGCCGTGCAAGCACAGGCAGCGCCCGCCGCGGTGAACCGCGCGCGGCTGTTGCGCAGTGCATTGCCCGGGCTGTCACTGGTGGTGCTGCTGGCCACCATTTTCATCATGCAGCCGCGGGCCATGAGCTACATGGGCATGAACCTGATGCTCAACCTGGCGGTGCCGATTGCCCTGGCCACCATCGCGCAGATGCTGATCATCACCGTCAACGACCTCGACCTGTCTCTGGGCAGCTTCATCAGCTTCGTCGCCTGCGTGGCCGCCACCTTGCTCAATCAGCATCCGCTGCTCGGTTGCCTGGCGCTGGTAGCGTGCGTGGTGGTGTATGCGTTGCTGGGGGCGCTGGTCCATATCCGCCAGTTGCCCGCTATTGTCGTCACCCTGGGTATGTCGTTCATCTGGGGCGGCGCGGCGGTGTTGCTGCTGCCCGCGCCGGGCGGCAGCGCCCCGCAGTGGCTGCAGGCGCTGGTGAAGATCCGCACGCCGCTGGTTCCCTTCGCCATCATCGTCTGCGCGGTGCTAGCGGTGTCGGTGCATGCGTTCCTGATGCGCTCCACCCTCGGCGTGGTGCTGCGCGGCGCTGGCGGCAACCCCCTGGCCATCGCCAAGGCCGGCTGGTCGCTGTTGCGCATCAAGGTCACCCTGTATGCGCTGGCGGGCAGCTTCGGCGTGCTGTCGGGCCTGTTCCTGGTGGGCCTGACCACGTCGGCCGATGCCAGTATGGCGCTGCGCTACACCTTGCTGTCGATTGCGGGGGTCATTTTGGGCGGCGGCGAGTTCGTCGGCGGCCGGGTGTCGCCGATCGGCGCGGTAATGGGCGCGCTGACGTTGGTGCTGGCCGGTTCGTTGCTGTCGTTCATCCGCATTTCTCCCGATTGGCAGATCGGCGCCCAGGGCGCGATCCTGATCCTGGTGCTGGCCCTGCGCACCGCCGTCAACCGCCTGGAGGCTCGCCCCGCATGACTACCGCCACTGGTTTCAATCGGCTGCTGGGCAAGCCCTGGCTGTGGGCGTTCCTGGCCGCGCTGCTGGTGTGGCTCGCCACCCTGGCGTTTACCCGTGGCGAAGGCGCTGGCGCGCTGGTGTCGGGGGCGTTGAGTTTCTCGGCGTTCTTCGTGATCGTCGGCCTGGGGCAGATGTTCGTGATCACCACGGGGCCGGGCAACATCGACCTGTCGATCCCGGCCAACATTGCCTTGAGCGGTGCCGTGGGCATGAAGTTGATGGCGGGGCAGGATCTGAACATTGCCCTGGGCATCGCCGGGGTACTAGCGCTGGGCGTGCTGGTGGGCTGTGGCAACTACGCGCTGATCCGCTTGCTGCGCATTCCGCCGATCATTGCCACCCTGTCGGCCAGTTTTCTCCTGCAATCGCTGGCCATCGCCTACGGGCGCAGCGTGCGCATCGCGCCGCCGGACGGCTTCTACCAGTTCACCACCGGGCATGTGCTGGGGGTGCCGTACCTGGCGATTTTCGTGGTGCTGCTGGCGGTGCTGGGCGGCTATTTACTCACTCGCACCCGGTACGGGCGCTGGACCCTGGCCATCGGCCAGAACGCCCGCGCGGCCGAGCTGGCCGGGGTGCGCGTGGAGCGCGTGCGCTTTGCCACCTACGTGCTGAGCGCGGTGTTCGCCAGCCTGTGCGGGCTGCTGCTGGCGGGTTTTTCCGGCGGCGCGTCGCTGAGCATGGGCGACGAGTACCTGCTGGCCTCGATTGCCGTGGTGGTGATCGGCGGCACCTCGGTGGCCGGCGGTTTCTCTAACGTGCCCGGGCTGTGGGGCGCGGCGCTGTTCCTTTATTTGCTGGTGAGCATGCTCAACACCTTCGGCGCCAGCGCCGGGGTACGGATGATTCTCACCGGCGTGATCATTATCGCGGTGATTGCCGCCGTCAGCGGCCGCAAGCGCGCCCTGTGACCAAGGATTGCAGAATGATTGAAGACATCTACGAATACGCCGACCCGCGCTTTCGCAACCTGACCCTGCCCAACACCCAGCTGGAGCGTCTGTATGACGGCTGCCGCTGGGCCGAGGGGCCGGTGTGGTTCAACGATGGCGGCTACCTGCTGTGGAGTGACATCCCCAACCAGCGGATCCTGCGCTGGACGCCGGAGCAGGGGGTGTCGGTGTACCGCGCGGCCTCCAACTTCGCCAATGGCAACACCCGCGACCAGCAGGGCCGCCTGGTGACCTGCGAGCACGGCACCCGCCGCGTCACCCGCACCGAACCGGACGGCACGATCACGGTGCTGGCCGATGCCTTCGACGGCAAGCGCCTGAACTCGCCCAACGACGTGGTGGTGCACCGCGACGGCGGGGTGTGGTTCACCGACCCCACCTACGGCATCCTCAGCGACTACGAGGGCTACCAGGCCGAGCCCGAGCAGGCCGGGCGCAACGTTTACCGCATCGACCCGCACAGCGGCGAGGTGGTGTGTGTGGCCGACGATTTCGTGCAGCCCAACGGCCTGGCGTTCGCGCCGGATGGCCAGACCCTGTACATCGCCGATTCGGCGCGCACCCACGACCCCGCAGCGCCGCATCATATTCGCGCCATGGAGGTGGTGGACGGCCGCTGGCTGGGCAAGTCGCGGGTGCTGGCGCAGATCGAACCGGGCATTCCCGACGGCCTGAGGGTGGACGTGCAGGGCAACATCTGGACCAGCGCCGGTGATGGCATCCAGTGTTTCGACGCCCAGGGCACCTTGCTGGGCAAGATCCTGCTACCCGAGAAGGTCGCCAACCTGACCTTTGGCGGGCCACGGCGCAACCGGCTGTTCATCACCGCCAATACCTCGCTGTACCTGATTCACGTAGCGGTGGCCGGCGCGCAATACCCGTAGCAACGCGGTGTAGCCGCTGCCGCCAGGCTGCGCTGGCCATTATGGTCACTGGAGATCTCCAGCGTGGTTGAGGGCCAGCGCAGCCTGCGGCAGCGGCTACGATCCGGGAGCAAGCTCTTCAATCAACAAGCGCGCCGGGGCGGGCAAGCCCACGCCGTGGCGGGTAACGATCTCATACGGCTCGCTGCGCGAGGTCAGCGCATAGGGCAGGTGCACCAGCATGCCGAAGTCCACGGCCATCTGCGCCACGTCCTCGGGCATCACTGCCACAAGGTTGGGGTCCTGCAGCAACAACGACAGGGTGGTGAAGGTGGATGACGTCTCGATGGAATAGGTAGGGAAGGCCAGGCCCGCTTCGCGGAATTCGCGCTCCAGGGTCAGGCGCATGGGCATGTTCACCGGGAACACCACCCAGCGCGACGCCGCCAGCTCATCCAGGCTGACCGTGTCGCGCGTGGCAAATGCGTGGGCGGGGTTGGCCACCACAATCAGCGGCTCCTGTTCGCGTGATCGGCAGTCATACAGCGCCGGGTTCTTGCTGACGCTGGTACGGCACAGCGCCATGTCCAGGCGGCCTTCATCGAGCAACGACAGCAGCCGCGCGCTGGTGTCCTCGACAATTTCCACCGACAACTGCGGCTGGCGCGCCCGCAGGCGTGCCAGCGACTCCACCAACGCCGGCACCGCGCCCATGATCACGCCCACCGACAGGCGCCCGCCGTGGCCCTGCATGATGCCCAGCAGCTCTTCGCGCAGGTGCGCCACGTCGGTATGAATCAGCCGCGCATAGCGAATCACGCAGCGCCCCAGGTCATTGGGTTCCAGGCCCTTGCTGGTGCGCTCGAACAGCGGCGTGCCGAGGGTGGACTCGATTTCATGCAGCGCCTTGGTGGCGCCCGGCTGGGTGATGGCCACCGCTTCCGCGGCCTTGTGCAGCGAGCCATAGTCATCCAGCGCAATCAGCAGCCGAAGCTGTTTGAGGCGCAGGCGCGAATTGATGGTGGCGAGGGACGGCAGCATGGTGGGAGATCACTAAAAGTTATCGGTGGATCAGCAGCTCTCATTAGGCAACAACCTGTGGCGAAATTAAAGTGATGCCAACGCGGTGCTCAACGCACCCTGCATAAAAATAACAGCGGAGACCACAGCATGCGGCTGATTCAATTCGAAACCGGACCTCACCAGCGCTTCGTCGGCGTGATCGAAGGGGACTCGATCCAAGTGGTACGCAACACCTCTACCACCCGTGAACTGGCGCTTGACGCCATCGCCCATGGCTGCAGCCTGGTGGCAGAAGTGCACGCCCGTGGCACCGACGCCTCGCCGCACAGTTACACGCAGCTGTTGGCAAAGCGGCGCGTGTTGCCGCCCCTGGACCACGAAGACCCGGCGCACTGCCTGGTCAGCGGCACCGGGCTCACCCACCTGGGCAGCGCCTCGACGCGCGACAAGATGCACCAGCAGAACATCCAGGACGAAGCCGCGCTGACCGACACCGCGCGCATCTTTCAGTGGGGCGTCGACGGCGGGCGCCCGGCCCCCGGGACCGTCGGCGTGCAGCCGGAGTGGTTCTACAAGGGCGACGGCTCGATCGTAGTGCGCCCTGGCGAGGCGTTCAACAAGCCACCGTTCGCCGAAGACGCCGGGGAGGAACCCGAGCTGACCGGCCTGTACGTAGTAGGCGGCGACGGCAAGCCTTACCGCGTGGGCTTCGCCCTGGGCAACGAATTCTCCGACCACGTGATGGAGCGCCGCAACTACCTGTACCTGGCCCATTCCAAGCTGCGCAACTGCAGCTACGGCCCGGAGCTGCGATTAGGCGAGCTGCCGGCCCACCTCACCGGCACCAGCCGCATCCGTCGCAATGGCCAGGTGCTGTGGGAAAAGGAGTTCCTCAGCGGCGAGGACAACATGTGCCACAGCCTGGAAAACCTTGAATACCACCACTTCAAGTACGCGCAGTTCCTGCGCCCGGGCGACGTGCACGTGCACTTCTTCGGCACCGCGACGCTGTCGGTGGCCGATAACGTGCACACCCAGTTAGGTGATGAGTTCGAGATCAGCATGGGCGAATTCGGACGGCCGTTGGTCAATGGAATACAAGCTGGCGAGCGCGAGCTGGCCGCCGGCACAATCACTGCGCTCTAGAAGTTCTCGCGGGTCGCCGCTGCGGGCGACCCCATTGCTGCCTGATAACAATCATAAAAAGCGAGAAGCGTATGAACACCAAGACCGAACGGGTCATGCCGCTGCCAGCGGCCGCTACCAGCACCGGGGCCACCACCGTGCGCTGGCGCATCTTTCTGATCCTGTTGCTGCTGTCGGCCATCAACTACATCGACCGTGCATCGTTGTCGGTGGCCATGCCGCTGATTTCCACCGAATTCGAAATGACCCCGGCCCTTGAAGGCCTGATGCTCAGCGCCTTCTTCTGGTCCTACGCGCTGATGCAGATCCCCGGCGGCATGCTGCTGGACCGCTTCCAGGTGCGCAATATCGTTGGCGTCGCCACCGTGGGCTGGGGTTTCTTCCAGGCCATCGCCGGCGGCGCCCACAGCTGGATGATGCTGCTGGCCACCCGCATTGGCCTGGGGGTGGCCGAGTCGCCGATCATGCCCGCCGGCGCCAAGCTCAACGGCGCCTGGCTTACCCCCAATGAACGGGGCCGGGGCGCCACCCTGGTGGACGGCGGTGCTCCCCTGGGCACCGCGATGGGCGCCATCATCATTGCTGCGCTGATCACTTGGTTCGAGTCCTGGCGCATCGCCTTCTTCATTGCCGGCGTCGGTACCATGCTGGTAGGCGTGTGGGCCTGGTGGTATATCCGCAACAGCCCGGCCGAGCACCCCAAGGTCAACGAGGCAGAACTGGCCTACATCACCGAAGCCAATGCACAAGCCAAGCGCACCCACGGCGAGCGTGCCGCCGTGCTCAAGGAACTGCTCAAAAGCCGCTCGGTGCTGGCGATGTTCGCCGGCTATGCCTGCTACAACAGCGTGTTCTACGGCCTGCTGACCTGGATGCCCAGCTACCTGCATAAGGTACACAACCTGGACATCAAGGCCATGGGCGGCGCCACCTTTCTGATCTTCATGTGCGGGTTCATTGGCGAGCTCTTCGGGGGCTGGCTCGCGGACAAATGGAAAAGCGCCGGCGGCGAACCCAACCGCGTCATGCGCACGCTGTTCGGCAGCGCCGCCGCAGTCACCGCCATGTGCATCCTGCTGGTGGCCTACATCCCTGACGCGGGTACGGTCATCACCCTGCTGTGTGTGGCGTTGTTCTTCCTGCGATGGTGCGGCATGTACTGGTGTCTGCCGGCCATTCTGGGCGGCAAGTCCAAGGCGGGCGTGCTGGGTGGCAGCATGAACTTCTGCGGCAACATGGTCGGGGTAATCGTCCCTATCCTGATCGGACTGATCGTGCAGTTCACCGGATCGTATTTTCTGGCCCTGATCTTCTTCGTGGTAATGGCCATGGGCTTGGTGCTGTTCTCCGCCGTCATCGACTACCGCGAACGTGGTTTCGCTTGAATTCGCCGTAAATTGAGAAGGTTTAACTCCATGGAACTCATAACAAAAACAGGCAACAGCGTTGCCAATGCCGTGATTCGCCTGAACCCGCTGGACGATGTACTGATTGCCCGCCAGCCACTGCCCCTAGGCCTTGAGCTGGCCGTGGAAGGCCTGGTGGTGAAGGAACCGATCCCGTCCGGGCACAAGATTGCCGCCCGCGACATCGAGGCCGGCCAGCCACTGCGGCGCTACGGCCAGATCATCGGCTTCGCCAGCCAGCCGATCGCCGCCGGCCAGCACGTGCACGTGCACAACCTGGCCATGGGTGACTTTTCCCGCGACTACGCCTTCGGTGTCGACGCCTTGGGCGTCGGCGAACGCCGCGAAGACACGTTCATGGGCATCGTGCGCGAAGACGGCCGCGTGGCCACGCGCAATTACATCGGCATCCTCACCTCGGTGAACTGCTCGGCCACCGTCGCCAAGGCCATCGCCGACCATTTCCGCCGCGACATTCACCCCGAGGCGCTGGCTGCCTACCCGAACGTCGACGGCGTGGTGGCGTTGACCCACAGCTTCGGCTGTGCCGTGGACCCGGGCGGCGAGGCGCTGGCCATGCTGCGCCGCACGCTGGGCGGCTATGCCATCCACCCCAACTTCGCCGCCGTGCTGATGATTGGCCTGGGCTGCGAGACCAACCAGATCCCCGACCTGCTGGCGGCCCAGGGCCTGGAGCGCAACAACACCCTGCGCACCTTCACCATCCAGGGCACCGGCGGCACCTCGAAGACCATTGCCAGCGGGATCGAGCAGGTCAAGTCGCTGCTAGCCGAGGCCAACTGCGTCGAGCGTGAGCCGGTCAGCACCAAGCACCTGATCATCGGCCTGCAGTGCGGCGGCTCCGATGGCTATTCGGGCATCACTGCCAACCCGGCGCTGGGCAACGCGGTGGACCGCCTGGTGGCCGCCGGCGGTACCGCGATCCTGTCGGAGACCCCGGAGGTGTACGGTGCCGAGCACCTGCTGACCCGTCGCGCCGTGAGCCGCGCGGTGGGCGAAAAGCTCATCGAGCGCATTCACTGGTGGGAAGCCTACTGCGAACGCATGAACGCGCAGTTGAACAACAACCCCTCGGCCGGCAACAAGGCTGGTGGCCTGACCACCATCCTGGAGAAATCCCTGGGCGCGGTGGCCAAGGCCGGCTCCTCGGACCTGGTGGACGTATACGAGTACGCGCAAACCGTCACTGCCCATGGCCTGGTGTTCATGGACACTCCCGGCTACGACCCCATCTCGGCTACCGGCCAGGTGGCGGGTGGCGCCAATTTGATTGCCTTTACCACTGGCCGCGGCTCGGCCTATGGCTGCGCGCCGTCGCCGTCGATCAAGCTGGCCACCAACACGCGGCTGTGGGAAAACCAGGAAGAGGACATGGACGTCAATTGCGGCGGCATTGCCGACGGCAGCATGACCATCGAGGAGCGCGGCGAACATATCTACCGGCTGATGCTGCGCATCGCGTCGGGCGAGCGCAGCAAGAGCGAGCAACACGGCTATGGCCAGAACGAATTCGTGCCGTGGCAGATCGGCGCCATCACCTGAACCCGCTGCCAGCTTTTTCAAGGAATCCGCACCATGACCCAGATGACCGGCCACAGCTTTATCGGCGGCCAGCGCAGCCAGCAGGGCAATACGCTGCTGCAGAGCCTGGACGCCCATACCGGCGAGCCGTTGCCTTACCGTTTTTTCCAGAGCACCGAAGCCGAGGTGGACGCCGCCGCGCAAGCCGCTGCGATCGCCTTCACACCTTACCGACAGTTGCCAGCCGAGCGCCGCGCGCAGTTCCTCGACGCCATCGCCAGCGAACTGGATGCCCTGGACGAGGACTTCATTGCCTTGGTGGGCCGCGAGACCGCACTGCCGGCCGCGCGCATCCAGGGCGAACGCGCACGCACCAGCGGCCAGTTGCGGCTGTTCGCCAGTGTGCTGCGGCGCGGCGACTTTTATGGCGCGCGCATCGACCACGCGATGCCGGAGCGCCAGCCGTTGCCGCGCGTGGACCTGCGCCAGTGCCGCCTGGGCGTGGGCCCGGTGGCGGTGTTCGGGGCCAGTAACTTCCCCTTGGCGTTCTCCACCGCGGCGGCGCTGGCCGCTGGCTGCCCGGTGGTGTTCAAGGCCCACGGCGGGCACATGGCGACCGCCGATTGCGTGGCGCTGGCCATTATTCGCGCCGCTGAACGCACCGCCATGCCGGCGGGGGTGTTCAACATGATCCATGGCGCCGGCGTGGGCGCCGCGCTGGTCAAGCACCCAGCCATTCAGGCGGTCGGTTTCACCGGATCGCTGGCCGGCGGCCGCGCCTTGTGCGACATGGCGGCGGCACGCCCGCAACCGATTCCGGTGTTCGCCGAGATGTCGAGCATCAACCCGGTGGTGGTGCTGCCCCAGGCCCTGGCAGCGCGGGGCGCAAGCATCGCCCGAGAACTGGGCGCCTCGGTGATGCTGGGCGCGGGGCAGTTCTGCACCAGCCCCGGTTTGGTGGTGGGTATCCGCTCCCCGGCGTTTAGCGCCTTCACTGCGGCGCTGGTGCAGTTCTTCTGCGAACAAGCGCCGCAGACGCTGCTCAACGCCGGCGGTCTGGACAGCTACCGCCACGGCATCGAGCGCCTCGCAGGCACACCCGGCGTGACCTTGCTGGCAGGCGAGCCGCAGGCCGGACGCCAGGCGGGGCCGCGGTTGTTCAAGGCTGACGTGGAGCTGTTGCTGAACCAGGCTCCGGTGCTGCAGGAAGAGGTGTTCGGGCCGGCCACGGTGGTGCTGGAAGTGGCCGACGAGGCGCAACTGGCCCTGGCGCTCAACCACTTGCAGGGGCAGCTCACGGCCACGCTTATTGCCGAGCCGGCAGACCTTGAGCGGTTCGCAGCCCTGGTGCCGGTGCTGGAGCAGAAGGCCGGGCGGCTGCTGATCAACGGCTACCCCACGGGCGTCGAGGTGTGTGATGCCATGGTACATGGCGGGCCGTATCCGGCCACCTCGGATGCGCGCGGCACCTCTGTGGGCACGGCAGCGATCGATCGCTTCCTGCGGCCGGTGTGCTACCAGAACTACCCGGACCATCTGCTGCCCGATGCGTTGAAGGACGCCAATCCCTTGCAAATCTATCGGTTAGTCAATGGGCTGCCCAGTCGAGCAGCCGTGTAGCAGGATTTTTGATAGAGGCAGGTGACAAATTCGTCATCTGCCATCTTTCAAGAAGCCCATCTGATCAGCCCATGTTTGTCAGAGGGTGATACTTTATGGGCATTCACGATGAAACCTTATGTGATACAGAGCTGTGGCTGCGCCGGAATGGTTTGGTACGCCTCCTGAGGATATTCAAAGCAACACACCGTGCGCTATCTAACTCAAAGGAATGAGTTCGGACGCAAATGTGGGCGTAATTGGATATGGGGCGACAGCAGTCGTTCGCGACTGGCCGAATCAGGCAATGGTACTTAAACGCTTTGCGTACAACACCCCAGCATTCGCTTCTGCATTACCCCTGAAGCTCCCTGCGCACAATCTCCGCACCAGCACTCAACGCATTCAACTTGCCCCTTGCCACCCGCCGAGGCAACGGGGCCATGCCACAGTTTGTGCACGGGTAGAGCTTGTCGGCGTCCACAAACTGAAGCGCTTTTCGCAGGGTGTTGGCGACTTCCTCAGGTGTTTCGATAGTGTGGGTTGCCACGTCAATGGCCCCTACCATCACTTTCTTGCCACGAATGAGTTCAATCAGGTCCATTGGCACCCGCGAGTTGTGACACTCCAGCGAGACGATATCGATGCTGGATTTCTGCAGCCTGGGGAACGCCTCCTGATACTGGCGCCACTCGGCCCCCAGCGTCTTTTTCCAGTCGGTATTGGCCTTGATGCCGTAGCCATAGCAGATATGTACCGCCGTTTCGCATTTGAGGCCTTCGATTGCCCGCTCCAGGGTGGCCACGCCCCAATCATTCACCTCGTCGAAGAAGACGTTGAAGGCGGGCTCGTCAAACTGGATGATATCAACGCCCGCAGCTTCCAGTTCCCTGGCTTCCTCATTGAGAATCCTGGCGAATTCCCATGCCAGTTTTTCGCGGCTTTTATAGTGGTTGTCATGAAGCGTATCAATCATCGTCATGGGACCCGGCAGTGCCCATTTGATGGGTTGCCGGGTTTGCTGGCGCAGAAACGTGGCGTCTTCAACGAACACGGGTTTCTGGCGAGCCACCGCGCCCACGACGGTGGGCACGCTGGCATCGTAGCGATCACGGATCCTGACGGTCTCACGCTTCTCGAAATCGACGCCGCTCAGGTGTTCGATAAACGTGGTGACAAAGTGTTGGCGTGTTTGCTCACCGTCGCTGACGATATCGATACCTGCCTGCTGTTGCTCTTGCAGCGACAGCCGCAATGCATCGTGTTTTCCCTCGACCCATTCATCGCCCTGCAGTTTCCAGGGCGACCAGAGTGTCTCTGGCTGTGCCAGCCAGGCGGGTTTGGGGAGGCTGCCAGCCGTTGAAGTGGGTAGCAGTTTTTTCATGATGCATGGCCTTGTGTATGCAGTTGACCAAAAAGCGCCATCAGGCGCGCCTGGTATGGCTTGATGAAGTGTTTCTCGGCGAACGCCCCTTGCTCCATGGCCAGGCGGCTGCGCTCTTCCCGGTCATAGACAATTCGGGTCAGTGAATAATCCTGATGCTTCAAGCTTGGCTGGTAGGATTTTCCTGCTGCGGAATTCGCGTTGTAGATCTCGGGGCGGTAAATTTTCTGGAACGTATCCATCGTGCTGATGGTGCTGATGAGTTCAAGGTTGGTGTAGTCGCCGAGCAAGTCACCGGTAAAATAAAAAGCCAGGGGCGCAGCACTATTCGCAGGCATGAAATAGCGAACCTTCAAGCCCATTTTCCTGAAGTATTCATCCGTCAGCGAGTATTCACCCTGCTGGTATTCGATACCCAGTACAGGGTGCTGGTTTTCAGTCCGATGGTAGACCTTGCTGCTGGAAACACTCAGGCAGATAACGGGCGGTTTTTTGAAGTGATCTCTGTAGGCGCTCGAGGCTACGAAGCACTGGAACAGCTTGCCATGAAGGTCGCCGAAATCGTCCGGGGTACTGAAGGCGGACCGGCCCTGGTTGTGGCCTGGCAAAAGCACGCTGAAGTCGTAGTCCCGAACGTAAGAGGAAAAATTGTTTCCGACAATACCGTCAATGCGTTCGCTGGTTTTTCGGTCAATGACCGTTGTTTTCAATATCTCGATCAGCGGGAGGGCATTGGCGCTGCTGTCGAAGTCGATATTCATCTCGACGGAGATGATGTCAAGCTCGACCGTGTAACGATCGCCGGCGGGGTTGTCCCACTGCGCCAGGGCATTGAAGCGATTATTGATCATTTCCAGGGTGTTGCGTAAATTCTCCTGGCGCCTGCTTCCTCTCGCCAAGTTGGCAAAGTTAGTCGTGATTCGGGTATTGTCCGATGGCGTGTAATGTTCGTCGAAACGAATACGCCTGATGGTGAAGGCGAAGTCATTGCTCATGGTGGTCGGGTGCTCTAATCGATTCTGTTTGTCAGTGCGCTCTGTTTTCCCTTTTACCGGTTTTGGTCAATGAGTATCTGCACTGTTATTAGCAGTATCTTATGGGGGGCTATCGAACAAGCGCTAGTGAATTGATTTCACAGAATCTTTAGTCATCTTCATGCGGGCATCACGGCGTGACTCAAATTGGATATCGCGCGGTCAGGCCATGATCGCCAGGAGAGAAAGGTTATTAGCCAGTCATCACAACCAGTGCCACAACCGACTCCAGAACCCACGCTCCAGATCATTCCTGCACCCCGCGTATTGCTGCGCATACATCTGCGACCGGGCCTGCACCTTGCCCGCCACGTGCGGCAACCACGCCTTGCTGGCATAGGTTCGCTGCCGATATCCACCCCAGCCCTCGTGGTAGTTCAGGTACTGGTCATACGCATTGTATTTCGACACGCCGTTGATGGTGTAGGTCTTGTCCATGTACCAGCCGACAAAGTCGATGGCGTCGTCGAAGTCCTGACGGCTGGCGCCGCTGCGGCCGGTACTTTTGCGGTAATCGTTCCAGCCTTCATCCTTGGCCTGCGCGTACCCTGCGGCCGTGGTAACGCGCCCCCATGGGATGATCCACAACAGATATTTGCGCGGCGCCTTGGCGTCCTGGTGGAAGCCTGACTCCTGATACATGATCGCGAACGGCACCTGGATCGGCACGCCCCAGCGCTGTTGGGTGATTTTGGCGGCGTCGTACCAATCATCCTTCTCCCGAAAGATGCCGCAGATGTCATCGGGCGTGCGCGGTGGTGACGTGCTGCATGCGGCCAGCAAGGCGGTGAGTAACAAAAGTCCTGCGGTTCTGCCTGCGCTCAATGGGCACCTGTCCGATACGCGAAAAAGCCGGCATTTTACGCACTCGGGGGGACTGATGCCGATATGTCATCACGCGATTGCTTCAACGCCCAGGCCGCAACGCCCCGCAAACAGGCAACTTATTGAAAATAATGAATAATTTTTCATTGTCCGTAGAACTTTTCTGCCGGTCGTGGTCTACCTGATGAGATTTTTGTCGAAACTGACACAGTTGGCGCCGCAGCCGCGAGGCCGATTCGGATTCAACGGCTTATCAGAGACCTACCTGACTTATGAAATTCTACAGCCCCTCCATCGTGCTCGCAGCGGTGCTTTCGTTGGCGGCAGCAGGGACTGCCTGCGCCTCGCCAATGCAGGCGCCGCTGGCCCCGTCGCTCGTTCAAGGCCCTGCGGGGAAGACTCCGGGCGCGGCCAACCCATGGCCAGGTTTGCTGAGCCTGGGCAGCCAGCAGTCAACCGAGTTGGCCTATGACGACCACTACCGGCGCGACGGCCACTGGCAGTCCCGTCAGGAGCAGATTCGCCGGGAGCACTGGCGGCGGGAGCAGGCACGCCGGGAGGCGGAGCGTCGTCATGAGTGGGAACGCCGCCATCATCATCGGCGCTAAGCCAACACATGTACTCGCGCGTTGCCAGGCACACCGCATGAAGGCCGACGCGGCCTCACGGCTGCTACCGGTCTCGCACCCGCTGAAGCGTCAGGCCCGCCCCGCAAACACTTCCTTGAGCACCGGCACCGCCGACATCGCTTTCGGCCACCCCACGTAAAACGCCAGGTGCGTCACCACTTCAGCCGCCTGTTCCCGGGTGAGCCCGTTGTCCATGGCGCGGTTGAGGTGGAAGGGCAGTTGCGCTGCCTGGCCTTGGGCGACAAGCGCCGCCACGGTCACCAGGCTGCGGTCTCGGGGTGTGAGGCTGCTGTCGCGCCACACCTGCCCGAACAGTATTTCGTTGGTGTAACGGGCCAGTTCAGGGGCCACGTCACCGACACCAGCCTGGACGGCGGCGCGGCGTTTGCTTTCGCTCTCCGGGTCCAGGGTGAGCGGCGCGTCGGGCGCCGGCGTTACCTGCTCGGCACCCAGGTGTCGCTCCGTGAATACCTGCTTGGCCACGCCCACTGCAGACATCGCGTTCGGCCAGCCGGAATAGAACGCCAGGTGGGTGATCAGCGCGGTGATCTCGCCGGGCGTGAGGCCATTGTCCAGGCCCAGCCGGATGTGCCCCTGCAGTTGTGGGAACTGGCCGCTGGCGACCAGCGCGGCCACGGTCACCAGGCTGCGGTCGCGAGGGGACAGTGCCTCGCGTTTCCACACTTCGCCGAACAGCAGCTCAGTGGTGTAGCGGTACAGTTGCGGGGTTATTTCCAGCACGTCGGACGAAGGCTTGGGGTCGGGCCGTGCCTGTGCCTGGTCGGCGCCCACGGCGGCGGAGCAGAGCAGGGTGGCGAAGGTGGTCGCGGTCAGCAGTTTCATGGTGCACTCCCAGCAGAAAATTGGACGGCCCCGGGCGCAAGGTCGGCCCCTGCGTGCGCTGACGTGAATGCCGATCAGGCTTCTTCAGGCGCGGGCACCGGCCCATGGTAGGCAACGCGGGCCGGTAGATTAATAGCCGCAAACAGCATGTAGTGATGAGTGTTGCTCATCAACGTGATGACACGGCAGGGGCGAACTCAGCGGTTCACGTTCTTCTGCAGGTGGGCCGGGTAGCGATCCCCCACGACCTGGATCTGTGCCAGGGCCGTGGCGATGGCGGCCAGGTCGTCGCTGCTCAGGGCGAGGCTGGCGGCCCCGTTGTTTTCAGCCAGGCGGTGCGGTTTGGTCGTGCCCGGAATAGGCACGATCCAGGGCTTTTGGGCCAACAACCACGCCAGGGCCACCTGGGCTCGGGTCGCGCCCTTGCCATCGGCGATCGCGCCGAGTACCTCGACCAGCCGTGCATTGGCTGTGCGGTTTTCTTCGCTGAAGCGGGGCACCACGTTGCGGAAATCATCGGCGGCGAACTGGGTGTGCGCATCAATGGCCCCGGTCAGGAAGCCTTTGCCCAAGGGGCTGAAGGGCACGAAACCGATCCCGAGTTCTTCCAGCACGGGCAGGATCTGTTCTTCGGGCTCACGCCACCACAGCGAATATTCACTCTGCAGAGCCGCGACCGGCAGCACCGCGTGGGCACGACGTATGGCATCGGCGCCGGCTTCGGACATGCCGAAATGCAGCACCTTGCCTTCCTGAACCAGTTGCTTGACCGCCCCCGCCACTTCTTCAACCGGCACCTGAGGGTCGACGCGGTGCTGGTACAGCAGCTCGATACGGTCAGTCCCAAGCCGTTTCAGCGAAGCCTCGACCACGGCCCTGATGGTGTCGGGGTGGCTGTCCAGCCCTTGCGCGGGCATACCGTTCCTGAAGCCGAACTTGGTGGCGATCACCACCTGGTCACGCACCGGTGCCAAGGCTTCGCCCAACAGGGTTTCATTGCTGTAGGGGCCATAGGCTTCGGCGGTGTCGAAGAAATTCACCCCCTGGTCAAAGGCCGCGCGAAGCAGCTTGACGGCGGCGTTGTGTTCAAGGGCGGGGCCGTAGGCGAAACTCAGGCCCATGCAACCCAGCCCCAGGGCCGAGACCTGCAAACCACTTTTACCGAGCTGACGCTGTTGCATGCTTCGTCTCCTTCGCAAGAATGTAGATGGCAGGTACACTTTAGATTCCTGTGCCAATCTCAACAATTGGCAATTGGGTTCATGGGGTGTTGAGGAGAATTCATCAATGATTCGTGCCGGGTTGCCTGAATTGACGGCCTTTGTCGCCATTGCCGAGCAGCGCAGCTTCAGTGGCGCGGCCAGGGCGATGGGCGTGTCGCCTTCCGCGCTCAGCCATTCCATGCGTGGGCTTGAAGCGCGGTTGGAATTGCGGCTGTTCAACCGCACCACCCGCTCAGTGGCGTTGACGGAGGCCGGCGAACAGCTGTATCGCCGTGTGCAGCCGTTGCTGGGGGATCTGGAGTGTGCAGTGAACGACGTTACCTCCGAGCGCAACACGCCTTCGGGCTCGATACGCTTGAGTGCATCGGAGTCGTCGTTCAAGCTGCTGATTCGGCAGGTGATGCCAGCGTTTCTGCTGGAACACCCGCGTATCCATATCGAATGCAGCGTGGACAGCCGCCTGGTGGACATCGTCGCGGACGGCTTCGACGCCGGCATCCGGCTGTACGACGACGTGCCTCGGGACATGGTGGCGGTGCGCTTCGGCCCGGATATTCGCTTCGCCGCGGTGGCTTCACCCGATTACCTGGCGCGGCACCCTGAGCCCAAGGCGCCCCATGACCTCAAGGCGCACCGCTGCATCCGGTTTCGCTTCGCCAGCGGCACCTTGTTCCGTTGGGACCTTGACCACTTGGGGCACTCGGCGAGTATCGACGTGGATGGCCCCATGACCCTGGACAACATCAACCTGATGGTCGAGGCCGCGCTGGGCGGCATTGGCATCGCCTGGGTGCCCCTGGACCAGGTGGTCGAGCACCTGCAGGCCAGGCGCCTGGTGCACCTGTTGCCCGACTGGGGGCCCTATTACCCGGGAGCATGCCTTTACTACCCGGCGAACCGCCACCCACCCATGGCCTTGCGGCTGTTTGCCGAAGCCGTGCGCGAATGGACGCGGCAGCAGGCGTAGGGGCCCGCGCCGCGGCGAACGTGGGTGCGGGTCAGGCTTTGCCCGCGCGCAGGAAGTCGGCCCACCGACGCACCAGGTAATTGTGCTCGTCCATGACCGAGTTCCACACGCTGATGTGCCCCATGCGCTCGGCGTAGGAGCCGCCTTCACGGCAGGCGCCGGCGTCGATCAGCGGCAAGCCGTCGCTGCCCATCAGCTCTTCGCGTGCCGGCTTGCCGTCGTACCAGTAGTCCCACTCCGCGGCGCTCAAATGGTCGCGGGCACGCAGGGGGTTGGAAATATAGAACCCTTGGCGGGCCATTACCGCGCCCGGCCAACCCGCCAGCCACCAGTTGAGGTAGGCATAGGCGGCATCGCGCACACGCCCCTGGGCGCAGCGGGACAGTGACAGCCCGCCGAACCAGGCTCGGTAGCCTTCCCTGGGCACGGCCAAGCGGTACTCGATACCGGCGCGGTGCAGTTGCATCAGCGTGGGTGACCACAGGCTCTGAATGTCGATGCGCGGTTGCAGCATCAGCTCGCCGGCCTCCTGGCCGTCTGACCAGAAGGCGGCGAAATGGCCATGGCGCTGTTTGTCGATGAGGATTTTCGCCAGTTGGTCTATTTCTTCCAGCGCCAGGTTGCCGATGTTGTCGAACCGGGCCAGGCCTGATGCCTGCACGGCCAGCGCGGCATCGAGGGCACCGATGGACGCATCGCTTTGCAGGGCGATGCGCCCGCACCAGGACTCGTCCACCAGCCATGCCCAGCTCTCGTCCGCCATGGCCAGCCCGGCCGGCAGGTGCTGGGGGCGGTAGGCGAAACTGTCGGCGTTGTGGGTCAGGGGCAACATGCTGATCAGGTCGGTGGCGCGCTTGCCCAGGCTGCCGTCGTGCTGCACGAACAGACGGTCGCACGGCAGGCTGCCGGTGGCCAGGCGGTCATCGGGGTTGAGCCGGCCGCGCTTGGGCAGGTCGTTGATCTCTTCCCACAGCGCCAGGCGGCGGGTGTCGATGGGCTGGATGGCTCGTGCCGGCCACACCAGGTCGACGTTGTGGAACCATTGGTCGTACAGGTCGTAGCTGTCGGGTTGCATCACCGCGATGCGCTGTGCCTGTTGCACGTCGTGAATCTGGTAGACGATGCGCACCCCCAGCTCTTGCTCGGCGCGCTGGCGAATCGATTCCAGCAGGGTCACTGAAGTGCCCAGCACGCGCAGGGTAACCGGCTCGGTCATGCGGCCACCCGTGGCTGGCCGAGAAAGGCGGCGAACGAACGGCGCAGCAAGCCGGTGTCCACGCCCCGCACGATGAACACCAGGCGCGAGGTGCGCGGGCCTGCGGGCCAGCAGGCCAGGTGGACGGGGGCGTGCAGGCAGTGCTGTACACCGTGAATGACAATGGGATGTTCGCTGTTGATCACTTCCAGGATGCCCTTGACGCGCAGGATTCGTTCGCCGTGGCATCTTAGCAGCATCGACAGCCACACACCGAAGGTCAACCAGTCCAGGGGGGCGTCGAAGCTCAGGCAGCACACCTGTGCTTCAGCGTGGTGGTGCGCGTCCACAGGCTGGAACAGCGTCCAGCGCGCCAGTTCGCTGGCGATGGCCTCGCCCCGTGGCCCCTGGCTGCGCAGCAACGGGTCAGCGCCGCTCAAGGTGCGGGCGAGCTGGACCGGGGCCCCGCCGTTGATTCGGCTCAGGCGTTCCTGTACCTGCGCCAGTACCGTCGCGTCGACGCGGTCGTCCTTGCTGATCAGCAGGTGGTCGGCGGCGGCGACCTGCGCCAGCCATTCGGGGTGCAGGCGCTGTTGCAGCGCGGCATGCTCGGCGTCCACCAGGGTAATCATCTGGCCCAGGTGAAAGTGGCCGCGCAGGTTGGCGTCCTTGGCCAGTGTCGCCAGGATAGGCGCGGGGTCGGCCAGGCCGGTGGTTTCCAGCAGTACGCGGCGCAGCACCGGCAACTCGCCGCGGCGCTGGCGCACCTCCAGGTTCAGCAGGGCGGCCTTGAGGTCACCGCGAATGGAGCAGCACACGCAGCCGTTGGGCAGCAGCACGGTGTCCGGCGCTAGGTCTTCGACCAGCAGATGGTCCAGGCCCACTTCGCCGAATTCGTTGATCAGCACAGCGGTGTCGCTCAGGTCCTGGTCGGCGAGCAGGCGCTTGAGCAGGGTGGTTTTGCCGCTTCCGAGAAAACCGGTGATGACGGTCAGGGGGATGCTCATGACGCGGCCTCCAGGTGCTGCAGCAGGCGCGGGTCCAGCGGGTCGAGAGGGCGCCCGATGATGGCGTGGGCCTTGCCCCACAGTTCGTCCAGGCCGCTGGCCAGTTCCTGGCGGCCGGTGGGGCCCTGTACCAGGTAGGCAGAGCCCTGGAAGTCGCACACGTTCAACCGGAACGGTGCCAGCACGCGGTTGATGGCCGTGATGCGTTGCAGCCGCTCACGGCGGCGCGGCAGTTCGGCGCTCAGGGGGTCGCTCCAGTGAATGTCTTCGCCCAGCAGCCCGCACAGTCCACACATGATGTTCGCCTTCTTGCAAAGGGCCGGCCCGGGTCGGGCCGGCCGGTTCGATGCACCGTCAGGGCATCACGTCGCCCGAATTGGGGCCCAGGGTCTGGCCGACGAACAGGTTGCCGCCCGGCTCCGAGGCCAGCAGCACGGCAACGGGCGCCACTTCTTCGGCCAGGCCGAAGCGGCCCAGGGGCAGCTCGCGGGCCTTGGCGGTTTTCCAGTCCTGGCTCAGGTCATCCACCAGCGCGGTGGTGATGGGCCCGGGCGCGATGGCATTGACCAGCACGTTGTGTTTGGACACTTCCAGTGCCAGCGACTTGGTGAAGCCGATCACGCCAGCTTTCGCCGCCGCGTAGTGGGTCAGTTCAGCGCCGCCCTTGATACCCAGTTGCGAAGCGACATTGATGATGCGCCCCCAGCGCTGCGCCAACATGGCGGGCAGGGCCCGTTGGCTGGCGATGAACACGCTGGTCAGGTCCACGCGCAGCATGTCGTCCCACATGTCCTGGGTCAGGTCCACGCAGGGCGCCTGGGTGAGCATGCCGGCATTGTTGACCAGAATATCGATGCCGCCGAAGGCGTCCACGCAGCGGTCGACGCCGGCCTGGGCGCCGGTGCGGGTGCCGACGTCGGCCACGCAGGTCACCACGTCGGCGCCCAGGGCGCGGCACTCCAGGGCCACGCGCTCCAGGGCCGGGCCGTTGCGGTCGCCCAGCACCAGCCTGGCGCCCGCTTCTGCATAGGCCCGGGCGATGGCCGCACCGATGCCGCTGGCCGCGCCGGTGATCACGGCGCGCCGCCCGGCCAGTGGGCGGGCGAGGGTTCTGAGGGTGTCTTGCATCACGGCTTACTCCGGCCAGCGAACGGTGAGGCCACCGTCGATGACAATGCTTTGCCCGGTCAGGTAACTGGCGTCGGACGAGGTCAGGAAGGCCACCAGGGCGGCCACTTCATCGGCGCGCCCCACACGCCCCAGGGGGATGGCGCGGGCGGCCTTGGCCAGGCCCTCGGGGCCCAGCGAGTTTTTTGCGTCCAGTGATTGCGGCGTTTCGATCAGGCCGGGAATCACGGCGTTGCAACGAATGCCGCGCGGCGCCAGTTCCACCGCCAGCGAGCGGCACAGGCCCGGTACGCCGGCCTTGGCGGCGGCGTAGTGGGCATGGTCCTGCCACCCGTAGACGCCGCCAGCGATGGACGAGATGGCCACCATGGCGCCGCCGTCGCCCATGTAGCGCGAGGCCGCGCGGAAGGTGCGCATCACACCGGTGAGGTCGACATTGAGCAACTCGTTCCAGCGTTCATCAGTCATCTCCAGCAGCGGTGCGGCTCGCAGCAGCCCGGCGTTGGCCACGGCATAGTCCAGGCGCCCGAACTGCTCCACGGCTTGCGCTGCCGCGGCGTCTACCGATTCGGTAGAGGTCACGTCCAGCGCCAGCATGATGCACTCGCCACCCACCTGGGCGACGCGGCTGGCGGTGTGCTGGGGGTCATGTGGGTCGCCCGGGAAATACCCGCCCACCACGCGCACGCCGCGCTGGGCATAGGCCACGGCCAGGGCCTGGCCGATGCCGCTGGCGGCACCGGTAATGAAGGCTACGGGGGAAGTATCGACAGCAGTCATGTGCAACTCCAGTTTACTTGACACTTTCAGGGCTGATGTGGCGCGCGGCCAACATCACCAGGCCGGACAGGAAGCAGGGCACCGCACCGAACCAGATGGCGGCGCTGCCCCATTGGCCACCGCCCGTCAGCACGCCGGTGATGCCCAGGCCAGCGACCACAGCACCGATGGGCCCCATGGCATGGACGATGGCACCGCCCGTGGCACGGATGCTGGTGGGGAAGCTTTCGCTCATGAAGAACAGCAACGCCGAATAAGGGCCGTTGAGGAAGAACAGGCCAACGCTGTACAGCGTGACCACGGTGACCAGGTCGCTGGGGCCATAGATCATGGCCGCGAAGGCCACGCCGCCGCACATCCAGCCCAGGGCCACAGTGTTGCGCCGGCCGATGCGGTCGCCCAGCCAGCCGTGGAACAGGTAGCCGCAAAAGCCCACCAGGTTGGACAGCACCAGAATCCACAGGGAGTTCTGGAATGACACGTTGTGCACGCTGACGATCACCGAGGTGCCCAGCACGCTGAACACTTGGATGGCGGACCAGTTGAGCAACAGTGCCACGCTCAGTACCAGCGTGGCCCGCAGGGCCTGGCCGCGGAACGCCGCGCCGACACCGGCCTTGGCGTGTTCCTGGTAATCAATACCGTAGGCCTTGGCCAGGGCTTGTGCCTGGGCGTCTTCGCCGGCCTTGCGCAGCTGGGCGATGCGCAGGTGCAGCTGGAACTGCGGGCTTTCCTTGAGCCTGCGAGCCAGGATCGCCACCACGAACGCCGGGATGGCGGCGAAGACGAAGCACCCTTGCCAGCCAATGCTGGGCAGCAGCAGGGCGGTCAAGCCAGCGGCAATCAGGGCGCCGACCGGCCAGCCACTTTGCACCAGGCTGTAGATGAACCCGCGACGCTTGACCAGCTTCGGGTCGGTGGAGGCCGCGTAGATCTCGGTCAGGTACGTGGCGTTGACCCCTTCCTCGGCATAGCCAAGGCCTGCCACCGAGCGCACGGCAATCAGGCCGCCCTTGCCCACACCTGCGGTAAAGGCGGTCAGCAACGAGCACAGGGCGGAACCGGTGACGGTAAAAATGATGCCGCTGCGGCGGCCCAGGCGGTCCACCACCGGGCCGATGGCGAAGGCCACCACCGCACCGCCCAGGGCTACCCAGGTGGCAATCTCTGCCTGGGTAGCCTGGTTCCAGCTGAAGTGCTCACCCATCACCGGCAACAGCGTGCCGAACAGGATGAAGTCATACACCGCGAACACCCACGCGAAGAACGCGATCCAGGTGGCGTATTTGACATCTCCTGACGTCAGGTACTGTGGCTTCCATTCGGCGGCAGGCACCTGCTCAGGTGCGAAAACGGCGGTGGGCGTAGTCATGGTCAATCCTCGGCGGGATAAAGATCAGCGCTGGCGGGGGTGGCGTTTGATGAAGTCGTCGGCAATCTCGTCCATGGTCACGAAGCGCACGCCGGCATGGCCTTGCATGTGCTCGATGAAGCGTTCGAGCATCAGCAGCACCTGGGGGCGCCCGGACACATCAGGGTGAATGGTGATGGGAAACACGGCGTAGTCGTGCTCGCGGTATACCCAGTCGAACTGGTCGCGCCACATTTCTTCCAGGTGGCGCGGGTTGACGAAGCCGTGGCTGTTGGGTGATTTCTTGATGAACATCATCGGGGGCAGGTCATCCAGGTACCAGTTGGCCGGGATCTCCACCAGGTCGGTTTCCTGGCCACGCACCAGCGGTTTCATCCAGGTATCGGGGTGCTGGCTGTAGTCGATCTTGGTCCACTCGTCACCCACGCGCACGTAGTAGGGGGTGAAGTCGTTGTGCATCAGGCTGTGGTCGTACTTGATGCCTTTCTTGAGCAGCAGTTCGTTGGTGACGCGGCTGAACTCCCACCACGGTGCGACGTACCCGGTGGGGCGGCGACCGGTCAGTTCGGTGATCAGCGCAATGGACTTGTCCAGGACGATTTCTTCCTGCTCGGCGGTCATGGCGATGGGGTTTTCATGGCTGTAGCCATGGATGCCCACCTCGTGGCCCGCGTCGGCGACGGCTTTCATTTCCTTGGGGAAGGTTTCCACCGAGTGCCCGGGGATGAACCACGTGGTGCGCAGGTCGTACTTCCTGAACAGGTTGAGCAGGCGCGGGGCGCCCACTTCACCGGCGAACAGGCCGCGGGAGATATCGTCCGGCGAATCCTCGCCGCCATACGAACCCAACCAGCCGGCGACGGCGTCAACGTCCACGCCGATCGATACCAGAATCTCTTTAGCCATGGGTACATCCTCCTCCCGGTGACAACGGATGAGCGCTTGGGCCGGGCCCCCGGCGCCCCTGAAAGAAGCCGTCTGAATGAAGCGGGTCAGGCGGGGTGGGCGAACAGCTGTTCCACGGCCAGGGCCGCGCGCAGTACCGGGGTGTCGTCACCGCTGCACCCGGCCAGCAGCCAACTGGTGGCCAGCCCGGCGCGGTCGACGCCGCTGGGCAGGGCGATGCCGGGCATGTCCAGCAGGCTGCCGGCCATGGTCAGGCGCAACGTGGCCAGGTTGGTGCTGGCGAACAGCACATCGTCCTGGGCCAGGGGCGCCAGCAGTGGCGCCACGTGGGCCACGGTAGGCGTCACCAGCAGGGCGCCGTCCAGCTCTGCCTTGAGCCGTGCCTGCAACAGGGCGCGACGTTCGTAAAGGTGCAGTTGCACGCTGGCGGGCAGCGTGCGTGCCGCTTCCAGGCGCTTGCGTACCCGTGGGTCGAGTTGTTCGGCCTCGGGGCTGTCGAGCAGCGCCTCATGGCGGGCAAAGGCCTCGGCAGCGCCCAGCCAGCCTTGTTCGGCGATGCAGTCCAGGGCCGCTTGCCAGGCGTGCACCGGGCGACGGTCGATGCGCGCCCCGGCTTGGCCTAGCCGCTGCAGGCAATGAAGCAGGTTGTCCCTGACGGCGGCGTCCACGCGCGGGTCGTTCAGGGTTGTATCGTCGACACGCAAGTGCAGGTTGCGCAGGTCCGCCGGTTGCACCGCTGGGCCACCTGTCAGGAGCTGGTCGATAGCCAGCGCATCGCGCACGCTGCGGGTGATCGGCCCCAGGGCATCGAGGCTGCGGGCCAGGCTGAACACGCCGTGTGCGCTGTACCGCTGGCGGCTGCTGCGGTAACCCACCAGGCCATTGAAGGCGGCCGGAATGCGGATCGACCCCGCGGTGTCGGTGCCCATGGCGATCGGCACGATCGCGGTGGCAACGGCAATGGCCGAGCCCGAAGACGAACCGCCTGGCACCCGGGCTTCACCCGAGTGGCCGGGCAGGGTGGGGGTGCCGAAATGGGGGTTCAGGCCCAGCCCCGAATAGGCCAGTTCGCTGAGGTTGGTCTTGCCCACGCTGACCAGCCCTGCCTGGGTCAAGCGTTGCACGAGCGTGGCATCGTGTGCCGCGGGGGCGGCGTTGCGACGAAACGCGGCGCCTGCGGTGGTGACCGTGCCGGCCATGTCGAACAGGTCCTTCCACGCCATGGGCACGCCGTCCAGGGCGGACAGCGGCGCACCGGCCTGCCAGCGCGCACGGGAGGCGTGGGCTTCGCGGCGGCCCCGGTCCAGCGTCAGGGCAGTGAAGACCGCGTCGCTGTCCTGAGCCCTTTCGGCGGCTGCCTCGAACACGTCGACAGGGTCTCGGGTGCCGTCGGCATAGGCTGCGGCGAGGGTGGACCCATCGAGCGGGGCGTGAAGGTCGTTCATGAACGGCTCCTAAAACAGGGCTTCATTAAAAATGTACATTTGCGATATCAATACATTTTTATGAAGCATGCATCATGCCAACCAGCAGATCAGGCACGCAGAATGCACAAGCAAAGGCGTTCTTGATACGTTCAAAGGGGCAGGGGGAGTCGAGACCTAAAAATGGATCTATTTTTTAAATATCCATTTGTGAGCGAAAAAGTAACACGTGCGGGTAAATGGCCCCACTTTGGTGCCTGCGCAACCGCCCCACACCCAAGGCCAGGTGTGAGAGAATTTTTTCCAGGCCCTTGAAAGGAAATGCCGCTGATGTTGGTCGCCGACGACCTTGTAACCGAAGAGAGCCGCAGTGCCCCGCGTTATGGGCTGATTCGCAGTGCCTTGCGTGACGCCATCCTGCAGGGCCGCGCCGCGCCGGGCTTGGTGTTGCTGGAAGCGCCCTTGGCCGAGCTGTTCGCCACCAGCCGCGTGCCTGTGCGCCAGGCACTGGCGCTGCTGTGCGAAGAGGGCCTGGTGCGCCGCTTCGAAGGCCGTGGCTACCTGATCAACCCACAGGGGCTGGACCTGCCGCCAGTGCGCGTCACCCTGACGCGGCAATTGCTGGGTCTGGAGTCGGGCGAGGACCTGATTGACCTGCGCCCGCTCAGCGAGCGGGTCTACGATGAGATCGCCACGTGCGTATCGACTGTGATGGTGTTCGGGCACTATCGGCTGGACGAGCACGCGGCGGCCGAGCATTTCGGCGTCAGCCGCAGCGTGGTGCGTGAGGCGCTGATGCGCTTGCGTGACCGTGGCCTGGTCGAGAAGGAACCCTACGGGCAGTGGCTGGCCGGGCCGTTGACCGCACGGGAAATCACCGACGACTACGAACTGCGCGCGTTGCTGGAGCCCCAGGCCCTGCAGCAGACCGCATCGGGCCTGAGCCGTGAGGCGTTGCTGGCCATGCTGGAGCACATCAACCAGTTGCAGCAGGCACCGACCCAGGCGACGGCTGCCGGGGTTGAAAAACTGGAACACGACCTGCACGTCTGCTGCCTGGCCGGGCTGCGCAACCGCAAGATGGCGGCCCTGATCCAGCTCTATCAGAGCCCCATGAACGTCAGCCGCATCTTCAACGACGCCTTGGGCCTGGGTGTCGACGAAGCCACCTTGGTGGAGCACCGGCTGGTGATCGAGTCGCTGTTGCATGGCAACGTCGATTCAGCGGCGCTGAGCCTGCGTGACCACCTGCTGCGCGCCCGCGAGCGAACGCTGCAACGGCTGAAGGTGCTGTCAGTGTTGCCGGAGCCGGAGTTGCCTCCTTATCTGACTCGGCTCAGTTGAAACGCTGAACGGGCGCCCAGCGCCCAGGCCGGCTCGCCAGCGATACTGAACAGCTGGCACCCCCCACCGTTCTCCACGGGGTGTGCGATGTCATACGCACGCCAGTCACCCATGGCATCGCTGTCGAGCTCGGCCGGGCGGCGTTCGAGCAACCAGGCGACGGCATTGATGAACTGCCCGTGGGAGAACACCGCGACGTCGTCGGCCGGATGCTTGGCGAGGCGCGCCAGCAGCGATTGCGCACGCGCGATGAATTCGGCAAACGACTCGGCCCCGGCGCCGTCGACATGAGCCGGCGCCGCCTTCGCCCAATAGTCCTCGACCCATCGTCGCCGGTCCGCCACGGTGGTATTCATGCACTTCGCAGGTGCCAGGTAAGTGAACTCCTGAACGGGCCATGCCTCGAGTGGGGTGCCGGGGAATACCGCCACAGTCGCGCGCGCGGTGGCTTGGGCCCGGGAGAACGGCGAGGTGACGATCAGTTCGGGAGCCTGGGCGAAAGACCCCGCCACGCCTAGCGCCTGTTCTCGCCCCTTGGGGGTGAGGGGAATGCTGGCGTGATCCTGGCTAGGGGCACCGGCGTTTGCGGCGCTTTCCCCGTGGCGAATCAGTCTGATATGTTTCATGGGCTTCCTTGTCTTTTGGCCGTGTCTGGACGTTCGCTGGCAAGCCAGCTGCCACAGACGATTCTGAACCAAAACCAGCGGACGTGGCCACGTCACGAACGGCGCGCAGTAGCAGGCATAACGCAGATTTCCCCCAAGGAGGCCATGGACGAACTGATGGCGGTGATCATTTCCATCGTGTGCAGGTGAGGAGGGCTGGCCGCCCGCTGTAGCGCCCTCGACCGGTACTTTTGGGCAATACCCTGTCGTTGCGCGAGACGGCATAATGCCATCAATTAGTCAGGCCCCTCCGATCCCGCTCGAGACCCGCAGATGCAGTTCACCGACGCCTCCGATGCCATGTACCGCCTGCTCGTGCAGAGCGTCGTGGACTACGCGATCTACATGCTTTCGCCAGAAGGCATCGTGACGAACTGGAACCCGGGCGCTGAACGCGCCAAGGGCTACAAGGCGGCCGAGATCGTCGGCCAGCATTTTTCGCTGTTCTATACCCCAGAAGACCGGGCGGCGGGGATGCCCGCCCATGGCCTTGAAACGGCGCGGCGCGAGGGGCGCTTCCAGGCCGAGGGCGTGCGGCAGCGCAAGGATGGTTCGCATTTCTGGACGCATGTGGTCATCGACGCCATTCACGATGACGACGGCCAGATGATCGGCTTCGCCAAGGTCACGCGCGATATCACCGAGCGGCGCGAGAAAGAGCTGCAACTGCTTGAGGCCAATGTGCGTGCCGAGCAGTACAGCGCCGAGATGGCTTCGCTGTCGCAGTTCCTGGATTCGGTGATTTCCAATATTCCGGCCAGTGTCATCGTCAAGGACGTGCAGACCAACCGCATCCTCCTGGCGAACCATCAGGCCGAGGCGTTGTTCGTGCCCAACGGAGTCAGCATGGTGGGCCAATTGATGAGCGAGGCACTGTCGGCGGATACCGCAGCGTACATCGAACAGCAGATGGGCCAGGACCTGAGCTTAGGCGCCATCAAGACGGTCGAGGCGCTGGTCGGCACCAACCGCGGGCCTCGCACGCTCAGAAGCCGCACGGTACTCAACCAGGACCCCGGCAATGCCTCGGAATACGTGCTGTTCGTGGCGGAGGACGTCACGGTGGAGTTGGAGGCCAATGCGCGGATCCATCACATGGCCCACCACGATGCACTGACCGGGTTGCCGAACCGAGTACTGTTTCATCAGAAGCTCAAGGAAGCGCTGCTGCAGGCTGAGGGCTCGGGCAGGATCACCGCCACGCTGTGCCTGGACCTGGACGACTTCAAGAACGTCAACGATTCGCTTGGCCATGGTATTGGCGACAAGTTGCTGCGGGCGTTGAGCAGCCGCCTGGAAATGGAACTGCGGGAGGTCGACACCCTGGCCCGCCTGGGCGGGGATGAGTACGCCGTGATTCTTCCTGAACTGGAGACAGCGGAGGCGGCCGAGTTGATGGCGCAGCGCCTGATCCAGGCCGTACGGCCGCCATTTCTGATTGATGGCCATAGCTGCTCGGTGGGGGTAAGCGTAGGTATCGCATTGTCCCCGCAGGACCACGACAGTCCGGAGCAACTGATGGGCTATGCCGACATGGCGTTGTATGAAGCCAAGCGCAATGGCCGCAACCGCTTCGAGCGCTTCAAGTTTCAACTCGACGAAGCGGCCCGCCACCGCCGCACCCTGGAGACTGACCTGCGCACGGCACTGCACCTGGGGCATCTGCAGTTGCATTACCAGCCGATCGTGACCCACGGTGGCGACGAGGTTTCAGGGTACGAGGCGCTGTTGCGTTGGCAGCACCCCACCAAGGGCACCATCATGCCCATGGACTTCATCACCATGGCGGAAGAGACGGGCTTGATCCATGAAGTGGGTAACCGCGCGCTGAACCTGGCCTGCAAGGAGGCCGCCACGTGGGGCACGCCGCAGACCGTGGCGGTGAACCTGTCGCCGGTGCAGTTCAAGAACCCGGGCCTGGTGGATGCCGTGGCGCTGGCGCTCAGTGATGCCGGGCTTGAGCCGGCGCGCCTTGAGCTGGAAATTACCGAGTCGGTGCTGCTGGAGGACAACGAAGGCAACCTGGACACCCTGCGGGCACTCAAGGCACTGGGCGTGGCCATATCGCTCGACGACTTCGGCACGGGGTATTCGTCGCTGGGGTATCTGCGCTCGTTTCCGTTCGACCGGATCAAGATCGACATGTCGTTCGTGCGCGAAATGAAGAACAGCAAGGAGGCCCTGGCAATCATCCGGGCCATTACCGGTATGAGCAACAGCCTGCTGATCAAGACCACTGCCGAGGGCGTCGAGACGGCCGAGCAGATGGAGCAGTTGATCAAGGAAGGCTGCTCGCATTTCCAGGGCTACTACTTTGGCCGCCCGGCACCCGCGAACCAGCGGCGCAGCGCCGGCGCCGGTTTGCCAGCGAGCGCTTAGCGCCGCTGCTCGACAGGCGTGGTCCCGATTCGGGCGTGCCGGTGCGGGCGCGCACCATTTGGATGCGCGTGGGCCCGGCGCCCACAAACCAAGTAGCCGCAACTGTCCTTGCAGGCGGGGCTGCGAGGCTGTTGGCCCGCAACTTGCTGTTCAATTCCCATCGACGCACCCGGCCTGCTCCGCCAGGCTGAATATCTCCAACGATGCAGATATTCCTCGCCGGTGCCGACACCTCGTTTGCCGACAACGTCGTCGGTTTTGAATCAGGCATGTTCCTGCCCGGTTCCATTCCCCATACTGGTCGCTTTCCGCCTGCGTGCGCCTGCCGCGCAACGCTTGGGCACCGTTGACTGGTATGACGGAGACCCCCGATGCCCGCATCCCCGCAACCCGCCACCCTGAAGGTCGGCCTGCTGTTTTCCAGTACCTGCATGACCGCCGCCGTGGAGGCCACCCAAGCCCAGGCGACCCTGCTGGCCATTGATGAAGTCAACGAACAGGGCGGTATCAACGGTGTGCCCCTTGAGGCGGTCAGCCTGCCCATTGGCGCCACCCCGGAAAGCTATCGCCAGGCCGCTCTGGAGTTATGTGACCGCCATGGCGTGCAGGTGCTGTTCGGCACACATATGTCCAGCACCCGCAAGGCAGTGTTACCGGTAGTAGAGAGCCGCCGCCGGTTGCTGTTCTACCCAACCTTGTATGAAGGTTTCGAATATTCCCCCTTTGTGTACTACACCGGCGCCGCACCGAACCAGAATTCCCTGCAACTGGCCCGCCACGCGTTGAAGCATTTTGGCCGCCGTGTGCTGTTCGTCGGCGTGCCCTACGTGTACCCGGTCGAGTCCAACCGCATCATGCGTGACCTGTTCGAGCAGGCCGGTGGGGAAGTCGTCGACGAGATCTACCTGCCCTTTGGCGCCGGTCTCGACGCCTGCCGCCAGGTCATGGCGCGGGTGCGTGAAACCCTCCCGGACGTGATCTATTCGACGGTGGTGGGCGGCGATATTCCGGCCCTGTACGGCGCCTACCACGAAGCCGGTTTCGACCCGGCGCGGCAGCCCATCATCAGCCTGTCGACCACCGAAGCCGAAGTGGCGATGATGCCCGCGCACGTGAGTGCCGGGCACATCTGCGCCGCGCCCTGGTTCGACACGGTGGACACGCCGCTGAGCCGTCAGTTCGTGAGCCGCTATCGTCAGCGCCATGGCGCCGATGCACCGATCACCGCAGGCGCGGAAGCGGCGTATTTTCAGGTTCACCTCTACGCCCAGGCGGCGCGCAAGGCGCAGCCGAACAACCTCGATGCCCTGCGCGCGGCCCTGGCCGGTTCGACCTTCGAGGCTCCGCAAGGCCCGGTGCGCATCGACGCCGAGAACCACCACACCTGGCTGTGGCCACGGCTGGCGCGCATTGATGCCAACGGCCGCTTCGAGGTACTGGAACAGGCTGAACAGCAGGAGCACCCCAGCCCGTACCTGATCGAACTGTTGCTCGACGGCAACGAGTGAGGCGGCCATGACCACTGCCAACCTGCTGGGTGAACTCAAGGGCCTGCGCGTGCTGGTATTGCACCCGCAGGACACGGAAGCGCAGATCGTGCTGGGCCACCTGCAACGTATCGGCTGCGAGGTGCAGCAACAATGGCCGGTGCCCGAACGCCTGCCCCCGGGCGTCGACGTCGTGCTGCTGTCCATCGAGCTGGACCAGCGCAAGGCCATCGAGCGCCTGGTGGACAGCCTGGATGAACAAGCCCCGCCGATCATCGCCATCGTCGGCTATGAAAACCCCTCGATGCTGCAACTGGTGCTGCTCAGCCAGCCCGCGGCGGTCATCGAACGGCCGCTGAAACCCTTCGGCCTGCTCACCCAACTGCTGATCGCGCGCTCGTTCTGGCGCCGGCGCGTGGCCATGCTGGCGGAGATCCGCAAACTGGAAATTCGCCAGTCCGCAGTGTCGCGCATCTCCATGGCCAAGACCCTGCTGATGGCCCGCCACGGCTTCAGCGAGCCTCAGGCGCACCAGCGCATCCAGCGAGACGCCATGGCCCAGCGCTGCAGCATGGACGTGGTTGCCCAGCAGATCATCGACAACGACAGCCCCGAACGCGCGCCCCCCTGATACCCACGCGTCACCCCTTTGATTGACCCCACACACTCCATCGCGGCCAGCCGCGGTCCGGGCCTTCGCACGCCCGAAAAACGAGGTTTACCCCATGAGCAAATTGAAAGACTGGTTCCAGGGCCCCCAGGACATCACCGAAGCCGAAGCCGTGGAAGACTACGCGGTGGGCCGCGTGCCCAGCCGCTACCGCTGGCCCATCCCGGCGATCATCCTGGTGCTGCTGGGCAACTCCACCGCCATGTTCTGGTTCAGCCTGGGCGCCGACATGAGCTACCAGGTGGGCTGGCCGAAGATCCTCATTCCCATCCTGTACATGGTGGTGTTCGCCACCCTCATCGGCGCCTGCGTGATGAAGCTTGCGGCCAAGGAAGGGTTGTCCCTGAGCCTGCTGACCCGCGGGCTGGGCTTTGGCTACATGGGCTCGGCGTTCACCTCGCTGATCTACGCGGTGAACTTCATTTTCTACTTTCTGTTCGAGGGCACCATCGTCTCCCATGCCATTGCCCACTACGCGGGGGTGGAGGTCGGCTCGCTGGCCGGGGTGGCGATCTTCGCCGGCATTGGCCTGGTGACCGTGTTGTTCGCCTGGAAGGGCATGTCGTCCATGCAGTTCCTGCAGACCTGGGGCGTGCCGATTTTCGTGGTGTTGTTCGCCTTCTGCCTGTACCAGCTCACCCACAACTATGACGCCGTGGGCCCGGCTGGCTGGATGCCCCACAGCCAGGATAGCGCCACCGCCTTGTGGATGGTGATGAACATGGCCAACGGGCAGATCGTGTTCCAGGGCCTGATGGCCACTGACTATGGCCGCTTCGCCAAGCCGACCATCAGCCACAAGGGCACGGCCACCATCATGCTGGGCATGCTGCTGCCGATCGTTGCGGTGATGCTCAGCGGTGCCTATCTGGCGTATACCCTGATTCCACACATCACCCAGGGCGACGCCTTCGCCCAGGCCATGGACCCCGGCTTCATCTTCCCCACGGTGCTGGGCCTGATCGGGGTAATCTTCGCCATCGTCACGCAAATCCGCATCAACGTGATGAACCTCTATTCGGGTTCCATCGCCCTGTCCAACACCATGGACATGACCCTCAACTACCGCCCCGGTCGCCAGTGGTGGATGCTGGTGGTGTGGCTCGTGGGCGTGGTGTTCTACGTGTTCAACGTGCTGCAGTACACCGGTACCTTCCTGGCCATCACCGGCATTCTCACCAACACCTGGGTGTTCATCATCCTCGCCGACTACCTGGTGTGCCGCAAAATGCTGAACCTGGCGCCCAGTGACTTCGTCGAGTTCCGCCGTGAGCACCTGCGTTCCTGGAACCCCTGCGGCGTGTTCAGCCTGCTGATCGCCGTGGCCATCGGCGCCGCAGGCATCCTCGGCGCCTACCCCATGTACTACGCGTCCTTCATCGCCATGCTGGTGGGCCCGGTGCTGCATGTAGCGCTCAGCCTGATGACCCGTGGCCGCTACTACTTCAGCAGCTTTCCCCAGGACATGGCCACCCAATGGCAACCGTCCCACACCTACAGCGGCCCGCAGCCGCTCACCCGTTCGACTGCTGCCTGAGGAAGCCAACCATGAATAACCTGCTCAATGTCGCTGCCGTGCAATTCGAACCCACCCTGTTCGAGAAACCCCGCAACCTGGACCGCCTCAGTGAATGGGTGGAGGAGGCTGCCCGCGCCGGTGCGCAACTGATCGTCACCCCGGAAATGGGCACCACTGGCTACTGCTGGCAGGACCGCGAGGAAGTAGCGCCCTACGTGGAGACCATTCCGGGCCCTACCACCGAACGCTTTGCCCGCCTGGCGCGGCAGTACGGTTGCCACATCGTCATCGGCATGCCCGAGGTCGACCCGGTGGACGACCTCTACTACAACGCCGCCGTGCTGATCGGCCCCCAGGGCGTGGTCGGCAAGCACCGCAAGACTCACCCCTACATCAGCGAACCGAAATGGGCCGCGTCCGGTGACCTGGGCCACCAGGTGTTCGACACCCCCATTGGCCGCATCGCGCTGCTGATCTGCATGGACATCCACTTCCTGGAAACCGCCCGGGTGGCAGGCCTGGGCGGTGCAGACGTGATCTGCCACGTCAGCAACTGGCTGGCTGAGCGCACGCCGGCGCCTTACTGGATCAACCGTGCGTTCGAAAACGGTTGCTACCTGGTGGAAAGTAACCGCTGGGGCCAGGAGCGCGGTGTGCAATTCAGCGGTGGCACCTGTGTGATCGAGCCCGATGGCCATGTGCAGGGCATCCTCGATAAAGGCGACGGTCTGCTGTTTGGCAAACTGGACCTGGCGCGCGTGCGTGACCGCCAGCCCATGCTAATGGCAGCGCGTCGGCCGGCGTTGTACAAAGAACTGGCGCAGCCGGCCTACGCCTGGAACCCGCTGGATTTCTTCGGCCTGTACGGCCTGTCGCCGCGGGCCAGGGGCAAGGTGTCCGCTGTTGCAGTGGGGCAGTTCGCGCCAGGCCGCGATACCGCCGCGAATCTGCGTGCCATCACCGAGCAGGCTCAGGCCGCCAAGGCCCAGGGTGCTGAGTTGGTGGTTTTTCCAGAGCTGTCGCTCAGTGGCGGTTATGTCGATGACACCAGCGCACTGGCAGTGGATGGCCCCGAGGTCCGCGCGTTGCTGAACCTGGCCATAGAGCTGCGAGTCCACCTGGTAGCGGGCCTGGTGCTGGCCGAAGGGCAGGCGCTGTACAACAGCGCCGTGGTGGTGGGGCCTGAAGGGGTGGTGGGCCATTACCACAAACTGCACCTGAGCGAGGGCGACAAGGCCTGGGCCACGCCCGGAACCACCTGGAAAACCCTCGACCTGCCGCTGGGGCGGGTAGGGCTGTTGATCGGTGACGATTGTCTGGTACCCGAAGCGGGCAGGGTGCTGGCCCTGCGCGGCTGTGACCTTATCGCTTGCCCCGCGGCCCTGTCGGCGCCCATGCCGGGTGCCCACCCCGGCACGGCCATCGCCCATCCAGCGCCGATCCCCACGGGCGCGGACCCGTACCATTGGCACCTGGGCCGCGTGCGGGCCGGTGAGAACAATCTGTACGTGGCCTTCGCCAACAGCCTTGACCCGGCAGTGGGGAGCTTTGGCGCCAGCGGGGTATTCGGCCCGGACACTTTCGCGTTTCCGCGCCAAGAGGTGATCGTCACCGGAGAACAGGGCCATGCGGTGGCGCAAATGGACACCAGTAACCTGGACACGCCGTACCCCACTAACGTGGTGCGGCGCAAAGACCTGGTGCTCATGCGCCAGGCTCACCAGTACGGGCCTTTGTGGCAAGTCGCGCGTTGAGGGGCCACCGGGTCAGGGCTTCGGCCCTGTCTCCGGGTAGCTCCAAGCCGTGAGTGAAGTGGAGCTGGCTTCATGTGCCAAACCTGCACGGAGGACGGCATAATGTCATTCACATCAAAGGAATGACTCATGATCACCTGCCACGTCAAATACATCATCGACCCTTACCAGCTACCAGCCTTCGAGCGCTATTCGCGCGAATGGATCAGCCTGGTGGCACGCTTTGGCGGCCAGCACCACGGCTACTTCCTGCCGGCCGAGGGCGCCAGCAACATCGCTTATTGCCTGTTCAGCTTTGCCAGCCTGGCCGAATACGAGCAGTATCGCCAGCAGGCGGCGCAGGACCCGGAATGCATACGGCTGGTGGAGGAAGCCACTGAGCTGAAGTTCATCGTGAGCTATGAGCGAAGCTTCCTGCGCCCCGTACTCGAGTGATCAAACCATACGCCTGGGACGCGGCCTGGCGGCCGCTGCAGGGTTGAGGGACGTCTCCCATTCAGGAACCCACCATGCCTTACCCCATCGAGAAAAAACTGGTCGTGGGCGTTGCCTCCAGCGCGTTGTTCGACCTTGCCGTGTCCGACGATATCTATGAAAACCAGGGTGTGGAGGCATACCGTCAGCACCAGGAACAGAATATCGACGCGCCTTTTGCCAAAGGTGTGGCGTTTCCGTTCATTCGCCGTTTCCTGAGCATCAACAAGGCATTTCCCGAGCAGCTGCCGGTGGAAGTGGTGCTGCTATCACGCAACTCGCCCGAAACCGGCCTGCGCGTGTTCCGGTCCATCAACCACTACGGGCTGGATATCACCCGTGCCGCGTTCATGTCAGGCCGTTCGCCCTACGAATACATTCCGGCGTTCAACGCTTCGCTGTTTCTCAGTGCCCACGAACCGGACGTGCAGCGGGCCATCGATGCCAGCTACCCAGCAGGTCTGGTGCTGCCCACGCGCATCATCGATGACGAAATAGACACCGAGCTGCGGGTGGCTTTCGACTTCGACGGCGTGATCGCCGACGACGAAGCCGAAAGCGTGTACAAGCAAAACGACAACCTCGACGACTTTCAGGATTATGAGCGCGCGCACCAGGCCATCCCGCATCAGCCCGGGCCCTTGGCAGACCTGTTCCGCAAGCTGTCGCTGATCCGCACCCTGGAGGATGAAAAAATCGCCCAGTGCCCGGACTACCAGCGCATCCTGCGCATTGCCATCGTCACGGCCCGCAACGCGCCGTCCCACGAGCGGGTCGTGACCACCCTGAAAAACTGGGGTGTGTCGCCCGACGAGTCGTTTTTTCTCGGAGGAATGGAAAAGGCCAGGGTATTGTCCATCCTCAAGCCGCACATGTTCTTCGACGACCAGCGCAGCCACCTGCAATCGCCGGCCGGTAACCTGCCGATGGTGCATGTACCGTTTGGGGTGGCCAACAAGGCGGGGGCGCAGCCGGCCTCGGTCGAGGTGGCGGTGCCTGCGTCAGATACTGGGGCAGGCGTGGCCTGATGGCTGAAGAGCGCCGATGTTCGGGCCTCAGGTACACCGCGCAGTGCCGTTCCCGAGCTTGCGCCCGGTCCCACAGGGGTGAGTGCGGTAGCGAGTTTTGCTCTGTGGGACCGGGCGAAGCTCGGGAAGCAGGCGCTGCGCTCTACCAGGTACGCTCCGCAGTTCCGTTCTTCTCAGACGGTATCGGCCGCCTGTGCCTCCAAGGTCTTGATCGCCTGGGCCAAGGCCTGCAAGGTGGTGAGAATGCGTTCTCGGGGCACATCCAGGTTGAGGTTCTCCTTCTCCGGGGCAAACTGGAACGTATTGATCAATAGCGTTTGCAGATCAGGGACATGCCTGAGGTCTTTTCGCGTCGCTTGAATCCTGAAGCCCCCGAGGGCCGAGAAGATCCATAGGTATAGCGACCCTTTGAAGGCTACGGTCAGATCCATGCTCGGCTCGAACTCCGAACCGCTGACAGGGTGGTATTCGTCCGCTTCCAACGGCAAAAGCTTATTTTGGAATGATTCGGTTCGAAGCTGAGTATACAGATGGTAGCTGAACAGCTCTGCATGCATCCCACTCATGCGGCTCTTCTTGAGCAGGTAGATATGCTCCCCCTCCCAGCGTAGCGCATGCTCACCGCAATAACGAAATACCGCCGGCGTATCCACCATGATCTGGCGCCAAGGCTCCAGGCCGCGCGCCTTGGCAATCAGTTTGTCCAGTTGGCCCTCAAGCTCAGCATCGACGTCGATCTGCTCTAACAGTGATTGCAACAGCGCCCGCGCTTGCTGCGCGTTTTCGCCGGTACCGCCGCGTAACAGCCGCTTCCAGCTGCCTTGTTCCGAGGCCGAGTTGACCAGGAACGAATAGTTGTAGCCGCTGGGCAACAGGTAGTCGCCCAGCGACAGCAACGCCCTTTCCCAACGGAAGTCCGGCAGGCTGTTCAGACCCCGTGCGTTGAACATTTTTTCCGCCTTGTCCAGAAACCCGGAAAAGCGCTGTTGCAAGGCGACATGTTCGCCGGGTACCCACTGGGCCAACTCCGCGCTGCTGCGCTTGGCCACGATGCCGCTGAACGCCAGCAGGAATTCGATCTGGCCCTTGAAGTAGCCGTGCTTTTCCGCCTGCTCGATCAGTTCGCGCCAGCCACTGTGGGCCAGCAACAGTTCGGCCTTGAGCTGCTCTTCGCTGATCTGCTGCTGGAAGAAACCGGAAGTGGGTTTTTCGGTGCTGGCGAAGTAGCCAAGGATATCGCTGGCATGGGGCAACAAACCCTGCACGGCCGATAGACTGCGCTGCAGGTCGGACGGGCGTTCGTAACTGGAATTGGTCGATAGGTTGCAGATCACCCGCATCCATTCCAGTAGCGCTTGCTGAGCGAGTTGCCCATCGCTTTCGCGCAGGAAGGCGACATAGGCGAACAGTTGCACCAGGTCAGTGTAGGGTAGTGCGGCAGGGTCGCTGACCAGGCGCTGGAACATGGTTGCTTCATTGAAGTAAGGGTTCTCGGGCAACAGGGCGGTGAAGCGGCTGCCCTCTGTGCTCCAGCTTTCCAGTAGCAACATGAGGGTGCTGGCGAAGTCGCGCTCCAGCCAACCGCCGTTGTGGTACAGGGTGTAGGCCTGCTTCAACGGTTTGCTTCGGAAACTGCTGATATCTTCCAGGTAGCGGGGTGACTCCGGGTCGCGGCAGACGAACGCCACGGCATGGAAGAAGTTCATGATGGCGTCGTCGTACAGGTGGGTCTCCTTGTCGCGGTACCCCCAGAAAAAATCGGCCCAGCGGGTGTCCATGCGGCGGGCGAAGAAATCAGCGACGGGGAATGCCTGGCCGCTGATGTCACGCGTCTGCTCGCCAAACTGGCCTTTGAGCTCGTGCTCGAATCGGGCCTTGAAGGTCTCGAACGCGGTCAGCGGTTTGCCCCTGGCGTTCATCTTGATGTAGAGATCGTCCGAGAGCCCGAAATGGTCCAGGTCAAGCAACTGGAAGGTGATGACCGGTTGCTGTTCATCCATCAACCGAGCATAGGCACCCGTGGCATCGGCGAAATGCTCGTGAATGCCATCGAGCATGGTCAGGCAGGACTGGATGGTGGGGTCCAGGCGCCAATAACGGAAATACCAGGCCTGGTTGGTGATCAGTGCAGACAACGCAGCCCCGTCGGCGGCCCCGCTTTCAGGCCAGAAGTTTACCAGCGCGTCAAAGAATTCACCGCTGCTGGGCCGAACGCTGTAGGAAAACCGTGAGCGTGCACCGTCGCAGAACACCTGATGGAAGTCGGCCTGACAGCCGTCACGCCACGCTAGATACCAGTGCATCAGAAATAGCGTGGTCAGGCGCTGTTGGCCATCCAGTGGCTGGAAGCGTGGGCCCTCGGCGTCGACGTTGCCGTAGATGAAGTCCAGGTTCAGAGGGAGGGCATCGTCACTGGGTGCCAGTGCAAAGGCCTGCCTCAGGCTGCCGAGGAACTCCTTGCGCACATCTTCCACGGCTTCGCGACCTTGCGCGTAGTCGCGCTGGATCATCGGGATCTGGATACGCAGGTGGCGGCTGAGCAACTGTTTCAGGGTGATTTGGCTTCCAGACACGCTCATGCGTTGATCTCCTTGGTTACGCTGAAGAAGCCCACCAGGGCTCGGGTGATTTCGGCGTGGTAGGCTTCGCGGTCGTCCTTGCTCCAGAACATCACGTTGTCGACCTGGGGGCTGTAGCACTTGAGGAACACATTGCGCGTGCACAGGGGCACGAAAATGCCGGACTGGTCGAGGGCCAATAGCGCCTTGCGCTTGACCGCGAATACCGCATTCTTGTAACTGCGGTTGGTACTTTTATCCAGCAGCGTCAAGTTGCTGATGCGATGATCGGTGGGCGTTTCATCGCTTTCCTGAAAGAATTTCAGGAGTTTTCCGTACAGCGCTTCAAAGGCTTCATCCGAGTGGGTTTTTCTTGATTGCTCGATGAAGGCATGAATGCTTTTCAGCAGAGGAGCGACCTGTGCGGACTGGTCGTTGAGTTGCTGCGTTTCCAGGTAGCCCGCACACAGGTTGAGCCAGTTCACCTGGTCATGCAGGCGCATTGGCCGGCTGGAGGCGACCGAGCGAACGTGTTCGATATCCCATTCGCCGTTCTTGAAACTGTCGAATTGAAAGCGCAGGTTGGAGCGCGGGCTATCCAGCAGGGTCGCCAGGTTGAACAGTAACAGTAGCGAGCGGATAGCCTGGGAATGGCGGCCGTATTCGAGCTCCTGCAAACGTTCGCTGATGCACAGCTGCAGCGTATCGGGTGTCAGGGTGTCGAGGTCTTCATCACCGATAGTGCGGGTAAACACTGCTTTGCGCAGCTTGCGTTCAAAGGCGCTTTTGGTGGTTTGCAGGGACAGGTCGCGGATGCTGCCCACGTCCATGCCCTCCTGAATCAAGAACCCGACGACGTGGTAAAGCGTGCGGTCTTCGAACCACTCTTCCAGCATCATGAAAGTCTGCTTGATGCGTAGCCATTCCTGCGGCGTGGCGCCGGGCACCTTCAACTTTCTGGCGTAGGCGTGGAAGATACTGTGCTCATCCTGGCCCGCCTCTTGGGCTGGACCGTCAGCCTTGGCCACCAACTCGAACAGCAGGCCGATGCGGTTCTGGGGCGGGCTTTTCTGGTTGCTCAGGAAATACCAGAAATCGTTCGCCTGCAGGGCCTTTTCCAACTGGTCCCATTCGTGTGCGATACGTAACTGCTGGGCGGCGGTTTCTGGTTCGCTGGCATCCCCGCGCTTGAGGAACAGGGCGCGGATCAGTTCATCATCAGTGAGGGGAATCTTGCCCACGTTGAGGCGCGTGAACGCGTCCACGGCGTTGTCCTGGGCGGCTAGTTCAAACCAGATGACCTGGGTCTTGCCCAGCAGCGCCGTCTTGATCTCATCCACTTCATGGGCGCGGGTGCTGAACCACTCTTCGATTGTCTGGATGGCACTGTACAGGTAGAAATAATCGACATTGCTGTCGGCTTCGGCCTCACTGGGTTCATCAAGAAACGCCAGCAGCCCTGGCCGCGTTTCGTAGTCGAGGGTGAACAGCTTTTGCCGATATTTTTCCGCCAGCCGCTCATTGAAATGCCGAAGAATCAACAGCAGCGTAGTCAGGCGCTGCTGGCCATCGACGACCTCGAACGGGCCATGTTCGGTAGCCTTGATCACCAAGGGTTGCAGGCAGTAGAACTCTTCCGGCTGGGGATTGCGGCGCTGGCTGAATTCACGGATGTCCTCCAGCAACTGGGTCACCTGCAACGGCTTCCAACGGTAGCCGCGCTGGTAGGCGGGAATCCAGAACTGCGTCGAATTGCCGTCCTGGTCGGTTAGCAGCTTGTGTATCGGTTTAAGGCACAAATCGGAATGGTTCATTCGAGTCCTTTCGGGAGGGGGCACGGCGTGTGGCGTGAATGCGATAACGGCGAAATGCTATCATTATGCCTCCTCAATGCTTGCTGTGCAGCACCCGGAATTGAAATTCAGAGCCACCATCGAGATACGCCAGCTAGAAGGTTGCGACAACTCCGATCGTTTCTACCCCGGATTTACCTGGCGCACGTGGTGGCTTGGTTTCAGGGAAAGGGAAGGTACCCTGTTCGCAGGGAATGCTTGAAGTCGCCTGCTACAACGGGCTGACCCCCAGCGCAGCGATCAGCGACTCCACCGATGCTGGGGCGCCCTCCGAGCAAGTGTGCGAGCGCAAGGTGTCCCATGGCATCGCATCGTTCAGGCAATAGTCGCCAATGCAGGTCATTGAATGGGTCTGCGGGTCCAGCAGCCCCAGCGGTACCCACACGTAGGGCAAGCCGCGCAGGAGGTTGGGCACGGTGGTACCGCACTGTGTGCAGAAGTCATTGCGGTAGCCGCTGGGCTTTTGCCAGGTACTGATATCGGCCTGCCCCTCCAGCCAGTGGAAGTGGGCGGCGGTGACGATGGTCGCGCAGTTGTAGCCGGTACCCGTCTGCCGGCGGCACAGGGAGCAGTGGCATCGGTAGAAGAACAGAGGCGCTGCCTCAAGGGAAAATCTGACGCTGGCGCAGAGGCATTGTCCGGTGGGCATGTCCATATTCCTGGCGGGTTCCCGCCCATCATACTCCGGCAGGGGCGAAGAGGGTGGGCACTGAGTGATGCCATACCGCTCCGCCGAGAGAACGTCGCGCCGGAGCCGTGGGTGTACATCAAGCTTCCAGCGCCTGCCACCACAGTGCGTAGGGCGTGTTCATTATTCGTTTGCGATTGAAGTCCGGACTTCCATCGCTCCACCACGGCGCGCCCCGCTCTCCCAGTGCGACCTTCGCCTCCTGTACCGCAGCGCGCGCGACCCGCAACGCTGCCGGATCCTGGGCTGCATTGGCAGCCCGCACCGCCCGCCGCGCCGCCATCAACTGCGCGACCAGCACCGAGCGAGTCGCTTCATCCAACGCCGGGTTGGAGCACCGCCACAGTTGCCCTTTCACCACAAAATAACGCCCATCCGGCGTGGTGGGGTGGCCGCTCGCCACGGCCTAGGCCGTCGCGTGGCGTGGCACCAGCGGCGCGCGCTCTCGGCGTACTGGCGCCGGCGCGGCGGGTGCATGCCGGCGGGCGATGCGCAGGATGCCCCACAACATGGCAAAGGCAATCGCCAACCAGGCGGCAATCATGCTGAAGATAGTCATCGATAGGCTCATTGGGCGCCTCCTTTGGGTTATCGTCGTCATGCTCTCCTATTAACCGACCGCCATCGTCGCCGGGGATTCAATCGGATTCCAACACCGCCAGATGCGTTACTGCTCGCCCCCCACCGGTTGGCGCGCCACTTTCGTGGTGCACAACTTCACCCCGCTTGCCGCCAGCAGCACGCCGGCCCAGGCCAGCAGAGGCATCGGCTCGTGGAGCACGCACAGCGCAAACAGCGCCGCGCAAGGCGGCACCAGAAAGAACACCGCTGACACCTTGGCCGCTTCGTTGCGGCGCACCATCAACATCAGCAATGCCACGGCCAGCAATGAGTTGCACAGCCCCAGGTAACCCAGTGCGCCGAGCAGCGCCCCGTTCAACTCCAGCCGGGGTACCTCGGCCACCAGCACCAAAGGCCCGACCACCCCCAGCCCCATCACGTACTGCACGGCCAATGAAACCAGCACCGGCTGCGGGGGCAGGGTTTTTTCCAGCAACACGGCGCCGGTAAGGCCAAGCAGTGAGATCACCGCCAGGCCCAGGCCCAGCGCCGTGAAGGTTTCCACCCGCGACTTGCTGAGGATGACCACGATCGCCCCCAGGAAGCCCAGCAACAGCCCCAGCCACTGAAGACGGGCGACGGGGGTACGCAGCACGATGGGCGATGCCACACCCACCAGCACCGGCTGCATCGACACAATCAGTGCCAGCAGCCCCGCCGATATCCCGGCGCTGATCGCCAGGTAGGTACCAGCGAAATACACGCATTGCATCAACAACCCCGAGACGATGAGGCCCAGCCACTGGCGGCCTTTTGGCAACGGGGGGCGTTGAATCAGTATCAGGGGGGTCAACACCAGTACCACCAGGGCATAGCGTAGCCACAGGAACAGCAGGGGGCTGCTGTACGTCAGGCCCACTTTGACGATGGCGAATCCTGAGGACCACAGGATCAGGAATGCGGTACAGATCAGAATGTCCGCGCGTTTATTCAGAATTTCCAGATACCTGGCCAATGAGTTTCCTCGATGTGAGACCGTTACCCCGGGCCCGGTAGCGCCGAGTCAGATCCAGTAAGTCAGCGGGCGCTCGCTCCCGTACCCGCCAGGCCGTAATTGGCATAACGAAATAAGCAATTCCGGCATATCACTTACTTTTAATATTTATTCTCCAAGGTGGTGTCACATTAAAGCCGTGTATCACCCTGCGGGAATGACACACTAAGCGTCACTTTCTGAGTCGTCCAATATCGCTGAAGTATAGTTTTAGACGCCCTGTATATAGTGGGCTGTCGCGTTGACAGATTATGTGCCGCTCCCTTATAAAAAACGCTCTATGTACATCGAAAACAATGCGCTGGCAGCCCGCACACTACTTGGGCGAAATTATTGCAAATAACGTGTCGACTAGTTCCGTCTGCTCGATGAATATGCCATGCCGCTGAGGGTACTGTTCAACTATGCCGGTGTTACCGGCGGGTTTAGTCGTCTGAACGCATTGATGCTTGAGCAATTGCACCGCGTGTAGCGGGCGGTCGCTAGGCGCTGGGTACGGTAACCGTCAAATCCAGCATGGGTAGCAGATTGTGCACCGCCGCCATGCTGTTTTCTTCCAGCCAGGCAACGCTCATGGGGGAGCACAGGAGGTCGCCCTCTATCGGAACGAAGGCAATGCCTTGGCGAGGTTCCGCACCCACGCTCTGTGGGACAAAGGTCAAGCCGACGCCGGCGCGGGTCAGCCCAAGTGCCGCCTGAAGGTTCTCTACCTGCTGGACAATGTCCAACTTGATGGTGGCAGCTTCCAGGGTTTTCAGAATCAGATCCGTCAGGCTTGGCAGGGGGTAGCGTGGGTACAGAACCGTTTTTTGGCCATCGAGGTTGGCCAGGCTAATGCGCGTGCGGGTGGCCAGAGGGTGGGCGGTTGGCAGTGCGACGACCAAAGGTTCGTTCAGCAAAAGTTTTTGCTGCAGCGCGGGCGTTTCATTGATGGGCGGGCGAGAGAAACCGATATCGATCGTACGGGCCATGAGCGCCGATGCAATGTCGGCGGCCAACAATTCCTTGAACGTCAACTCCACGGCGGGGTAACACTGCTGGAACATGCCCAGGATTTCGGGAAGTTTGTTGTACATGGCTGAGCCGGCGAAGCCTATCGCCAGGCGACCCTGTTTGCCTTCGGCGATACCTTTGATATCGCGAACGCTGCTGGTGATATCGCTCAGAATGAGGTTGACCCGCAGCAGAAACTGTTCGCCCGCCTCGGTGAGCCGCAGTGGGCGGGTATGACGTTCGAGCAAGGTAACGCCCAGCTCACTTTCCAGTTGCATGATCTGTTGGCTGAGCGGGGGTTGAGCCATATGCAGCTTTTCCGCGGCGCGAGTGAAATTGAGTTCTTCGGCAACGGCCTTGAAATACCGTAGGTGGCGCAGTTCCAACCGGTGTTCGCAGTCGGAGGGCAAGAGGGAAGGGCTAGCGGCTTTGGGGTACAGGGCAGGCATGAAGAAACAGTCCTTGTATTATTTGTATTCGGCTACAACGGCAATGCTATGGAGCGTGCAGATCAAGTCGTGGGCGAACGTCAGGCATACGGTCATGCGAATGTACGCTGCTGTCCAACGTCTGGCCATCCAGGCGGCTGGCAATGCCCGGCTTTCGCAGCCCTGCGGCGAAAGACTGAACGCCTGCCGCGCACGGGTCTCGAATCCAGTAATGCCGCCATGGCCGGTCAAACCCGATCAGCCAGCGGCCCCCTGAATGCTGGAGTGTTGACCATGCAGTTGGAAACGTCATTCATCTTCGACCTCGACGGCACGCTGACCGACAGCGTTTACCAGAACGTGGCCGCCTGGAAAGAAGCCCTGGACGCCGAGAAGATCCCGCTGGCGATGTGGCGCATCCACCGAAAAATCGGTATGAGCGGGGGGTTGATGTTGAAGTCCTTGTGCCGCGAGACGGGCCTTGAGATCGACGATGCCCAGGCCAAACGCCTGAGCGGACATCATGCCAAAGCCTACGAGCGGCTGCAGGGCCAGATCATTGCGCTGCCCGGGGCCGTCGAGTTGTTGCGCGCGCTTGACCAGGGTGGGTTCAAATGGTGCATCGCTACCAGCGGCGGCAGTGATACGGCCCACATCAACCTCAAGGCACTGGGGCTGGGCCTGGACGAGGTCACGCTGATCACCCGTGATGAGGTGAAATACGGCAAGCCGGACCCGGCGCTTTTCCGCACCGCCGCTGACCGAATGGGTGTGCCGATCGAGCAATGCCTGGTGGTGGGCGATGCCATCTGGGACATGCTGGCGGCCCGGCGATGCAAGGCCACCGGTATTGGCGTGCTCTCGGGTGGCTATGACATCTCGGAGCTAGAGCGCGCCGGGGCGTTGAGGGTGTATGAAGATGCGCTGGATTTGCTCAATCACCTGGAAGAAGTGGCATCGCGCCCCTAGGGCGCGATGCGGCGGTTGGGTTTTCCCCGTGGGACCGGGTGGTGTATCCGCCAGACCGCGGCGTCGCCTTCCCGAGCTTCGCCCGGTCCCACACGCGGTCGGTCACGCCCCCCGTCGCGCATCGCATCGGTAGAAAATCGTCTTGTCCTCCTGCGCCTTGTTCAGCCCCTGCGCCCGGGCACTGCACTGCTGCGCGCGGGCGTCGTCGTTGAGAAACTTGGGCGCCATCCACACAAACTGCGGCGGCATGCAGTTGTCATGGGCCGCGGTGGTGCACACCACCGCGTTGAGAAAAAAAGCCGGAAGGTTCATCGCTCACTCCTTGTGAGTAGAAAAACAGCGCCGGTCATCGACGCCCCTATCCCTTTCTGAGCCTGTCAGGCCCAGCAGGTTCGCAGTTTTCGTGTAGCACTGGGTACGCCCTCGGTTACCAACCCGACATCAGGTCGCACCCACTCTCCATCGTGAATGCACAATTGTACATTAACGTCGTTAGCTAGCTATCTATTTGCTCGCAACGAGGACCTTCCATGAAACTCAAGCCTTGCGTGACCACCGTGGTCGCCGCAGCGGCCCTGGCCTGCCTGCTCAGCGGCTGCAATAAAGAGGCGGCCGCCCCCGCCCAGCAGACGCCCGAGGTCGGCGTGGTAACCCTGCACCCACAACCCTACGCCCTGACCCGTGAAGTCCCTGGCCGCGTCACTGCCTTCCGGGTCGCCGAAGTACGCCCGCAGGTCGATGGCGTCATTCTCAAACGCCTGTTCAAGGAAGGTACAGACGTCAAGGCCGGCGAGCAGCTGTACCAGATCGACCCCTCGGTGTACGAAGCCACCCTGGCCAGCGCCAAGGCCAGCCTGGCCTCCGCCAAGTCCCTGGCCGACCGTTACAAGCAGTTGATTGATGAACAGGCGGTCAGCCGCCAGGAGTACGACAACGCCCGTTCCACCGAGCTGCAGGACCAGGCTGCGCTGATGACGGCGCAGATCAACATGCGCTACACCAAGGTGCTGGCGCCCATTGATGGCCGCATCGGCCGTTCCAGCGTGACCGAAGGCGCCCTGGTCACCAGTGCCCAGACCACCGCCATGGCCACCATCCAGCAACTGGACCCCATCTACGTGGATGTCACCGAGTCCTCGGCCAACCTGCTGAAACTGCGCAAGGCCCTGGCCAGTGGGCAACTGCAGAAAGCCGGCGACAACGGCGCCAAGGTCAAGCTGACCCTGGAAGACGGTAGCGCCTTCGGCCAGGACGGTACCCTGGAGTTCTCGGAAGTGTCGGTGGACGAAAGCACCGGCTCCGTGACCCTGCGCGCCAAGTTCCCCAACCCCGACCACACCCTGTTGCCCGGCATGTTCGTGCACGCGCAATTGCAGGCCGGGATCGCTAGCACCGCCATTCTGGCGCCCCAGCAGGGCGTGACCCATGACCTCAAAGGCACCCCCACCGCACTGGTGGTCAATGCCGACAACAAGGTCGAGCTGCGTGAACTGAAAGCCAGCCGCACCGTGGGTACCGACTGGCTGATCGAAGACGGCCTGCACGATGGCGACCGCGTCATCACCGAAGGCCTGCAGTACGTCAAGCCCGGCGAAACCGTGAAGGTAAGCGCCGCCAGCAACGTCGAGCCTGCCGCCAACGCCCAGGCCAGCGTCGCGGCGAAAGGGGAGTAACCCATGTCCAAGTTCTTTATCGACCGGCCCATCTTCGCCTGGGTGGTTGCCTTGGTGATCATGCTGGTCGGCGCGCTGTCGATCCTCAACCTGCCCGTCAACCAGTACCCCAGCATCGCGCCGCCCGCCATCGACATCACCGTGACCTACCCGGGCGCTTCCGCGCAGACCGTGCAGGACACCGTGGTGCAAGTGATCGAGCAGCAGCTCAACGGCATCGACAACCTGCGCTACATTTCCTCGGACAGCAACTCCGACGGTTCGATGACCATCGAGGCGACCTTCAACCAGGGCACCAACCCGGACATGGCCCAGGTGCAGGTGCAGAACAAACTCAACCTGGCCACGCCCCTGCTGCCCCAGGAAGTGCAGAACCAGGGTATCCGCGTGACCAAGGGGGTGAAGAACTTCCTGATGGTGATCGGCCTGGTGTCGGACGATGGCAGCATGACCAAGGACGACCTGGCCAACTATATCGTCTCCAACATGCAGGACTCCATCTCGCGCACCAGCGGCGTGGGTGACTTCCAGGTGTTCGGCGCCCAGTACGCCATGCGCATCTGGCTGGACCCGGCCAAGCTCAACAAGTACCAGTTGACCCCGGCCGATGTCTCCACCGCCATCACCAACCAGAACGTGCAGGTGTCTTCCGGCCAGTTCGGCGGCCTGCCGTCGGTGGCGCATCAGGAACTGAACGCCACCATCATCGGCAAGACCCGGCTGCAGACGGCCGAGCAGTTCAAGAAGATCCTGCTGAAGGTCAACACCGATGGCTCCCAGGTGCGCATCGGCGACGTGGCTGATGTGGGCCTTGGAGGCGAAAACTACAGCATCAGCTCCGAGTACAACGGCAAACCGGCCTCGGGCATGGCCATCAAGCTGGCCACCGGCGCCAACGCCCTGGACACTGCCAAGGCCATCCGCGAGACCGTCAACCAGTTGCAACCCTTCTTCCCGCCGGGCGTGAAGGTGGTGTACCCCTATGACACCACGCCGGTGATCACCGGCTCGATCCATGGCGTGATCGAGACCCTGGTGGAAGCGATCATCCTGGTGTTCCTGGTGATGTTGCTGTTCCTGCAGAACATCCGCGCCACGCTGATCACTACCATGGCGGTGCCTGTGGTGCTGCTGGGCACCTTCGGTATCCTGGCCGCGGCCGGTTTCAGCATCAACACGCTGACCATGTTCGGCATGGTGCTGGCCATCGGGTTGCTGGTGGACGACGCCATCGTGGTGGTGGAAAACGTCGAGCGGGTGATGGGTGAAGAGGGCCTGTCACCCAAGGAAGCCACCAAGAAATCCATGGGCCAGATTCAGGGCGCGCTGGTCGGTATCGCCATGGTGCTCTCGGCGGTGCTGCTGCCCATGGCGTTCTTCGGTGGCTCCACCGGGGTGATCTACCGTCAGTTCTCCATCACCATCGTGTCGGCCATGGCGCTGTCAGTGCTGGTGGCCCTGGTCTTCACCCCGGCGCTGTGCGCCACGATTCTCAAGCCCGTTGCCAAGGGGCACCACGGCAAGACCACCGGTTTCTTCGGCTGGTTCAACCGTACCTTCGACAGCGGCGTGCACCGCTACGAGCGCAGCGTCAGCCGTATTCTGCGCAACAAGGTGCCGTACCTGCTGGCCTACGCCCTGATCGTGGTGGGCATGATCTGGCTGTTCACACGCATCCCGTCCTCGTTCCTGCCGGAAGAAGACCAGGGCGTGTTGTTCACCCAGGTGCAGACGCCACCCGGCACCCCGGCCCAGCGCACCCAGCAGGTCATCGACCGCATGCGTGACTACATGCTGACCAAGGAAACCGGTGCAGTGCGTTCGGTGTTCACGGTCACGGGTTTCAACTTTGCCGGGCGCAGCCAGAACTCGGGCATGGGCTTCGTCATGCTCAAGCCCTGGGACGAACGCAACGCCGACAACAGCATCTCGGCCTTGGCCGCCCGCGCACAGAAGCATTTCCTGAGCTTCCGTGACGCCATGGTGTTTGCCTTCGCACCGCCAGCGGTGATGGAGTTGGGCAATGCCAGCGGTTTCGACGTGTACCTGCAGGACCGCTCCGGCGTGGGCCACGCCAAGTTGATGGAAGCGCGCAACAAGTTCCTCGCTGCCGCCGCCAAGAGCCCGATCCTGGCGCAAGTGCGCCCCAATGGCCTGGACGACGAACCGCAGTACCAGTTGATCCTCGACGACGAGCGTACCGAGGCGCTGGGCGTGACGGTTGCCGACGTCAACGACACCCTGTCGTATGCCTTCGGTGGCAGCTACGTGAATGACTTCATCGACCGGGGCCGGGTGAAGAAGGTGTACATCCAGGGCAAGGCCGATTCGCGCATGAACCCTGAAGACCTGAACAAGTGGTACGTGCGCAACAGCGCCGGCACCATGGTGCCGTTCTCGGCCTTCGCCAGTGGCAAGTGGATCTACGGTTCGCCGAAGCTGTCGCGTTTCAACGGTGTGTCGGCGGTGGAGATCCTCGGTGCCCCGGCCCCTGGCCACAGCACCGGCGAGGCCATGGCCGAAGTGGAGCGCATTGCCGCCACGCTGCCTACCGGCGTCGGTTATGCCTGGACCGGGTTGTCGTACGAAGAGAAATTATCCGGTTCCCAGGCGCCCGCGCTGTATGCCATTTCGATGCTGATGGTGTTCCTGTGCCTGGCGGCGTTGTATGAAAGCTGGTCGATTCCGATCGCCGTGATGCTGGTGGTGCCCCTGGGGATCATCGGTGCATTGCTGGCGACCACGTTGCGCGGCCTGTCCAACGACGTGTACTTCCAGGTAGGCCTGTTGACCACCATCGGCCTGGCGGCGAAGAACGCCATTCTGATCGTCGAGTTCGCCAAGGAGCTTCACGAGCAGGGGCGCAGCTACACCGAAGCGGCCATCGAAGCCTGCCGGCTGCGCCTGCGGCCGATCATCATGACCTCGCTGGCGTTCATCCTGGGTGTGGTGCCCCTGGCCATTTCCCACGGTGCCGGCGCGGGCAGCCAGCACGCCATCGGTACTGGCGTGATCGGCGGCATGCTGACCGCTACCACACTGGCCGTTTTCTGGGTGCCGTTGTTCTTTGTCTCGGTGTCGTCGCTGTTTGGCGACAAACGCAAGGCCAAGGACGAACCCGCACCTGCTCTTGAAGAGGAGAGCGCACAATGACCCGACCCCTGACGTTTCTGGCACTGGCGGCCTTCATGCTGGGTGGCTGTTCGCTGATCCCGCACTACGATCGCCCGGTAGCCCCCGTGGCCGCGCAGTTCCCCCAAGGGCCGGCGTATGCGCCGGCCCAGGAGGCGGCCGCCCAGGCCGCCGCCGAGCAGGGTTGGCGCGAGGTATTCCACGACCCGGCCCTGCAGGTGGTGATCCACACCGCCCTGGACAACAACCGCGACCTGCGCGTGGCCGCGTTGAATGTCGAGGCCTACCGCGCTCAGTACCGCATACAGCGGGCAGACCTGTTCCCGGCGGTGACCGCTGGCAGCACGGCCGAGCGCACGCGCACGCCGGCTGACCTGAGCACCACCGGCAAGACCGCGGTGGGTGGCGAATACACCGCCACCCTGGGCGTCAGTGCCTATGAACTGGACCTGTGGGGCCGGGTGCGCAGCCTGAGCAAGGAGGCGCTGCAAACCTACCTGGCCAGCGACGAAGGCCGGCGCTCCACGCAGATCAGCCTGGTGGCCAGTGTGGCCAACGCCTGGTTTACCCTGGAGTCGGACAAGGAGCTGCTGAAGCTGACCCAGGACACCCTGCAAGCCTATGAGCAAAGCTACAAGCTCACTGCTCACAGCGGCGAAGTGGGCGTGTCGACGGCGCTGGACGTGAGCCAGGCGCGCATCTCGGTGGAAACCGCCAAGGTCAGCCTGGCCAAGTATCAGCGCGCCGTGGCCCAGGACATGGACAACCTGGTGTTGCTGCTGGGCACGCACCTGCCCGACAACCTGCCGGCGGCGCAACCGCTGGCGGCGGGGCTGGTGGCCGAAGTACCGGCCGGCTTGCCGTCGGACCTGCTGCAACGGCGCCCGGACATCCTTGAGGCCGAACATACCCTCAAGGCCGCCAACGCCAACATCGGCGCGGCCCGCGCGGCGTTCTTCCCCAGCATCACCCTGACCGCCAGTGCCGGCAGTGAAAGCGCCGACATGGGGCATCTGTTCAAGGGCGGGCAGGGCACCTGGACCTTTGCGCCGAGCATCAACATCCCGATCTTCAACGCCGGCAGCCTGAAAGCCAGCCTCGACTACGCGAAAATCGAGAAGGACGTGGACGTGGCCAGCTACGAGAAAGCCATCCAGACCGGTTTCCAGGAAGTCGCCGACGGCCTCGCTGCACGGCAGACCTACAAACAGCAACTGCAGGCCCAGACCGACCTGGTGCAGGCGAACCAGGACTACTACCGTTTAGCCGAGCGCCGCTACCGCACCGGCATCGACAGCAACCTGACGTTCCTGGACGCCCAGCGCTCGCTGTTCAGCGCCCAGCAGTCGGCCATCACCGACCGGCTGTCGCAGTTGACAGCCGAAGTGAACCTGTACAAAGCGTTGGGGGGAGGGTGGAAGGAGTGACCTGACCGGTCATTTCGTGTTGCCCCGTTCGCCAGCAAGCTGTGCTCCAACAGGCGTGCATCCTGTGCGTAGCTTGCTAGCGAACGAGGCCAGTCGGCTCGCCCACGAAACAATCCGCTATGACTTTGAGTGACCGGCATAGAAAGGGGCTGTTTTCAGAGCAAAGTGGTCGGTACACCTGTTGGAGCACAGCTTGCTGGCGAAGCAGGCGGCGCGGTGTGTCGGGCTGCATGCGTGTGAGCAGGCCTGGCCTCGTTCGCGAGCAAGCTCTGCTCCAACAGGTGTGCATGCTGTGCGTAGCTTGGTAGCGAACGACGCGAGTCGGCTCGCCTACGAAACAATCCGCTATGGCTTTGAGTGACCGGCATAGAACGGGTCTGTTTTCAGAGCAAAGTGGTCGGTACGCCTGTTGGAGCACAGCTTGCTGGCGAAGCAGGCGGCGCGGTGTGTCGGGCTGCATGCGTGTGAGCAGGCCTGGCCTCGTTCGCAAGCAAGCTCTGCTCCAACAGGTGTGCATCCTGGGAGCTTAGCTTGCTAGCGAACGAGGCCAGTCGGCTCGCCTACGAAACAATCTGCTATGACTTTGAGTGACCGGCATAGAAAGGGGCTGTTTTCAGAACAAAGTGGTCGGTACGCCTGTTGGAGCACAGCTTGCTGGCGAAGCAGGCGGCGCGGTGTGTCGGGCTGCACGCGTGTGAGCAGGCCTGGCCTCGTTCGCGAGCGAGCTCTGCTCCAACAGGTGTGCATGCTGTGCGTAGCTTGCTAGCGAACGAGGCCAGTCGGCTCGCCCACGAAGCAATCCGCTATGACTTCGAGTGACCGGCATAGAACGGGTCTGTTTTCGGAGCAAAGTGGCCGGTACGCCCTGTTGGAGCACAGCTTGCTGGCGAAGCAGCCAGCGCGGTGTGTCGGGCTGCACGCGTGTGAGCAGGCCTGGCCTCGTTCGCGAGCAAGCTCTGCTCCAACAGGTGTGCATCCTGGGAGCGTAGCTCGCTAGCCAACGAGGCCAGTCGGCTCGCCCACGACGGAAACAATCCGCTATGACTTCGAATGCCCGGGCGGCCTGAATTCACTTACTTTCATTGCTTTCTTCTCGGGAGGCAATGGAATGCCAATTTTTCGCTCGCACCGGCTTAGAACGGGTCGATTTTCTGAGCAAAGCCGTCTTTACCTTGTCACGCTGGTCGTTCGGCAACGGGAGCCGGTGTTCAATGATTGGTCAAGCGCACGGCCGCTCATCGTGTCAATGAAAGCCTGTCAGGCTGAAGGCGGGGCCGATTCGCTGTGCTGGGTCATTATGCCTGACCATTTTCACTGGCTGATGGAGCTGAAGGGGCGGGATCTCGCAGGCGAAGTGGCCAGGCTGAAGTCGCGCTCAACGGTTTTGTTCAACCGAGCGAATCAGCGGGTGGGCTCATTATGGCAAAAGGGGTTTCATGACCGAGCATTGCGAAGGGAGGAAGATGTGAAGTCGGTAGCTCGCTATATCGTCGCCAACCCGCTAAGGGCGGGGCTTGCGGAACGTATAGGCGATTACCCGCTTTGGGATGCTGTCTGGTTGCAATAGAGCGAGTCAAACCACACCCCAAGAGGGTACGCCTGTTGGAGCACAGCTTGCTGGCGAAGCAGGCGGCGCGGTGTGTCGGGCGCGTGCAGGTCCAGAGGTGTGAGCAGGCCTGGCCTTGTTCGCGAGCAAGCTCTGCTCCCACCGGTTGACTCGGCTGCTGGAGCAGCGCTTGCTTGGAAAAGGGGGGGCGATCCGGTGGCTATTTAGGCGCATCCGAGCTGGACGCCCCGCCATCCGCGGCGCCGCCGCCATCGTCATCGTCGTCATCATCGTCGTCGCCGGTGCCACCACCGCTGGACTGCCCGCTTTTGCCGTCGTACCCCGCACCGTTGTTGTCGACACCGCCGGCACGGCCTGGGTCCGCACCTTGGGTGCGGGGGTCGGCGCCGGGGCTGTTGGGGGCGGAGGAATCTGTGCCAGGGTTGATGCTGATGGGGCTGTCGGAAGCCGCCACGGCGATGGCCGAGGCGCCAGCCAACAGGCTGGCGACCGCCAGGGTTAACAAGGTTTTCCTGAACATGGTGCTGCTCCCTTCTTGAGGACGTTTCACCAGCTTAGGCACGGGGTGGCACGCCGTCGATCCCGTGAGGTGACCGACGGCGAAGTTTCATTCAACGGCGGTCCACCCACACGGTCTGTGCGTTGCAGAATTCGCGCAGGCCGAAGTGCGACAGTTCGCGGCCGAAACCGCTTTTCTTCACTCCGCCAATGGCGACACGGGGGTCGGAGGCGCAGTAACCATTGATGAACACACCACCGGTTTCCAGCCGCGCCGCCATGCGCCGGGCCAGATTGACGTCGGCACTCCACACGCTGCCGGCCAGGCCGAACTCGCTGTCGTTGGCCAGTTCCACCGCATGGTCGGCGTCGCGGCAAGCGATGATCGAGGCCACCGGCCCGAACAGTTCCTGCTTGAACGACGTCATGTCGGGCGTCACGTCACCCAGGATCGTCGGTGCGTAATAGTTGCCCACGCCTTCGATCTTGTGCCCGCCCAGCAACAAGGTGGCACCCTCGGCGAGCGTCTGCTGCACCTGGCCGTCCAACTCATCACGCAGGTCGTAGCGCGCCATTGGGCCAATGTAGTTGCCTTCCACCAGCGGGTCGCCGACCTGCATGGCCTTGACCGTGGCCACCAGTTTCTCGGTGAACGCCGGCAGGATGCTTTCTTCGATGATGAAACGCTTCGCGGCGATGCACACCTGCCCGACGTTCTGGAAACGGCCGATGGCAGCGGCCTTTACTGCCTCCTCCAGGTCCGCGTCCGCCAGCACGATGAAAGGGTCGGAGCCACCCAGTTCCAGCACGCATTTCTTCAACGCCGCACCCGCCTGGGAGGCGATGGCCGCACCGGCACGCACACTGCCGGTCACGGTGACGGCAGCGATGCGTGGGTCATTGATGGCGCTGGAAACGCCGTCGTTGCCGACATTGAGCACTTCGAACACCCCGTCCGGCACACCGCCCCGGCGCAGGGCCTCGGCCATCAGCAGCGCACTGCCCATCACGTTGGGCGCATGCTTGAGCACATACGTATTGCCAGCCAGCAGGATCGGCACCGCGCCACGCAGCACTTGCCACACGGGGAAGTTCCACGGCATCACTGCCAGGATCGGGCCGATGGGGCGGTATTCGATGAAGGCTTTGTCGCCCGGTACTTGCGTGGGTTCAGGTGCCAGTAGCTCAGGCCCCTGCTCGGCATACCACTCGCACAGGCCAGCGCATTTTTCCACTTCGGCCCGAGCCTGCAGAATCGGCTTGCCCATTTCCAGGGCCATGCTGCGCGCCAGGGGTTCGCTCAAGTCACGCAGGGCAGCCGCCAGTTTGACCAGCACGGCGGCACGGTCGACTACCGATACCTGACGCCACTGTTGGTAGGCCGTGTGGCTGCGGGCCAGAGCCTGGTCCAGCTCGGCGGGGGTCTGGAAGGGGTAGCGGGCCAGTTCTTCACCGGTGGTCGGGTTCAACGAGACAGCGAAGTCGATCGGGGCAGGGGCATTCATCGGAAACCTCCATGGGTAAGTGATGGGCCTACCTTAAGCGCTTGTTTGATTCATGAATAATGAATAATAATCTTCAAAACACTCACGAAAAGAGAAAGTATATGGACCTGACCCAGCTTGAGCTGTTTCGCGCCGTGGCCGAGGAGGGCAGCATCAGTGCTGCCGCCGCCAAGGTGCACCGGGTGCCCTCCAACCTGACCACGCGCATCAAGCAACTGGAAAGCGAGCTGGGGGTGGACCTGTTCATCCGTGAGAAACTGCGCTTGCGCTTGTCAGCCAACGGTCACAGCTTTCTGGATTACACCCGGCGCATTCTTGACCTGGTGGAGGAGGCCAAGTTGGCGGTGTCCACGGGTGAACCTCAGGGTGTGTTCACCCTGGGGTCGCTGGAAAGCACGGCGGCGGTGCGCATTCCGCCGTTGCTGGCGGCCTACCACCAGCGTTACCCCAAAGTGGAGCTGGACCTGTCTACCGGGCCTTCAGGTGAAATGATCGACGGCGTGCTGGCCGGGCGCTACGCCGCAGCGTTCGTGGACGGGCCGCTGCACCCGCTGCTGGATGGCATCCCGGTGTTCGAGGAAGAAATGCTCTTGGTGACCGCCAAAGGCCACGCGCCGGTCACCCGTGCCCAGGACGTCAGCGGCGAGACGGTATACGCCTTCCGCGCCAACTGCTCCTACCGTCGCCATTTCGAAAACTGGTTCATCGCCGACGGTGCCACCCCAGGGCGTATCTTCGAAATGGAGAGCTACCACGGCATGCTGGCCTGCGTCAGCGCCGGCGCAGGCCTGGCGCTGGTGCCGCGCAGCATGCTGGAAAGCATGCCCGGCAGCAGCAACGTCAGTGCCTGGCCACTGGACGAGGAATACGGCAAGCGCCAGACCTGGCTGACCTGGCGCCGGGGTACCCGCTCACCCAACTTGCTGGGTATGCAGGAAATGCTGGAAAGTCAGGCTTCGGCGGCCATGCGCCCGGCGTAGTCGCGGGCAAATTGCGCAGCGATGCGCCCCGAGCGCGAGCCGCGCTGGGTGGCCCAGCGCAGGGCTTCGACGTGGGCCTGCTCGAAGGCTTGCTCGGGCACGCCACAGCTGGCGAGCCACTCGTTGACCGCGCTGAGGAATTCGTCCTGGGAAAAGGGGTAGAAGGAAATCCACAGGCCGAAGCGCTCGGACAGGGAGATCTTCTCCTCCGTTTCTTCGCCGGGGTTCAGGGCGCCGTTTTCGCCGCGGGTCCAGTTGAGGTTGTCGCTGGCGCGTTCGGCCATCAGGTGGCGGCGGTTGGAGGTCGCGTAGATCAGGGTGTTGGCCGCCTGGCCCGCTACCGAGCCGTCGAGCACGGTCTTGAGGCTCTTGTAGCCGATGTCACCTTCTTCAAACGACAGGTCGTCGCAGAACAGAATGAAGCGCTCCGGGCGGCCGGTGGTGAAATCGAGGATCTGCGGCAGGTCGCCGATATGCGCCTTGTCCACTTCGATCAGGCGCAAGCCCTGTTGGTGAAAGCGTTCCAGGCAAGCCTTGACCAGTGATGACTTGCCGGTACCTCGGGCGCCCGTCAACAGCACGTTGTTGGCCGGACGGCCCTCCACGAACTGGCGAGTGTTCTGTTCGATCAGGCGTTTCTGCCGCTCAATGTTCTGCAAGGCCTCGAAGCTGATCAGGCTGGGCTGCTTGACGGCGGTCAGCACTGCCTGCTCAACCCCGCGCACCTGCCGGTAATGCCACTGGTAGGCGATGGCCTGTGTGTCGAAGACCTGCTCCTGAGGTGGAGGAAACGCGCGTTCCAGGCTGTTGGCGATGCGCTCGAGCTGGGCGAGCAGGGCGGTATTGTCGAAGGCTGTGGACATGGTTCGATCACAAGGCTGGGGAGGACTGGGCAGCAGCTTAGGGTTCAGGCAAAGTGTTCGTCTAACGGTAAAAGGGCGGCCACATGCGTAAAACGGACATTGTCGACCATGGCGTGCCGAAGGATGCCCGCAGCGTCGCCGCCGTGGCGCTGGATTTCGATGATGGCCACCGGGTGCCAAGCCACCGTCACCAGCAGGCACAGCTGCTGTATGCCACCCAGGGTGTACTGGTAGTGGGCAGCGCCGAGGGGCATTGGCTGGTGCCTGGCAACCGCGGCTTATGGATACCGCCGGGGGTAGAGCACTGGACACGCATGGTGGGTGCCGTGCGGGTCCGCACGCTGTATATCGATCCGGCCCTGGTGTCGGCCCGGCTGCCGGGGCATTGCTGCGTGCTGGGGGTATCACCGTTGCTGCGGGAACTGATCCTGGCCGCCGTGGGCATCCGTACCGCGCCGCCGGCTGACAGCCGTGACGGCAGGGTGATGGCGCTGATGCTGGATGAGCTGGACCAGCAGCAGGTATTGCCCCTGCATTTGCCGCATTTGCGTCATGAAGCGTTGCAGCCGTTGTCCGAGCGCGTGCTGCAAGGTCAAGGGCTGGAACTGGAGTTGGGCGACTGGGCCGGGCAATTGGGCGTGAACCCGAAGACGGTGCAGCGCTGGTTCATCCATGACACCGGCATGACCTTCGGCAAATGGCGCCAGCAGGCGAGGTTGCTGACGGCCCTGCAGCGCCTGGCGCTGGGGCGCAGTGTATTGGAGGTGGCGCTGGAGGTGGGGTACAACACCCCCAGTGCCTTCAGCGCCATGTTCCGCCGGCAGTTCGGCGTGTCACCGAGTGAGTGGTAGCTGCCGGTGGTGTGCCTGATGCTGAGCGGCGTGTGTGATGCGGCCAGGTCTGCTGCGGTGGCTTCAGCCTTTCAACCGCGCCAGGCGCTCGATAATCTCCGGCCGCCTGGCCTGCCACTCTTCGGCGGTGATGCCGAGCAGAACTACATCCAGCCGCTGGCCCTCCTTCAGCACGTTCTGACGCCGTACCCCTTCCAGGGTAAAACCGAACTTCTGGTGCAGGCGCACCACCGCCGGGTTGCTGGCCAGTACCTCGCAGTTGAGCTTGGCCAGTCCCACCTCGCCGAAAGCGTGGTCCAGTAGCCAGCATTCAACCTGGCTGCCCAGGCCTTTGCCCTGCAACTCGGTGTCCAGGTAGAACGCCCAGTCGGCGCTCTGGTGCAGGCGGTTGATGGCGCTGAGCGACACCACGCCACGGGCCATGCCGTCGACCATCACCACGAACACCGACTGCCGCGGGTTGTCGGCCAGGCTGGTCAGCCAGGCCTGATGTTCCTGCGCGCTGATCTCGTGCTCGGTGTACATGTAGCGCCGCACCGCCTCCTGGTTGCGCAGGTGGCGTACGCGTTCCTGCACCTGGGCGGTGCTGGCCAGCAGCGGTTGAAAGCTGATCATGCCAGGCTCTCCCGAGCCGCCTGCAGAATCTCATCCGACAGCGGGTCGCCCTCGGTGGCCCGGGCCAGGGTGATGGCCCCGACCATCAGGGCGAACTCAACCAGCGCCGTCTGCCGCCGAGCTTCGGCCTGTGGCTGGTCCATGACCGCCTCGTAGTCGTCGATCAGCGCGTGCACGCCCTGGGTGTATACCCGTCGCAGGGGGCTATCCTCGGCCTCATGGCACACGTCGCCTGCCAGGCCCACGGCCGGGCAGCCGTCGCCCGGGATATCCCGGTTGTTGTCAGCCAGGTAGTTGTCCACCAGCACGCGGCGTGCGCCCTTGCGGTCACGGGTGGGCGCCGTGCGCTCGGCCCAGCGTTGCACCGACTGGTCGAAGGCCTGCTGGCAGGCCTGGGCGGCCAGGGCTTCCTTGGATTCGAAGTGGCCATAGAAACCGCCGTGGGTCAGGCCCGCGGCGTTCATGACCTCGGCCACGCTCAAGCCCTTGAGGCCGCGTTCACGGAACAGGCGGGTGGCCACTTGAAGAATGATTTCACGGTTGCGTTCGGTCTGTTGGCGGGATACGCGCGGCATGATGGTCTCGGTGTCGCTGGGGGCAAGGTTTCAAGGGCGGGATATGAAGCGCTCACGGCTGCTCGCGGCGGCGCCGCGCGGCGTAAGCCTGCAGGTGCGTGAAGGCCAGGCGCAGCACCGATCGGTCCGGGGTCTCCACGTCTTCGGGCAGTCGTCGGGCGAGCAGGTCGCCCAGCACGTGTTCGGCCTCGGTGGCGTCACCACGTTCCACGTCGCGCAACATCGAGGCAGTCAGGGCCGATCCCGGTTGGGTCAGCACCTGCAGGAAGGCTTCGCGTACCGGTTCCCGGGGTGGGTAGCCCGCACGGCGGGCGATGGCCGAGCATTCCTCGAAGAGGTCGCAGATCAGGTCCACACCGCCAGCGGCCACGACGTCGCCGACGCTGGCGCGCATCAGGCAGGTAATGCCGCCGCCGGTGGCGATGAACATCCACTTTTCCCACATCTCCTGGGTGATGTCGGGGCTCAACTGGGCGGTGAAACCAGCACCGGCCAAGGCGTCTGCCACCGCTTGCACTTGGGCGCCGTCGTGGCCGGCACGAACGCCAAAGCTCAGGTCATCACGCTCGTTGAAGTGCACGATGGTGCCATCGGGCAGCTTGTCGAGTGACACGAAGCACTTGCCTCCCAGCACATGGGCGGCGCCGAAGCGCTGGTCCAGCGCATCCAGGTGGCGCAGGCCGTTTAGCAACGGCAGTATCAGGGTGGATGGCCCCACGGCGTGGGTCAGGTCATCCATGACCCCGGGCAATTGCCCGGCCTTGCAACTGAGCAGAATCAGGTCATAGGCGCCCTGGAGGTCGGCAGCCTGAACCCAGGGCACCCTATCGAGGTTTATATTCCCCAGCGGGCTGCGTACCTGCAGCCCCCGGTCACTCAATTGCTGGCCGCGCGCAGCCCTGACCAGAAAGGTCACGTCACGGCCGGCGGCCAGCAGGCGCCCACCAAAATACCCGCCCACGGCACCGGCCCCTACGATCAGAATTCGCATGATCTTTCACTCCTTGAAAATGGAAGGCCCAGGTCAGTTGATAACCCCATAAAATATAGGCCGATCACACGCTCAGGAATAGAGTGTGACCGACCTTTATTTTCAGGACGGCGCCGCTGTTCAGGCCGGCCGCCAACTGACGCCCTCTATGCCGAATTTCTCCGCCATTGGCTTGCTGGTCTTTTTCACCCGTTCTCGGCCGAAACGTCCGATTCGCCCAACGCCCGCGTCGCAACTTGCCCAGTGCCAGGCTTCGCCGTTGTCCATGTTTTCGGCGCGGATGATGAACGATTTGGGTTGGCCGTGAAGGGTGTAGTCAATGACGTAAAGCTTTGCGTTGTTCATAAAGCCGAATTTCCTCCCTGTGACCTTCTAAGTGATTCTGGCCCAGTGAAAAAATTCAGTCGGATTGTCTGACAGGTCAGCTACTCGCCGCTGACCGTCCAGTGGATGGCATCTTTGGGGAATACAATCTGCTCCAGGCGGTGGGCGATGCCACAGGCCAGGGAGTCGTCGGCGGCGATGACTTTCTCTTCGGCCGACAGGCATTTGAAGATATCCAGCTTCTGTTCCGCGTCTTCCGTTTCTTTCTTGAAAATGGTGACGTAGCGTTCCAGGTCGTTGTTGAGGCTGGACAGGTATTCGCGCAAACGCGAATGGTCCACGGAGTTCTGGCTGAAGTACCAATTCATGGGGTGAATGAGAAAGCGCGATTGTGGCGCGGCAATGCGTTCGCTGCCCGCCAGGTACACGATGATGCCCATGGACTCGATATTGCCGGAGTTGATGGTGCGCACCGGAATGCCCAGGGATTTGAGAAAGGTGTAGATCGTGAAGCCAAAGTTGGTGCTGCCACCGGATGACGACATGTTCAACCACAACGAATCGGCGCCGGCCTTCAAGGCTTCCAGGCAGCGGTCACGCAGTCGTTCATGGGTGCTCTGATCAATCTGGCAATGGAAGTGGACAATGTGTTGGCTCACCTTCATGTCCTTGTGCGAAGTGGGCAGGCCGGGGGCAATGCCCCGGCCCTGACTCAGCGATTAGCTGCGGCCGCCACCGTGGCTGCCTTGACCGCCTTTTTTACTGCTGTCGGGGGTTGCTTTGCTCCGGTCGTTTGGCATTTTGCCTGCAGTCGAGCCGGAGGAGGCCTGTCCGCCTTTTTTGCCAGCTTCGGAGGCCTTTTCACGATCATTGGAGAAGTTTCCTGGGTTCGACTTGCCTGTGTTAGCCATGATTCTCTTCCTCTGTTTTATCGGATATGCAAAGTCTTGACCTTGCATTAACTGTGAAAAGCAAACCGTGGGAAAGTTTATTGATTATAGAAAGCCAAGACGGGCGGTCTTAGTGTTTTTGGCTTGAACATTTAGCGCTAAAACAACCGTTGTCTCGCCCTCGGCCGTACCCGAGGACCTGCGTGTGCCAGGGGCGTTTCAGCACAGGCAGAACAACGCCACCTGCGGCGCGTCGCTGATCCACTGATGGCAGATTCGCCAACCGCCCAGCGCCGCCATTTCAGTGAACGATTCAACCGTGAACTTGTGCGAGTTCTCGGTGTGCAGGCGCTCGCCTTCAGCGAAATGGAACGCTTGGCCGGCCACCTGCACCACCTGTTCGCGCTGGCTCACCAGATGCATTTCCATGCGCTGCAACTCGGCATTCCACTGTGCCAGATGGCGGAAGCCATCCAGGTCGAAATCGCCGTCCAGTTCGCGGTTCATGCGCTTGAGCAGGTTGAGGTTGAACGCCGCCGTCACCCCGCCCGCATCGTCGTAGGCCGCTTCCAGCAAGGCGGCTTCCTTGACCATGTCCACGCCGACGATGAAATAGGCATTGCGGCCCAGCAAGGTATGCGCCGAACGCAGAAACTGCACGGCCTGGGGGCGGGTGAAATTACCAATGGTAGAACCCGGGAAGAAGCCCACCCGAGGCTTGCCTCGGGCCGCTTCAGGCAGGCGCAGGGCGCGCGTGAAGTCGTCCACCTGGGGGGCGATTTCAAGGTTCGGGTAATGCGCGTGCAACCGGCTGGCCGCGCTATCCAGTGCGTCCTGGCAAATATCGATAGGCACATAGACACCCACCTGGGGCGCCGCGTCCAATACCAGGCGGGTCTTGTCGCTGGCCCCGCTGCCAAATTCCACCAGCACCGCACCGTCGGGAATCACGGCGCCGATCTCGGCCGCCACGTTCGTCAACAGCCGGGTCTCGGCGCGGGTCGGGTAATACTCCGGCGTGGTGCAGATAGCTTCGAACAACTGCGAGCCAGCGCCGTCGTAAAAGTACTTGGGCGACAGCGACTTGTGGGGCGCTGACAGCCCGGCCACCACGTCGCGGGCAAACTCGCTGCTGTACGCACCGTGCTGGCAGATGTCCCTGGCCAGGCGCACGCCGGAGAACATCCAGCGCAGGCCTGGGGTGAAGAAGTTACGGTAGCTGGGGCGGCAGTGATCTGGCGAGCTGATGCTGGCGCCGCCGCGCAGCACCATCTGGTTGACCATGAACTTGCCGTTGTACTCGCCCACCGCCGAGGGCGCCGGGTGGAAACCGGGGTAGGGGCTGTAGGCACTCTGGGTCCACTGCCAGGCCACGTCGTCCACCTGTTCGAGCAAGCCACTGACCGCGGCCAGTTCCCACTCCGCTTCAGTGGGCAGCCGCGCCTGGGCCCAGGCGGCGAAGGCGCAGGCCTCGTAATAGCTGACGTGGGTAACGGGCGCATCGGCCTCCACCGGCACCAGCCCGGCCAGGGTCATGACCTGCCACTGCTCACCGTCCTGCTGCCAGTACAACGGGGCCTGCCAACCCTGTTCCCGCACCATGGCCCAACCATCGGACAGCCACAGGCCGGCCGTGGCATAACCGCCGGCGGCCATGAATTGCAACCACTGGCCGTTGGTCACCAGACGGTCGCTGATCTCGAACGGCGCCAGGTAGACCTTGTGCCGTGGGCCTTCGTTGTCGAAGGCAAAGCCATCCCCGTCGTGGCCAACGTCCACCAGGCCGCCGTTCAATGCCTTGAAGTGGCCCTCGCGGCCGGGTGCATCGGCGGGCCAGGCCGTGTCGTAGGCAGGCTTGAGCGCAGACAGGCTGAACAGGTGCAGGATGTCCATCAGCAGCAGTTCCTGGTGCTGCTGTTCATGGGCCAGGCCGAGTTCGATCAGGGCCAGGGTCGCGGCATCCAGGTCCTGGGCCAGCAGGCTGCCCATGTGCAGGTCCACGTATTGCCGGTAGGCCATCACTTGCTCAAGCGCTGGCCGTGTCATCAGCCCACGCTGCGGCCTGGGCTGGCGGGGGCCCACGGCCTCGTAGTAGGAGTTGAAAAGATAAGTGAAACTGGGGTCGAACGGCCGGTAATCCGCCAGGTTGGGCACCAGCAGGAAGGTTTCGAAAAACCAGGTGATGTGCGCCAGGTGCCATTTGGTCGGGCTGGCGTCCGGCATCGACTGCACCACCATGTCCTCGGGGCTCAGGGGGCTGGCCAGCCGTTCACTGTGGCGGCGCACCTGGCGGTAGCGCTGCAGGCGCTCGTCGGCGAGGGTGGGCAGAGTGTCGAGGGCATGGCGTGGCATCAGGTTCATCAGCAATGGCTCCGCGGCTGCGTCGTTGGGCGACGTTAGTTGGCGAGATGTGCGGCCTCACAGGCCCAGTACATCGAGAGTCTTGGCGTCGGGCTGGCCGTCGAAAAAGTCGGCCAGCACCTGGTTGAACGGGCCGGGGTCATCGGCGGCGTTGGCGAACAGGGTCATGCACGAGCGTAGTTTGAGGTCGTCCGGCGAGCCAAGGATCTCGCCGACCGGTCGTCCCCTGAGGGCGCTCACCGCTGCCGTCGCTTCCAGTAACCGCTGGCCGAGCACGGGGTGTTGCAGGTACGCCAGCGCTTCGCCGGCACCGCTGATCGCGTACTGCCGAGCCGTGGTGCTGTGCCCAAGGCCCTGGATCTGCGGGAAAATGAACCACATCCAGTGGGTGCGTTTGCGGCCTTGTTGCAGTTCATGCAGGGCCTGCTCGAACACAGGCCGCTGGGCATCGACGAAACGCTGGAGGTTGTAGGTGTCCATGGTCTTCACCGAGAGGGCGATGATCAGATGACCGCCCGCTGCGTGGTGAGTTCGGTCTGTGGGACGAGGGGGCCTGTGCTTGCGCAGGGCCATACAGCGCAGTTGCGGCTACAAGGGGAGCGGAGCCGCGGGGTCGATTGGCCGCTCGTGCACCAGCGCCAGGGTTGAATCCAGCAGTTTGACCATCTCGTCTATGTCCCGGCGCATCTCGCGGCAGAACGGTTCATCGTCACACAGCTCCAACCGCAGCTTCAGGCGCGACAACGGGGTTCGCAGGTCATGGGAAACGGCGCCCAGCACATAGCCACGCTGGCGCAGCTGTTCGCGGATGCGCCGCTGCATGCGGTTGAAGGTGTGGGCAGCCTGGCGCGCCTCCAGCAGGCTGTTCTCCTGCACGGCCAGGGGCGGGCTGTCCAGGTCCTCGCTCAGGCGCTCGGCTGCGGCGCTGAACCGACGGATGGGCCGCGACAGCAGCTTGGCGCCGTACCAGGCGGCAGCCACCAAGGCCGACATCTGGAAAAGCAACGGCACCACCGGAAAATCCAGCAGCGACCCCGCGTGCGGGGGCGGTTCACCCGTCTCCAGCATCTGCACCTGCTCGGCATGGAACCGCGCGTCATCCTGAGCCTTGCCGTAAGCCTGGAACCACATGAAGGCCAGGCAGTGGGCGAAGACGATGGCAATCACCGAAATGCCGAACAGGCGGGCAAACAGGGAGTTGGCGAAGCGCGGCAGGCGAAGGCTGGGCATGCGGAGGGCTCTTGGGCCGGGTCGATCCGAGCGGGCAGCATCGCCTTGCCTTGTATCCCGTTGATTTCACCACTGTATCAGCCTGTATGCAGCGCCGGCCTCAGCCCTGCGGGGCGCCGAACCAGTACTGTGCGGTCACACCGCCGTCCATCAGAAAGTCACTGCCGGTGATGAAAGTGCCTTCCGGCCCCATCAACAAAGCCGCCAACGCACCCACCTCATCCGGGGTGCCACCGCGCTTGGCTGCGCAGCCGTCGATCATGCGGCGGTAGCCCTCGCCACGGGGCCCGGCCAGTTCATCCCGGGCCAGCGGCGTAAAGATAATGCCAGGGCTGATGGCATTGACCCGCGCACCGCGCTCACCCCAGCGCACGGCTTCGGCCATGACCCTCAGGGCGTTGGCCCGTTTGGAGAGTTGGTAAGCGTTGAGCGGGTCGACAACGGCGTCCGGTTGCAGCATGGGCAGCGTCAACAGCGCCTCCGTCGGGCTCAACGCCAGGGCCTTGTCTTGCTCCGGGGTCAAGGCAGGCAGGCGGTGGCCGGACTGCGACGCGATGACCACCGCCGAGCCGCCCGGCGCGATGGCGTTGCCGAACAGCTCAAGCACCAGCGCTGTTCCGTACAGGTCCACCCGCAGAATGGTCGCCGGTGGCGCTTGGGAGGGCGATACGCCGGCAGCGTGGATGACCCCGGTGATCGGGCCAAGCGCCTGTGCAGTGGCGACCAGCGCCGCCACCGATCCGCGTGAGCTGACATCGACGACCACGGTGCTGACGTCAAAGCCTGCGTCCAGCAGCACATCGGCTGCGGCGTCGGCTTTCTGCTGCTTCAGGTCGGCGAGCAGCACATGCTTGCCGGCACTCACCCGGCGGGCGATAGCTTGGCCGATGGCGCCAGCACCGATGACCACGGTGACGGTTTTCATGGAGTGTGTTTCCTCTGTGAAGGTAGCAGGTGGTCCCATGATAGGGAGGAGGGACTGACGGGTTAACAGGCTGTATCTGAATGGACTTGTGAGAAGGATTCATCAGTGGGCGGCGTGAAAGCGGAAGACAAGGGATTTGTGCGTAGGTAATCATTATTGGTTGGAATGGCGCTCCCGGACTTAGGGGGCCGGATAGCGCTATCTGTCAGCAACTTTGGAATTGGTATAGTATAAGTTCACAGCAGCGTCAGATTGTATCGACAACGATGCGCCAGTGGACGCTGTCTGAAAGGGATGTATCCTTGTTGCTATTTGGTACTTCTCTTTATGATCCTTACTTCTTTTTGTCCGACAGTGTATGTGGATAAAAGTACCGGTTCACTGGTGTCTGTTTTTATTTCTAATAGGTTTTCAGAGAGCCATGATACGGATAATGGAGTTGAAGTCGGTGTTGAAAATATTATTTTTTGGGAGTTCGGTTGGGCGGTAGTGGTTTCAATGAATATGTTTTGTACTTGCCCAGTTGTTGCTCCGCAGCCGCGAGAATGAATGCTTACTGTAACCTTGGCGTCGGGTGATAAAACTTTTTTCAAGGTTTCATCACTGCATTGACTCAATAGGTCCAGGTCTTGAAAGTAGTATGATACCCAAGCGACAAAAATAATACCCCCTAAGATTGCGATCAGCCCGATTAGCATTATCCCGCGTTTGATTTTTCCGAATCGGTTACTTACCAGCATTGTGATGCCCCGCTGCAGTAATCGAGAGGGGCCTGTATGTGGTTTGAATAGAAACTGGCGCCAAAAGGTATCAGCCCTAAGAATCTTGGGGGGCGTGGCAGACCATAAAGTCCATTTTTGTAATCATTCCAACCTTCTGTAATCCAGCGTTGGTCTGCCGGGTCGTCGCCGTACGGGGGTGTGCCATTAGGCTTTCCCCATACGGGCATACTCGTACCGGCTTGACATTGAGCTCTGCCTGCTTGTTCCAGTATTGTGTTCAAATCAAAAAAGCCTGACGCGGCTGCTACTACTCCGAAATTGTAGTTTCCAAACGCTTGATAAGAAGGATCGTACTGTTTGTAGTCCCATGCGCCTTTGTTTTTGACAAGTTCACGAAACTCAAGTGGATTCGAAAGCTTGGAGGCAGCGACTGCATTCTGCTGGGCAGCTGGGAGACCTATCACCTCTGGTACTACGGGAGGAGGGGCTAATCCTAACGGATCAGTAAGAGATACTGGGTTTGCATTCACGTAGATATGAGAGTTAATGCCACCTCTTAAACCGATCGGATCGTTCTCAGTGTACCGCCCAAGGTTTGCATCGTAATCCCTGAAGTAGTTGTAGCTCAGTTGTGTCTGCGTATCATAGTACTGCCCCGGGAAGCGCAGGGGGATGTGCGTGGCCACGCCGTTGCCGTCTACGTCCTCGTTGGGCAGCGCCGCGCCGAAGGCATCGCTGTTCCAGGTCCACACTATGGCCTGCTGGCTGGTAGCGATGCGCGGGGCGTTGAGGTGGTCAGGATGCAGATAAATGATTTGCCCACCACTTAGCGCGCCCTGAGTGTATTTAAGTTCCACTTGAGCGAGTGGCAAGTTATCCAGCCACACCCAGTAGCGGGTCATCAGCCGCTACCCGGTGGTGCCGTTGTAGTCGGTCTGGCCGATCAGTTCGCCAGTAGGGCCGTAATAAAAGGCGCTACCGGTTTGCAGTACACCGCTGGCCGGGTCGTAAGTCAGCTTCAGGCTGCGCTGCCCTAGGGCGTTGTAGCTGTACACCGCCACCCGCTGGGCGCCGGCTTGGTACACCGCGTTCATCCGTCCGCTTTCATCGTAGGTGTAGCGCAGCCCGGTGGTGTGCTGCTGGAGGTTGCCGGCGGCATCATAGGGCAGGGTCAAACTATCAAGCGTGGCAAGACGGTTGCTGTCGCTGGCGACAGTGGCCGATTGGGTCTCGGTGACGGTGCCGGAGGCCAGGTCGGTGGTGGTGCGCTGGGTACGGTTGCCGGTGGCGTCGAGGGTGTAGTCTTTTTGCGTGGCGCTGCTTTGTTCTCGAGTTAGGCGGTCGAGGGCATCGTATTGGTACTGCACGCTGCCCCACAGATTGTTCTGCTGGTTGGACAGGTTGCCGGCGGCATCGAAGGCGTACTGGAACTGCCAGCTGCCGATGGTCTGGGCAGTGAGCTGGTAGTCCTGGTCGTAGGTGCGATTCAGCGTCAGGCTGTTGCCCCAGGTCATCTGGGTCACCGGGCCGAAGGCGGCATAGGCGATGTTGCTGGCGATGGGTAAGGTCTGGCCATTCAGATTGAGGCTGACGGCAGTGACCTGGCCGGCATTGTTGCGGGTGTAGTTGACGGCGACGCTGTCGGGGTAGCCATGCTGGGTCAGGCGGCCGGCGCTGTCGTAGCTGAAGGTCTCGGCGCTACTCAAGGCCAGGCCGGCGAGGTTCAGGGTCTTGTTCTGGGCGATGCGCTGGCCGCGGTTGTCGTAGGTGAAGGTGGTGGTGCCGCTGGCATCCTGCAGGCTGGTCAGGTGACCGATGCCGATGTTGCCATTGGCGGTCTGGTCATAGGTGTAGACGACGTTGAGCGTCGAGTTGGCTGGGTAGCTTTGGGCGACAAGACGATTCAGCGCGTCGTACTGGTAGGTGGTGGCGATACCCCGGGGATCGGTTTTCTGGATGACGTTGCCAGCGTCATCGTAAACATAGGTCGAGGTGCCGCCATCGGGGCTGGCCACCGAAATCAGGTGGCCAAAACTGTCGTAGCTGTACTGGGTGGTGACGCCCCGCGGGTCGACGACCTGGGTCAACTGGTCGTTGGTGTTGTAGGTGAGGGCGGTGAGGCCACCCAGCGGGTCAGTGACCTGGGTGACCCGGCCCAGGGCATCGAAGGCCTGGTTGGTGGTGTGGCTCAGGGCGTCGGTCTGCTGGGTACGCTGGTCATTGAGGTTGTAGGCGTAGTGCACGGTCTGGCCACTGGCGCCGATCTGGGTGAGCAGGCGGCCGAGCTCGTCATACGTGCGCTGTTGCTGACGGACCAGTGTACCGCTGGCATCCTTGAGTTGGGCCGAAGTGCGGTTGCCCATGGCATCGAGGGTAAAGGTCTGGGTCTCGCCAAGGGTGTTGGTGACGGCAGTCAGGCGCCGGGCATCATTGTAGGTGTAGGTGAGGAAGCTGCCATCGGGCGCGGTGATCTGGGTCAGGTCGCCGACCGCGTTGTAGGCAAATTGCGTGGTGCTGCCGGCAACGCTGCTGGAGGCCAACCAGCCCTGCGGGGTGTAGGTGAGGGTGGTGACGATGCCGTCGGGATCGGTGACGGTTTGCGGATTGCCCCAGTTGTCGAAGTTGCTGAGGATCGTGACTTGGCCGAGGGCATTAGTGACGGTGGTGAGGTTGCCGGAGGCGTCGTAGGCGTAGTGGGTGATGTCAGATACGTCGGAACGGGGGCCATCGATGCTGGCGATCTGGCCCAGGTCGGTGTAGGTATAGGCAATGGTGCTGTCAGCGTGGGCGACTATCGGCGACAACGAGCACGCCATGGCGGCGACCAGCAGTCGTTTGCGAAAGGCAGGAAATGCCATGTTCAGGTCCTTCTGAAGGTCGTTGTGCTTAGTTGGTCGAGGTCATTGTGGTTTGCTGGCTGAGTTGTCGACCCTGATCGTCATAGGTGTATAGCGTAGTTTGCGTGGGTGTAACAACTTTGGTGGGTAAAAAGCGAACGGGGTCCCACTCGGTGGTGGTTGTGCGGGCGAGCGGGGTGCCAGAGGCTTCTGTACGGGAGGTTTCCAGGCCGTGGTCGTTGTATGTGTAGGTGGTGATGTAGCCTTGAGCATCCTGTTTAGCATTGATCTGACAATTATTATCATAAGTGCAGACATGGGTCGACCAGCGACTCTCATTAATCTGAAACTGAAAAAACGGAGCTTCTACGCCGAATAAAGCTCCGCAAAGGTGCCCAGGATGCCTCTCTGCGCGCCCAAATAATCCTTGCTTGTGCAGCAGGCGAAACGGGCAACAACATTGCTCAGCGCTTGGGTACCAGCAAGGATGTGGTGTCACGATGGTGCCAGCGTTTCTCTAAATTGGGATTGCTGGTTTTTTGAAAGATGAGCCGCGCTCCGGTCGTCCGCGCACCGAAGAGCCAGTTCAACTAGTGGTCAATCAAGTATTGCAACGTAAGCCCGAGGATTTCAGTCACTGGAGTACGCGCGGCATGAGTCGTGACATGGGCCGTCCACCAGCTAGCATCATGCGAATCTGGCACGCATTCGGAATCAAATCGCATCTGGAAAAGACCTTCAAGCGTTCCACAGATCCGTTGTTTGTCGACAAGGTTCACGACATCGTTGGTTTGTACTTGAGCCCGCACCAAAGAGCACTGGTGCTGTGCGTTGCTGAGAAGAGCCAGATTCAAGCCTTGAACCGCACGCAGCCGGGATTGCCGCTATCACCAGGCAATCCAGCAACCCGCACTCACGATTACAAGCGGCATGGAACAACCTCCCTGTTCGCTGCTCTGGATGTAGTAAAGGGTGAGGTCATCGGCCGGTTTAAGCGTCAGCATCACAGTTCAGGGCGTGGCTTTCTGCACGCCCACGCTACACCATCCACTTCGCGCCGACTTCGGCCTCCTGGCTGAATTTGGTCGAGCGTTTTTCTCAACTTTGAGTGAGACGTGGGTCAAGCGACAGACACATGTCAGTGTCAAGATCTCGAAGCTTCGATTGAACATTACTTGGAGACGCACAGCCAAAACCCAAAACCGTTCCGATGGCACAAAAAAGGCGAGGACATTCTTGCCTCGCTAACTCATGCAGCGCCAGCGCTGGGTGCGTGATTTTTTGATTCTCGTGTCAGCCGGTCCAGAGCGTCGTACTGGTACTCGACTGAATCGCACTCGCCAACGCGAGACCATGTGTACGCCGATGCCAGGTCTGTGGGGGATCGAGGTACCTGACTCTCCACCTGCGTACGCTAAGATGATTTCGGCGCGAATGCGGGATTCAGCAGGGCCTTTACGCTGTCGGGAGCGACGAAGCAGCTCGATATGTTCTTCGTCGCTCAGCTCAATCGGGGCAGCAGGTCGGCCGGTTTTCATATGTTGCTCCAAGGCATTTCTGATACTGAAAGCCTAGACCAAAATATGAGTGTTATTTGCGAAACACCACACTAGCACACGGGCGACGCATGGGCTGGATCCATACCATCTGTTTCATGTCGCCCAAGCTCTAGAAATTGTCGGCGAGATGCGTGCGATTACCTCGATAGGTGCAATTCCCAGCATCTCGATGCGCGTCAAGCTATTTCTGATTCGAATCAGTATTCAATTTCGCCTGTACCGCTTCGAGTAAGGATGTGTCAATAGGGATTCCTTTTTTTTGGGCTTCTGCTAATAGCAGCAAGGCTGTTTTAAAATTCTTTTTTACCCCCGAGCCATCCAGATACATTAGCCCTAATCGGTATTCTCCACGAGGATCTCCGCATTCAGCTGCATAAGAAAACCACCTCGCTGACTCGTTATCATCTCGTTTGATGTGAAGACCGTCATAGTAGAGCTGCCCAAGGTTAAGGTATGCTTCGCATACCAGATTTTCTGCTGCCATCAAGTATAGATCGATTGCTTTTTCTATATCTAATGGTACGTATCTCCCCCGTAAGTAGTATGCGGCGAGGTTGTTTTGTGACCAGCCGTCTCCTTGTCGTGCTGCCTTCTCCAAAAAAAAGACAGTAAGCATGTCGCTATGATCTTGGAAAGAGGTTCCTAGAAATCTAAAAGTTCTTTTGATAAATGATTTTAACATTATTTTGCTCCGCAACTATTTTCGCGGTCAGTGTAAGGTAAGTTTGAGCTGTCGTGGGTGCAATCATACTCGTCGCAACTTAGTCCTTCACCACCCGCCCAAAGACTTACGCCGAAACCGATTGTCCCAAAAATCGACCTAGTGACTGGGAATATATCTCCGGTACCGGGTTTGACCTTAAATGCGCCCTTAGTCGCTGTGCTCAAAATCTGCCCAATAATCCTGTTAGCCATTTGCTCGCCTGCTGATCTCGGTGCTTGCACTGGCTCGCTAATCGGTGCGCCAGTAGGAGCTGTACGCCCAGATTGATCTACAGGGCCAGGTCGGTCAAATTTTGAACCTATAACTTTATCTTTAGCTCTGCCGTCACTATCAATAAAAATGGTTGGGTTTCCGTCGACGTAGTTGTAAGAGTTTAAGCTTTTATTCAGGCCGCTAGGGTCGCTTTCCACATAGCGCCCAAGGTTGGCATCGTAATCCCTGAAGTAGTTGTAGCTCAACTGCGTCTGCGCATCATAGTACTGCCCAGGGAAGCGCAGGGGGATATGCGTGGCCACCCCATCACCGTCCACGTCTTCGTTGGGCGGCGTGGCGCCGAAGGCGTCGCTGTTCCAGCTCCAGACGATCGCCTGCTGGCTGGTAGCGATGCGCGGTGCGTTGAGATGATCGGGATGCAGGTAGAGGATCCGTCCACCGCTCGGCGCCCCCTGGGTGTAGGCTCTGTACGAAAAGAGCTGTCGCAAACACCGCATGGAACAAGCCAGCGAGACCATAGCGGCATAGCTTTTCGCGAGCTTGTCGAAGCGCGTCACGATCCGGCGGTTTTCTTTCAGCCATCCAAACATGCGCTCGATGATGTTGCGCTGTCGGTACTTTGGCCGATCGAACAGTCTTGGTAAGCCAGGCTTGGGTTTGCGCTTCATCGAGCGCAGCGGGATGACGGGTTGCATTCGATATTGATCGCAGTAGCGGCGTAGCGCTTCGGCGTCGTAACCCTTGTCGGCAAGCAACCACTTACAGCGCTTACGCGGGCGGCCACGTTGGCGCGATGGAATGCTGACCTCGTCCAGCAGGGGTTGAGCGTAGCTGATGTCACTGGCTTGACCGCCAGAGAGCAAAAAGCGCAACGGTGTCCCGTTGGCGTCGCAGAGCATGTGGATTTTGGTTGTCAGGCCACCGCGGCTGCGGCCTAGAGCGTGATCGGCAGGCTCGTCAGGCCCCCTTTTTTCCCGGCGCCAGAAGAGGCTCGGGTTGCGCGTACTGCGGTTGAGTCGATCATCCAGGTTTGCACATCGATCAAGCCTTGCTCATTCAATCTCAGGTGCAAGCGTTTGAGCATCTGATCGAATGTCCCATGGTTTCGCCAGTCCCGAAACCGTTGATACACCGTTGACCACGGGCCGAAGCGTTCCGGCATATCTCGCCACGCAGCACCCGAGCAGAGCACCCAGAGCACGCCATCGAGCATCAGGCGGTCGCTCAGGCGGGGCCGCCCCCGGCCATGGGTTTCGGTGAAGAGATCGGCAACCACAGTCCAGGCCTCATCCGAGAGTTCGTAACGCTTTGCCATCACAGGATTCCTTTCCGTAGATGGCTGGAAACTCTACAAAATTTCAGCTTCCGAGGGACACCGATTGGGTTTCTTGGGATTTCGTACAGAGCCTAGTATGGGGTCTGCGAATTCTGCCAAGCGACGAGAAACGAACACTAAAAATCAGCCTGAAGTGGCGTTTCCAGCATCAAAGGTCCTAGGGGCCGATGCAGCCTCAAGCTCGAACCCCTATCGGCGGCTTCAGGCGAATTTTTTTGGTGGCTCGTTCCGAGCAATCGTGAAAAAAATTCAAAAAATCCTGAAAACTTACGTGTGCGGCAAATCACCACACCCAAAACGCCTCTCATTCACGACCATTGCTCAGCTAACCCTTTGCTTCTCAAGCACAATCCCGGACAATCGCCCCCCCTTTTATGGCCGGGGCGCTGCCTGCTTCATGTTTCATCCCGCCTCGGCCACGTATGAATAACCGGCAAGCGGAGATTCGACCGGATGAATGAACAGGCCAATAGCCTCGACCAGACCTTTGACGCGGCGCCACAAGCGACGTTGGCAGGTTGGAACCGTCACGACACCACCTGGATGCTGGGCCTGTTCGGCACAGCCATCGGCGCCGGCACCTTGTTCCTGCCGATCAACGCCGGCCTCGGTGGTTTCTGGCCTTTGCTGATTCTGGCCGTGCTGGCCTTCCCGATGACGTTCTATGCACACCGCGGCTTGACCCGCTTCGTGCTGTCGGGCCGTGAAGGCGCGGACATCACCGAGGTGGTGGAGGAGCATTTCGGTGCCAAGGCCGGGGCGCTGATCACGCTGCTGTACTTCTTCGCGATCTTCCCCATTCTGCTGATCTACAGCGTTGCCTTGACCAACACCGTGGGCAGCTTCATCGAGCACCAGCTGAACCTGCAGCCGCCACCCCGGGCGCTGCTGGCGCTGGTGCTGATCGTCGGCCTGCTGGGCGTGGTGCGCTGCGGCGAGCGGGTGATCGTCAAGGCCATGAGCCTGATGGTGTACCCCTTCATCGTCGCGCTGCTGCTCTTGGCGCTGTTCCTGGTGCCGCACTGGACCGGTGGCATCCTGACCACCGCCAGCAATGTGCCTGAGCCTTCGGCGTTCCTGCATACCCTGTGGCTGGCAATTCCGGTGATGGTGTTCTCGTTCAACCATTCGCCGATCATTTCGGCCTTCGCGGTGGACCAGAAACGTCGTTACGGTGCCAACGCCGAGAAGCGCAGCTCGCAGATCCTGGCCCGTGCCCATGGCCTGATGGTGGTGATGGTGCTGTTCTTCGTGTTCAGTTGCGTGCTGACCCTGTCGCCAGAGCAACTGGCGGAAGCCAAGGCGCAGAACCTGTCGATCCTGTCTTACCTGGCCAACCACTTCAGCAACCCGACCATCGCCTTCGCCGCGCCGCTGATTGCTTTCGTGGCCATCGCCAAGTCGTTCCTGGGCCATTACATCGGTGCCAGCGAGGGCCTCAAGGGCCTGATCGTCAAGAGCGGCAAGCGCCCGGCAGCCAAGACCATGGACCGCCTGGTGGCAGCGTTCATGCTGGTGGTGTGCTGGCTGGTGGCGACGCTCAACCCCAGCATCCTGGGCATGATCGAGACACTGGGCGGCCCGGTGATCGCGGCCATCCTGTTCCTGATGCCGATGTATGCCGTGCGCCGTGTGCCGGCCATGCGCATGTACGCGGGCAAACTGTCGAACGTGTTCGTGGTGATTGTCGGCCTGGTGGCCATTTCGGCACTGGTCTACACGCTCTGAGATGCAAGCTGCAAGCTAATGCAGCTGTCGGCTTCTAACTTCTAGCTTCTAGCTTCTAGCTTCTAGCTCAAGCTTGCAGCGGCTAGCTGCGCCAGCCAGCCCGGCTGGCGCAGCCCATCAAACAATCTTGCGTAATCCGGGTGCAGCGGCCCCGGGGTCCGTGTGCGCCGGTATTCGCCGGGCGCCACGCCCAGGTACTTGCGAAACGTGCGGGCCAGTTGCTGGCCGTCGCCCAGGCCGCCCCGCCGGCCTATCTTGTCCACCGGCAAGTCGCTGGCCAGCAATGCCTGGCGCGCCATCTCTACTCTCAGCACCAGCAGCAGCCCATGGGGCGAGCAGCCGCAGTCCCTGCCCAGCAGCCGGCGCAGGGTGCGTTCGCTGGCGTGCAGGTGCGCCGCGGCCTGGGCCACGGTGACCGGTTGGTCCAGGCGTTGCAGCCACCAGCGGCACAGGCGCAGTGCCGGACCGTTGTGGTGCGGGGCCGGGCGGGGTTGGCCGGGAAGCGGACAGGGTTGGCCGCGGATGGCGGCGCAGTGATCGCGCAGCAACAGCAAGGCCATGTCGCTGGCGCTCATGCGTTCGTTGGTGGTGTAGAAGGGGCCGTCTATCTGCAGGCTTCCGCGTTCATGCACGCGGGTATCAGGAAAGCGCGTTGCCAACAGCGCAGCCAGCGCGCTGTGGGTAGTGACCTGGCGGCCCCCCAGCAGCCGTGCCGCTGCCAGCCAGAAGACTCCCGCCCCCAGCGCCACGACCCGGCGTGCGCGGGGCTGTACCTGGCGCAGCCACTGCAGCAGCGCCGGGGGCTCGAAGGCAAGCGCCTGGGCCGGGCCATGGGCGATGATCAGCGTGTCAGGCGCCATCGGCTGGGCCTGGCCAAGAGCCTGGGTCTGCACACTGACCCATGGCATGCCCGGCGAGCGCAACGCCTTGCCATCCAGCGAATACACCCGCGCACTCAAGCGCGCGCCCTGGCGCAGGTGGCAGCAGGGGTTCTGATCCAGGGCGTGAAGGGTTTCCAGCAGCTTGATCACGTCGCCGACGTAGCAGCCCGGGTAGCTGAGGATGGCAATCTCGCGCATGGGGTGGGTTGCCGCCAGGGGGTGTGTCGTGCGAACGGCGCTTGGTTCCAAGGGCCCTGAAAAAACAACGCCATGCACCTGTCAGCCCCAACGCAATCAAAAAATTAATCAAGCCCCAGGCCCCGTTGCCGTTAATACCCTCGACCCTCAGTGCCACAACAGTCGCACTTTGCACGAAGAAACAGGATATTGACGCGCCGTCAAAACCTAGACGTCAAAATATAGTCAGTTAGCTATGTAGGGTCAAGCCCTAAAGCTAGACATGTCGAGAGACCAACAGTGATGAAGATCGGACAAGCGGCCGCTGCCGCAGGCGGCGAGGATGCCAAAGGATTGACAGTTTCTGAGGGCTGCCCCCCCGCGATCGAGCGCCTAGGTCAGAGAATTGCTGATATAGCCGAATCGCTAGGCGGCAAGCGCAACCTGGCGCGCTGCTCGGGCGTGCACGAAACCCAGCTGTACAAATACATTCGTGGCGGCAGCTTGCCCAGCCTGGCGGTGTGCCTGGCCGTGGCACGCGCGGGTGGTGTAACGCTTGACTGGCTGGTGTCCGGCAGGCCCACACCACAGCCGCCAGCGTCAGGCACCACCTGGGTGCAGTGCTACCCCGCCATGGCTTGCCCGGCGCGGTTGCCCTGGCCGGGTAGCGTGGCCGCCATTGAACCGGTGGCCGTGAGCTCGGTCGAACTGCAGCAGCGCGGCCTGGGTGAACACAGCGTGCTGGCGGTGAAGGTGCCGTGCGGTCAGGGTTGCGCACCGCTGGAGGAGGGCGGCACGGCGCTCATCGACCGCACCCGGTCAGGCCTGGCGGGCGATGGACTGTATCTGCTGGAATTGGGTGGCACCCTGCGGGTCCAGCGCCTGCAGTTCCAGGTGGACGGTTCACTGACGCTGCTGGCCATCAACGCCCACTTTCGCGACCTGCACTTGCCGGTCAAGCGGCTGGGCGAATTGACCGTGATCGGCCGTGTACTGTGGAACTGTAGCTGGCAAGGCTGATCTGGCCGGATATGCAGTGCTTGTGGCCGGTTCTGCGACGGTTTGGCCGCCCCTGCGAACGCCTGCCCACGTAAGCTTTAAAAGGTCACCCGGCGGCATTCAGACCCTGGGGGCCTACACTTACCAGCGCTTTCACAGGAAAACCCATGTCCACTCGCAACCTGTTCAAGGCCGGGGCTGTTGCCCTGATCGGCCTGGGCGTCGCTTTGTCCGGCAACGCCAATGCTTCCACCGCCACCGCCGACATGAGTGTCAGCGCCACCGTCGTCGCCACCTGCTCGGTGTCAGCCGGTTCCATGGCGTTCGGCTCCTACTCGGGCACCGCTGTTACCTCCAGCGCCGACCTGTCGGTGACCTGCACCAATGACGCCCCGTACACCATCGCTCTGGGTGCAGGCAGCGGCACCGATGCCACCACCTCGGCACGCCTGTTGACCAATGCGTCGGACAGCACTTCCACCTTGAGCTACGGCCTGTACCAGGACAGCAGCTACGCCACCAGTTGGGGCGATACCACCGGCACTGACACCCTGGCCGGAACCGGGACGGGCGCGGCGCAGACCGTGACCGTGTACGGCAAGGTCGCCGCCGACCAGTTGACGGCCAGCACCGGCAGCTACTCGGACACCGTGGTCGTCACCGTCAACTACTGACCCGCCGCCATCCCCTCTGGGAGCGGGCTTCGCCTGGTCCCACAGGGGTGCGCAGAATAGCCGGTCACGCCCAACCCTTCGCAGAGCCTCCTTCATGCACCTTGCCACACGCCTTCACCGCGCCTGTGCACTGGCCGGTCTGTGCGCGCTCGCGCCGCAGGTCCATGCCCAGGCCCTGGAGATCATCCCCATCGCCCAGGCCCTGGATGCCGGCCAGCGCACCGCCAGCTTCACGCTCACCAACCACGCCGACCATGATACCCAGGTTCAGGTGCGCAGCTTCCAATGGACCCAGGCCAACAATACCGACATCCTGGACAAGACCCAGGCCCTGCTGGTCAGCCCGCCGTTCGCGCGTATCGCCCCGGGGCAGTCGCAGATCATCCGCCTGCTGCTGCGTCAGGCGCCGGGCACCACCGAACAAGCGTACCGGGTGGTCTTCGACCAGTTGCCCGACGCCGACCCCAGCAAGGTCGCCCTGGCGTTTCGCCTCACGGTTCCGGTGTTCGCCAGTGAGGCGGTGCGGGCCAAGGCCGATGTGCAGTGGCGCACGGTGCTGGACCATGACCAGTGGTACCTGCTGGCCCACAATGCGGGCCAGGCCCATGCGCGGCTCGCCAACCTCGCACTGGCCGATGCCGATGGCCATGCCCTGAAGCTCGCCCGCCCGGCACTGCCGTACCTGCTGGCTGGCCAGGACGGCCGCTGGTTGATCAGTGCCCCGCCCCAGACACTGCACGCAGGTGACCGTCTGCACCTGACCACCACAGGCCGTGGCAGCGCGATGGATACCTGGTTGACCCTCGAACCTGGCCGTTGAACGGGCTGCTGTGCCGCCGCCTGCTGGTGACACTGGCCTTGGCCAGCCCACTCGCGGCACACGCCGAGACCCTGCTGCTGGACGTCATGGTCAATGGCCGGTTACGGGCCGCTGCCCAGGAAGTGGATGAGCAGCAGGGCCGCCTGCTGGTCGCCGCCGACCAGTTGCCAGGGTTGGGCCTGCGCAACCCTGGCCAGGGCCACGGCCCGGTGGATTTGGCCAGCCTGGCAGGCGGCCAGTGCCGTTTCGATCGCGCCACCCAGCGTGTGTACCTGCAATTGCCGGATGCCGCCCTGGTACCCCAGCAGTTGCGCCACGACCCGGCGCGCCCACAAGGTGCCGGGTCGCAAAGCGACTGGGCCACCGTGCTCAACTACGACAGCCAGTACACCCGTGCCGATGGCCAGGGTAGCGCCAGCACCCTGGCCAGCCTGCGGGTGCTGGGCGGCCCCGGGGTGCTGGAGACCAGCAGCCTGCAGACGCGCAGCGCCACACTGGACAGCACGGTGCGGCTGGACACCACCTGGAGCCGTGCCGACCTCGACCACCTGCGCACCTGGAAAGTCGGTGACTTCGTCAACGGCGGCTTCACCTGGACGCGCCCCGTGCGCCTGGCCGGCGTGCAGACGGCCACTCAATTTGGTCTGCGCCCGGACCTGGTCACTTACCCGCGGCCAGGTATCAGCTCCAGCGTGGCGGTGCCGTCGTCGGTGGACATCTACGTCAACGGCCTGCACCAATTGTCCGGGCAGGTGGAGGCCGGCCCGTTCGAGGCCAGCCAGATCCCGGTGGCCAATGGTAGCGGTGACATCGCCGTGGTGGTCAAGGATGCCAGTGGCCGGCAGACGACCCAGACCCTGCCGTTCTATACCAGCAGCCTGTTGCTGAGCCCGGGCCTGGACTCGCTGTCGCTGGACGCCGGCAGCGTGCGCAAGCATTACGCCAGCCAGTCGGCCGATTACGCGCAGGGCGCGGCGTCGCTGAGCTGGCGCCACGGTGCCAGCGACCACCTGACCTGGGAAAGCCATGCCGAGGCCAGTGACACCCTCGCCATGGGTGGGGTGGGGGCCGACTGGTTGCTGGGGCAGGTGGGTGTGTTGAACCTGTCATTGGCCGCCAGCCAGTACCAGGGCCAGACGGGCCAGCAATATGGTGTTGGCTTCAGCCATGCCAGCCGAGTGTTCAACGCGGGTTTCAGCGTGTTGCGCGCCGACCATGCCTTCAATGACCTGGCCTCGGCCAACGGTGACGACCGCCCTGGCACCAGCGTGCGCGCCAACCTTGGCTGGTCGCTGCCGGGCCTGGGGTCGTTGGGTGTGGTGTTCACCAAGAAGCGCGTGAACATTTACGACGACTATGCCCAGGCTTCCAGCAGCGTGCAGACCACCGCGCTGTCGGTGACCTGGTCGCGGCCACTGCCGTGGGGCGCCTATGGCTCGATCACGGCCTTGCATGACTATACCGGTACCACCGGCAACGGCCTGTTCGTCGGCCTGTCGATGCCCTTCGGTGACGGCGCCACCCTCAGCGCCAGCAGTAACCAGAGCGGCGGCGCCAGCTACCAGACCGTGCAAGCCGAACGCCCGGCGGTGGAGCGCGGGAACCTGGGGTGGCGGGTGTCCCACGAGGTAGGCGACCTGGATCGGGACGACCTGGCGTTGAACTACAAGACCCCCTATGGCCTGGTGGGCGGCGAAACCGAGCGCACTGGCACCGGCACCGACTGGCGCGCCAGCGCCCAGGGCGCCGTGACGTTGCTGGGCGGGCATCTGTTTGCCTCCAATACCATCGACGATGCCTTCGCCGTGGTCGATACCGACGGCCTGGCCAACGTCACCGTGCGCCAGGAAAACCGCGATCTGGGCCGTACCGACCGCAGCGGTCTGCTGTTTGTCGATGAACTGCGCGCCTATGAGGACAACCACCTGTCCATCGACCCCGGCGACGTCCCGCTGGACGTGGAACTGGCTACTGACCAATTGCACCTGGTGCCGGGCGACCGCAGCGCCCTGCGCGCCCATTTTGCTATCCAGCGCAGCCACAGCGCCACGCTGCACCTGGTGGATGCCCACGGTCGCGCCTTGCCTGTTGGTGCTGTCGCGATACTGGTGGGCAGTGGCGAACGGGCCCTGCTCGGCTACGACGGCGAAGCTTTTTTCCAGCAACTGACCGCCCATGACCAAGTACGGGTAGAGGTCACCGGCCATCCGGCCTGCACCGTGCCATTCGACTACCACGCCGAGCCGGGCAGCATTCCCGATATCGGCCCACTTGTTTGCCATTAGAGGATTGCCCATGCGCCATTTGTTGTTCGGGCTACTGTTGCCCTTGAGTCCCGCCGCCCTGGCCCACACCTGCACGGTGGCCTCCACGCCACTGCTGTTTGGCACCGTGGCCGGAGTGGCAGGGCAGGTTCACAGCAGCACCGCCAATGTCACCGTGACGTGCGAGGCGGGCGCCACCGCCGCCATGGTCACCTACAGTCTGTATGTGGACGATGACGCTGGCCTCAGCCACGACTTGCACAACGGCAGCGGCACGGCTCAGTATCGGCTGTACACGGCGGCCGGCCACCAGCCGGTGCTGGGCGGCCAGGCCTTCGCCAGCGACAGCTACACCTTGGCCGCCCACGCCAGCACTTCCCGCACCTATACGTTGTACGCGCGCCTGCAGCCCGGCCGTGACGGCGCGCCGGGCGTGTACCAGGCCATGAGCGCCATCCGGTTGGTGTACTGATGTTCAGGAGACGATTGATGAACCCACCCAAGCCTGTGTACCTGGCCGGTTTCGATGTGTTTCGCCGCGATGCCGTTGCCTACGGCCAGTACCTCAAGGCGCTGTGCGCCGAACAGGGGCTGGAGGGCCTGTACCCCTTCGACAATGAAGTACCGGCAGGCCTGACGGGGGTAGCTGCCGCTCGGCTGATTTGTGCGCAGAACATCGCCATGATCCGCCGCTGTGACGCGGTGCTGGCTAACCTGAATGTATTCCGCGGCCAGGAGCCGGATTCCGGCACGGCCTTTGAGGTCGGCCTGGCGGTGGCCCTGGGCAAACCGGTGTGGGCCTATTTCGAGCCCGACCGCAGCCTGCGCCAACAGATTGCCCACGACCCTCAGGGCTATGATGCCCAGGGCTTCGCGGTGGAAGATTTCGACCTGCCGCGCAATTTGATGTTGGCAGCGAGCTGGGCAGGGTACAGTGCGACGGTCGAACAGGCGGTCGGCGATCTGCGCCGACACCTGGCATCGACGCCTTGAGGAGGTAGACGGCCATGGATCAAGTCCAGCAACTGGGCGAGATGCTCAAACACTATGCCCAGAGTGAAGAGCACAAGAAGCAGCAATTCGAAGCCCAGTGCAGCCATTGGAGCCTGAGCATCAACAGCCTGTTCGAGCGCATCGAACAGTGGTTGCAGCCGCTGCGCGACGGCGGTCTGGTGGAACTGGCCCGCGAGCCCTACCTGGCGACCAATGCCAGCTTCCCCGCGCCGGTATCGCCCTTCGCCAGCCACAAGCTGGTCATTACCCTGGCCCTGCGCACGGTGGAATTCGTGCCTGAAGCGATGGGCGCCAAGGGCCAGATCAGCCTGGCGGTGATGGGCCTGACCTCGGACCGCTATGGCAGTATCAGTGTCGTCTGCACACCGCCCGCCGAGGAGTGGCTGTGGCGCAAGGAACGCGGCGTCAAGGAGCCGGAAGCGCACCCGCTGACCGCTGACTTCCTGGCGCTGCAGTTGCAGGCACTGATCCCGCGTCAGCATCGGGAGTAGGCCGGGCATGTTCGACCGTTCACCCCTGCTGGCCTGTGCCGATGACTACGCCAATGGCGAGGTGATCGCCCCGCACTGCCATGGCCAGATCCAGTTCATCCATGCCATTTCCGGGGTCATGCGCGTGACCACTGGCCAAGGCAGTTGGGTGGTGCCGCCGGGCCATGCGCTGTGGGTGCCCGAGGCCATGGAACACGAAATCCGCATGACCGGGAGCGTGCAGATGCGCACGCTGTTCATCTGTCCCGCGGCGCTGGACTTCAGCGTCACCGCGTGCAGGGTGGTCAAGGTGTCGGCATTGGTTCGCGAATTGATCCTGGCAGCCATCGGCGGCCTGGGCGCTGCCCGGCGCGAGGTGCGCGACCAGCACCTGCTGGGGCTGTTGTTTGCCGAACTGGAAGTGGCGCCGCCCTTGGCCACCCACGTGCCGCTGCCCCTCCAGCCGCGGTTGAAGGCCCTGTGCGAAGCCTTTGTGGCCGACCCTGCGCAGGAATCCACCCTGCAGGACTGGGCCGACCAGAGCAGCATGAGTTCACGCACCCTGGCGCGCCTGTTCCTGCGCGAAGTAGGAATGACCTTCGGCGAGTGGCGTACCCGCACGCGGCTGATCCTGAGCTTGCAGCGCCTGGCCTCGGGCGTCTCGATATTGGAGGTGGCGCTGGAGCATGGGTATCAGAGCCCGAGCGCGTTCAGTGCGATGTTCAAGCGTGAATTGGGGTATGCGCCCAGTCATTATCAGGTGGGGTAGGGTGGTGGTTTTTGGGGGTAGGCTTGATGCTTGTTGCGCCCTTGAGACCGAGCTTCGCCCGCGCGGCGCTTGATCTCAAGAACCCCACGACACCATCGCCTGGCACTTGGAGGCCCTGACGCAACCCTTCAGCAAAACCACCTTGTCCCAATCAAAACGACACTTGTCCAGATCTCACGAGCACTTCGCATACCGGATCCAATAATCTTCAGGCCTTGCCCTTCCAGATAAAGGTCCGCGATGCCCCCTGCCTGTTTTCGCCCGTTGCTCCCTTGGCTGTTGATGGCCATGTTGCCCGGCTGCAGCCAATGGGCCAGCCACGAACCCGCGCGCTCGTCGTTGCCCGCCACCAACCCTTTGCCAGCGTTGCCCGCGCAGGTCAGCAACGCCCCGTTACCCCTGCGCTGGTGGCAGCTGTACCACGACCCGGCCCTGGACCAAGTGGTACGCGAGGCCCTGGCCCATAACCGTGACCTGGCCCAGGCCAGTGCCCATGCGCAGGCCCTGTTGGCGGGCCTGCGCGAGGCCGATGCCCAGCGCTGGCCTTCCACCACGCTTGAAATGGGCGCCAGCTACGGCAAGACCGCCGATGACCAGACCCTGGCCAAGGCGACCGGCAGCCATGCGCCCGCCCAGTGGGAATTCAACCCCGGGCTCGAGCTGGCGTACCAGGTGGATGTGTGGGGCCAGGTGCAACATGCCATCGAACGTGCCCAGGCCAATGCCGAGGCGGCCGCGGCCGCTGAGGACCAGGTGCGTGTGACCGTGGCGGCACAGACCACGCGGGCCTACGTCGACACCTGTGCCTTGGGCGCCCGCGCCACCGTGCAGCGTCAGTCGCTGGCGGTGTTGGCTGATAGCGTCAGGTTGCTGGAACGCCAGCGCCGAGCCGGGCTGGTGACCGACTTCGAGGTGTCGCGCATGCAGGCCCTGCAAGGCCAGGTCCAGGCGGTGTTGCCGATGCTGGAGGCACGTCGGCAGGCAGCGGTTTTCGAACTGGCGACGCTGACGGGCAACGCAGCGCCGTCGCCGGTCAGTTGCCAGCAGGTACCGCGGTTGAGCGCCGAGCTGCCGGTGGGGGATGGCTGGCAATGGTTGGCGCGGCGCCCCGATATCCGCCAGGCCCAGCGTGAATTGCAAGCTGCCAGCCTGCAGGTGGACATCACCCAGGCTGACCTTTACCCCAAGGTCAGTTTCGGTGCCTCACTGACGTCTTCCAGCCACCCGTTGAACGAGCTGGGTGACAGCCACGCGGTGATGTTCGGCATCGGCCCGCTGATCAGTTGGCAGTTTCCCAACCGTGCTGCCAACCGCGCCCGGGTCGACCAGGCCCGAGCCCAGGAGCAGGGCCAGGTGGCCCGGTTTGATGCCCAAGTGCTCGGCGCGCTGCAGCAGGTGCGCCAGGCCCTGGTGCTCTACGACGGCGAGCGCCAGCGCCATGCCGCGCTGGCTCAGGCGCTGAGCAGCAGCCAGCGGGCCTTTGACCTGGCCCAGCGCAACTATCGCGCCGGTGCCCTGGACTTTCTCGATGTGCTCGACAGCGAGCGTGAACTCATCACCCTGCAAGCCGGCCTGGCCGATGCCGACGGCCAGTTGCTGCAACGCCAGATAGACCTGTTCGCCGCCCTGGGGGGCGGCTGGCAGCGCGACGACCCCTCTCTTTCCACTGCTGACGGAACCGCACCATGAACATTGCCGCCCATGACATCGACCACAGTGAGGCCCAGGCCCAGGCCCTGCGCCTGCGCCGCAAGCGCCGGTTGCAACTGGGGGCCGGGGCGCTGGGGCTCTGCGCAGCGGTGACCGTGGCGGGGTACTGGTGGCTGGAGGGGCGTTTCCTGGAAAGCACCGATGATGCCTACGTACGCGCCGACTGGGTGCCGGTCAGTGCCCGCATCAACGGCTATGTCGCGCAGGTGCTGGTGGCCGACGACCAGCCAGTGAAAGCCGGGCAAGTGCTGGTGCGCATGGACGACCGCGACTACCTGGCCCACCGTGATCAGGCCCGTGCGGCCGTCGCCGAAGCCGATGCCGCCGCGCTGGCCGGCCAGGCCAGCCTGGCCGTGGCCCACGACCGGGTCGCCGAGCAGCAGGCTGCCATCGCCCAGGCCGCCGCCCAGGCCCAGGGCAGCCGCGCCGAACTCCAGCGGGCCAGTCTTGACCGCCAGCGTTATCAGGGCCTGGTGCATGACCAGGCCGCCAGCGCCCAGCGCCTGGAAAGCGCCGAGTCCAGTTTCGCCCAGGCCCGCGCCAGCCTGGATGCCGCGGTGGCGCGCCAGCACCAGCAAGACCTGGCGCTGAACGTAGCCCGTGGCCGCGAGACCCTGGCCCAGGCCACCTTGCAGCAGCAGGTGGCGCGTCAGGCTCAAGCGCGGGCGCAGTTGGCGCTGGCCGACAATGCACTGGAAGATACCCTGATCCGTGCGCCTTTCGACGGCATCATCGGCCAGCGCAAAGTGCGCGAGCGCCAGTACCTGTCGCCCGGGCTGCCGCTGCTGGCCGTGGTGCCGGTGCAACAGGCTTACGTAGTGGCCAACTTCAAGGAAACCCAGTTGCAGCACATGCACCCCGGCCAGCCGGTGGAGCTGCGTGTGGACAGCTATGGCGGCCAGCGTCTGCAAGGGCATGTGGCGAGTTTCTCGCCGGGCTCGGGGGCCGTGTTCGCGCTGTTGCCGTCGGACAATGCCACCGGCAATTTCACCAAGATCGTCCAGCGTTTTCCGGTGCGCATTGTGCTCGATGAACCCCAGGGCCAGGCCCCGATCCTGCCCGGCATGTCGGTGGTGGCGACCGTGGACACCCGCCATGAGCGTTGAGCAACCGGTTTCCCTGCGCGCCTGGGTAGCGGTCATTGGTGGCCTGTTCGGTTGTTTCATGGCGGGCATGAACGTGCACGTCACCAGCGCCGCCCTGCCGGAAATCGAAGGCGCGCTGGGGGCCAGCTTTCAGGAAGGGTCGTGGATCTCGACCGCGTACCTGGTGGCCGAGATCGTCATGATTCCCCTCACGGCGTGGTTGGTGGAGGTGTTCTCGCTACGCCGGGTGATGCTGGTGGGGGCGTTCGTGTTCCTGCTGGCCTCCGTGGCCTGTTCGCTGGCGCCCAACCTTGCGGTGATGATCGCTATCCGCGTGGTGCAGGGTGCGGCGGGGGCGGTGCTCATCCCCTTGTCATTCCAGCTGATCATCACCCAACTGCCCGCCAGCAAGGTGCCCATGGGCATGGCGCTGTTCAGCTTGGCAAACAGCGTTGCCCAGGCGGCCGGGCCGTCCATTGGAGGCTGGCTGACCGACGTCTACAGTTGGCGCTGGATCTTTTACCTGCAACTGGCACCCGGTGTGTTGCTGTTATTGGCGATCGCCTGGGCCATCGATGCAAGCCCCATGAAACTGGGGTTGCTCAAGCGCGGCGACTGGGCAGGGATCGCCGCCATGATCATTGGCCTGGGCGGTGTGCAGATCGTGTTGGAGGAGGGCGGGCGGGAAGATTGGTTTGGCTCCGATTTCATTGTCTGGATGAGCGTGGTGTCGGTCGCGGCGTTGGTGTACTTCATCGGTTCGCAGTTGTATGGCAGCCGCGCCTTCATCAACCTGAGGTTGCTAAAAGGCTACAACTTCGGGGTCGCCAGCGTGGCCATGTTCATCTTTGGCGGCATGACCTTCGGGCTGGTGTTCCTGGTGCCCAACTACCTGTCCCAGCAGCAGGGCTACAGTGCCAGTGAGGTAGGTGTCAGCCTGATCCTCTACGGCCTGGTGCAGTTGCTGCTGGCGCCGCTGATGCCGGCGCTGATGCGGGCATTGAACCCCAAGCTGATGGTGGCCGGCGGTTTTCTGATCATGGCGCTGGGCTGTTATCTGGGGGCATTCCTGGACGCCGATAGCGCCGCCAACGTCATCGTGCCCTCGGTGGTGGTACGCGGCATTGGCCAGCCGCTGATCATGGTGGCGCTGTCGGTACTGGCGGTGGCCGGCCTGAGCAAGGCCGAAGCGGGCTCTGCCTCGGCCTTGTTCTCGATGCTGCGCAACCTGGGCGGCGCGGTGGTCACCGCAGCCCTGGCCCAGGCCGTGGAAGTGCGCGAACGGGTGCACAGTGAACGTATCGGCGAGACCTTAAGCCCCTTCATGGCGCCGGTGCAGGAGCGCCTGGGCGGCATGCTCGACCCCTCATTGCCGGAGCAGCAACAGACCCTGGCGTTGATGATGGCCAGCGTCCGGCACCAGGCTTACCTGATGGCGTACAGCGACGCGTTTTTCGTCGCGTGCGTGGCGCTGGCGGCGTGTGCGGGGGCTGCGATGATGATGCGGCGGTGACGGGGCGTCCGCATCGCCGCAAGGTGACTTGCCAGCAGTGATGCAGTCCGCTAAACCTCAATCCTCACCACCCACTCCCGTGCCGCCACCACCCGTCGATCACCATCGGCCCGATGCACCAGCACATACTGCCGTGCCGCGCCGGCGGTGAGTGGTGACACCACCTTGAGCAAGCCCAGCCGCACATCCTGCTCCACCAGGGCCAGGGGGCACAACGCCACGCCGTGCCCGGCGATGGCCGCGGTGCTCATCTCGTTGAAGTCGTCGAACACCAATCCGGGCTGGGGTGGCAGGTCCTCCAGCCCGGCGTCGGCGAACCATTGCTGCCACGGACGGCTGTCGATGTGGTGCAGCAAAGGGGTTGCCAACAGCGCTTGGGCCGTGTCCAGCGGTGCACTGCGCTGCAGCAGCGCCGGGCTGCAGACCGGTTGCGCGGCGCCGCTGAACAGCGGCCAGGCCTGCAATTGCCCCTGGTAGGGACCGTCGCACGGGATGATCGCCAGGTCGGCGTTCTCAGGCAGGGTGCAGGTGTCGCCTGCATCGAACATCAGGCGCATGGACAGTTCGGGGTGGGCCGCGTTGAAATCGGCCAGCCGCGGGATCAGCCAGCGCGATGCCACCGGTGCCGGGCATGCCAGTATCAGTGGCCTGTCGCTGGGGCGCGCGAGGGTGCGTCCGCACGCCTGGTCGAGGCGCTTGAACACGTCGGTCAACGACGTCGACAACTCGCCACCCGCGGCCGTCAACCGCATGCCCCGCCCGTGGCGGCTCAGCAGCGGTGTTTCGAACCAGGCCTCCAGCTCGCGCAACTGCCGGACAATGACCGCATGGGTGAGGCCAAGCGTGGCAGCGGCTTCGCTGACGCTTTCAAGGCGGGCAGCGGCCTCGAAGGCGCGTAGCGCGGGCAGGGGAGGAAGGCGGGCCATGGGAAACGCTCACAGGGGGAAGCGGCCAATATAACGATTTGTACCGTTCCATTTTGTTCAAGAGTTTGTGGCCATGTTTCTGCCTCGGGCCACTCTCTGTGGCGGCTGCAACCTATGGGGCGAAAGTGGCTTCTGCTCTCAAGAAAACTCAAGCGCCGGGTGTTCCACGCGCCCGAGGCAAAAGAACAGGTAGTCCAGCAAGTAGTTCTGGCGCAGCAGCCAAGGCGCACGCGCGCCTTGCTTGGGCAGCCCGTCCAGGGCCCGCAATACGTAGCTGGCGTGCAGGTCCAGCAACGGCCGACGCTCACCCGCGGGGCCATCCAGCCGGGGCCGGCACTGGTGGTAGCCGTGGCGGCGCATATGGTTGAGCAGACGGCACACCTGGCGCGACGACAGGTCGGCACGCAGGGTCCAGGAGGCATTGGTGTAGCCCACACAGAAGGCCAGGTTCGGTACCCCGTCCAGCAGCAGCCCTTGGTACGCCACGCACTGGCCCAGGTCCACGTGCCGGCCATCAACGCTCAGGGCCATGCCGCCACAGGCCTGCAGTGTCAGGCCGGTGGCGGTGACGATGATGTCGGCGGCCAGGTGCTTGCCCGAAGCCAGGCGCAGGCCGTCAGGTTCGACGCTGGCGACCGTATCGGTGACCACCTGGGCCTTGCCGCTGGCTAGAGCCTTGAACAGGTCGCCATCGGGCACGATGCACAGGCGCTGGTCCCACGGGGCGTAGCGCGGGTTGAAATGCGTATCCACCGCGTAGCCCTTGGGCAGTGCGCCGGCTACTCGCAGGCGCAGCAGCCTGCGGGACAGGCTGGGCAGGCGCCTGCACAACTGGAACAGGGCAAGCCCCGCCAGGGCGTTCTTCCAGCGGGCCAGGCTACCTGCCCACCGGGCTGGCAGGCAGCGGCGCAGGGCATTGGCCAGGGGGTCGCGGGCGGGCAGGGCAAGCACATAGCTGGGCGAGCGCTGCAACAGCGTGACCTGACGCGCCGCCTTGGCCAGCGCGGGTACCAGTGTGACCGCCGTGGCACCGCTACCGATCACCACCACCTGCCGACCGCGCCAGTCAAGGTCGTCGGGCCACTGTTGCGGGTGCACCCAGCGGCCACTGAAACGGTGTTCGTCGGGGAACGCCGGGCGGTATCCCCGGGCGTAGTCATAGTAGCCGCAGCACAGGTACAGAAAGCTGCACTGATATTGGCGTGGTTCGCCGTCGGCGCTTACCTGCAGCGTCCACAGGCGCAAGGTGCTGTCCCACGCCGCGGCCAGCACGCGCTGGTTGAAGCGGATGTGCTGATCGATGCCGCCGGCTCGGGCTGTGTCATGCAGGTACCGGGCGATGCTCGCGCCGTCGGCGATCGACGCCTCACCCTGCCACGGCCGGAAGGGATAACTGAGGGTAAACATGTCCGAATCCGAACGGATGCCGGGGTAGCGGAACAGGTCCCAGGTGCCGCCCAGGTCCGCGCGGGCCTCAAGCACTGCATAGCGGTGCCCGGGGCATTGTTGCTGAAGGCGCCAGGCAGCCCCGATGCCGGACAGGCCGGCACCGATGACCAATACGTCAAAGGCCTCGATTGTCATGATCTTCCTTGTCTTGTTCTGTAATGATTGGCACCCGGCATTTACGTGCCCCATGACATAAATTTGATAACTGCTCGCTGATACTGTGCGCGCTCCCCTCCAAAAACGGAATTGCTTCGATGGGTACCCGATTCGTCCAGTTGCTGTCGTTCCTGACCCTTGCCGGTATTGTCTTCCTGACGCTGTCGGGGATCGCCAATGCTTGAGTTGCCTGCCCATGCTTCCCGTGGTGTCGCCCGTCAGGCTTGGTGTGCGGGGCTGATCGCGCTGGTGCTGTTCATGGCCGGCGTCTGGGGGCAGGCCCCGGTCGGTTTCGATTCCCGGTTCTTCCTGTTCGCCCAGGAAATGCTACGCCATGGGCCCACGTTCTTCCCGACCACTTATGGTGAGCCATACCCCGACTATTCGGCTACGTCCACCTTCTTCGTGTACCTGCTGTCGCTGCCGTTCGGCCGGGTGAACAGCTTTACCGCCTGGCTACCCAGCGCCATTGCCGCGGCCGCGACCGTGGCCCTGCTGTATCGGCTGGTGGCGCCGTATTCGCGCCAGTGGGCGCTGATCAGCATCGCCTTGCTGGCGTTGAGCGGCACTTTCGTCATGGAAACCCGGGCGGTGTCCCAGGACCTGATGCTGACTGCCGTGGCCCTGGGGGTGTTCTACCTGGGCTACGCCTGCGACCATTTCCACACGCCGCGCCGCCTGGCCGTCATCGCCGCGCTGCTGATCCTGGGGTTTGCCATTCGCGGGCCTATCGGCCTGGTGGTGCCCACCGGCATGCTCTGCGCCTACTACCTGGTCAGTGGCCAGTGGCGGCGCCTGTTCGGCTTTGGCGTCAGCGCCCTGATCCTGCTAGGCCTGGCCATCGGCCTGCTGCTGTGGCTGGCCCGCGTGAGCGGGGGCGACGCCTTTGTCACCGAAGTGGTGCACATGCAGGTCACCGGGCGCATCGACGGTAGCGAGGGGGCCAGCGGCCCGCTGTACTACTTCATCAGTTCACTGGGCAACTACGCGCTGGCCTACCCCTTGGCCTTGCTGGTACTGGCGGGTGCCTGGTTCACCGGGCCGGCACGCCAGGGGCCGGGCCTGCAGCTGCTCAAATGCTGCGCCGTAGCCGGACTGATCGTGCTGTTGGGGCTGTCGGTCCCACAGGCCAAGAAAGCTCGATATGTATTGCCAATGCTGCCCATGGCCGCGGTGATTGCCGGCTACCCCTTTCATCGCTTGGGTGGGCGCGTCTTCGCCTGGTTGCGCGGCGGCATGCAGACCCTGTGGCTGGTGATGCCTGGCCTGCTGCTGGTCGGGTTGCTGGTGGCCCACCGGCGTTTCCCCGAGTGGCTGCCCCAGGTAATGGCTCCGGTGGCGGTGTTGACGGTGCTGCAACTGCTGGCCCTGGCGTTGCTGGCGAGGCCGGGCATTCGTGCCATCGGGCTGGCGTACTGTGCCGTGCTGGCGCTGTGGTCCAGCTACATTCTGGTGTTCGAACCCACGGAGCGCGCCCTGTACGACACCCGCCAATTCAGCCTGCAGGTCGACCGTGCCACGCAGCAAGCGCCTGGCGCGTTGGTGCTGCACGGCATGGGCAAGGACGCCAAGGCGATCAAGTTCATGGTCAACATCGATCGTGACCTGCGCCCGCAGTTCACTGACAGCCCGGCGCAACTGGCGGCGCTGCCGGTCGGCACCTGGGTGATGATGGACGCCAAGGACCATGATGCCCTGGCCGGCACCCCGCTGGGCGCGTCGGCGCCGGTGGCGCTGGGCAAGTTCGACAAGGACGACTACGTACTGCTGCGCGTGCCGCCTGCCACATGAGGGTGGCAAATGCCGTCGCGTGAACCACGCCACTGCTGCGTGGTGCACACGGTGTGTCCGAAACTCCCCAGAGCCTGTTACAAGGCTGCGGGTAACGTGTAGCGGACCTGGCCGCGTCACAAACGCGCTCAGCCTCAGGCACTGCGTAGTTACCGCCGACGCGGTCATGCGTCTGCTCCCTTTTCAGGGTTTGGACACTCACCAGCCTCGCTTTCCAGCTCTTCAGAAATCACACCGCCAACTTAGGGACGCGTCCTACATTTTCTTCCAGCGGCCCCGCGTAGAGTTTCCCTCTTTCCTCCGCCTGTGCGGATTCAAGGAGGTAGCCCATGGCGTCAACCACCCCAGGCATCCCGATCTTCTTCGACCACAGCCGCCATATCCTGGACATCAACCGCCTCGACGCCCCCGTGAGTGTGCTGGCCTTCGAAGGCGAGGAACGCCTGAGCCAGTGCTTCACCTACCGCATTGAATTCACCAGCCCGGTCCAGGACATCGACGTGGGCACCCTGTTCAGCCGCAAGGCCCGTTTCCACCTGTACCCGGTCCCGCAGAAACCGGCCTACCGCGGCCACGTCATTCCCGAGCCCAAGCCCCTGCGT
>Ga0207713_1000161_pt1 | contig 99533 bp, 80 predicted proteins | sample KBSS64metaG_FD_184404 | JGI IMG/M metagenome (GOLD analysis project Ga0207713, IMG submission 184404) | Switchgrass rhizosphere microbial communities from Kellogg Biological Station, Michigan, USA - KBS S6-4 metaG (SPAdes) (version 2) | ecosystem: Host-associated > Plants > Roots > Rhizosphere >...
CGCCGCTGATGGAGGCATGCCTGGGGCCGTACAAGCTGCGCATCCCGGCCAACTACTTCGGCGACCAGATGGGGCCGAACTTCGACGACAGTTTCGGCCTCTATCTGGAATACCCGTCGCTGCAGCCGTTCGCACCGGGCGAGCGCACGCATCTGAGCCTGGATGTGTCGACGCGGACGGTCGATATCGGCTACCACTATCTGGATAGCGCGAATCTAAGTGACGTCTTGTATGAGCCGAATTCCAACGAGAATGACGACCCTGCGGAACGTCTTGAAGGTAGAATCCGCGGCAAGGAAATCCATGGGCTGACGCCCTATTATGCTGATATGGAGAAGTTCTCCGCTTACTACCGTAAGAAGGGTTACAACGAATCGCACCCGGATGAGCCGACCAGCATTTTCAATGTGGCTAGCCAAAAAGACTGGTATGTGGCACGGGACGACAAGGGGCGGATCAGCACGCTCATCAAATGCACCTCCCACGAAGTGACCCCGTCCGGTGTCGAGTACCACGACGGAAAACTGGTGCGAAGCCGTGGTGAGCCGCTGCCACAGTGTAGTCATCTGTTTGTTCTGAAAGAGTTGAGAGTCCTGGTGGAAATCCGTTACGTCCGCTTCGCGTTACCCGATTGGCGCAGGATTGAAACAGCCGCGCACGATAATCTAACGAAGTTCATGATGGAAAGGCCGAGATAATTGAGTGCAATCACTCAGAATAAGGAGTATTTCTGATGGCGGGGCTTAATGAAAAGGATATCGAAATCCTCAAATCCTATGCGCAGGATGGAAATCGGGAGCTCTACTGGAACTATCTGGCGCACAAACAAGGCAACGACGGCTACGGCTTGCTGGCGCTGGGCGTAGTTCGCAACGACAACGCGCCAGGCGCTACCGCCAACGTGTTCGCGGATCGACAGGCTCGTGAAGATGGTGTCCACATGAGCGAGCGCCAGTGGCATGGTTTTGGGGTCGACTTGATGAGGTCTGACTTCGAAAAGCGTGAGATCTATCAAAAGAAGGCGCATCGCCCCGACCTGGCGCTCAACCTCCCGGTCAAGGATGTCGAAGCCGTCCACGACGCCACCTTCCAGAAATATGGCATCGATCCCGACGGCTGGACACCGCGAAAATTGCTCGACGCCGCACGTCGTCATGGCGGCGAGGCTGCGGCCGAGAAGGTCTGGTCGTCCATGCTCGACAACTCTGAGATGGGACTCAAACGCCTGGGAGACACCGTCAAGGGCATCAAGGACCACGATGACGCGCAACTCGATGGGCGCGCCTATCTATGGGGAATGGGCGTTGCGCGGATTGGTGCCGACCTAGCGCTATCGAATGCCGATCCAGATAGGATCGGAATCCGCGACCTTTCCTTCATCTACGATCGACAGAACCGAAGTTGGAACGCCGAAGTCAATAATGACGGGCTGATCAGCAGGCACCCCGTGCGCGATCCGCAGCAAATTCGCGAACTCGACGACACGCGCGAACTGCGCCTGCAGCGGCAACAGCTGCGGCAGCAGTTCCACCCGGACGATCCATACAGGCATCAGCCCGTCCTGCGCAGCCCGCAGACCTTGGCCGAAACCGATCCGATGCGGCCCACGAACGTCGAGTCGCTGGCGGCGCGCGAAACCGATCCCAGCCGGCCGGACCACCCACGGCACGCGTTGCATCAGCAGTGTGTGGCCGGCACGCAGGCGCTGGATCGACAGCTCGGGCGCAGTCCCGACGCGGCCAGCGACTGCATGGCGGCCAGTGCGACCGATCTGGCCGCGCGCAGCGGCCTGACGCAGGTCGACCACGTGCTGTTGAGCGAGCGCGGGCGGACCGCGCAGGCGGGGGAGCTGATGTTCGTGGTGCAAGGCGATCCGAAGGATCCGGCGCACCTGCGTGCACAGATGCCGACCGCGGACGCGGTGCGCACGCCGGTGGCGGTGTCGTTCGAGCGGCTGGCCGAGTTCGATCGGGAACAGGCCCTGGCGCAGGCGCAGCAGCAGGCGGCACGCCAGCACGCCGCGCCGCTGCAGGACACGCAGCAGGAAGCGCAACGTCAGGGCGCGGCGTCACTGCGCATCTGAGCGATCCGGCGCGCGCCCTGACGCGCCGCCGTCAGCGCTGTTGCTTGGTCAGCGTCCAATGGACGAGGAGATCGTCGCAACGACCGGTGCACCCGATTTCCACACGCCGCGATGCGCCGCACCTCACTCCTGTTTCTTGCACGGATCATCGCGGCCGAGCAGGCGGCCCAGGCGCGACCGCGGCTCGCACGGCGGCGGTGCCGGTTGCGCGGCCTTGGCCGCGGCGGCGGCGGCGGCCGCGCGCTGTTGCTGCAGCTGCGCCAGCTTGGCCTTGATCTGCGGCATCGCCGCCAGCGCGGCCTTCTCGCCTTCCAGGATCGCGGCATTGCGCTGGGCGAAGTCGGCCGCGCCGATGTCGTTGACCTTGGGCCGGATCACGATGTCCGCGCGCGCCAGTTCCTGCTGGCCCAGGCGCTGGCCCATGATCGCGATCGACTGGTTGACGGTGCCGAGCATGCTGCCCGGGTTCTTGCCGGTGGCCTTGCTGGAGATGTCCACCGCGACCACGAAATCGGCGCCGAGCTGGCGCGCGGCGTCCACCGGCACCGGGCTGACCACGCCGCCGTCCACGTAATGGAACTTGCCGATGGCGACCGGTTCGAACACCCCGGGAATGCTGCTGGAGGCGCGCACCGCCTGGCCGGCGTTGCCGCGCACGAACACGGTGCGCTCGCCGTCCTCCAGGCGCGTGGACACCGCGGCGAAGGGCTTGGCGAGCTTCTCGATCGGCTTGCCCTTGAGCTGGGCGTTGACGTAGTCCTGCAACGCCTGGCCCTGCACCAGGCCGCCGGAGAACAGGCGCATGTCGCGAATGCTGCTTTCGTCCAGCGCCACCGCGGCCTGCTGCATCTGGAACGCGTCCATGCCGCTGGCGTACAGCGCGCCGACCACGCTGCCGGCGCTGGTGCCGGACACCACCACCGGCTCCAGGCCGTTGGCCTGCAGCATCTTGATCACGCCGATATGGGCGAAGCCCTTGGCCGCGCCGCCGCCCAGGGCGATGCCGATGCGCAGCGGCTTGGCCGCCGCGGCCGGCGCCGGGCCGGTCACCACGGGCGCCGGCGGCGCCGGCTTGGGCTCGCCGCCGCATGCAGCGAGCAAGCCGAACAGGGACAGGGACAGGAACAGGCGCGGGGAACGGGAGGCGGTCATGGATGCGGCGTCGTGGAAGGAGAGGGCGGAGCCGGCGCGAGCATACCGGGATCGGCCTGCACCGCCCACGACCGGAGGTCATGCCGGCCGGCGCACGCGCCGCCGCCGGCTACCAGCGCAGCAGCCGCGGACCGAGCGCGGCGCCGAGCAGGGTCGGCAGGGCCAGCCCCAGCACGTACCACAGCGCCCAGAACGGCGCCGCCATCTCCGGGCAGTGCATGCAATAGGCCATCGTCGCCAGCGCGCCGCCCAGCAGCCCGCCGGCGGCGCCGGCCGCACGCAGGCGGGTCGGTGCCAGGCCCCGCAAGGCCCAGAACACGCTGGCGAAGGTCGGGACCGACAGCAGCGCGATGTTGAACGGGCAGCTGTGCCAGCTCTGCCCCAGCAACAACGGCAGGCGCAGTTCCGCCGGCGCCGTCCATAGGACCGCGATGGCGGCGAGCCACAGTACCGCGACCGGGCCGCCGATCGCGATGGCCGCGGCGCCGACCCGCCGGCCCGGCGTGGCCAGGCGCCAGGTGGCCACGCCGGCGCCGGCGGCCAGGCCGGCGGCGAAGCCCAGCTTGGCCCAGAACGCCGGCTGGCCGGCGGCCGCGGCCAGATCCGGGCGAATGCCGAACACCGCGGCTACCAGCAGCAGCGCTCCCAGCCACCCGCACGGCAGCGCCAGCGCGAACCGCCGCGCGGAAGCGTGCCGGTCCACCTGCAGCGGTTCGCGCGCGAGCAGCGCGATCAGTTCCTCGGTCTTCATGTCGCACTCCTGATCTTCAGCGCCAGCGCCTTGAGCCCGCGATGCACGCCGACCTTGACCGCCGATTCGGACATGCCGGTCAGCCTGGCGGTCTCGCTGACCGACAGGCCTTGCAGCTTGACGTGCACGATCGGCAGGCGGTGCCGGTCCGGCAATTGCTCCAGCAGCCGGCCGATCTCGTGGCGGGCGTGGGCCGGGGCGTCGTCCGCGTACGCGAACAGTTCGGCGGCGGCGTCCAGCGGTAAGGGGGGCGGTCCCTTGCGTGCGTGCGCCCGGTAGAAGTCCAGCAGCTTGTAGCGGGCGACCGCATACACCCATGCGGTCAGCGGTTCGCCGCGGCGATAGGTGTGGCGGCTGTTGTGGATGGCCAGCAGGGTCTCTTGCAAGATGTCCTCGACGTCGTCCGGCGCCTGGCTCAGGCGTCGGCGCAGGAAGCCGCGCAGGTGCGCGCTGAGTTCGTCCAGGAACGTGCGATAGCCGTGCGCGTCGCCGTCCAGGCCGGCCACGAACAGAAGATGCAGGCGCGCTTCCACCGCCTGCAGCGCATCCAGGCGGCTCATCGCGCCCTGCCGTCGGCGGCAGGGCCGGGCGCACGGCGGGAAGCACGGACAGGCATGCGCTGCGCTCCAGGGCGGCCGGGCGGTCGCCGGACCACCACGATACGCCGGCGCTGGCCTGCTCGCAGGCCCCGCATCCCGCGCCCGTCGGCCGCCGCCACGGTCGCGGCAACGTCTGGCGCCAGCGCCAGGCAGGCAACGCCGACACCCACCGGCGCCGGCCGGGCGAGGCCGGCGCGCGGGCCTGCCGCCACGACGGAGGGCGGCGCAGGCGCAGGCGTTCCGGTCGCGGCCCTTCCCCCTGTCTGGCGATTCACTGCTGTTTCCGGTCGGTGGTCATTGCGACGGTAGTTCGCCGGAGTCGCGCCGGCGGTTACAACCGCACCGCGTTTTTTCGATCGGCGCGCGGCTGTAACCGCGGCGGCGCTTGTGGCGAATGCAGGGAGGATCCGGCCGCACCGCGGTCGCGATCCGGTTGCTTCCCTTCGATCCTCGCCACAGGAGCAGTTCCATGAAGAGCCACAACGCCGCCTCGCTCGCCCTGACCCTGGCCGCCCTCGTCGCCGGCGCGGCGATGGCGCAGTCCGCCGACCCGCATGCCCCGCCCAAGCCGATGGAGAAGTGCTACGGCATCGCCAAGGCCGGCCAGAACGATTGCAAGGCCGGCGCCGGCACCAGTTGCGCGGGCACGTCCAAGCGCGACTACCAGGGCAACGCCTGGAAGAACGTGCCGGCCGGCACCTGCGTCGGCATCAAGACGCCGAAGGGCCACGGCACGCTCGCTCCGGTCGGTGCCTGAGCGCGACGCCGCGGCCATGCAGCTCGGCGCCGGCATCGGCCTGAAGCCGCAGCACTACGCGCAGGCGCTGGACTGCGCCGCGCCGGGGCTGTGGTTCGAGGTGCATCCGGAGAACTACCTGGTCCAGGGCGGCCCGCGCCTGGCCTGGCTGGAGGCGATCGCCGCGCGCCATCCGCTGGCGCTGCACGGCGTGTCGCTGTCGCTGGCGGCCGATGCCGATCCGGATGCGCTGCACCTGCGCCGCCTGGCCGCGCTCGCCGAGCGGGTCCGGCCGTGGCAGGTGTCCGAGCACCTGGCCTGGTCGGCCTGGCGCGGGCGCTACCATCCGGACCTGCTGCCGATCCCGCGCAGCGCCGCGGCGCTGGCGCGCGTCGTCGCCAACGTGCAGAAGGCGCAGGACGCGCTGCGACGCACGCTGGCGATCGAGAACCCGAGCCACTACCTGGCGTTGCCCGGGCATGCGTGGAGCGAACCCGACTTCCTGGCCGAACTGGTACGCCGCAGCGGCTGCCGGCTGCTGCTGGACCTCAACAACGCGCACGTCAGCGCGCACAACCTGGGCTACGACGCCCATGCCTACCTGGACGCGTTCCCCGCCGACGCGGTGGTGGAAATCCACCTGGCCGGACATGCCGAGGAGATGGCGGAGGGACAGGCGCTGCTGATCGATTCGCACGATGCGCCGGTGCACGACGCGGTATGGGCGCTGTATGCGTACTTCCTGGACAGGGCCGGACCGCGGCCGACGCTGATCGAGCGCGACGACCAACTTCCCGACTTCGCCGTGCTGCTGGGCGAGCGCGAGCGCGCGCAGCGGCTGCTGGAGCGCGCCGCCATCGACCGGCGCGCATGCGCATGAGCGCGCTGGCGCACTTCCAGGACGCGTTCGTGCGTGCGCTGTACGCCGATGACGCCGCCGGCGGACTGGCCGCGCAACCGGGATTGCGCATCCATCGCAACAGCGTGCTGCGCGCCTGCGTCGATGCGCTGCAAGCGAATTTTCCGAGCGTGCAACGGCTGGTGGGAGCGGCGTGGTTCGAGGCGGCGGCGCGCGCCTACGCCCGGCGCTGTGCACCGGACGATGTGCGCCTGCTGCACTACGGCGGCGACTTCGATGCGTTTCTCGCCGCGCTCCCCGAGGCCGGGCAGCTGCCCTACCTGCCGGGGGTGGCGCAACTGGATCGCAGCTGGCGCGAGGCGCATGTCGCAGCCGAGGCCGCCGTCCTCGATCCGCAGGCCGTGGCCGCGCTGCCTCCCGAACACCTGGCGGGCGCGCGCCTGGCCGTGCATCCGAGCGCGCGCTGGCACTGGTTCGCCGGGTTGCCGGTGTATTCGATCTGGTGCGCGCAGCGCGACGCGGCGCCCGTGCCCGACGGCCTGGCCTGGGATGGCGAGGGCGCGCTGCTGCTGCGGCGCGACGGCCAGGTGCGCTGGCAGGCGCTGGGCCGGGGCGGCTGCGTGCTGCTGGAGGCCTGCCATCGCGGCGCCACGCTGCAGGACGCGGCGACGCAGGCGCAGCAGGCCGATCCCGCGCTCGCACTGGCCGACACGTTTGCGGCGTTGCTGGGCAGCGGCGCGTTCCATTCCCTCACCCCTGCTTGCACGCAAGGACATCCATGACCTCTCTCCTCCCTCCGTATGGTCTGCGCGCGCGCTGGAACCGCCTGGCCGGCGCCATCTCGCAGGCGATCGGCCATTCCGCGCTGGCACTGCTGTTCCGGCTGTCGATCGCCGCGATCTTCTTCCTGTCCGGACGCACCAAGGTCAGCGGCGTGCTGACCATCACCGACAGCACCTACGCGCTGTTCCGCGAGGACTACCGCGTGCCGCTGCTTGCGCCGGAACTGGCCGCGCACCTGGCCGCCTATTCGGAGCACCTGTTCCCGTTGCTGCTGGTGCTGGGCCTGTGCACGCGGCTGTCGGCGCTGGCCTTGCTGGGCATGACCGCGGTAATCGAGGTCTTCGTCTATCCCGATGCCTGGCCCACGCACCTGAGCTGGGCCGCGCTGCTGTCGTACCTGCTGGTGCGCGGCGCCGGCACGCTGTCGCTGGACCGCGTGTTGCGCATCGCCTGACATGCGCATCGCGCTGTAACCGCGGCGACGCTTGCGGCGAAGTACCCGCTGCCAATTCGGCATCCGTCCATCCCAGAGGAACGTCCATGATCGCTACCCGTACCGCCACCGGCTTCGCCGCCACCGCCGCCCTGCTCGCCGTCGCCGCCGCCAGCGTCCCGGCCACCGCCAGCGCCGCCGCCAAGGGCGATGCCAAGCTCGTCGCCTGCTATGGCATCAACAGCTGCAAGGGCCAGTCCGATTGCAAATCCGGCAGCCACGAGTGCAAGGGCCAGAACGCGTGCAAGGGCCAGGGCTTCAAGGAGGTGACGGTGAAACAGTGCACCTCGGCCGGCGGCTCGCTGACCGCACCCGCCGCCTGACGCGGCGCCCTGTTCCGGCCGGTGCCGCGCGCCGGCCGGGACGACGAACGAGACTCTGCACCGGATGGACACGATCGCGCCTTTCCACGGCTTCGGGCTGGGCCTGCGCCCGCCGCACTATCCGCGCTATCTGGAGGAGCCGCCCGCGCTGGATTTCGTCGAGGCGATTTCGGAGAACTTCATGGTGTCCGGCGGCCGCCCGCTGCACGTGCTGGACCGGGTGCGCGAGCGTTACCCGGTGGCGCTGCACGGCGTGTCGATGTCGCTGGGCTCGGCCGATGGGCTCGACCGCGACTACTTGCTGCGGCTCAAGCGCCTCGCGCGGCGCGTGCGTCCGTTGTGGGTCTCCGATCACCTCAGTTGGAGCGCGGTCGGCGGATTCACTACGCACGATCTGCTGCCGCTGCCCTACGACGGCGAAGCGCTGGATGTCGTCTGCGCCAACATCGCCCATGCCCAGGACGTGCTGGAACGGCCATTGCTGCTAGAAAATCCTTCCACCTACCTGGCCTTCGCAGGCGCCACCATGAGCGAAGCCGCATTCCTGCGCGAGGTGTGCGCGCGCACCGGCTGCTATCTGCTGCTCGACGTCAACAACGTCTACGTCAGCGCGGTCAACCATGGCGCCGATCCGCAGGCCTATCTGGATGCGCTGCCGTGGGAGCGCGTACGCCAGGTACATCTGGCCGGGCATAGCCAGGGCCGCGCGCTGCTGATCGATACCCACGACCAACCGGTCTGCGATCCGGTGTGGGCGCTGTACGCGGCGGTATGCCGGCGCATCGGCCCGATGGCGAGCATGATCGAGCGCGACGACCGGATTCCGCCGCTGGCCGAATTGCTGGACGAACTGGACATCGCACGCGGCATCGCCGCCGGCGCGGTGCGCGCGGCCGCATGAGCCTGCTGGCGTTGCAGCGTCGCTTCTCGGGCTGGTTGCGCGACCCCGCGGCCGCTGCGGATGCCTGCCTGGACACGCGTCAGCTTGCCGGCCTGCGCGTGTATCGGCACGCCTACCGCGCGCAGCTTGGCGACGCGTTGCGCGACACCTACGCCATCACCCTGGCCTGGCTGGGCGACGCCGCGTTCGACACGGCCGCGGCCGGCTACGTGGCGCGGCATCCCCCGTCGGCCTGGAGCATCGGCGCCTACGGCGACCGGTTCGGTGCGTACCTTGGCAGATGCCATCCCGAGCGGCCGGAGATCGAGGATCTGGCCTGGCTCGACCTGGCCTTGCGCCGCTGTTTCGATGGGAGCGACGCAGCGCCGGTGGCGTTCGCGGCATTGACTGGCCTGGACTGGGAGCAGGCGCGCCTGCGCTTCGTGCCGACGCTGCGCAGCCGACGGATGCGCAGCAACGCCGCCGCGATCTGGCGAGCGCTGTCCGAAGCGCTGGAGCCGCCGGCCGCGGTGCGGTTGCCGGCGGCGCCGGTGATCCGGGTCTGGCGCAAGGGTTTGTCGCCCTGTTTCCACAGCATGCTGCCGTTGGAGGCGCGCATGTTGCGCGACGCGCGTGCCGGGCTGGCGTTCGGTGCGCTGTGCCGGCATGCGCGCAGCGACGATCCGGCCATCGTCGGAGGGGTGCTGGAGCAGTGGTTGCGCGACGAATTGCTGGAGGCGGTCGTCCCGGGATAGGCGGTGTGCGTGCCGCATGCCGTGCCGCCGCGAGCGCGGCGGCACGGCGCGGCCTCAGAAGTTGTTGTCGCCGTCCAGGATCCGCCCGAAGCCGCCCAGCACCGAGCCTTCGCCGCGGTTCTGCCCACCGCCCTGCGGCGCGGCGGCGAACATGCGCCCGGCCAGGCGCGAGAACGGCAGCGACTGCAGCCACACCTTGCCCGGGCCGGTCAGCGTGGCCAGGAACATGCCTTCGCCGCCGAAGAACATGCTCTTGATGCCGCTGACCGGGCGCACGTCCATGTCCACCGTGGAATGGAACGCGACCACGCAGCCGGTGTCCACGTCCAGGCGTTCGCCAGCGGCCAGCTCGCGCTCGACCACGCAGCCGCCGGCATGCACGAACACCCAGCCGTCGCCTTCCAGCTTCTGCATGATGAAGCCTTCGCCGCCGAACAGGCCGGTCATGATCTTGCGCTGGAAGTGGATACCCAGCGACACGCCGCGCGCGCCGGCCAGGAAGCTGTCCTTCTGGCAGATCAGGCGGCCGCCGTGCTGGTCCAGCTTCATCGCCAGCACCGTGCCGGGATACGGCGCGGCGAAGGCGACCTTGGCCTTGCCCTGGCCCTGATGGGTGAACACGGTGGTGAACAGGCTCTCGCCGGTGACCAGGCGCTTGCCGGCCGAGAACAGCTTGCCCATCAGGCCGCCGCCCTGGCTGTTGGAGCCGTCGCCGAACACGGTGTCCATCTGCACCGCCGCGTCCTTGAACATCAGCGCGCCGGCCTCGGCCACGGCGCTCTCGCCCGGATCCAGTTCGATCTCCACGAACTGCATCTCGTGGCCGACGATGCGGTAGTCGATCTCGTCGGCGCGGCCGCCTGCGCCGGGCGGTGGCGGCAGATCCGGCGGCAGGCCGGCCGCGCTGGTGTCGCGCAGTTCGTCGATCTGGCTGGCCGGCTTCCAGCCGCTCTGGCCCTGGCGCCAGGCCAGCGCGGCCGGATGGGTACGGGCGAAGGCGATGGCGTCGGCGTCGTCGAGCGGGCCCGAACGCGCCTGTTCGCTGCCGGTGAGGAAGTACCACTGGGTCATGGCGAAGCTCCTGATGGGCGAAAAATCCGTGCCGAGTCTAGCCCGTGCGCCGGGGACGTCCGCATCTGTCTCAAGGCATGGGGCGCGGTGGAAGCCAGTCCCTCAGAGGCGATGGCACGGGTGGACCGATACGCCGCGTGTAACGCGACGGCGCGGACGGACGAGGGCGGCCGACCCCGCCTGAGCCACGCCTTGCAGGCAGGACGCGGCGCACGAAAGCGCCGGGCGGCGAACCTGCCATCCCTTGCCGTACCGCCGGACGCGATACCGATCAAGGAAGGCACCAGCCCACCGGACAGCGGCCGATCGCTTGGATCGTTCCAAACGCAAACTACATCACATTTATCATTTGTTTATCTGACGTATGTTCGCGCCCAGGGGATCGCTGACACACGGCTGACATCTCGCGCCTCGGGCGATCGTGGCATCGGGGTGACCGCGCGGCGTGTCGGACCGTTTAGGCCTTTCAACGTCGGAGGGGACGCATGCATCACTCAACACTGCATCGCAATGTCATGGCGAGCGCGCTCGCACTGGCGTTGTTTTCGCCGCTAGCCGCGCAGGCGCAGGACGCGCCGCCACCGCCCGCGCCACGGACCGACTCGCCCGCCACCGCCGGGGCCGACGAAAAGGCGAGGACGCTCGACTCGGTGATGGTCACCGGCTCGCGCATCAAGCGCGCGGAGGTCGAGGGCCCGGCGCCGGTCACGGTGATCACCGGCGCGCAGATCATGAAGGAAGGCTTCACCACGGTGTACGAAGCGCTCGGCTCGCTCACCGAGGTCACCGGCAACGTGCAGAACGACTACGACTGGGGCCAAAGCTCGGTCAACGCCAGTCCGCTCAACCTGCGCAATCTCGGCCCCGGCCGCAGCCTGCTGCTGATCAACGGCCACCGCGTGGCCGACTACCCCATGCCGTACCAGGGCAAGAGCAACTTCGCCAACTACAACAACATCCCCACCGGCATCGTCGATCGCATCGAGGTGCTGTCCACCGGCGCCTCGGCGATCTACGGCTCCGATGCGGTGGCCGGCGTGGTCAACGTCATCCTGAAGAAGGACATCGACGGCGACACCCTGCGCGCGCGCTACGGCACCACCACCGAGGGCGGGCGCGACGTCCGCGATGTGTCCTGGTCCGGTGGCCGCCACGGCGAGGACTGGAGCGTCGCGTACACGATGCAGTACTTCGACCGCAAGCCGCTGTGGTCGCACGAACGCCCCTTCATGGACGAGGAATCGGATTCGCCGCGGCGCAACTGGAGCTACGGCGGCGTGCGGCAGAACACTGCGACCAATACGCCGCAGGCCGGCATCCGCCTCTTCGACGTGACCAACAATGTGCGGATCCGGCCGCCGAGCGGCGCCTGCGATCAGTTCGACGGCGAGTTCTACGAACACAACCGCATCACCTACAACGATTTCAACGGTGCGCAGACCGACACCGGCTGGCAGTGCGCCAATCGTGCCGCGTTCCAGCACTGGACGCTGCGCAACGGCAGCAAGGACCTGTCGCTGTATCTGTACGGCACCAAGCAGTTCGGCGGCGTCGAAGCCTGGGCGACCTACGGCTACTGGGATTCGACCGGCAAGAGCAATACCTTCATGCCGGCCTGGGCCAGCCCGGACTACATCGACCGCGACAGCGGCCAGCGCCGCAGCCTGTTGCGCTACTTCGCCCCGGGCGAGATCGGCGGCGAGGACGGTGCGCTGACCAAGTCCAAGGAAAAGAACTGGGATTTCAGCGTCGGCCTGCGCGGCACCGTCTTCAGCGATCGCTTCGACTGGGAAGTGATGGCCGGTCGCGCCGAGTACGAGATCCAGGAGCGTTTCCCGATCATCCACAACCCGCGCGCCTCGGAATTCTTCCTGGGCCCGTCGCTGGGCATCGATGCGACGAGCGGCCTGGAGATCCATGCGCCCGACTACAACCGGCTATGGAATCCCGTGTCGCGCAACGACTACGAAGGCATCCGCGCGATCGGCGACAAGAAGGCGCGGACCTGGCTCAGCCAGGCCAGCGCCGTGCTCAGCGGCGATCTGTTCGAAGGCTGGGCCGGGCCGATCGGCTTTGCCGGCGTGCTGGAAGGCGCGGAGCAGGGCTACAAGCTGACTCCGGACCCGAACACCATGGGCCTCAATCCCGTGTACGAAACGCCGTTCGGCAACGTCGAGACGGGCGGCGGCGAGCGCAAGCGCTATGCCGCAGGCGTGGAGTTCAAGATTCCCTTGCTCAAGAACCTGACCCTGTCCACCGCGGGCCGCTACGATCGCTACGACGCGGTCGCCGACGACGCCGCCACCACCTACAACGTCGGCCTGGAGTGGCGCCCGCTCTCCACCTTGCTGCTGCGCGGCAGCTACGCCACCAGCTTCCGCGCGCCGGACATGCACTACGTCTATGCCGACCCCAGCGAAAGCGTGGCCGATCAGGTCGATTACCTGACGTGTCTGCGCGACCCCAATCGGCAGACCAGCAACTGCCCCGGCGGCGATGGCGACCCGTACCACATCGACAATCCGCTGATCGCGCGGCAGGGTTCGCAAGACCTGCTGTACGAAACCGGCGATTCGCTGACCTATGGCTTCGTCTGGGATGCGTTCGACGGCTTCTCGCTCAGTGTCGACTACTGGCGGATCAACATCGAGGATGCGATCGACGACGTCGGCGCCGACCAGGTGTTGCTGGACGAGGCGTACTGCCTCACCGGGCAGCAGCCGGCCGACAAGCCGGCGCGCACGCCGCCCAGCCAGGCGCTGTGCGACCTGCAGCGCAGCCGCGTGACACGCGACGCCAACGGCGTGGTGACCCGCGTGGAGATCGGCCCGATCAACCGCGCCAAGCAAAGCGTGAGCGGCGTCGACCTGGCCTCGCGCTACAGCGTGCAGACCGCGCGCTGGGGCAATTTCGACTTCGCGCTCAACTACACCCGGCAGCTGACCTACAAGTACGCGCAGTTCGACGGCGATCTGTTCGAGAACACCCGCGACCGCGAACGCCAGATCCGCTACCGCGGCCGCGCCAGCGCGACCTGGACCCTGGATCCGTGGACCGCGGTGCTGTACGTGGACTGGACCGCGGGCACCCGCAGCGACCGCTTCGGCGGCTGCACTGCGCTGCCGAACGGTTTCCGTCCGGACGTGGCCACCGATTGCACCGACCTGCGCACGAACGCGGCAGGCGAACGCAGCATCAGCTACGGGCAGAAGAGCGAACGGGTGGGCTACTACAACCAGGACCGGATCTACTGGAACGCCAGCCTCGGCTATCAGGCCACGGACGCGTTGCGGCTGAACGTCTACGTCAACAACATCCTCAACGATCATTACCAGGACAAGTGGTGCGGTGGCTTCGCCTACTGCGTGTCCAATCCGGTGGGGCGCGAGGTGGCCGCCGAGGTCGTCTACCGGTTCGATTGAGGCGGCCGCCGCGCCGCCGTCCGAACGAAGCGCCCGGCCAAGCCGGGCGCGCCGCCTCGCGGCGCTGGCGTGGTGCAAGCGACCCCTTCTCGCGGGGCGGCTTCAGCGACAGGTCGATCGATCGCTGCAGCGCCTACAGCGCGCTGGCCGGCCGTACCTGCAAGGTCTCGGCTTCCGCCGCGCAATCCTTGGCCGGCGCCAGGCCGTGCGCGCGGGCGGCGGCGATCTCCTGGCGCGCGCCTTCCAGGTCGGCGCGGAAGCCCGGGTCGTCGTGCAGCCGCGCCACCGTGGCCGCGCCCATGAAGCGGCCGGCGAGCACGTCGCTCTGCCAATGCACGTTGCACAGCAGCCGGCTCTCGCCGTAGTTGCGGCCGCGCGCGATCAGCGCATCGGCGCGCTCGGGCGCGCTCTCGCTCAGGATCAGCGCCCAGGCCCAGCCGATGGCGCTGTGCCCTGACGGATAGGAGCCGCTCTGGCGCAGGTCGTCGAGGTCGCCCGGGGTGCAGACCGCCTGTTGGTTGCGCAGGAACGGCCGCGCGCGCCGGTACTGGCGCTTGGCCGCCTTGGTCGCCGCGCTGGCGTCGATGCGGCTGCGCTCCAACAGGGTGTACAGGTGCGGGGTGTGTTGCGCATCGATCGCCACGCCCAGCGCGCAGGCGAACTGGCCGGCACCGTTCGGGAAGCTCAGATCGGCATCGCGTGCGGCCTGCTGCCAGCGCGCGCTGCCGCGCAGCGCCAATGCCTCGCGGTTGACCGCCAGATCCAGCGCCTCGCCGGGCGAGCCCTCGGCCGGCGGCGGCGGCAACAGCTGCAGGCTGTCGGGGACCGCCGCGGCGGGCAGATAGCCCACCGCCTTGTCCGGCGCGGGCGCCGGCGCACGCAGCGCGGGGCCGCTGCAGGCGGCCAGGGCGAGCGCCACCACGACGGCGACGAAGCGGAAACGACAGGTGGGCGAAACGGGCATGCGGACTCGGACAGCGAAGGCGGGCCGATCAGTGTACGGCCCGGCGCACGACGCCAGGGCAGATGCACCGGGCGTCAGGCGTTCGATGTGCGTTGGGAGCGACTTCCGTCGCGACGGCTCTTCACGAGAAGGACCCGTCGCGCCGTAAGGGCATCTCCAATGACTTCGGAAGCTTTCTGTAGGAGCGGCTTTAGCCGCGACGGGCTTTACCGGGAACGCTTCGTCGCGGCTAAAGCCGCTCCTACAAGGAAAACGGCATCTGACGCGATGTGTGGCGGAAGCAGGGTATTAGAGGTGCTTTGAAGTCGCTCTCGCGTGCGCTAGCCCAGGCTGGCTGCATCCATCCCAGCCTCAGCCCCCGTCGCGCTCCTCGCGCGGCGGAAACCGCAGCACCACGCCGCGCGGCGGCGACGCCGGCTGCCACAGCACCGGCACCTGCGCTGGCGGCGGCGGTTCCAGTTCCTGGTCCAGCGGCACCAGCGTGTCCTCCTCCTCGTCTTCCCAGCTATAGCGCTGGCGTGGCGGCAGCGGATCGCGGTGGCGCAGCAGCAACGCCGCGAGCACGCCGCCCACCGCGCCACCCAGGTGCGACTGCCAGGACACGCCGGCCTCGTGCGGCAGCACCGTCACCAGCATGCCGCCATAGAACAGGAAGGCGATCATGCTGGCGGCGATCGCGGCGCGGTCGCGGCGCAGCAGCGCCAGCACGAACACCAGGAACAGCAGGCCGTGGGTAATGCCGCTGGCGCCCAGGTGATGGCTGCCGGGGTCGCCGAGCAGCCAGGCGCCCAGGCCAGAGCCCAGCCACAGCAACGGCAGCCCGGCCAGGGTGGCGCGCGGATACACGCTGCCGGCCAGGGTGCCCAGGATCAGCAGCGCGCCGGCATTGGCGGCCAGATGCTCCAGCGAACCGTGCAGCAGCGGCGCGGTCAGCAGCCCGAGCAGGCCGCCGGCCTGCTGCGGCACCACCGACCACGGCCGCCAGTCGAACAGGCCCTGGCTGGCGAACACCGCCACCAGCAACGCGACCAGGGCCAGGCTGGCATTGAAGGCGCGCAGGATCCGGGCGCGGTCGAAACGGCCCTGCGTCTCGTGCTCGGGCGGGGGCGAGGGGAGCGAAGATGTGTCCATGGGTCCCTGGATGGCGGCGCCGGGCGCCCAGGGCAAGGCGCCGCCGGTGGGAGGGACTGGCCGCGGCCGCGGGACAATCCGCGGCCGCGGCGCCGTCGCCGGGTCAGTGCGCCGGTTTGGCCGGGCGCAGCAGGCTCAGCACCACGGTGGCGCCGATCACAACCGCCACCGCCAGCAGCGACACCAGCACCGGGATCTTGTACAGGTCGATGATCAGCATCTTGGTGCCGATGAACACCAGCACGATCGCCAGGCCGTAGGGCAGCAGGTGGAAGCGGTCGGCCATGCCCGCCAGCAGGAAGAACATCGCGCGCAGGCCCAGCACCGCGAACACGTTGGAGGTCAGCACGATGAACGGGTCGGTGGTGATCGCGAAGATCGCCGGGATGCTGTCCACCGCGAAGATCACGTCGGTGATGGCGATCAGCATCAGCACCGCGAACAGCGGGGTGAACCAGCGCTTGCCCTCCTGGGTCACGCTCAGCGCGTTGCCGTGGTACTGCGGGGTCAGGCGCAGGTGCTTGCGCATGAAGCGCAGCACCGGGTTGGCCTCCAGGTCCGGCTCCTTGCCCGCCGAGAACCACATCTTGATGCCGGTCAGCAGCAGGAACGCGCCGAACACGTACAGCAGCCAGTGGAACTTGGTCAGCAGCACCGAGCCGGCGAAGATCATCACCGCGCGCAGCACGATCGCGCCGAGCACGCCGATCACCAGCACGCGCTGGCGCTGCTCCTCCGGCACCGCGAAGTAGCTCATGATCATCAGGAACACGAAGATGTTGTCGACCGCCAGCGACTTCTCCACCAGGTAGCCGGTCAGGAACTCCAGCCCGTACTGGTTGCCGGTGGCCACGTCGATGGTCTCGCGCAGGTACCACCACAGGCCGGCGTTGAACGCCAGCGCCAGGGCGATCCAGCCCAGGCTCCACCACAGCGCTTCCTTGAAGGTGACCTTGTGCGGACCGCCGTGGCGCATCAGCACCAGGTCCGCCAGCAGCGCCACGATCACCACGATCGCGAAACCGCCCCACAACCACACGTTGCCTATCGTTTCCATTGGGAATTTTCCGTCTGTGAACAGGGAACCTCGGGGCCGCGGCGGCGGAGGCGTTCCGGACGGAGACGACGGATGTCGTCCAGAGGGTGCCTTCGCCACTGCGGCGAAGGTCTCGCTCGCAGCCGATGCACCGGCTGCCGTTGCACCGGAGCCCGCGGGCTCGAATTGACGGCGACAACGTCGGGAGCTACTCCCCTTCTGGGCGCATTCTTGCCGCTGCCGGCGGTGCCGTCAATGCGGGCGGCTACAATGGCGTTCATGAATAGTCCCCTGCCCGCAGTCCGCCTCAAGAACGCCTGGCGCTCCAGCCACCCTTGGATCTTCCAGAAACTGGTCGAAAAACCCGCCGCCAAGCCCAAGCCGGGCGCCCTGGTGGACGTGGTCGGGGTGGACGGCGCGTGGATCGGGCGCGGCTTCTACAACGGCCACTCGCGCATCGCCGTGCGCATTCTCGAGACCAACCCCGACATCGCCGTCGACGAGTCCTGGTTCGCGCGCAAGATCGCCGAGGCGGTGTCGCTGCGCCGCGACGTGCTCAAGCTGGACGCGGTGTCCGACGCCTGGCGCGTGGTGCATGCCGAGGGCGACGGCCTGTCCGGCCTGGTGGTGGACCGCTACGGCGACCTGCTGGTGGTGGAGTTCTTCAGCGCCGGCATGTTCCGCCACCGCGAGTGGATCTACGCCGCGCTGCGCGCGCAGTTCCCCGGCGCGCGCTTCTACAGCTTCGCCGAGGAGCACGTGCAGAAGCAGGAGAGCTTCGACTACCGGCCGGTGTCCAGCAGCGGCGAGCGCCCGGAGCCGGCGATCATCAGCGAATACGGCGTGCGCTTCCGCGCCGACCCGGCCGGCGCGCACAAGACCGGCTTCTTCGCCGACCAGCGCGAGAACCGGCAGTGGCTGAGCCAGCAGGTGGCCGGCAAGCGCGTGCTCGACCTGTGCTGCAACACCGGCGGCTTCGCGGTCTACGCCAAGGTCCGCGGCGCCACCGAGGTGGTCGGCGTGGACATCGACGAGGACGTGATCGAGATCGCCAAGGGCAACGCGCGCCTCAACGACGTGCGGCCCAAGTTCGTGCAGGCCGACATCTTCCCGTACCTGCGCGATGCCGCCGCCCGCGGCGACCAGTACGACGTGGTGATCCTGGACCCGGCCAAGATGACCCGCGACCGCGACCAGGTGATCCCGGCGCTGAAGAAGTACCTGGACATGAACAAGCTGGCCCTGGGCGTGGTCGCCCCGGGCGGCCTGTTCGCCACCTTCTCCTGCACCGGCCTGGTCGCCGAGCACGAGTTCCTGGACATGCTGCGCCGTGCCGCGTACTTCTCCGGCCGCACCATCCAGATCCTGAAAGTGGCCGGCGCCGGCGCCGACCACCCGTTCATGGCCCACGTGCAGGAATCGCGCTACCTGAAAGCGGTGTTCTGCCGCGTGCTGGACTGAGCGAACGCTCGCGGGCGCGCCGGCACTGGCCGCGCGCTGCGGCAAGCGGAAGTTGTCGTGCGCTCGGCCATGGTGCGCACACGCGTCGTCTTACATCCATGAGAGCGTTTACAGCGTCGCTGCCGCCGCGCGCAGCGACCAGGCATGCGACCCCGACTTGATGTGCATTGCCTTGTGCCGGCACCACACGCGCCATCGCGCCGACAGGCGTGTTCGTCCAGCCGTCCGCTGATCCGGGACAGCGCCGCACCCACCTCGCAGCGCTCGACCTGCTTCGCAGCGTCTCGTACCGCGCTGCACACCCATCGCCGCTGACCTTCGCGCGGCCGATTTGCGCAACGCCGAGCACTGATAACGCTTACACCGTGGTCGCCATCTCAGCGAATGTCTACGTGACGTAGCTTTGTTGCGCCGCACGGTGACAAACGCTGGCACACCGGATTAGGTTTGCGCGGTCGGTGATAGCGCTATCACGATCCGGCAAGAGCCGGCACGGCGGGCGCCGCGGCGCTCGCCGCCGCGGCCAGGCCGCACGGTTCCGTTTCGCGTGGGTACCGGCATTCGTTGTAGCGGGCGGCTGTGCCAGCGTCCGAATCGCAAAGTGGGTGGGCGCGCGATGGCGCGCCCGGCGCCCTTCGGGGGGAAGGCGCGATTCATCCATCGATCGAGCAGTAGGGGATCACATGCAGGCATGCAGCGATGCGTGTCACGTACCAGGGACTGTCTCGGCGCGGGCAATCGCCGCGCCGGACGCCGTAGGCGGCGTTGCCCGTCCGACTCCAGCACCGAGGACATTCTGATGCGTCAGCAGTTAAAGAAGTTCCGCTCTAAGGCCATGTTCACCTTCGTCGGCGGGGTGCTGGTGATCAATCCGGCGTTCGCCCAGCAGGCGCCGCAGACCCAGGCGCAGACCCCGACCAGCCAGTCCTCGTCCTCGACCGACGCCACCACCCTGGACACGGTCAGCGTCACCGGCATCCGCAACAGCCTCAACCAGTCGATGGGGATCAAGCGCGACAACGCCGGCGTGGTCGATGCGATCAGCGCCGAGGACATCGGCAAGTTCCCCGACACCAACCTGGCCGAATCGCTGCAGCGCATCACCGGCATCTCGATCGAGCGCCGCGACGGCGAAGGCGCGCAGGTCACCGCGCGCGGCTTCGGCCCGCAGTTCAACGCGGTCACCCTCAATGGCCGCGTGATTCCCGGCGCCGACGCGTTCGGCGCGCCGGGCGCGGTACCGATCGGCGGCGTGGACGGCGGCACCCGCGCGTTCAACTTCGCCCAGCTCGCCTCCGAGGCGATCACCGGCCTGGAGGTGTACAAGACCAGCCGCGCCAATGCGCCCAGCGGCGGCATCGGCGCCACCATCAACATCCTCACCGACCGCCCGTTCAATCACAACGGCGTGGTCGCCAGCGCCGGCGTCAAGGCCGCCTACGACGATTCGCAGCCGTTCGACAACAAGGTCACGCCGGAAGTGTCCGGCATCTTCAGCTACACCAACCCGGACAAGACCTGGGGCATCGGCCTGAGCGGCAGCTACCAGAAGCGCCGCGGCGGCTCGGTGCAGGCGACTGAGAATGCCTGGAACATCCAGCGCTGGACCGGCACCGATCCGGCCCTGCGCCCGGACGCCAACGTGCAGAACGCGCCGGCGATCGGCCAGCTCTACGGCATGCCCAACGACCTGCGCTACGCCTTCGCCGACTTCGAGCGCGAGCGCCTCAACGGCCAGGCGGTGCTGCAGTTCGCGCCGACCGACGCGCTGACCCTGACCCTGGACTACACCTACTCCAGCAACGAGATCCGCGAGGACCGCGGCGAGCAGGGCATCTGGCTGCAGCGCGCCAACAGCTTCACCGACCTGGTGTTCGACACCGGGCAGGCGGTGGCCACGCCGGTGTACCTGCGCGACGTGCCCAACGGGGCCAAGGACTTCGGCATGGAGCAGCAGCGCAACATGCAGAAGTACAAGCTCGGCTCGCTGGGCTTCAACGCCGACTGGCAGGCCACCGACCGCCTGCGCCTGACCTTCGATGCACACAACTCCAAGACGCAGAGCCTGCCCAACGATCCGGTCACCGGCGGCAGCGCCACCTATTTCAGCTACGCCGGCACCAACAACTGCACCGGCGGCACCCAATGCGGCGGGCAGTGGGCGCAGGAACTGTTCTTCAACAACAGCCTGCCGATCGGCGCGCGCACCTGGTATCCGACCGCGGCCGATTCGATCGCCGGGACCAACGGCCTGCTCAACCAGGACTTCAGTCCGGCCGAAATCGGTTCGCAGGTGCTGCGCATCTATTACCAGAGCCAGGTGACCGAGGTGAAGGAAGGGCGCGTCGATGGCCAGTTCGACTTCGACAACGGGCGCTTCCAGTTCGGCGTGGACAGCGCCAAGACCACCATGAACCGGCGCACCAGCGACACCTATTCGGCGCTGGGCGACTGGGGCGTGGCCAACGCCGGCAACGAGCCGGGCATGCTGGCGCTGCTGCAGCCGGTCGGCATCACCGGCATGTTCAACGATTTCAATGCCTCCGGCGCGGCGCCCGGCGCCTGGCGCGGCAACGCCGACCAGCTCGCGCTGTGGGGCGGCAGCGCGTACGGCGCGACCACGCGCTACAACCCGCTGTTCAGCGCCGACAACCAGGTCGAGGAAAAGACCCGTGCCGCGTACATGCAGTTGGAATTCGACGGCACGCTCGGCAGCATGACCACCAATACCCGCATCGGCGTGCGCTACGAGAAGACCGACGTGGTCTCCACCTCGCAGGTCGCGACCCCGATCGCGCTGGAGTGGCAGGCCAACAACGACTTCCAGTTGTTGCGTTCCGACGAAGTGCAGCCGTTCAGCGAGAAGCACAGCTACAGCTACGTGCTGCCGAACCTGGATTTCAGCATCAACCTCACCGACGAACTGAAGGCCCGCGCCTCGTTCGGGCAGAGCATCGCGCGCGCCCCGTACAGCAACCTGCTTGCCGGGCCGACGCCGGGCACGCCGAGCGGCTCGATCCTGATCAATCCGTCCACGCGTGCGTCCGGCAGTGCCCAGAACCCGAGCCTGGATCCGCTGGAATCCAACAACCTGGACCTGGCGCTGGAGTGGTACTTCGCCGATGCCAGCTACGTCTCGCTGACGTTCTGGGACAAGCGCGTGTCCAACTTCATCGGCACCAGCGTCACCCGCGAAAACCTGTACGGCCTGCGCGATCCCACCTCCGGGCCGGACGCGCAGGCGGCGCTGGCCTTCCTGCAGAGCGGCGCCTGCGCCGCGCAGGTCGGCGCCGCCGGCAACGACGTGGCGGCGGCCTGTTCGGCCAACGACACCTCGCTGTTCTCGGCGATGGCGCTGCTGCGCAACGCCGCGGCCACCGGCGGACTCGGTGCGTACAACGGCAGCTCGGCGCAGAGCCTGGCGCTGGAGAATGCCTACGACATCGTCGCCGCGCCGAACGACCCGCTGTACGAGTTCGACGTGTCGCGCCCGGTCAACCAGAACAAGGCCAAGATCCACGGCTGGGAAATGGGCGGGCAGTACTTCTTCGGCGATACCGGGTTCGGCGTCTATGCCAACTACACCATCGTCAAGGGCGACGTCGGCTTCGACAACACCGTGCTCGACCGCGACCAGTTCGCGCTGCTCGGCCTCAGCGACACCGCCAACGTGATGCTGATGTACGAGAAGTACGGCTGGAGCGCGCGCCTGGCCTGGAACTGGCGCGACGAATACCTGATCGCGGCCAACCAGGACGGGTCCAACCGCAACCCGTACTACGTCGAACCGTACCAGCAACTGGACCTGAGCGTGAGCTACGCCATCACCGACAACCTGTCGATCGGCTTCGAGGCGATCAACATCACCAGCGAGGACGTGCGCTGGCATGGACGCTCGAAGAAGCAGGTGATCAAGGTGCTGGACCAGAGCCCGCGTTATACCTTGGGCGTGCGCTACAACTTCTGAGTCCGGCCGGCCGCGCGCGGCAACGCGCGCGCGCCGCACCGCGTCTTGCGGGCGCGGCGCTTTGCTGCAATCGTCGCGTGGCGCGGCGCCCGCCGCCGATCGCCACCGACCCGCTGGAGACCAGATGGCCCGCTACGAACTGCTCAACAACGTCGCCCACCAGGACCTGCGCGTGATCCTGCGCTTCGGTACCGAGTTCGGCGACGCCACCGGCGTGGTCCAGGCGTTTCCCACCGAGTTCGCCGAACTGCAGCGCGAGTATCCGATCCTGCTGCGCAAGCGTGCGGACGGCGACGGCTACCAGGCGGTGGCGCTGCTGGGCTTCGAGCAGCACGAGAACCTGTTCCTGCTTGGCGAGCGCTGGAATGCCGCGTACCTGCCGGGCATCGTCGCCAAGGGGCCGTTCCTGATCGGCTTCCAGGAGCAGTACGAGGACGGGCAGCTGCGCCGCGAGCCGGTGATCCATGTCGATCTGGATCACCCGCGCGTGAGCTTCGGCGAAGGCGAGCGGGTGTTCCTGCCGCAAGGTGGGCACAGCCCGTACCTGGAGCACGTCATCACCGTGCTGCGCGGCATCCGCGACGGCGTGGAAGGCGGCGACGCGATGTTCGCCGCCTTCGATGCGCTGGGGCTGATCCAGCCGTTGCGCATCGACGTGCAACTCGGGCAGGCGCACAACGTGCACCTGGCCGGACTGTACGGCATCGACCGCGAGCGGCTGGCCGCGCTGGATGCGGCGTCGCTGCACGGATTGCACCAGGCCGGCTACCTGGAAGGGGCCTACCTGCTGCTGGCCTCGCTGCACAACATGCGCCGGCTGATCGCCGAGAAGCAGCGTCGCCTGCAAGCGCCGGACACCGCCGCGGCCGCCGCCGGGCAGGCCGCCTGAGCGTCGTGGCGGACCTGGCGGCGATCGCCGAACGCAGCGACTGCCGCGCCACGGCGCTGCCGCTGGCCGAATTGCTGGAGGCCGGGCAACCGGTGGTATTGCGTGGGCTGGTGCGCGAGTGGACGCTGGTCCAGGCCGGATCGCGCGGTGCCGAGGCGGCGATGGACCTGCTGCGCGGGCATAGCAACGGATGCGCGCTGCAGTACTCCTACGGCGCGCCGGACATCGCCGGGCGGCCGTTCTACAACGAGGACTTCACCGCGTTGAACTTCGAGGTGCGGCGCGGCGACCTGTCGGGCCTGCTCGAGGAGATCGCCGCGCACCAGGACGATCCGCGGCCGCCGGCCTACTACCTGGCCTCGCTGCCGGTGGACGATGCCCTGCCGGGCTTTCGCGCCGGCAACGACGTGGACTTCGCCACGCATGGGGTGCAGACGCGGCCGAGCATCTGGATCGGCAACCGCATCACCGCCTCCTGCCACTACGACGCGCCGAACAACCTGGCCTGCTGCGCGGTCGGACGGCGCCGCTTCACCGTGTTCCCGCCCGACCAGATCGGCAATCTCTACCCCGGTCCGCTGGAACCCACGCCGGGTGGGCAGGCGATCAGCGTGGTGGATTTCGCCGCACCGGATTTCGACCGCTACCCGCGTTTCCGCGAGGCGCTGGCGCATGGCCGCAGCGCGGTGCTGGAACCGGGCGACGCGCTGTTCCTGCCCGGCCTGTGGTGGCACCACGTGGAGGGGCTGGAGCCGTTCAACGTGCTGGTCAACTACTGGTGGAGCAGCGTGCCGGCCTGGCTGCCGCCGCCGCTGCCGGCGCTGTACCACGCGCTGTGGGCGCTGCGCGACCGCCCGCCGGCGGAGAAGGCGGCGTGGCGCGCGGTGTTCGACTACTACGTGTTCGGGCCGGCCGAGCGCGCCGGCGCGCATCTGCCGGAACAGGCGCGGCAGGTGCTGGGGCCGATCGACGACGCGCGCGCGCGGCAGTTGCGCGCGATGTTGCTGGCCAGGCTCAACCGCTGACCGCGCGCGATCGCGCGGTCGGCCCCCCATTCACGAGCGCAGGAGAGACGAGGCCATGGCCCAGATACGCAAGGTGGTGATTGCGGGCGGCGGCACGGCGGGCTGGATCGCCGCCAGCGCGCTGGCGCACCAGTTCCGCGACCTGCTGGACATCACCCTGGTCGAGTCCGAGCAGATCGGCACGGTCGGCGTCGGCGAATCCACGGTGCCGCCGATCCGCAGCTTCCACCGTTTCCTGCAGATCGACGAACAGGAGTTCCTGCACACCGTCGCCGGCACCTTCAAGCTCTCCATCTCCTTCGAGAACTGGCGCCGGCCGGGCGAGCGCTATCTGCATCCGTTCGGCATCACCGGGCAAAGCACCCTGGTCTGCGCGTTCCATCACTTCTGGCTGGAGGCGCAGCGGCGCGGCATGCCGTCGGAGCTCGGCGACTATTGCCTGGAGACCGTGGCTTCGCGCGTGGACCGCTTCGCGTTGCAGCAGACGCCGCCGGTCAACTACGCCTATCACCTCGATGCCGGGCTGTACGCCGGCCTGTTGCGCCGCCATGCCGAGCGCCACGGGCTCAAGCGCGTGGAAGGCAAGATCCAGCAGGTGCGGCAGGATCCGGAAAGCGGCTTCGTGCAGGCGCTGCTGCTGGAAGACGGCACCCTGCTCGAGGGCGACCTGTTCATCGACTGCACCGGCTTCCGCGGCCTGCTGACCGAGCAGACCCTGCACAGCGGCTACGAGGACTGGAAGCAGTGGCTGCCGTGCGACCGCGCGGTGGCGGTGCAGACCGAGGCGGTGGCGCCGCCGGTGCCGTACACCCGCGCCATCGCCCACGCCGCCGGCTGGCGCTGGCACATTCCGCTGCAGCATCGTGTCGGCTGCGGGCTGGTGTTCTCCAGCGCGCACATGTCCGACGACGAAGCGCGCGCCAAGCTCCTGCGCGACGCCGCCGCGCCGGCGATCAAGGAGCCGTGGCTGGTGCCGTTCCGCAGCGGCCGCCGGCTCAAGGCCTGGAACAAGAACGTGGTCGCGCTCGGCCTGGCCAGCGGCTTCATCGAGCCGCTGGAATCGACCAGCATCCACCTCACCATCGCCGCGGTGATGCGGCTGATCACGCTATTCCCGACCGACGGCATCGCCCCGTCGATGGTGGACATCTACAACGAGGTCAGCCGCGCCGAAATGGAGCACGTGCGCGATTTCATCATCCTGCACTACCACGCCAACCAGCGCGACGAGCCGATGTGGCAGGCCTGCCGCGAGATGGCCCTGCCCGAGTCGCTGCAGCAGCGGCTGCGCGCCTGGCGCGAACGCGCGCACGCCTGGCAGGGCAGCGACGAACTGTTTCGGGTGGATTCGTGGATCCACGTGCTGCTCGGCCAGGGCATCGTGCCGACGCAGCATCACCTGCTGGCGCGCGCGCTGCCGGACCGGGAACTGCAGCGCTTCCTCGACGCGGTCCGCCAGCCCATCGACGAGGCGGTGGCGCGCATGCCGTCGCAGGAGGCGTTCATCGCGCGCTACTGCCAGGCCGGGCCGGAGGTGTGGGCCGGTCGCACGCCGTCCAGGATGCCGGCGCCGGCCTGAGCGGACTCGCGCGCCGGCCCTCACTGCGCGTAGCGCCGATCGTGGCCCGGCCCCGCATGTGCACGGGCGCTCGCCCGCTGGTGTGCCGGGCGCGCGGGCGCTAGCCTTTGCGGTGAGCGTGGCCGGTGACCACGGATGCCTCCAAGGGCGAGGCCGCGCGTCGCTTGCTGAGACGATATTCCTGCGAGGCTGGGATGTCCCCATCAACGCCGCACGCCTGCCCGGATCCGGCAGCGCCACTGCGCTATCCGCCCGGCTATCCGCCGACCGGCGGGCGTGCGCGCTTCTTCATCGGCGTGCGGTGGCTTGGCCCGGACCTAGCGTTCTTCGGGCGACTCGGTGCCCGGCAGAAAGCCCGCGACGCCGCGTTGCTGGATCGGTGGGGCGGCGGCGCGCGGCAGCAGGCGGCGCGCGTGATCGGCGCGATCCTGGCGCGGCGCCTGCGCTGGCCCGGCACCTGTTTCCTGCCCGACGACGCGTTCGTCGTCGTCTGCGGCGGACCGCGCTTCCGTACGCTGGACATCGGTTACGACGTCGAAGACGCGATCGGCGAAATCGAGGGGCAGCTCGGGGTCGCGATGCCTGCCAGTTTCTGGGAGGGGACGGCGACGCAGACCCTGGGCGAGGTGGTCGATGCGCTGCTGACGGCGGGGGCGCGCGCTGGCGCAGCGTGCACGCCGCATGCGTCTGGCTGACCGCCGTCACGCGCAACCGCCCGGTCCGAGCGAACCGACGGCGGGCGTCGCTACCCCGCTACGCGCACCTACCCGCCGTGGCGGTTCGCGGCAGGCGCGGCATGGCTATCATCGAACCGCCGCTCTCTCCGGGAATTTCCGCGCATGAACCTGCACGTCCTTGGTCTTTCCCTGTCGCTGGCGCTGGCCGCGGCGTTGCCGGCGCAGGCCGCCGACTTCACGAAAGCGGAACTGGCGCGCGCCACCGCGCTGCAGCAGCGCTTGCTGACGCTGGACTCGCATCTGGACACGCCGGCCAACTTCGAGCGCAGCGACTTCGACATCATGGCGGCGCACCCTGGGACGCGCATGGCGCAGGTGGACTACCCGCGCATGGTCGCCGGTGCGCTGGACGGCGGCTTCTGGGCGATCTACACCGGCCAGGGCGATCGCAGCGCGCGGGCGCACCTGGACGATCGCGACGCCGGGCTGGCAAGGCTGATGGCGATCCACAGGTTGCTCGCGGCGCACCCGCGGCAGTTCGCCCTGGCCACGACGCCGGCCGATGCGGCGCGGATCAAGGCCGCCGGCCAGCGCGTGGTGTTCCTGAGCATGGAGAACGCCAGCCCGCTGGTCGCCGATCCGACGCTGCTGCGCTTCTACCACGCGCAAGGCCTGCGCCTGATGAGCACGGTGCATTTCCTCAACAATGAATTCGCCGACTCGGCCACCGACCCGAAGGGACCGCAGTGGCAGGGCCTGAGCCCGGCCGGGCGGGAACTGGTGCGGCAGGCGCAAAAGCTCGGCATCGTGATCGACCAGTCGCATGCCTCCGATGCGGTGTTCGACCAGTTGATCGCGCTGTCGCCGGTGCCGATCCTGCTGTCGCACAGCGGCGCGCGCGCGGTGCATGCGCATCCGCGCAACATCGACGACGCGCGGCTGAAGGTGCTGGCCGCGCACGGCGGGGTGATCCAGCTCAACTCCTATGGCGGCTATCTGATCGACACCGGTGCCAGCCCCGAACGCAAGGCCGCCGAGCAGGCGCTGAGCGCGAAGTACGGCGACTGGGAGCACCTCAGCCTGGCCGAGGGGCGCAAGCTGGAGCAGGAGATCAGGGCGCTGGATGCCAGGTATCCGGTGCGGCAGGCGACGCTGGACGACTTCTTCGCGCACCTGGAGCACGTGCTGGCGCTGATCGGTCCCGAGCACGTGGGCATCGGCATGGACTGGGACGGCGGCGGCGGCGTGGTCGGCATGGAGGACGTGTCCGACCTGCCCAAGATCACCGCCTGGTTGCTGCGCAAGGGCTATAGCGAGCAGCAGATCGCCGCCATCTGGGGCGGCAACGTGCTGCGGGTGATGCAGCAGGCGCAGGATTGGGCGGCGGCGCAGGGCCGCGCCGGAGCTTCCTGAGGGCTGCGCCGGCGCCGTCGTCGCGCGCGATCGCGCCTGGCAATGGCGCTCGCCTGGCGCCCGACGATGGCCCAAGGCCGGCGCAGCCCCGTCATGGGCGTGCGCGATGCCGCACGCGCCGAACCGGCGCCGTCGCATCGGCTAGCATCGGGCGATCATGAAGATCGTCATCGCCCCCGATTCGTTCAAGGAAAGCCTGTCCGCGCTGGAGGTGGCCACGCAGATCGAGGCGGGGTTTCGCGAGGTCTTTCCGGCGTGGACCTACGTCAAGGTACCGGTCGCCGACGGCGGCGAGGGCACGGTCGCAGCGCTGGTCGCGGCCACCGGCGGGCGCAGCGTCGGCCGCACGGTGACCGGGCCGCTGGGCGCACCGGTCGAGGCCTTCTTCGGCATCACCGGCGATGGCCGCACCGCCATCGTCGAAATGGCCGCGGCGAGCGGGCTGGCACTGGTGCCGCAGGCGCGGCGCGACCCCCTGGCCGCCACCAGCTACGGCGTCGGCGAGCTGATCCTGGCGGCGCTGGATGCCGGCGCGCGCACGCTCATCGTCGGTGTCGGCGGCAGCGCCGGCAACGACGGCGGCGCCGGCATGGCGCAGGCGCTGGGTGTGCGCCTGCTCGACGCGCAGGGCCATGCGCTGGACCCCGGCGCGGGCGGCGGTGCGCTGGCGCGGCTGGCGCGGATCGATGCCAGCGGCCTGGATCCGCGCTTGCGACAGTGTGCGATCGAGGTCGCCTGCGATGTCGACACTCCGCTGACCGGGCCGGCGGGCGCCTCGGCGATATTCGGGCCGCAGAAGGGCGCCACGCCGGCGCTGGTCGCCCAACTCGACGCCAACCTGCAGCGCTACGCCGCGGCGATCGAAGCCGACCTGGGAATCGCGGTCGCCGGGGTGCCGGGCGGCGGCGCCGGCGGCGGGGTGGGGGCTGCACTGGTCGCGTTCCTGGGCGCGCAGCTGCGCCCGGGCGCGGACATCGTCGCCCAGGCGCTGGGCCTGGATGCGCTGGTGGCCGATGCCGATCTGGTGATCACCGGCGAGGGCCGCCTCGACGGCCAGAGCGTCCACGGCAAGACGCCGCTCGGCGTGGCCCGCATCGCCAGACGCCACGGCAAGCCGGTGGTCGCGATCGCCGGTGGGCTGGGCGCCGGCGCCGAGCTCGTGCATGCGCATGGCATCGACGCGATGTTCGGCGCGGTGCAGCGCGCCTGCACGCTGGAGCAGGCGCTGGCCGAGGCCGCGGCGAACCTGCGCCTGGCGGCCAGGAACGTGGCCGAGGCGATCAGGATCGGGCGCGATCTGGGACGCTGACCGGATCGCGGCATCGCGCCCGCAAGCGGTGCGCGCATGCGGCGGCTGCCGCCTCCGCAAGCCGGGTTCCCGATAGCCCCTCTCCCGCCGGGAGAGGGGTTGGGTGAGGGTCCGGCGCGAAAACGACCCGCGAAGTCCCCAATTCCTACGCAACTCCACAGCACCGACCATACGCACCAGTTTGGTGCAATCTTGGCCACGTATGGTGCGCGGCAAACCTATTCAGCTACAATGTAAACGATTACAAAAAAGGAATTGCCTTCCATGAGTACCCAGAACCTCCCCGAGCGCGCGCCGCTCAGCCCGAAGTGGCAGTTCCGCTTCGACTTCTTCGACCGCCACGGCGGGCCGGCCTCGCCCGGTTTCAAGCCGGCGTTCAAGGCGCTGCCCTCGTTCGGCGACCGCCTGAAGATCAACATGAACTTCTTCGCGTTCTTCTTCGGCTGGATCTACTTCTTCATCCTCGGCCTGTGGCGCAAGGCGATCGTGCTGATCGGCATCTCGCTGCTGATCGGCGTGCTGTCGTTCTTCCTGCCGAAGATGTTCGTCAATGGCCTGGGCGTGGCGTATTCGGTGCTGGTCGGCATGATCGCCAACTACGCCTACTATCTGGAAGTGAAGAAGGGCAGCACCAGCTGGAACCCCTTCGAAGGCATGCGCTGGTGGTAAGCCGCCGGTCGCGCCGCGCCGGCTGAGTCCGCGCGGCGCGACCAGCGCCGTTACCCATTCCCGCGGCGATTCGCTCGGGAATGACGCACGCCCCGGCCACGACGCAACGCTGTGTCGTGGCGGGATGGCTTGAGTCCGCCGGCGTCGGCGCCTACCGTGGCGCCTTCGCTGCCAGGCTCCCCCATGTCCCCACACGCTTCCCAGGCCGATGCGGCGCCCGCCGGCCTGTCCTCCGGCCTGATCGCGCTGTTCGCCGCCGCCTGCGGCCTGGCGGTGGCCAACATCTACTTCTCGCAGCCGCTGATCGGCCTGATCGCGCCGGAACTGCGGCTGCAGCCCGGCCTGGCCGGATTGATCGTCGCCTTGACCCAGCTCGGCTACGGCGCCGGTCTGCTGTTGCTGGTGCCGCTGGCCGACGTGGCCGAGAACCGGCGCCTGGCGATCCTGCTGCTCGGCGGCGTGGTGCTGGGCCTGGTCGGGATCGGCCTGTCGCACTCGGCGGCCGGCTTCCTGCTCGGCTCCTTCGTGGTCGGCGTGTGCGCCGTGGCCACCCAGATCCTGGTGCCGTTCGCCTCGCACCTGGCGCCGGAGGCCAGCCGCGGCCGCGTGGTCGGCACGGTGATGGGCGGATTGCTGGCCGGGATCATGCTGGCGCGGCCGTTCTCCAGTTTCGTCGCCGCCACCCTGGGCTGGCGCGCGGTGTTCTTCCTGTCGGCGGCGCTGATGCTGGCGCTGATGGCGGTGCTGCGCTGGCGCCTGCCGCAGCGCCGCCCGGCGCAGCGGGCCTCCTACGGCCGCGTGCTGGCCTCGCTGCCGCGGCTGTACGCCGCCACCCCGCTGCTGCGCCGGCGCGCGTTCTACCAGGGCATGATGTTCGCCGCCTTCAACGTGTTCTGGACCGGCTCGCCGCTGCTGCTGGCGCAGTCGTTCGGCCTGGACCAGCGGCACATCGCGCTGTTCGCGCTGGCCGGCGCCGCCGGCGCCCTGGTCGCGCCGGTGGCCGGGCGCATGGCCGACCGCGGCTGGACCCGCCCGGCCACCGGCTGGGCGCTGGCCGCCGCGGCGCTGTCGTTCGGCATCGGCGCCTGGGCCGCGCACGCGCATGCGTTGCTGTGGCTGGTGGTCGCCGCGCTGGTCCTGGATGCGGCGGTGCAGGTGTGCCAGGTGCTGAGCCTGCGCAGCATCTACATGCTGGCGCCCGAGCAGCGCGGCCGCCTCAACGGGCTGTTCATGACCTCGGTGTTCGTGTGCGGTGCCGCCGGTTCGTTGCTGGCCGCAGCGGTCTTCGCCTATGCCGGCTGGCCGGGGCTGTCGGTGCTCGGCGCCGGCTTCGGCACGGCGGCGCTGCTGTTCTACTTCAGCGAGTTCCGGCGGGCGGTGGTGCCCGCGCGGTGAGCGCGGGGTGATGTCGTCTGTTTGATCCGGTTGTTCCTTCTCCCGTCGGGAGAAGGCGCCCCGAAGGGGCGGATGAGGGGACGGGCGCAGCCTCGTGCTCCCAACTTCGCGCGTCGCTTTCGAGACGAACCCTCACCCCAGTCCTTCTCCCGGTGGGAGAGGGGCAAGCTGTTCCTTCCCCCGTCGGGACCATGGCCCCCTTTTCGGGGGAAGGTGTCCCGAAGGGGCGGATGATGGTGCGGGCGCAGCCTCGTGTACTTTGAATCCGCGAGTCGCTTTCGCGCCGGCCCCTCTCCCCAACCCGGAGAGGGGCTTAGGTGGCGGCGATTACTTTTTCCAGAATTGCCATTTCGGCGCCGGCTTTTTCGCCGTCTTGGGGTGCTGCTGCGGAGCGAGGTTGCCTTCCACTTGGGCCAACCGATCCAGCGCATCGAAGCGAAGCGTGATCTGACCGCCGCCACGTATCGCGACGGTCTGCTCCGGCTCGCGCCGCAGCGCGTAGCCCTGATCCTCGAGGAAGCCCTCGGTCATCGCCCGGTTGTCGAGCGGGAACTGCGCGACCAGTTGCCCGAGCAAGCGGAGGACGCGCGGGTCGTCGCAAGGCGCGAACACCTCGGCCGGGACATCGTCGAGCAGGAAGAACAGCGCGCCGCCCCGGTAGGGGCCACGGTAATAGCAGCGCGCGCTCAGCGCGGCGGCGAGCAGGGCCAACGAATGGCCGTCGTTGTCGTCGTCATCCAGCGGCAGCGAGGCGGTGGCCAGTTCGGCCGGGCCCTCGCGCTCGCCGCGCGCGCGCAACGCATTGGCCGCGATCAGCAGGGGCTCCGGCAGGTTGCTGGCGGTATTGGCCCAGGCCCACAGCCAGGTGCCGCTGTCCTCGGCGGCGCTGCCCAGCAACTGCACCGGGAAGTGCAGGTCGTCGCCGAAGTGGGCGACGCCCTCGGACAACTCCAACCGCCAGCTACGCTCGCCGAGCACGTCGGCCAAGGCGATCTGGCGGGCGAAGGCGCTGCCGATATGGCGCGCCAGGGTCGCCTGGAAGGCGGGCGTCACGGTTGCGCGTCCTTGCGTTGCAACCGGCTGTTGTGCCGCCCGTAGAGCAGGTAGGCGACCACGCCGATCGCGTTCCACAACAGGAACCAGCCCTGCGTTTTGTACGGCAGGCTCCAGAACAGGTACAGGCAGCCGCCGATCGCCAGCGGTGCCACCACCCACGCCAGCGGCGTGCGGAACTTGCGCACGCGGCCGGGCTCGCGCACGCGCAGCACCAGCAGGCACGCGGCCACCGCGATGAACGCGGCCAGGGTACCGGCATTGGCCAGCGCGGCGATCTCGTCCAGCCGCGCCACGCCGGCCAGCGCCGCCACCAGCACCGCGGTGAACAGCGTGGTCGCCACCGGCGTGCCGGTGCGCGCGCTGACCTTGGACAGGCCGCGCGGCAGCAGGCCATCGCGCGACATCACGAAGAAGATCCGGCTCTGCCCGTACAGGAACGCCAGCAGCACCGTCGGCAACGCGATCACCGCGGCCGCGGCGATCAGCGTCGCCGCCTTGCCCTGGCCGAGCTCGCGCAGGATCAACGCCAGCGGCTCGGCGCTCTCGCCGAACACCGTGTAGCGCATCGCACCGACCGCGGCCAGCGCCACCAGCACGTAGATCAGCGTGCAGCCGACCATCGAGCCGAGGATGCCGATCGCCAGGTCGCGCTCGGGCTTCTTGGTTTCCTCGGCCGCGGTGGAGATCGCGTCGAAGCCGTAGAAGGCGAAGAAGATGATCGCCGCGGCCGCCATCACCCCGCGCTCGACGCCGTCGGCGCCCATCGACTTGGCGAAGCCGAACGGCATGAACGGCTCCATCCGCGCGCTGTCGAAATGCGGCAGCGCGATCGCCACGAACATGGTCAGCGCGACGATCTTCACCACCACCAGCACCGCGTTGACGGTGGCGCTGGCCTGGGTCCCGACCATCAGCATGCCGGCGACCACGAAGGTGATCAGCACCGCCGGCAGATTGATGAAGCCGCCCGGCACGTGCGGCCCGGCGGTCAGCCACAGTGGCAGGTCCACGCCCACGCCCTTGAGGAAGCCCACCGCATAGCCGGACCAGCCGACCGCGACCGTGCTGACCACCAGCGAGTACTCCAGGATCAGGCTCCAGCCAACCACCCAGGCGATGCTCTCGCCGAGCGCGACGTAGCTGTAGGTGTAGGCGCTGCCGGCGGCCGGCATCATCGTCGCCATTTCCGCGTAGGCCAGCGCGGCGCAGGCGCAGATCGCGCCGGCCACCGCGAAGGACAGCAGCACCGCCGGCCCGGCCAGGTGCGCGCCGACCCCGATCAGGGTGTAGATGCCGGTGCCGACGATCGCGCCGATGCCCAGCGCCACCAGGTGCGGCCAGCTCAGCGTCGGCACCAGCCGGCGTCCGGCCTCGTGGACGGTGACCAGATCGAGCGACTTGCGCCGGAACAGGAACGACATGCGGGCCTCGGAGACGACAGGACAAGCCCGCGAGTGTCGCCGAATGCGGTGCAGCAAAGCTATGCCAGGCCGCCGGATCCGCCGGCGGGGCGGCGGCGAGCGAGGCGGGCATTGCGATGCGCGGCCACCGCCGCCGTCGCGCGCGCTACAATCCGATGCGCTCGGCCAGCCGCACCAGCTCGGCGAGCGAGCCGGCCTTCATCTTGCGCATCGCCTGGCCGCGCCGCACCTTCACCGTGATCTCGCTGAGCTGCAGCCGCGCGGCGACCTGCTTGTTCAACAGCCCCTGCACCACCAGCCGGGCCACCTCCTGCTCGCCCGTCGTCAGCGTCGCCCAGCGGCCGCGCAGTTCGGCCAGCGCCGCTTCGCGCTGGCGGCGTTCGCGGTCGCGGGCGATGCCGTGCTGGATCGCGTCGAGCAGATCCTGGTCGCGGAACGGCTTGGTCAGGAATTCGATCGCGCCGTTCTTCATCGCTTCCACGCTCATCGCGATGTCGCCGTGGCCGGTGATGAAGATGGTCGGCAGGTTCAGCCCGGCCTCCAGCAGCTGCCGGTGGAATTCCATGCCGCTCTGCCCGGGCATGCGGATGTCCAGCACCATGCAGCTGGGCGCGTCGGCCAGCGGATGCTGCAGGAAGTCGCGGCTTGACCCGAACGCGTGCACCTGCAGGTCCACCGAGGCGAACAGGTCTTCCAGCGCGGCGCGGATCGACGCATCGTCGTCGATCAGATAGACCACCGGGCGTCGTTCGGACAGCGGCAGGGTCATGGGCGTGCTCCTGGTTTTGCGATCGGCAGGCAGACGCCGAACACCGTGCCGCAGGGCGCGCGCGGCGCGGCCCAGATGCGTCCGCCGCTGGCCTCGACGATACTGCGGCTGATGCTCAGGCCGATCCCGATGCCGTCGGGCTTGGTGGTCCAGAACGCGTCGAACAGGCGCGCCTGCGCCTCGGCCGACAGGCCAACGCCGGCATCGGCCACGGTCAGCCGCACCGCCCCCGCATCCTCCTGCGCGGTGCCGACCCAGAGCGATCGCGCATCGGCGGACGTTTGCGCCATCGCCTCCATCGCGTTCAATAACAGATTCACCGCCACCTGCTGGATCTGCACCCGATCGGCCAGCACCGGCGGCAGCGTCGGCGCCAGCTCCACCCGCACCGCGATGGCGTTGCGTTCCAGCTCGCCGCGCGACAGTGCCAGCACGTCTAGCACTGCGGCGTTGAGGTCGAACGCGCGCTTGCGCGGCGCCTCGCCCTTGCTGAGGCTGCGGATCCGCGCGATCACCTCGCTGGCGCGGTTGGCGTCGTCGAGGATCCGCTGCAACGCCGCCTGCGCCCGCTCCAGGTTCGGCGGCTGCTGGCCGAGCCAGCGCTGGCACGCATTGCCGCTGGTGACGATGGCGGCCAGCGGCTGGTTGACCTCGTGCGCGATCGAGGCGGTCAGGCTGCCCAGGCTGCGCGCGCGCGCCAGGCGCAACAGTTGTGCCTGCGCTGCGTGCGCGGCCGCTTTGGCGCGCTCCATCTGCAGCGCGATGGACGTGGTCACCGCCACCACCACGATGCTGATGGCCGAGTTGATCACGCCCACCCGGTACGCGCCGGCGGAGCTGAGCCGGAAGCTGAGCACGATCAGCGCGATGCAGGCGCCCGCGAGCAGCAGCATGCCCGTGCGGGTGAGCAGCCGCACCGCGAACAGGATCACCACCGTGTAGAACAACGCGGCGGCCACCCCGTAATCGGTCAGCGTATCGGCGGCGAAGATCGCGCCCAATGCCAGCAGCAGCGCCGCCAGCGCGAGCAGGCGGCGATGCGGCGAGGGCGAGGTGAAGCAGCGGGTCATCGGCGTCATGGCAGTGGGCGAATGCAGGCGCGGGGCGGCGCGATCAGCCTTCGGCCCCGGCGTTCCAGAACGCCTGTTGTACACCGGGTTCGCCTTCCAGGTGCTGGATCACCGTATCCAGCTCTTCGGCGCGCACCGCGGTCGCGTACAGCGTCGCGGCGATCTCCACGTCGTGCTGGCCGAACGGATGCTGGTCCACCTCGCGCGCCGGGTAATGCGCCGCTTCCAGCAGCTCGATCAGCCGCTCGCGCACCTCGCCGTGCACGCCGCGGGCGCAGATCACGTAGACCATGTAGGTCGCCTCGATCGAGGATTCCTGCAGCGGCTGGCGGTTGATCCGGTTCGCCACCGGGCGCAGCAAGGTGTTGCTGAGCAGCACGAACGCCGCCGCCAGCACCGCCTCGGCCACCAGCCCGGCGCCGGCGCAGGCGCCGACCGCGCCCGACCCCCACAGCGTGGCCGCGGTGTTCAGACCGGTGACGTTGGCGCCTTCCTTCATGATCGCACCGGCACCGAGGAAGCCGATGCCGGAGACCACGTAGGCCACCACCTGCACCGCGCCCTGGGTGCCGCCATGGATCTCGAACAGGCGGTCGCCGAGCGAGACGAAGATGGCCGCACCGACCGCGACCAGGGTGTTGGTGCGCAGGCCGGCGGTACGCTGCCGCACCTGCCGCTCGAAGCCGATGACCGCGCCCAGTGCGAAGGCGGTGGACAGGCTCACCAGGGTGTCGAGCAGCGAGGCGAGATTGAACAGGCGCAGCGCTTCCATCAGCGCGGCGACCGGTGGCGGAGCGGATGGGGCATGGCAATGCCTGCGGAGATGTCGGGCGACAGGGACCGGGCATGATGCGGCAGATGCGTGGCAATCGCGCGTCGCAGCGCCGCCACCGAATCCGACCACCAGCCCAGCGCCCGCTGCCGCCAGCCCGGCAGTTCCGCCATGGCGGGGCCGGGCTGGCGCAGGCGCCGCCGCGCCGGCCGCGACAGACGCAGCAGCACGCGGATGCGGTCCTCGCCGGGCAGCAGCGACAGCGCATCGGCGAGCACACGCCCGGGGAAGCCGGACAAGCCCTTGGCGAACGCGCGCACGCCATGGGCGGCGAGCAGCTGGCACAGGATGTCGGCGCGGTGCATGGCCACCGCGGCGCGCAGGGCGCGCTGCAGGGCGCGCTGGAAACGGGACGTGTACAGCAGCATGACAACCTCCTTCCGGCGCGCCGCCGGAAGGGGCGCCTCACCCTTGCGGATGGGCGGACGTCTCCGGGGCGGGACCGGGCAAGCGGGAAAAGGACAGCGCAGGCGGGAGCGTGGCGATGGCGCCACGCGGATGCGGGTCGGGGTCCATGGCGGTCTCCTGATGAGGGCGGACGTGCGCGGTTGCGGCGTCTGCGGCGGACGCAGGCGTTGCGGGCGTAGACGCGGCGGCGGCGTTGGCGCTGCGACAAGACATGGCATCCTCACGCCGCCAACGCTGGCGAAAGTGGGGACGCACGAGGTCTTGCCGCGGTGGCCGGGCTGCAGCTTCGCGACGCGGCAAAGCTTGGCATACGTGGCCTGGCGACGGCCACCGCGCATGCGGCGCTTTTTCATGGCCATGCGCATCGCCCGCCTATACCAACGTATCGCCATGGGCAAAGGCAGCGCCGCGGCGGCGCGCGCTGCGCGAGGAACGGTTACGGCATGCCGTTGCGGCCGTGTGCCAGAAAGCCCGGGCGTGCCGATAACCGTTCGTAGTACGCGGCCACCGCCGGCAGCGGCGGCCGCTGCATCGGCGTGGCCATCCAGCGCTGGGTGGACAGGCCGAGCACGATGTCGGCCAGGGTGAAGTGCGCACCCGCCGCATAGGCGCCGGTGCGCTGCAACTGCGCATCGAGGATGCCCATGTGCCGATGCCAGTCCTGCGTGCTGCGCGCGATCGCCGCGGCGTCGCGGTGGGCGGGGCTGTCGCGCACCAGCGCCAGGAACGCGTAGCGCCAGGCGGTGTTGAGGTCGGTGGCCTGCCAGTCCATCCACTGTTCGACCAGGGCGCGCGCCTGGGGCGCGTCCGGCAACAGGTCCGTGCGTCGCTGCCGCGCCGCCAGATAGCGGCAGATGCTGTTGGATTCCCACAGCACGAAATCGCCATCGCGCAGCACCGGCACCAGCGCGTTGGGGTTGAGCGCGCGCACCCCGGGGATGTCCGCGGAGGCGACGCGGCCGTCGTGGTGCCGCTGGTCGATCGCCAGGTCCAGTTCCGTGCACAGCCACAGCACCTTGCGCACGTTGATCGAGGACGACTTGCCGTAGAGAGCGAGCATGCGGACGCGGCGCGGGAAGGGGCGTCGAGCGTGCCTCAGCGTGGCATCCCGCGCAACGCGGCGGCGAACGCGCGCGAACGGGCCGCGGCGCTTGCCGGTCGCGGCCTGCGTGCCGCGATGCCGCGCCCCCGCGATCGGTCCGCATCGCGCGTTGGGGCCACCGCGTGGCCGCCAGCAGCGGCGCGCGCGCGGCCGGCACGCGCTGGCGCAGCGCCTGAGACGCGGCCGGCTACACTGGCGGCATGCAAACCGATTTCCATTTCCTGATCCTGGCCGGCCTGCTGTGCGTGGTCGTGGCGCTGTTGCTGGCCGTGCTGCTGCGCCGTTCCAACCACGCGGCGCTGGAGCAGGTCCTGCGCGAGGAACAACGCAACGGCCGCGGCGAACTGCGCGAGCAGCTCGACAGCCTGGCCCGCCAGCAGGACGCGCGCAGCGAGAGCTTCGCCCGCCATCTGGCCGATCTTTCCACCCGCACCGACCAGCGCCTGGACCTGCTGCGCGAGGCGCTGACCGAGGATGCGCGGCGCGGCCGGGTCGAGGCGGGCGAGGCGCAGCAGCGCGTGGCCGAGCTGCTGAACCAGCGCCTGGTCGAGATGCGCGGCCAGCTCGACGCGTTCGGTCAGCAGCAGGACGCGCGCATGCTGCACTTCGGCCAGCAGCAGAGCGAACTGATCGCGCGCATCGACGCGCACCTGACCGCGCTGCGCGAGACCCTGGTCGAGGACGCGCGCAAGGCCCGCCTGGAAGGCGCCGAATCGCAGCAGCGCTTCGCCGACGCGCTCGGGCAGCGGCTCAATGAACTGATCCAGCGCAACGAGCAGCGCATCGGCGAGATGCGCGGCACGCTGGAAGAGCGGTTGAAGGAACTGCAGGCCGACAATGCGGCCAAGCTCGAGCAGATGCGCGGCACCGTCGACGAGAAACTGCAGACCACGCTCAACACGCGCCTGGACGCCTCGTTCAAGCTGGTGTCCGAGCGGCTCGAGCAGGTCCAGCGCGGCCTGGGCGAGATGCAGCAGCTGGCCACCGGCGTCGGCGACCTCAAGCGCGTGCTGAGCAACGTCAAGAACCGCGGCGGCTGGGGCGAGGTGCAACTGGAGAACATCCTGGAGCAGACCCTGACCCAGGAGCAGTACGCGCGCGGCGTGCGGGTGCGCCCGGAACGCAACGAAATGGTCGATTTCGCGGTGCGCCTGCCCGGCCGCGGCCACGAGGACACGCCGGTGTGGCTGCCGATCGACGCTAAGTTCCCGCGCGAGGACTACGAGCGCCTGCTCGACGCGCAGGAACAGGGCGACCCGGAGCTGGTGCAGGCGATGGGCGCGCAGCTGGAACGCGCGATCCGGGTGCAGGCCAAGTCGATCTGCGACAAGTACATCGCCCCGCCGCACACCACCGACTTCGCGGTGATGTTCCTGCCCACCGAGGGCCTGTACGCCGAAACCCTGCGCCGTCCCGGCCTGGCCGACCTGCTGCAGCGCGAGTACCGCATCGTCGTCGCCGGGCCGACCACGATCACCGCCCTGCTCAACAGCCTGCAGATGGGCTTTCGTACCCTGGCCATCGAGCAGCGCTCCAGCGAGGTGTGGGGCGTGCTGGCGGCGGTCAAGAGCGAGTTCGGCAAGTTCGCCGGCATCCTGGAGAAGGCCGAGAAGCAGATCAGCACCGTCGGCAAGAGCCTGGGCGAGGCCAGCCGCAAGACCCGCACCATCGAGCGCCGCCTGCGCGGCGTGGAGACGCTGTCCGATGCGCAGGCCGCGCCGTTGCTGGACCTGTCGCTGCCGCTGGACGACGCCGAGGCGGACGAGCCCGCAGGCGACGACCGGGAGTGAGCCTGGGCCGCAGCGCGCGCCGGCTGCGCGGTGCGGGCGAGACGGCGCTGGAGGCTGCAGCGCACTGGCCGACGCGCGACGTGGTGGCGGCGGCCTTGTGCCACTGCCCGGCCAATCGCCGCCGGCCGTGGTCAGCAGGGGGCGCCCAGGTGCGCGACGACGCCGGCATCGGCCGCGTCGGAGAGGGTCGGTCCCCATCCCGTGCCTCGCGGCAGCAAGGGCGCCAGCCGCGCGTCGAGAACGTGCTGGCGCGAACTGCCGGCGAGATCCAGTGCGGTCAGCAGGAAGCCGATGGCGTCGTGATGATCGCTGGTGTAGAGCGCGCTCAATCCGATTTCCGTCGAGACATCCACCAGGCGGCCGGGAACACCGAGCAGCTGCTGGTGCGTCTGCTGGAACGCGCTGGGCGTCGGATCGCCGCGTCCGTTGATCGGCAGGCGGGCGCCGCGGCGGTCCCACCGTGGCAGATCGTCCTCGATCAGCACGGACACCTGGTGGCGCGCCAGCGCGCGCAGTTCGTCCGACAGGCGCGCGCGATCGAGGAAGTAGCGGTACACGGTCAAGCCGCCGAGCGCCTGCATCGAGCGGATGGTCAAGGATCGGAGGAATGCTTCGTCCATGGCATGCGGCGTTCCGGAGGCGCGCGGCTGGCGCAAGCGCGATGGCGCAGCCCGACGCGTGTGCTGGCACCTGTGCCCGCGCTGTCGATGTCTGGGCGTCGGGTCTGCAGGCCTGTGGGAATATTCGGATGGTGGTGTTGCATCGGCAGTATTTCATGGATGGCAGCGGAGATGGCAGTCGTGGCGATTCCGGCGCCACGCGTCGCGCGAGCCAATCGTTGCCCCGCAACGCCGGTCGCGCCATCCAGGCGTGGTCTCCTCCCGGGCTGCAAAATGCTTGTGCGCTGCGGACAGTTCGGTAGCGCAACCGAAGCCTAATGATGCTATCGGCAGCGGCGGCCAGCAGGCATGCCAAGGTTTATGCTGACGCTCCCATTTCCGGAGATTCCTTCCATGTCCCAGTCGCTGCAAGCCATTGCACTGAACCGCATCGACGGCCAGCCGACCACCCTCGCCGACTTTGGTGGAAAGGTGTTGCTGCTCGTCAACGTCGCCTCCAAGTGCGGACTGACCAAGCAGTACGAAGGGCTGGAGGCGCTGTACCGCGAAAAGCATGCGGATGGGCTGGAGGTGTTGGGTTTTCCGGCCAACGACTTCAAGGGCCAGGAGCCGGGCAGCGATGAGGAGATCCAGCAGTTCTGCCAGCTGACCTACGATGTGACCTTCCCGATGTTCGCCAAGATCGCGGTCACCGGTGAGGCGACGCATCCGCTGTACCGCGCGCTGATCGCCGCGCAGCCGCAGGCCGAGGGCGAGGGCCCGATGCGCGAGCAGTTGCGCGGCTACGGCATCGATCCCAACCCGGCCCCGGGTGTGCAGTGGAACTTCGAGAAGTTCCTGGTCGGCCGCGATGGCCAGGTGCTCGGGCGTTTCGCACCGGACGTGACCGCCGAGGATCCGCGGTTGCGTGCGGCGATCGAGGCGGCGTTGGGGTAACGGGTTTGTGGCGCGCGATGGCGTGAGGCGTGGTCCTGGCGATCTGGCGGCGGTTTGGGGCTTCCAGGTAGCCGGTGATCGTGCCGACAAGATCTTGGGTGACGTTGCGGTTTCCGGCTTCGCTCGTCGCGGCTGAAGCCGCTCCTACAGAAAGCTTTAAAGCAAAAGCTTCCGCTGACGCGGGTCACTTTTCTTTGCTTGTGCAAAGAAAAGTAACGGCGGAGTCCATAGTGAAGCGCAACACCCCCTGGGATTAACCGATGCAAACGTCTTATCTGCAATTGAGCGCCCTCCGCGCTGCGCGCTCCGGGTCCGAAGCCACGACGGGGATTCGCGGAAGGGGCATCCTGCCCCTGCCGCGAACGGCGCACATCCATGTGCGCCGCCCTTCGGGTGTTTCCCCGCCGTGGCTGCCGCGCCGAGGGGACCTGGTAGATCAACAGCCAAGCAACAGCAACAGCAACAGCGATGACGGCGCTGGTCGGCGATGCGCTGGTCAGGCCAGCGATCCTGCGGTAACAGCGGCAACAGTGGCGGACTGTTGGCGTCCCACGATCACGGTTCGCGCCGCTTGCCAAGCCGGCGGCACTGCCCGCTCACGATGTCGATGTACCAGTGGTGCGGATGGCGAGGAAAGCCAGTCACAACATCCGGCCGGAGCTGGACCTGCGTGAACGCAAGCGATTCAGCGGCCCCCACCGCAGCGTTCCAGGATCGGTAGCGCGCCCATCATCATCGGTACGGGTGGGGACGGCTACCACGCGCTGCCAATCCCGCGGCAAGGGACGCTCAAATTCGCATGTCCCTTGCGTGCGGATGGCAAGAACCCCCAGCCACAAAAAAACCCGGCCGAAGCCGGGTTTCTCGTGCCTCACGACGTCAGGCAGCTCAACGGCTGCCGCCGCGCCACTCCGGGATCGGCATCGCGTCCACCGGCACCGTCGGATTGGTCTCTTCCTCGCGCAGATAGTCCGGCAGATCGTCGTCCTGGCGCTTGTGGTGGCTGCGCAGATCGGCCTCGATCTGGTACGTGCGGCGCTGCATCCACGCATCGCGGGTCAGCTGGTACTCGTCCGGCGCGTTGTCGCGCATGCTGTCCAGCGACAGCAACTGCGCGCGCGTGTCCACCAACTGCAGGCCCTGCAGGCCGATGCGGACCGTGTCCTCCTCGACCTGTCGCAATGGCGACAACGGTGCGTCGCCGGCCAGGCCGAACACGTCGCGCACCGTGCGCGGGCCGAACAACGGCAACTCCACATAGCGCGAGCGGCGCCAGCCCCACGCGCCCAGCGTCTGGCCGAAGTCCTCGCTGCGCCGCGGCAGCTTGGCGTCGGTCGCCGGATCGAGGAAGCCGCCGATGCCCAGCGTGCTGTTGATCAGGAACCGGCCCAGGGTCTGGCCGGCCTGCAGCGGACGGCCCTGCAGCAACTGGTTGACCATGGTCAGCGGCGAACTGAGGTTGTCGAAGAAGTTGGTCACGCCCAGCCGTACCGGCCGCGGCACCACGTTGACGTAGGCGCGCGCCAGCGGCCGCGCCACCGTGCGGTCGACCACGTTGTTGAACTTGTGCACCTTGCGGTTGAACTTCTCCCACGGATCGTAGCTCTGCGGCACGGTGACGCCGGCCGGCAGGGTCGGATCGGCGACCGGGTTGTACGGGTCGCTGCCGTACAGCGCCGCGTAGTCGTCCTCGGCCGCGGTCGGCGTAGCGCCGCCGGTGGGCGGCACGCTGGCCGGTGCGGCCGTCGCGTCGCCGGCCTCGGCAGGCATCGGCGTCGACGCCTGCGCATCGGCCGCCTGCCTCGCCGCTTCGGATGCCTGCGCGGCCGTGTCGGCGGCGTCGGCGGCCGGCATGGTGCTGCTCGTCGCTGCCGGCGGTGGGGGTGGTGTGCGCTTGGGCGCGCCGGCGCAGGCGCCCAGTGCGGCGACCAGGGCCAGGGAGGTGAGGATACGCAGCACGTTCATGGGGTCAGCTCGCCGCCGGGGGAGATTGGAAATCCAGGGTCGGCGCCAGCCGGTAGGCGGCGCTCAATTCGGTCAGGCCGGCCGGGGCGCCGTGCAGGGCGACCTCGGCCTGGCCCTGGGCGCGCAGCCGCGCGGCCAGTTCGGCGAGCAGCGCCAGGCCGGCGCTGTCCACCTGGGTCACCTCGCGCAGGTCCAGCGCGCGCGCGCCGGCCAGCAACGGCAGCGCCGCCGGCCACAGTGCGGTGGCGGCGGCGCGGTCGAGCACGCCGCTCAGCGCGAGCGTGTCGCCGTCGCGGCGCAGGCGCGGGTCACTTCTTGCCACTGTCGCTCGCCGGTGCGACCTGCAGCGCGCCGTTGCGCAGGTCGGCCGCGACCTGCGCGATCGACTTGGTGCGCAGCGGCGTGTCGAACTGGTTGCGGAAGGTCTGCACGTAGGACACGCCTTCCACCATCACGTCGAAGATCTTCCAGGTGCCGCCGTTGTTGCGCAGCAGGTAGTCGACCGGAATCGGATCGCCGCCGCTGCGCAGCAGTTCGGTGGAGACCTTGGCGCCGCGGCCGCCCGGCAACGGCGATTCCGACTTCACCCGCACCTGCGGCTTGCCTTCGAAGGTCAGCAGCGAGCTGCCGTAGCGCTGCATCAGATTGTCGGCCATCGCATCGGCGAACAGCTTGACGTCCGCATCGGAAGCGCCGCGGCCGTGCACGCCCAGCACCAGGCGCGCGGCGTAGTCGCGGTCGAAGGACTTGTTCATCTCGCTGTCGATGAACTGCTTGAGCGCGGCGCTGTTGTTCTTGAACTCGGCGCGGCGCTGTTCCAGCGTGGTCAGGATGCGGGTGCTGTTGTCGAGCACGACCTTGCTCGCCGAGCCCTGCTGGGACGCCGACGCGGCGGGCGCGGCCTGGGCCAGCGCGAGGGTGGGGGCGGCGAGGGCCAGCGCGGCGGCCAGCGCGGTGCGGAGCAGTGTGTTGGTCATGGCTTGGGTTCCGTTTCCGTAGAGGGAGTGGCGGGGTTCGCTGAGGCTGCCGCATCGGGTGTTGCGTTCTTGTCGCCACCGCCACTGCCGCCGCCGAACATGTACTTGCCGACCAGTTGGATCAGGTCCACCGCCGGCTGGGTGAAGGCGATCTCCTGGCCAGGCTTGAGCGTGTCCGGATCGCCGCCGGGCTGCAGCCCGACGTAGCTTTCGCCGAGCAGGCCGCTGGTCAGGATACCGGCCGAGGTGTCCGCCGGCAGGTCCTTGTAGCGGTCGTCGATGGCCAGGGTCACGACCGAGTCGAACTTGGCCGGATCCAGCTCGATCTTGGCCACCTGGCCGATGATCACCCCGCCGATCTTCACCGGCGCCTGCTGGCGCAGCTGGCCGATCTGCGAGAAGCGGGCGATCAGTTCATAGCGACCGCCGCCGAACCCCCACTGACGGTTGGTGGAGGCGAGCGCCAGCACCAGCAGCGAGGCCAGGCCCAGCAGCAGGAAGGCGCCGACGGCGAACTCGAGACGGGGACCACGGATAGCCATAACGTGTCTACCTTGTTGATTCATCCGGGCCGCGGCGACAGTGCCGCAGCCGTTACAGCATGGCCCGCCGGCGAGGCGGGCCGTGGCCTGCGCTCCCTACTGGAACAGCAGCGCCGACAGCACGAAATTGAACATCAGCACCAGCAGCGAGGCGTTCACCACCGCGCGGGTGGTGGCCACCGAGGTGCCCTCGATGGTCGGCTCGGCATGGAAGCCGACGTAGGACGCGACCAGCGCCGCGGTGCCGCCGAACACCGCCGACTTCAGCATCGCCACGCCGAAGTCGTCCCAGAAATCCACGCTGCTGGCCAAGGCCGACCAGAACGTGCCGCGGTCCAGCCCCAGCACGTTCACCGCCTCGAAGTAGCTGGCGCTGATCGCCAGCGAGCAGAAGATGCCGGTCAGCAGCGGCACGGTCAGCACCGCCGCCCAGAAGCGCGGCGCCACCGCCTTGGCCACCGGATCGATCGCCATCAGCTCCAGCGCCTTGATCTGGTCGGTGGCGCGCATCAGGCCCAGTTCGGCGGCGATGGAACTGCCGGCGCGGCCGATGAACAGCAACGCGGTCAGCACCGGCGCCAGTTCGCGGTACAGCGACAGCCCCAGCAGCGTGGACAGCGCGTCGGAGGCGCCGTAGGTCTGCAGCGTGCGGTAGCCCTGCAGGGTCAGCACCAGGCCGACGAAGGCGCCGCCGACGGCGATGATCGGCAGCGAGCGCGCGCCGACCTTGTAGATTTCGCGGACCAGCTCGGCCAGGAAATCACGGGTCGGCAGCGAGCCGCGCAGCACGGTGATGGAGAACAGCCCGGCGCGGCCCAGCGCGCGGATCGAGGCGACGGCGCCCATCAGGCGGCGCTCCGCGCGCGCGCCGGCGCATCGAACGGGATCGGGCCGTCCGGGCGGCCGTGCAGGAACTGCTGCAGCAGCGGATCGGCGCTGGCCTGCAGCGCGTCCGGCGTGCCGGCGAAGACCACGCCGCCGTTGGCGATGGCCACCGCCTGGTTGCAGATCGGCAGGGTCTCGTGGACGTGGTGGCTGACGATGATGCTGGTCAGGCCCAGGGTGTCGTTGAGGCGCTGGATCAGGCTCATGATCACCCCGGAGGCGATCGGGTCCAGGCCGGTCAGCGGTTCGTCGTAGATCATCAGCGGCGGGTCCAGGGCCAGCGCCCGCGCCAGCGCCACGCGCCGCGCCATGCCGCCGGACAACTCGCGCGGCCAGGCGTCGGCGGCGGCGAGCAGGCCCACCGCGTGCAGCTTCAGCGCCACCAGCCGCTGCAGCACCGGCTCGGGCAGGCGGGTGTGCGCGCGCAGCGGCAGCGCCACGTTCTCGGCCACGCTCAGGTCGGTGAGCAGGCCGTTGCCCTGCAGCAGCACGCCGATGCTCTTGCGCGTCTCGCGCAGCGCGCGGCTGCCGCGCGGCAACGGCTGGCCGAACACCTCGACCGTGCCGGCGACCGGGACCAGTTCGCCGGTCAGGGCCGCCAGCAGCGTCGACTTGCCGCTGCCGGACGGGCCGAGCACGGCGGTGATGCTGCCGCGCGGCACGCAGAGCGAGACGTCGCGCAGGATCGCGCGGCCGCCCCGGTCGATGCGCACACCCGACAACTGCACCAGGTTGGATTCGGAAGACGCCATCGCGGCCCTTAACGAAAAATCAACATAGGATTGAACCAGTCCGCTGAACTTAACCGAACTGGGCCGTGCAGTATTGTCGCACTCGCGGCGCTCGCGTGCGCGCGGTCCGGGAATGCCGTACATGCAACAGCGTGTATCGATGCGCGTGCGGTGGCGCGCCATGGCCGACCGGCGGGGCGCCACCCGCACGCACCACGCATCCGCGCTCGACCGCGATGCGCACGGCGACAGCCCTGCGCTGCCATCGCCTGCTGCCGGCACCGCATCCGTCCACCCCGTCGCCAGGCGCAACGCGCGAGCGGATCCGGCCGGTGCGGGCCTGACGCCACGCGACACGCTCGGCAGCATGGGGGCGCGGCGTCGCCGTGGACAATTGCGCGCCGCGGCTTGTGCCGGACACGACGGAACGCGACGATGCGGGGCGGTAATCGCGCCGCCGACGGGGAGGAGTGGATGGAGCTGCTGACGCTGGAACATTTCGCCGGAAGCGTGAACGAGACCTTCGCGGCGGAATTGAACGAGGGCGAGGTGCCGTTCGTGCTGGTCGAGGCGCGGCCGCTGCCGGCCAAGCCGAACATGCATCGCGCGCCGTTCTCGCTGCTGTTCCGCAACACGTCCTCGTTCCTGTTCCCGCAGCAGACCTATCGCATGCGCCATGCGCGCCTGGGCGAACTGGGCATCTTCCTGGTGCCGGTGGCGCGCGAGCGCGACGGTTTCCTGTACCAGGCGGTGTTCAACTGACCGTTGACGCCGCACAGGCGGCGCGCCAGTGCATCTCCAGATGGGTTTCGCTGGCGTTGCCGGCGACGAAGCCCAATCGCGCGTACAGGCGCTGCGCCGCGGGATTGGCGTGCAGCACGTGCAGCGACAGCGCGCATCCGGCCGCGGCGGCCAGCGCTTGCGCATGCGCGATCAGCGCCGTGCCCACGCCCTGCCCGCGCCAGGCCGGCAACAGACTGATATCGACCAGCACGTGTTGCGCCGCGCCCCGTTGCAGGTAGAGCCGGCCCACCGGCGCCTGCGTGCGCTCCACGATCAGGAAGTCGGCGTCGGCGAAGTGGTTCAGGTAATGCGCGTGTTGCAGCGCGAACTGCTGGTCGAGAAACGCACGTTTGGCCGCCTCCGGCCACGGCACAGCGGCCAGTTCCGCGCTGCGGGTGCTGGCGTACAGGTCGCGCAGCCACGGCAGATCGGCATCGCGCGCGGCGCGCAGGCCGATGCCGCGTGCGCGCAATGCCGCCGGTACGGCGAGGTTGGCATCCCGCACCGGGAAACCAGCCGCGGCCACCGGGCCGGTCTCAGTCGAACACCGGGTAGTCCCCCGACAGCGCGATGCAGAAGTTCACCGCCAGGTAGGGCTGCTGGTTCTCGTGTGCCATGCCGTTGCCGGTGGGCAGCAGCGCGGTCGGCGAGAACTGGGAGTCGGGCTGCGGCATCGTCACGAACGGACGTGCGGTGCTGCTGCCCAGCGCCGACAACGCTGCGCCGTTGGCGGGCGTGCCGCTCTTCTTGGTCCGGTCGGTTTGCGACAACGCGACGATGCCGTGCTGGTGCGGCGGGATCTGCGTGGTCAGCAGGGCCACTGCAGCCGTGCCGAAGGTGTCGCCGAGATTGCGATCGCTCAGGCCGCCGCCCTGGCCCTGTTCGCAGCCGGCGCGTGCGCAGAAGTTCGGCAACTGGAAGGTACTGCTGCCATTGCCGCCGTAGTTGGCGCCCAGCAGCGAGAACAGCGTGGTGTTCTGCGCGACTGGCAGCGTGGCGCCGTTGCACAGCGCCCAGCCGACGGGATTGAAATCGAAGCCGAACAGCTGGATTTCGCCAATATAGGGTTCGGTCATGAACGCATTCCTCCGGTGGAACAGGCGAGTGCCGCGGCGAGCGCGGCGCGGCGGATGAAGTCAGCTCTGCTGCGGGAAGATGCCGGTAGTAGAGATGCAGTACTGCACCGTCAGCGTGGGCATGGTGTTGTCGTGCGGCATGCCGTTGCCGGTGACCGTGGTCGATTGCGTGGCCATCGGCACCGGGGTGGCGCCGCTGCCGTCGGTCACATAGAACACGTCGCCGCTGACCGTCCCGGGCAACAGGCCGGCCGGCGCGGTGGCGGTCGCCGCGGCGGTCGTGGCGACCAGCGTGTGCGTATGCGCAGGCATCTGCACGCCGAGTAGCGTGACCGATTCGGTGCCCGACTTCTGTGCGATGACGTAGTTGCTCAGGCCCGGTCCCTGGCCCTGATGGATCGGCACGCGCCCGCGCAGGTCCGGGACCGCGAACGTGTTCTGGCCGTCGCCGCCATAAGTGGTGCCGATCAGCACGAACAGGGGTTCGTATTCGGAGATCGCCAACAGGCTGCCGTCACAGGCCTGCCAGCCCTGCGGGGTACGGCCGAAGCCGAACATGCGGATCTCGCCGATGAATGGAGTCGCCATGGTGTTCTTCCTGGTCGATGGCGCGCAGCATGCCTGCGGCACGCTGCGCGCATGGAATGCTGTGGCTAACTGCGCGAAGGGAAGATGCCGGACAGCGCGATGCAGAAATTGATCGTGGTGTATGGCTGCAGATTCGGATGCGGCTGGCTGCCGCCGGCCGCTCCCACCATCGACGGGTCCATCGCCACCAGCGTTCCCGGCGTCGCATACAGCGGCGTCGCCGGCCCCGAGGTGCTGGCGTTGTTGGCGAACGAGCGGCCGGCAGGGTTGCGGCTGTCGCCCGTGGTGCTCGCGCATTCCAGCAGGTGGCTGTGCGCGGGCAAGTTGGTGGGTAGCAGCGAGACATTCTCGGCCCCGGCCGCCTGGCCCAACTGCATCGGTGCCGGTTGCCAGTTGGGATCGGCAGACGGCGAGAAGCCCATCGGCGTGCGTCCGCGCATGTCCGGCAACGCGAAGTTGGTGCTGCCATTGCCGCCGAACCGCGTGCCAAGCAGGCTGAACAGCGTCTGGTTCTGGTTGATCGGCAGCAGCTGGCCGTTGCACTGCGCAAAATACTTGGGCGCGAAAACGAAACCGGTCAGCATGATCTGACCGATGAAGAACTCGCTCATGCGGATATCCCCCCGGATGATGTGGTGCCGGACATGGTGCCTGGCGCCCTACTTAATCACGGATTTTGCAGAGTGCAAATCTTGATAATGCTGAATCAGACAGTCTCACTGCATTTGTTGCTTTACCCGCGTTAAAAGTTCCTGTTCAAATGACGCCGCGGTGCGGACGGGGTTAGGCCTGCAAAGCCTTGTATTTCGTGCTGTCTGAGGCACCAGGATCGATGCCGGCGCCAGTGGGGTGGCGTGTTCTTTTGGGGAAATGAAATATGTCTACGAATTGCGCCGTTTTCTGCGGAGGCATGCGCGCTGCGTTGCGCTGGCCGGCATTGCTCGTTCTCTTGCTGGTGGCAACGTTGTACTCCGGCACGGCCGCGGCGGCGGCGTCCCAGTATTGCCCGACGGTGAACGCCACCGTGGTGCAGGGCGGCTCGGTGCAGATCGATGTCACCACCTGCGATGGCACGGGAGCGGACGATATCGGCGTCGGCTGGAACGGCGTGCAACCCCCTCACGGCACGCTCGTCGTCCCCAATCCGAGCGGAGCCCAGGGCACCCAGATCATCACCTATACCCACAATGGCGATAGCGCCACCAGCGATACCTTCCCTCTGGAAGATGGCGCTGGCGATACCATCACCGTCAACATCACCATCACCCCGTCGCTGTCTGCCAGCATCGCGGTGAGCCCGTCCAGCCGCAACGAAGACAGCGGCGCGGCCTTCACCTACACGGTGACGCTGAGCCAGACCAGCAGTTCGGCGACGACGGTGAACCTGACCAGGAGCGGGACCGCGACCAGCGGCACCGACTACAGCGGCGCGGTGGGCAGCGTCGTGGTGCCCGCCAACGCCACCACTGCCAGCTTCCCCATCACGCCGGTCGCCGACAGCACGGTGGAGTCGGACGAGACGGTGATCTTCAGCGTCGCCAGCGGCAGCGGCTACGGGATCGGCAGCCCGTCCAGCGCCACCGCCACCATCGTCAACGACGATTTCCCGGTCGCGAGCATCACGGTCTCGCCGGCCAGCGTGGACGAGGACGGCGCCGCCAATCTGGTCTACACCGTCGCCCTGGACCAGCCGTCGCCGTCGGCGCTGTCGATCGGCTTCAGCGTGGGCGGCACCGCCACCAACGGCACCGACTACGCCACGATCAATTCGCCGCTGGTGATTGCGGCCGGCCAGACCAGCGGCACCATCACCGTCAATCCCACCACCGACACGACCGCCGAACCCGACGAGACCGTGGTGATCAGCCTCAACGCGGGCAGCGGCTATACGGTGGGCTCGCCGAACAGCGCCACCGGCACCATCCGCAACGACGACCTGCCGACGTTGTCGATCAACGACGTCTCGGTGAACGAAGGCGATTCGGGCACCACCAGCGCCACCTTCACGGTCTCGCTGACCCAGCCCGCCGGCACCGGCGGCGTCAGCTTCGACATCGCCACGGCCGACGGCACCGCCACCGCGGGCGTGGATTACGTCGCCGCCAGCCTCACCGGGCAGACCATCCCCGCCGGCAGCAGCAGCGCGACCTTCACTGTGCTGGTCAACGGCGACACGCTCAACGAGCCGAGCGAAACTTTCTTCGTCAACGTCAGCAATCCCGTTGGCGCTACCATCGGCGACGGGCAGGGCCAGGGCACGATCGTCAACGACGACGCGATCCCGTCGCTGTCGATCGACGACGTCAGCGTGAACGAAGGCAACAGCGGCACCACCACGGCCACCTTCACGGTGAGCCTGAGCGCGGCCAGCGGCCAGACCGTCTCGGTCAACTACGCCACCGCCGACGGCACCGCCACCGCCGGCAGCGACTATGTCGCGCGCTCCGGCACGCTGACCTTCGCGCCCGGCACCACCGCGCAGGGCGTGGCGGTGACGGTCAACGGCGACACCACGGTCGAACCCAACGAGACCTTCAGCGTCGGCCTGTCCGGCGCCAGCAACGCGAGCATCGCCCGCGCCACCGGCACCGGCACCATCCTCAACGACGACGCGGTGGTGACGGTCGGGCCGGCATCGCTGCCGGCGGCGACCGCGGGCAACGCCTACAGCCAGACCCTGAGCGCCAGCGGCGGCACCGCGCCGTATACCTTCGCGGTCAGTGCCGGCACCTTGCCGGCCGGGTTGAGCCTGAGCCCCGCCGGCGTGCTGTCCGGTACCCCCACCTCCAGCGGCAGCTTCAATTTCACCGCGACCGCCACCGACAGCGGCGGCAGCCCCACCAGCGGCAACCGCGCCTACACGCTGACCGTGGCCAGCCCGAACGTCAGCCTGCCGGCCACCACCCTGCCGGGCGGCACTGCCGGCCAGGCCTACACGGCCGCGATCAACGGGGCGACCGGCGGCATCGCGCCGTATACCTACACGCTCAGCGCCGGCGCCTTGCCGGCCGGCGTCACGCTCAACGGCGCGACAGGTGCGCTCAGCGGCACGCCGACCGTGGCCGGCAGCTTCGCCTTCACCCTGACCGCGACCGACAGCACCACCGGCACCGCCGGCCAGGCGAGCCAGAGCTACAGCCTGAGCATCGCCTCGCCGACGCTCACCATCGCGCCGCCGACACTGCCGGCCGGCGCCATCGGCACGGCCTACAGCCAGACCCTGAGCGCCAGCGGCGGCACCGCGCCGTACAGCTATGCGCTCAGCGCCGGCGCGCTGCCGGCCGGGCTGACCCTGACCACGGGCGGCGTGCTGTCCGGCACGCCGACCGTGGCCGGCAACTTCGCCTTCACCGTCAGCGCCACCGACGCGCACGGCTTCGGTGCGGCGCAGGCCTACACGCTGGCGATCGCCTCGCCGACGCTGAGCATCGCGCCGCCGACCTTGCCGGCCGGTACCGCGGGCAGCGCGTACAGCCAGACCCTGAGCGCCAGCGGCGGCACCGCGCCGTACAGCTACGCGCTCAGCGCCGGCGCGCTGCCGGCTGGGCTGACCCTGACCACGGGCGGCGTGCTGTCCGGCACGCCGACCGTCGCCGGCAGCTTCGCCTTCACCGTGACCGCGACCGACAGCACGGCCGGCGTGGCCGCGCAGGCGAGCTATGCCTACACGCTGAGCATCGCCGCGCCGACCCTGGTCATCGCGCCGCCGACGCTGCCGGCCGGCAAGGTCGGCACCGCCTACAGCCAGGCGTTGAGCACCAGTGGCGGCACCGCGCCGTACAGCTACAGCGTCAGTGCCGGCACGCTGCCGGCCGGCCTCACCCTGACCGCCGCCGGCGTCCTCGCCGGCACACCGACCGCCGCTGGCACGGCCAACTTCACCGTCAGCGCCGCCGACGCACGCGGCTTCGGCGCGGCGCAGGCCTATACGCTGGCGATCGCCGCGGCGGTGCCGGCCCCGGTGGCGGTGGAGGACAGCGGGGCCACGCTGGTCGATACCGCGCTGACGCTGGCGGTGACCGGCAACGACACCGGCAGCATCGACAGCATCGCGGTGACCACCGCGCCGAGCCACGGTACCGCCGTGGTGAACGGGGTGCAGCTGGTGTACACGCCGGCGGCCGGCTATGTCGGCGCCGACACCTTGAGCTACACCGCGACCGGTCCCGGTGGCACGTCGGCCCCCGTGGCGGTGGCCATCACCGTCAACGCGCGCCCGGTGGCGGTGTCGGCGACGGCGGCGGCGGTGCCCGGCGAAGCGCAGACGGTGGACCTGACCCGCAACGCGACCGGCGGTCCGTTCGTCGCCGCCGCGCTGGTCGCGGTATTGCCGGCCAATGCCGGTACCGCGTCCATCACCCGCAGCGGCCCCGCCGCCGCCGCGATCGGCACGCCGACCACGGCCGCGGCCGAGGGCCCCAGCTTCCTGCTGACCTTCACCCCGAACCCGGCGTTCTCCGGCCAGGCGACGGTGCGCTTCACCCTGTCCAACGCGGTGGCGACCTCCGTGCCCGCCGATATCGTGTTCGTGGTCGCGCCGCGGCCGGATCCGACCCTGGATGCGGAAGTGCGCGGGCTGATCGACGCGCAGGCCGAGTCCACCCGGCGCTTCGCCAAGGCGCAGATCGACAACTTCCAGCGCCGTCTGGAGGCGACCCATCGCGGCGAGCGCGGCTTCGACAACGGCCTGAGCTTCCAGTCGACCTCGCGCTCGCATTGCCGTGAAGCCGAGCGTGGCGTGACCGCGCAGCCGTGCAGCCAGCCGACCTGGGATGCGGACGCGGATGCGCGCGACCCGGCGGATGCGGGTACGCCGACCGTCAGGACCGCGGTCGAGGGCGATCTCGGCCTGTGGGTGGGCGGCGCGATCCGCTCCGGCAGCCTGGACAAGCAGGCTCAGCGCGCCGGCGTGGACTTCCAGACCGATGGCCTGAGCGTGGGCGCCGACTACCGGGCCGCGGACTGGCTGGCCCTGGGCGCGGGCCTGGGCTGGGGCCGCGACGACAGCGATGTCGGCCGCAACGGCAGCCGCAGCAAGGCCACCGCGTACACGCTGGCGCTGTATGCCAGCATCCACCCGGGGCGGTCCTTCTTCTTCGACACCCTGGTCGGCTACCAGTTGCTGTCCTACGACCTGCGCCGCTACGTGACCGACAACGGCCAGCTGGCCGAGGGCAATCGCGACGGCAGCCAGTGGATCGCCTCGGTATCCACCGGCGCGGACCTGCAGCGCGGCGACTGGCAGATCACCCCGTATGCGCGGGTGGACATGGCGCGTGCCACCCTGGACGCGTACAGCGAAGCGGCGATGGCGCCGTATGCGTTGCGCTACGAGGACATGGACGTGTCCACCACCACCGGCAACCTCGGCTTGCGCCTGGAGTGGCGGCGCGAGATGTCCTGGGGCCAGTTCACCCCGCAGTTGCGCGTGGAATACCAGCGCGACTTCCAGGGGCGCGGCGATGCCGCGCTGAGCTATGCCGACATCGTCGGCGTCGGCCCGATGTACCGCACGGGACTGAGCGTGTTCGACCGCAACCGGCTGATGCTGGGGCTGGGCGCGGTGTTCACCACCGAGCAGGGCCTGTCGACCCGCGTCGAGTACCGCGGCGTGACCGACGGCGACAGCGGCAGCGACCAGACCTGGATGTTCAACGTCGAGAAGAAGTACTGAGGCCGTGAGCCCCTCTCCCGCCGGGAGAGGGGTGAGGGTCCGGCGCGAAAGCGTCTCGCGGAGGTTGGGTACACGAGGCTACGCCCGTCCCCTCATCCGCCCCTGCGGGGCAACCTTCCCCCGAAAAGGGGGCCGTGGTCCCGAGGGGAGAAGGAAGAGCCGATAGCCCCTCTCCCGCCGGGAGAGGGGTTGGGGTGAGGGTGCGGCGCGAAGCGACGCGCGAAGTTTGGGTGCACGAGGCTACGCCCGTCCCCTCATCCGCCCCTGCGGGGCACCTTCCCCCGAAAAGGGGGCCGTGGTCCCGGTGGGAGAAGGAAAAGCAGCCACGCCACCCACCGACGCCGCACGCGCGCATCCGGCACAATGCCGGTACGCATGCATGCCTCTTCCGCGCCCGATTTCCGCCTGTACCCGTCCAATGCGCTGGATACCCTGGCCGCCCTGCTCGCCGAGGAATTGCGCCGGCCGGTGCCGGGGCAGCCATTGCTGGCGCCGGAGGTGGTGCTGATCCCGCAGGTGGCGATGCGCCGCTGGCTGCAGTCCACCCTGGCTGCCACGCATGGCGTCGCCGCCAACCTGGAATTCCTCACGCCCGGCGAATTCGTCGCGCGCGCGCTGGACGCCAACCTCGGCGCGGCCGCCGACGATCTGGACATGGCGACCACGCAATGGCGGCTGTACGCGGCCCTGCAGGCCGACCTGGGCAGCGACGCGGCGCTGGCGCCACTGGCCGGCTACCTGGCCGATGGCGATGCGCTCAAGCCCTGGGCGCTGGCCGGCGAACTCGCCAACGTGTTCGAGAAATACCAGGCCTGGCGCCGCGACTGGCTGCTGCGCTGGGAAGGCGGCGCCGATCCCGACGATCCGCAGGCGCGGCTGTGGCGCCGCATCGCCAGCGGCCACCAATACCGCGCGCGCCGCATCGGCCAATACCTGGACCGCTACGCGCGCCCCGACGGCCCGCTGCCGCACGGCCTGCCGCAGCGGCTGTTCGCCTTCGCCATCCTCAACGTCTCCCCCGACGTGCTGCGCGTGCTGGCCACGCAGGCGCGCGTGGGCACGCTGCACTTCTACCTGCCCACGCCGACCCAGGGCTACTGGGGCGATCTGCAGACGCTGTGGCAGCGCCGCCGCGAGGATGGCGCCGTCGATCTGTTCGCCGCGCAGGTGCAGGAGAACCCGCTGCTGCAGGCCTGGGGCGCGGCCGGGCGCGATTTCATGGCGCTGGTCGGCGACTACGAGGTGGTGCATCCGCTGGCCGAGATCGCGGTCTATGCCGATCCGCTGGCCTCCGGGCATCGCCCACTGGCCGATGGTGGCCTCGGCGACAGCCTGCTGCGGCGCATGCAGAGCGATCTGTTCCATCGCCGCGCGCCGGCCGCGCCGGCACCGCTGGCGCACGTGGATCTGGCCGATCCCAGCCTACAGGTGCACGCCTGCCACACGCGCCTGCGCGAGTTGCAGGTGCTGCACGACCAACTGCGCGCCCTGCTCGACGACCCGCGCTTCGACCCGCCGCTGCAGCCGCGCGAGATCGCGGTGCTGTCGCCGGACATCGATCCCTACGTGCCGTACCTGGACGCGGTGTTCGGCGGCCACGGCGAGGACGACGCGCTGCCGTACGCGCTGGCCGACGCCAGCCCGCTGGCCAGCGAACCGCTGGCCGAGGTGTTCCTCACCCTGCTCGGCCTGCCGCTGTCGCGCTTCGGCCTGCACGAGATCCTCGACCTGCTGGCCAGCGCGCCGATCGCCGAAGCCGCCGGCCTGGACGAGGCCGGGCTGGAGCGCCTGCGTGGCTGGCTGCACGCCGCCGGCGCGCGCTGGGGCCTGGATGCGACGCACCGCCAGCAGCACCACGCGCCCGCCGACGATGCCTACACCTGGCGCTTCGCGCTGGACCGGCTGCTGCTCGGCCACGCCAGCGGCGCCGAGGACGACATCGCCGGCGTGGCGCCATGGCCGCAACTGGAGGGCAGCGCGCTGCTGGCGCTGGACACGCTGCTGCGGCTGCTGCGCGTGCTGGAGCGCCACCAGGCGCTGCTGGCCGAGCCGATGACGCCGGCGGACTGGCGCGAATGCCTGCTCGGTCTGCTCGATGCGTTGCTGCCGCAGACGCCATCGGCACCGCGCGCGCAACGCGCGCTGGACCGGCTGCGCACGCTGATCGACCAGTTCGCCCGCGACGCCACGCGCGCCGAGTACGCCGGCAAGGTCCCGGCCGAGGTGGTGCGCGCGCATTTCGCCGCGGCGCTGGGCGAATCGGACACGCGCGCGCCGCTGCTCACCGGCGGCATCAGCTTCGGCCGCATGGTGCCGATGCGCCTGCTGCCGTTCCGGGTCATCTGCCTGCTCGGCATGAACGATGGCGACTTCCCGCGCCGCGATCCGGCCGCCGGGCTCAATCGCCTCACCGCCGAGCTGGGCAGCGACCGCCGCCGCCACGGCGACCGCTCCACCCGCGAGGACGACCGTTTCCTGTTCCTGCAGCTGTTCGCCTCGGCACAGGACGTGTTCTACCTGAGCTATCTTGGCGCCGACGCGCGCGACGGCACGCGCCGCGAACCGTCGGTGCTGGTCAGCGAACTGCTGGCCAGCGCCGCGCAGTCCCACGCCGCGCCGAAGGCGATCGACACGCTCGTGGTCCGGCATCCCTTGCAACCGTTCGCCGCCGCCGCGTTCGGCGCGCTCGGCGAGGACGGCGCCGACCCACGGCGTTTCAGCTATCGCCGCCAATGGCGGCCGGCGGTGGACAGTCTGGCCGCGCAGCGCCAGGCGCTGGCACCGTGGATCGACCAGGCCTTGCCGGCCGATGCCGCCGCGCCGCCGGCGAGCCTGTCGATCGACGACCTGCGCCGCCTGTTCGCCGACCCGGCCGGGCAGTTCCTGCGCCATCGCCTGGGCATGCGCCTGCCCGATCCGGCGGCCGAAGACAGCGACCTGGAGCCGCTGCTGGCCCCGGACGGCGCGCTGGAACACCACGACCTGCAGCACCAGGTGCTGGAGGCGGTGTTGGCCGACGCCGCCGACGACGGCCTGTATGCGCGCCTGCGCGCGCGCGCGCTGCTGCCGTCCGGGCCGCTCGGCCGGCGCCTGCTCGACCAGCGCCTGCGCGAACTTCGTCCGTATGCGCAGGCTTTCGCGCAGTGGCGGGGCGCGTCGCCGGCGCAGTCGCGGCGGCTGCAGGCGCAGATCGACGGCATCGCGTTGCATGGCCGCGTGCCGGGCTGGTACGACCACGGCGTGGGCCGGGTGCAGGTCGGCGCGGTGGGGGGCCGGGCGGCGATCCGCCACGGCCTGGAATGGCTGCTGCTGCGCGCCGCCGGCGAGCACGCGCCCTACGTGCGCTTCTTCGACGACGACGGCCTCGGCCCGCATCCCATGCACGGCGATGCGGTCGCGCCGCTGTCGCAGGCCAAGGCGCAGGCGGCGCTAGGCGCGTTGCTGCGGCTGTATCGGCAAGGCCTGCAGGCGCCGCTGGCGTTCGCCCCGTACAGCAGCTGGAAGTTCTACCAGGCCGCGCGCACTGGCGACCTGGCCAAGGCGGTCAAGGACGCGGCCGCGCAGTGGCAGGCCAGCTTCGGCTGGAGCGAAGCGGCGAGCCCGGACTTGCGCCTGGTGCATCGCGGCCGCGACCCGTTCGCCGACGCGCAGCGCTTCGCCGCGTTCGCCGCGACCAGCCACCTGCTGTACTCCCTGCTCGAACGCGGCGACGCGGACGACGCGCCGGACCCGGCACAGGTCGCCGACAGTTGGCACCACTGGCGCGGCACGCAGGAGGACGCCGAATGAACGGCTCCCTCGCCGACGATCCCTACCTGACCTTGCCGCTGCACGGCGTGCGCCTGATCGAGGCCAGCGCCGGCACCGGCAAGACCTTCACCCTGGCCACGCTGTTCACCCGGCTGGTGGTCGAGCGCCGGCTGCGCATCGGCCAGATCCTGGCGGTCACCTTCACCGAGGCCGCCACCCAGGAACTGCGCCGCCGCATCCGCGAACGCCTGGCCCTGGCCGCCACACTGGTGCCCGACCCGCCCCTCCCTGTAGGAGCGGCTTCAGCCGCGACAGACACCACGGCCGCCCTGTCGCCCACCGAAACCGCCGACGCCCCATCACAACAGAACCCGCCCCCACAGCAAGCACCAGACGCCGCCCTCACCCGCGCCATCCTCGCCGCGCACCTGGCCGCCAGCGACGAAACGCCCGCCGCCCTGCGCCGTCGTCTGCAGCAGGCGGTGGAGGACATCGACCTCGCCGCCATCTTCACCATCCACGGCTTCTGCGCGCGCGTGCTGCGCGAACATGCGCTGGAAAGCGGCCAGACCTTCGCCGCGCCGGAGCTGCTGGCCAACGACCGCGAGCTGCTGGCCGAGGTCGCCGCCGACCTGTGGCGCCAGCGTGCCGCCGACCCGGCGATGGCCGAGGACCTGGTCGCGTTGTGGCCGGGCGGACCGCAGGCGCTGGCCGGCGACCTGCGCGAACTGGTGCGGCATCCGCGGCTGCTGCCGGCCGTCGCCACCACCGCCGACGATCCCGCCGCGCTGCTGCAGTCCGCGCACGACGCCGCCAACGCCTTGGCGGCCGCGTTCCATGCGCACGGCGTCGCCTGCTTCGAGGCGATCATGGCCGCGCTCGATGCGGGCGCGCTCAGCAAGGTCAGCTACAAGCCCGAGTGGCTGACCGCGTTGTGGCAGTGGTTCGCCGCCTTCGCCGAGGCGCCGACTTCCGGCCTGCCGCCGCATCCCAAGCTGGTCAAGCTGACCGCCGCGGAACTGGCCGCCGGCACCAACAAGAAGTTCGCCGGCAGTACCCCGACCTCGCCGCTGAGCCACGACATCGACGCCTATCTGGCCGCCCTGACCCGCGTCGAGGAATGGCGCGGCCGGCGCCGCATCCGCCTGCTGCACGCGCTGCGCGACGACGCCAGCGCGCGCCTGGCCCTGCTCAAGCGCCAGCGCCGCGTGCAGACCTACGACGACCTGGTCGACGGCGTGGCGCAGGCGCTGCAGGGCGCGCAGGGCGCGGCCTTGGCGCGGCGCCTGCGCGCGCAGTACGCGATCGCGCTGGTGGACGAATTCCAGGACACCGATGCGCGGCAGTGGGCGATCTTCTCGCAGGTGTTCGGCGCCGATGCGGCGCATGCCGGCGGCGAGCGCGGCGCGCCGCCCGACGAGGACGCCCTCGCTCCGTCCGCCGAGGCGCCGGCGCGCCTGCTGGCGCTGATCGGCGATCCCAAGCAGGCCATCTACGGCTTCCGCGGCGGCGACGTGCAGACCTACCTGGCCGCGGCCGCCACCGCCACGCCGGCGCCGCCGCTGGCACACAACTTCCGCTCGCGCCCCGCGGTGCTGGCGGCGATCGAGGCCTTGTACGCGCGCGCCGGCCATGCGCAGGCGTTCCTGACCGACGGCATCGCCTTCCACCGGGTGCAGCCGGGCGGCACCCGCCGCGACGACGACCTGCAGCGCAATGGCGCCACCGCGCCGGCGCTGACCGTCTGGCGCGCGCCGCCCCCGCCGCCGCCGGAGAAGGGCAAGCCCAAGCCCTGGAGCGCCGGCCGCGCCCGCGCGCTGTGCACCGCCGCCTGTGTCGCCGCCATTCGCGGCTGGCTGGCCGATGGCCGCGCCGGCACCGCCACCGTCGGCGGGCGTCCGGTGCAGGCCGGCGACATCGCGGTGCTGGTACGCAGCCACGGCGAGGCCACCGCCATCCAGCAGGCGCTGGGCGCGGTCGGCATTCCCGCGGTGGCCGCCGGCAGGCGCAGCCTGTTCGCCACCGACGAGGCGCTGGAAGTGCTGACCCTGCTGCAGGCGCTGCTCGACCCCGGCGACGACAACCGCCTGCGCGCGGCGCTGGCGACGGTGCTGATCGGCGAGGACGCCGCCGCGATCGCCGCGCTGGAGCACGAGGGCGACCGTCACCGCCGCTGGCAGCAACAGGCGCTGGACTGGCGCGAGCGCTGGCAGCGCGGCGGCCCGCTGGCGCTGCTCGGCGACCTCGGCGCCGCGCACGCGCACCGCCTGCTGGCGCTGGCCGATGGCGAGCGCCGCCTGACCAACTACCTGCAACTGGCCGAGGCGCTGCAGGAAGCCGACACCCGCGCGCTCGGCGCGCACGGGCTGGTGGACTGGCTGGCGCGGCGCATCGCCAATGCCGACGACGGCGACGAGACCCAGCAGCTGCGCCTGGAATCGGATGCGCGCCGGGTGCAGATCGTGACCCTGCACAAGAGCAAGGGCCTGGAGTATCCACTGGTGTTCCTGCCCTACGTCGGCATCGGCCGCAGCGAGCGCGGCGCCGGCCGCCACTGCGCCGTGCCTGCGCCGCCGCTCGGCCGCCAGTTGCACTGGAACACCTCGAAATGGAACGGCGGCGCCGACGACCCGGCCTGGAGCGCCGCCGAAGCGGCGTGGAAGCAGGAACAGCGCGCCGAGGACGCGCGCCTGCTCTACGTCGGCCTGACCCGCGCCGAGCACGCGCTGTGGATCGCCAGCGGCGCCTTCCACCAGCACGAGCGCAGCGCGCTGGCGGCCATGCTCGGCGAGCCGGATGCGCTGCAGGCCGCGACCGGCGAGGCGATCGTCATCGACACCACGCCGCCGCCGGCCAACCTGCCGCGGCTGCCGCCGGCCGAGGACGTGCAGGTGCCGCCGGCACGCGCGCCGCAGCGGCGCATCGCGCCGGAGTGGTGGGTGTACAGCTTCACCCAGCTGGCCAACGCCGATGCCGGCGCCGCGGTCGATCCGATGGCCAGCGCCACCGTGGTCGGCAGCGGCGGCAACGACGAACCGTCCGCGCGCGAGGCGGCGAGCGGGGCGCCGGACACGGACACGGAGACGTTCGATCGCCGCTTCGCCGGCAACCGCTTCGGCGTGGCGATGCACGACGTGTTCGAACGCTGCGACTTCGCCGCCTGGCGCGCGTGGCTTCCCGGCCAGCCGGCGCCGGACGGGCAACGCGCGGCCATCGTCGAAGCGCTGCAACGCGGCGGCTACGCCCAGGACGAACTGGAGGACGGCATCGCCATGCTCACCGCCCTGGTCGGCCACACCCTCACCGTCGCCTTGCCCGAAGGCAGCCGCCTGGCGGCCGTGCCGGCCGCGCAGCGCCGCAACGAAATGGAATTCCACTTTGCGATGCGGCCCACCCGCGTCGACGCGCTGCTGGCGCTGCTGCACCGCTTCGGCGTGGTCGGCGAACGCCAGGCCTTCGGCGCGCGCCAGCGCCTGGAAGGGCTGATGACCGGCCTGATCGACCTCACCTACCAGCACGACGGGCGCTGGTACGTGCTCGACTACAAATCCAACCGCCTGCCCGGCTACGACCCCGACGCACTGGCGCGGGCGATGGCGCACAGCGAGTACGAACTGCAGGCGCTGATCTACACCGTGGCCCTGCACCGCTGGCTGCGCTTCCGCCTGGGCGAGGGCTATGACTACGCCCGCGACTTCGGCGGCGTGCGCTACCTGTTCTGCCGCGGCCTGGACGCTGCCCGCGATCCCTCGCCGGGCGTGCACGCCTGGCGCTTCGACCCGCACCTGGTCGAAGCCGTCGACGCCCTGTTCGCCGGTGCCCCTGAGCCCCTCTCCCCCCGGGAGAGGGATTGGGGTGAGGGTCCGTCCGCCCACGGAGGCCTCAGCCCGTGAGCAAACTCAACCTGCTGGCCGTCCTGCACGGCACCGGCATCGGCACCCTGCGTACTCTGCACCGTGCCTCCGCCCAGCACCTGATCGAAGCCATGCAGCCCAAGTGCGCCACGGCCCCGCTCAAGCCCCTCTCCCCCCGGGAGAGGGGTTGGGGTGAGGGTCCGTCCGCCCACGGAGGCCCCACCCCGTGAGCAAATCCAACCTGCTGGCCGCCCTGCATCGCAGCGGCACCCTGCGCACCCTGGACCACGCCTTCGCGCAAAGCCTGAGCCGGCTGGACCCGGAAACGCCCGATCCGGTCCTGGCTGCCGTCGCCTTGGCCTCGCTCGCCGTGGCCGGCGGCCACGCCGGCCTGGACCCGGCCCGCGCCAGCCTCCTGCTCGACCCGCGCGACGGTCCGTCGCCCGCGCTGCCGGACCCGGACGACTGGCAGCGCGCCCTGGCCGCCTCGCGCTGGGTCGCGCAACCCGCGCCGGAAGACACCGCGGCCACCGACCGCCCGCTGGTGCTGGAACACGGCCTGCTCTACCTGCGCCGCTATCGCGAGTACGAACGCCGCCTCGCGCAGGGCCTGCGCCGCCTCGCCGCGCAACGGCTGCCGACCTTCGCTGTCGCAGCGTTGGCACCGTTGTTCGCGCAATTATTCCCGCACGCACTTCCCCCCGCAGGCGAAGCCGCGTCCGCACCCGATCACCCCGGCGACCGCCAGGCCCAGGCCGCCGCGCTCGCCCTGCGCCGCGGCCTGCTGCTGGTCACCGGCGGCCCCGGCACCGGCAAGACCACCACCATCGCGCGCCTGCTGCTGCTGCGCATCGCGCAAGCCCAGGCTACCTCGGCCCCCGCCCCACGCATCGCCCTGGCCGCGCCCACCGGCCGCGCCGCCGAGCGCATGGCCGAGAGCCTGCGCGCGGCGGTGGCGCGCGCGCTCGATGGCGGCATCGCCCCCGCCCTGGCCGCCGCCCTGCCGGCCGGCGCCAGCACCCTGCACCGCCTGCTCGGCGTGATCCCCGACCTGCCGCGCTTCCGCCACGACGCCGACAACCCGCTGCCGTTCGACCTGATCGTGGTCGACGAAGCTTCCATGGTCGACCTGCCGCTGATGTGCAAACTGGTCGAAGCGGTGGCCGACGGCACCCAACTGATCCTGCTCGGCGATGCCGACCAGTTGCCCTCGGTCGAAGCCGGCGACGTGCTCGCCGCGATCCTGCAGGCCGCCGGCCCGGGCGATGCGCTGCAGGCCGACGACGCGCAGGCGCTGCAGCCGCTGCTCGGCCCCACCCGCGGCGTCACCGCCGGCGGCGGCCTGGCCGGCCATCGCGTGCACCTGCTGCGCGGCTATCGCCAGGCGCAAGGCTTCGCCCTGGCGCCGCTGGCCGACGCCGTGCGCGCCGGCGACGCCGACACCGCCCTGGCCCTGCTGCGCGGCGGCGAGCTGGCCGGCGTGCACTTCCACGAAGACCACGACGACCCGCTCGCCGTCCGCCGCGACGCCCTGCTCGCGCACTGGCGCGCGCTGGCCGATGCCGAAGACCCCGCCGCCGCCCTGCGCGCGGCCGCGCGCCTGCGCCTGCTCAGTGCGGTGCGCGCCGGCGCGCAGGGCGCACGCGGCCTCAACGCGCGCATCGAACAACTGCTCGCCGACGGCGGCGGCGGCCCGCGCCGCCTCGGCGCCGCCTCGCCCTGGTTCCACGGCCGCCTGCTGCTGATCACCGAGAACAGCTACCGCCACGGCCTGTTCAACGGCGACGTCGGCATCTGTTTGAGAGACGCGCAAGGCGCGCTGGTGGCCTGGTTCGAAGGCGAGGGCGACGGCCAGGTCCGCGGCTTCCATCCCGCCGCCTTGCCCGCCCACGAAAGCGCCTTCGCCATGACCGTGCACAAGGCGCAGGGCAGCGAGTTCGACGAGGTCTGGCTGCAACTGCCGGTACGCGACGCCCGCGTGCTCAGCCGCGAACTGATCTACACCGGCATCACCCGCGCGCGCCGCAGCCTGCACCTGGCCGCCAGCGAAACGGTGCTGCGCGCCGCGCTGGCGCGGCATGCGGCGCGGATCTCCGGGTTGGCGTGGCGGTTGGGTGGGGCGCAGGAGGCGGCACCCGTAACGCAAGCGGCGAAAATGCCCACGGTCGCGCCCCTGCAGGGTTCGTTGTTCTGATGGCGGCGGGCCGGCGCAATGGCGTGAGCACCTACGGCAGGACGGCAGGTTTGCCTATCGCGGTCTCTACCGGGGCTCTATAGCATCGTGGGCGAAGAAGGCCTTGGTGCGCGATAGATCGTCGGCGCGGAGGCATCGGCGACGAAAAATCTGCCTTGCAGGCCTGCGAGGGCAATGGCAAGATCGTCTGTACAGAATTCTGTAATCCAGATCCCGGGAGTCGACCATGGGCTTTTCCGCCAGCGATGTGGTGCCCTTCACCCTTGCGCGCGCCAACCTCTCCGAGTTGGCCGACCAGGCGAAGGCCGGCGCCGAGAAGATCATCACCAAGAACGGCGAAAGCTACGTTGCGCTGATCGACGCCGATCGGCTGGACTATTACCACCGGCTGGAACGCGAGCGCATCCACCTGCTGTTGCTCGATGACGCAAAGTGCGGCCTGGCCGACATCGCCGCTGGCCGCACGATGGAAGCGGATGCGGCCATCGGCCAGTTGCAGCAGCGACGCGCGGCCACCAGTGCGGCAAGCGCTGGCAAGGGCGCGGCCAAGAAGCGCAGTTGACCGTTGTACCGGGTCGAACTGACGGCTAGCTTCCTCGCGTGCCTGGACGCCATCGAGGCGTTCTGGTTGCAAGCCGATGCCGGTGTTGCCTTCGATACCCTGCTCGCCGAGTTACGCGCCACGGTCATCCCGAACCTGCGGCGTTTCCCACGCATGGGCCGGCGTTACCTGGACAACCCACCGCAGTCGGCTGAGGCATTGGCGCAGTTGGCCGCGTTGCCGGTGGGCGTGCCCGATGCATTGCGCCATTACCCGCATGGCGACTACCTGATGCTCTACACGGTGGTGGAGGCGTCCGCTTCGACCAACCCCACGGTGTACTTGCTCTCCATCCGGCACCATCGGCAGCTTTCGTTCGACTTCGCACGGCTGTGGCCCGGAGGATGAAGGCGGCCGGCGGAAACGTGCACCCTAACGCCCGTTTTCGTTCATCCTCGGCACCGTGGGGAATCGCAGGCGGAGTAATCGCTTGCGTCCTCGTTCGCTGACGTTCACTTGGCCGGAACGCGCCGGTACTCGTCGCTGCCGGTGTTGAGGTGCCCATCGGCCTCGTCGATGGCGAAGTTCACCGTTTCGCCATCGTTGGAGACCTGCAGCACGCCGTCCTTGTAGATCGCCGGGTAGCTTTCGGTCTTGGGCTTGCGGGTGAAGAACCGCGGCGTGGTATTGCGCACCATGAACGACTCGCCGTTGCGCTCGATGTCCATCGTGTCGTCCTGCGATTCCACGTTGACCCAGTGGCCGACGAACTTCTCGCCTTCCACCTTGGCGCACCCGGTCACCAGCATCGCCGCGGCCAGCGCGGCTCCCATCCACTTCGTCATCTGCAGCGCTCCGGTTTGGAAGTCGGGGCAAGGATGCGCAGTGCCGGATGTATGGGAGGTCAAAATGCCGGGAGCCCGCCGCCCATGGCACTGTGCCGACCAGGAAGGCCGGCCGCCTTGCCATCCCGTCCGCCGCGTCCGCGGCACGCCCGACAGCGCCATGTCGGGGTCCTGCCGTACCCGTGTCGCAGCGCCGTCGTCACCGGATGGCGCGATGCGGCAGGATGATGGCTGCACCCAAGCCCGATGCCGAGACGCCGATGTCCCTCGATGCTGCCCAACTGCGCGCACTGCGCACCGCCCGCCACTGGTCGCAGGAGCAGCTGGCCACGCTGAGCGGCCTGAACCTGCGCACCATCCAGCGGCTCGAATCGGGCGGCAAGGCCTCGGTCGAGTCGGTGCGGGCGTTGGCGGCCGTGTTCGAGGTGCCGGCGGAGAGCCTGCTGGCGGGCCGCCCGGCGCCTGGCCAGCCGGCGCTCGGCGCGATCCGCGAGGGCGTGCTGCGTGGCCTGGACTTCGGCGGCACCACCGCACGGGCGGCGTTCTGGTGGTTCGCGCTCGCCGTGGCCATGCTGCTGGCCGTCGCGCAACTGCTCGCCGACGCGACCGGGCCGCTGCCGGCACAGTTGGCCGGCCTGCTGGTGCTGCTGCCCTGGCTCGCGGCCTGCACCCGCCGCCTGCGCGACGCCGGACTCAGCCCCTGGTGGCAGCTGATCAGCCTGGCGCCGGTCGCCGGCATCCTGGTTCTTCTCTACCTGCTGACCTATCCGACCAAGCAGGGTGAACCAGACAAGGCGGTGACGAACTGAGCCGGCATCGCCGGCAGAGCGGCAACGCCACGTCGCGACCCGGGCGAGGTCGGCTGGCGGCGGGCGGTGAACCTGACCGGGCGTCGTCCCATCGTCGCCCAGTGCGTCCCGTGGGAATGGCGAGCCGATGTGCCAGGCCGCGGATTGCCGGCGAGTTGGCGCTGATCGATCGCCCTCGGGGGACGGATCAAGTGCCTCGGTTCCCCTTTGCCCAGCGCGACGCGCTCAATGCCCGGCTTGCTCGCGCGCCTCGATCAACTGCGGGCGTTCGGGCTCATCCGCGCGCTGCGCCACCGCCAGCAGCTTCTGGTAGTAGGCGCGGGCTTTGGCACGGTCGCCGGCCTGCCTGGCCGCCGCGGCCGCGCCGTACAGCGACCAGAAGCGATTGGGTTCCTGCACCAGCGAGGCTTCGAACGCCGTCAGCGCGTCGGCCGCCTGGCCCTGCGCCAGCAGCATCTCGCCCAGCATTTCCCGGGCCGGCGCCAGCGGCCCCGGCGTGACCGATGCCAGCTGCGTCTTGTCCTCCAGATCGGCGGCCTGGCGCATGCCCGCCAGCGCGTCGGGCACATGTCCTTCCTGCAACGCCAGGATCGCGGCGACCGCGCGCCGCTGGATGTCGGTCTGCGCGGCCCAATAGTCCTCGCCCTGCTTGGCCAGCGTGGCGTGCAACTGGTCCAGCGAGGCCATCGCCGCGCGTGCGCCGGCGCCATCGTTCAGATGCGCCGCGCCCAGGCCGCGGGCGAAGTAGGTGATCGAATCGGCGTAGGGAAAACGGCTGGGCACGGGTTCGAGTGTGGCCGCCTGCGCCCAGTCGCGGCGCTCCAGCGCGTAGCGCGCCGGAATCGCGGCGCGCGCATAGAAGGCGGCCGAGGCCGGCGCCGCGCCGTTCGCCTTGGCCGGATCGAAGCGCGCGAAGACCTGCGCCGACGCGGCGGCCAATTGCCCCGCGGCCCGGTCCTGCCCGGTCTGCAGATAGCCGTAGATCATGTAGTCGCTGGCGTGCAGTTCGTCGGCCGGCTGGCCTGCGGCGCGCGCCGACGCGGCCGAGGCCAGGTTGGTGTCGATGGACGCCTGCCAGTCGCCGATCCGGGTGAAGGTATGCGACGGCATGTGCAGCGCGTGCGGCGTGGACGGCGCGATCGCGCCGTAGCGCTGCGCGGCTTTCGCGGCGCGCGACGCCAGCGCCGGTTCGTCGTAGGCGTGGATGATGTAGTGGGCCAAGCCGGGATGATCGGGATATTTGGCGAACAGCTTTTCCAGGATCGCGCCGGCCTTCAATTGTTTCGCATAGGTCTTGTCGGCGGGATCGGCGGCCGCGGCCAACGCCAGCGCGTAGAAGATGCGCGCCTCGGTGTCCTTGGGGTAGGCGGCGGCCAGCCGCTCCATCGCCTGCTCGTAGGCCAGCGTGCGCGCGTCCTGGTCCAGCCGGTCGGCATCCGCGTACAGATGCGCCACCGCCTCGATATAGGCGCGCTCGCGCGGCGTCCTGGCCTGCAGCGCCCGCCCCGCGTCGACCGCCTCCAACCCCTGCTGCAGCTGCGCGGGCGACTTGAACCCGGCGAACGGATTGCTCCAACTGCTCAACGCGATGCCCCAATAGGCGATGGCGCAGCTGGGGTCGGCTTCCAGCGCGGCGCGGTAGCCGGCGATCGCCGGGCCGAACTGGAAGGAGTGCATCAGCGCCACCGCGCGATCGAACCGCGGCTGCGCCGCCGCATTGCACGACGTCTGAAAGTGGACCTCGCCCAGCCGCTCCATCGCGGGGTGGTCGTGCATGGGGTCGTGCGCCGAGGCATCGGCCGCAGCCAGCGCGGCCAGGAAAAACGCGGCAAGAAAGCGTGTGGCGTTCATGACCCCTGACCTTTGAGAGACGGCGCTCGGCGCATCTTTCCCCTGTCCTGCACGAAAGTCCATTGCGCTGCACCTGGCAGGTAGCAGCGCCGGCCCCGGAGCGCACAAGGGCCGCTCCTGGCGCATTGCATTACGTCAGAACCGGCGGCAACCGGTCACGGGAGGAGAGGCTTACGGCAACGCAGCCCGCAGACGGGCCGCCAGCGCGATGCGCTGTTCGGTGGTGTAGGGCACTTTCCGCCCCCCATACAGCCCGTCGTTCGTGTAGCGGGGGAACACGTGCAGATGGTAGTGCCACACATCCTGATTGCCGGCCGGCCCGTTGTGTTGGCGCGTCGAAATGCCTTCACAGCCGAAGGCCGCCAGCATCGCGTGCGCCAGGCGCCGCGTGGCGCGGAAGACCTCGCGCCCCAGCTCGTCCGGCATGTCCAGCACGTTCTCGTAATGGCCACGCGGGATCACCAGGCAGTTGCCTTGGATGCCGGCGTAGTGGTGTGTGGGCACCAGGGCGTAAACGTTGGCATCCATCAGGACGACGGCCGATTCCGGTGCAGGCGAGGGCAGCGTGGCCGAGATACCGCAGAACGGGCAGTCGTACCCGGGGGGAGCGTGCTGCATGAGGCGCAACGGCGAAGAGAACCCACTGTGGGCAGGAACGGATTCTGTGGCGCGCTCTGGCTAGCCGTCAATTGGACAACCCGGGTGGTGAGCTGGTGCCGACGCCCATGCGGCTAGGCGATGGCGGCAAGGAAAGGTGCATTCTGACCTCGATTCCCGCTGCTTATGAGCTTTGCTCGGATCTTACTCCCGCAAAGCGGTTGCAATCTTGTTGAGTGCGGCATAGGTCTGTTGTATTGCCTGGATTTCGAAGTCCTCACGATCCTCTTCATCGTGAGTTCCTTTGTTGAAATATGACCAGATTAGTTGGCTGTTCGGCACATTGAGAATTTCTTGGAAACCCGCATGAAGGCTCGCCATCGCCTGGCCCGTGAACTGACCCCTTTGGATGCCCTCTGTAAGAGCCCCGCTTAATGCTTGGCTCAATGCTCCAAGTTCCGGCTTAAAAATCGGAGGTGAAATAGGGATTTTTAAGGAACCAAGCTCTCTGGACTGCGCACTGATCTTCTTCCACGTCTTTGCTGCCACGTTCTCTAGGGCTTGCCGACAGAAGGCCAAGCACTGCCTTTGATCACCTTCCTCTAGATAGCGTCGCGCGCGAATGAGGTAGTTTCTGCTAGTTCCACCCTGGACGCGCGGCTGGTGGTCGCCGTCATGATGGCTCAGTACATACAAGCAAGAAACATCATTTCCAAGCTGATTTTGAATATCCTTGATAAACTCGTTTCCATGACAGGTGATGATGATCTGCTTGGTATTGAGGCGTTCGTCACCGAAGAGCGCTTTTCGAATGCCCGCTCTATGATCGGAGTCGATGGCATTGACAGCATCATCGAATACGAGAAGGGGGAGTTCTAGCTTGATGTTCTTTGCCAATAGGATGGCGAGGCCAAGACACCTCAGATGACCTTCGCTTAGTACGTGTAACGCGTCATGCTTCCGAGCTTCATTTGTGCCGAAGGAGACCAAGATTTTCTCTCCTCCCTTAAGTGGGAGAGAAAGCGAGACAAGCTTATCCTTCTCGTGATCATCCTCGTTGAAGGTGTTGTAGAGATCACGGGTCAGGTCATTGAGGTCCGCCAAAAACTTCGCAGGCAAACCATCAAGATAGGCACGGATGGCGGAGCGAAACAAGACGTAAGCTGCGCCAATTCGCTTCTCAAACGAATGTCCCTCAGCTTCGACTCGTTCCTGCTCAACCAGTGCTGCGTTTGCCTCGTAAAATCCATCAACAAGTTCACGATCAGCGCGAAGCCCTGCTTGGTGCTGAAAAATTTTCGCATCAATGACAGCCAATCTCTGGCTGATATCCAAGAGCTTGTCTCTCTGGTCGATCACTTCTTTGCGAGTCTCTACGCGCCTAGCCAATGCCAAGTCAGTAGCCTCGGACTCAGAAAGAATGTGACAAGTTTCGCGCAGTGCGCCAACGCTGAACCCCTCGATATCCCACGCTCTTCCCTCCCCATTGACCGCCCAATTAACAATGGGGTTGTCCGCAATCGCTTTATAATCCGCTTGGTTTTTTAGAGAAGCAAGATAGGTTTTGAGTAGCCTAGATTGCTCGTTACACTCCTCGGTCAGTGTGTGCGCTCGCCCTTCAAGCTCAGCCAATTCGTGAAGTTGTTGAAGCTCGAAATCCGCTCGATGAAATGGATTTGCAACAACATTCACTAGGGGCGTCAAGCATGCTGGGCAGGATTCGCCAGCATCCTGCCTTAGCTCTTGAATTGACTGAAAAAGCCGTTTAAACGAGATTTTTCCAGCCAGCTTAGCAAGCTGCTTCCGAACTGATAGGAGGTCTCTGCGATTCCTTCTTAGGGTGAGGAAGGCCGACTTCGCGACGCCCGCCTTCAGTCCGGATGGCGCAGGAATGGTTTCATCTGCTGCTGCAATCAGCGCTTGTAGCTGCGACGGATTTTCGGCGGATCCGATTAGTTCACGAATCTCATCAACCGTGCATCCAGTGCCATATTGCTCAGCTATGGCATCCAACTCATCTCTGAAGCCTCTGGCTGTTTCATTAGCATCTTGAAGACGCGTCAGAGCGGAATCTAGCTCTAACTTCTTACCATCAAGAAGAATTTTTATAGGGGTTTCAAGCTCGAGACCAATCTCAATATCACCTGGAAACTGTCTTACGAACTCATTAAAGTCAGAGAGTCCGAACAATGCGGCGATCAGTTCATTAGCTTGAGCAGGAGTCCGTGCAGCTATCCTCGCGAAGCTCTCGATCCTGTTCTTCTCGATGATTGCAAATTGCAACAGGTCAGGAGCAGGCTCAACGGGGACACCATCACCCTCCCCCTGAGAGAAAAGAACCGGTGCTGAATATCTTCCTTCATGGATGTTGACAAAGTAGTTCGTCAGCGCCCCAGTTCGCTTTAGAGAAGCCTCTTCTACATTGCCTGTCAGTGCATACTCGATCGCCTCACAGAGACTTGTCTTCCCGCTGCCATTTGGCCCATAGAAGAGCGTTACCCGCTTACTTAGATCGAAAATTTCCTCTCTTCTGAAGCCTCGAAAGGGACCAATCTTCAGTGCTTTCAATTCACGCCAGGTGAGAGCGTTCCGCTCAGCGCGCACTCCGAGCTTGGGAAGTTGCTCTACTCGTGGAAGGCTTCCGCGAAGCAACGCTGCCATGGTCCTAGATCTGCGGCCATAGGCGCTTTGCTCACCCGCAATTCTTTCAAGTTGAACCCCAACAAGATGTGCAACACGGCGCACCTCAATGTCTGCATTGGTTGCTTCGAGGTGGGCTAAAAAATGAAAATACTCTTCGTCCAGTGAGCTCACGTCTTCCCCCTGATGGTCATTACTATCCTGCCAATCTAGATACGGGACCCGAGGAAACATATGCCTTTTAAGCATGTATTTCCGCGGGTCCCATTGCTCGATCCCGCTGTCGGCGCCGCCCTAGCCAGTTTCTTCCACGTTGTAGCCCTGGCGGCAGGGCTTTCCAGCGTGGTGCGGATGTCCAGAAGGCGGCGGCGATGGCGTGCGCCGAGGAAGGAAAAGAGCGCAACCATCCAGCAGACGATCAGCACGAGCCACGCAAGCGGCGCGAGCGTGCTGCGCGATGCCTTGCGCCAGCGTGCCGCTGTGTTGGGAGAGCCACCATGCTAGTCCATAGCGCACGGCAAGAAAGCCAGCGATGCCCACCACTAGCCCAAGCGGCCACGGCAACGCAGCCAGCGCATCAAAACCGGTATTTCCCCGTTTGCGTCCCATGCGACCCCCGTCCCAGAACCAAACATAGCGCCAGAATCAGCAGTTGTCCGCCTGGCGATTTTGCCGTCTACGAAACGAGACACGAGGTGCTTTAGGGGGTAGCGGTTGAGTGGACTGCACCCGTTTGAGGTGATGAGCACGAGGGTCATTGCGGCTGAAGCTCTCGCGGCTGAAGCTCCCAGTGAATATCTGATTTTTGGATATCCAAAAGCGCGCGCTACGGTGGTTATGCGGACACCCGTCCGCCCACGTCGAGGACGGATGCCATGACGACTTCGCAAGCCCGCACCACCCCCGCCCAGCCGCGCGTCGCGCCCGCGGGCACCTTGGACCCGCAGGAGGAACGCCTCACCTTCGGCGTCACCCTGCAGCAGCTCGACCAGTTCCACGCGCTGCTGCGCATCATCACCGCGCAGAGCGACATGGTGGCGGTGTGCAGTGGCGCGCCGCTGGACGACAAGAGCGTGTCGATCCTGGGCGAGAGCATCTTCACGGCCGCCCGCGCGGTGCGCGGGATCGTGGACGAGATCCACGCACAGCGGCTGGGCGGCGACGGCCTGGCGCCGGGGTCGCACGGGGAGCCGCGCCATGCGTAAGCCGCCTTCCCGCACCGCCGCTACTTCGCGCAAGCGGGCGCTGCGCCAGACAGCGCAATTTCGCTGCTGGACCATCGCGGAACCCACGCTCACGCCGATGTCGGCGCCCGAGCAGATCGCCGCCGAGCTTGCCGCCGAGGAGATCCGCGCGCAGCGCCCACCGCGCCGCACGCGCCCGCCACACCGCTGCAAGATGGGCTACGGCTACTACCCGGCCAGCAACCAGGTGGTGCCGGCGCTGCGCCTGCGCGGGCGCTGGCTGGAACAGCTCGGCTTCGCCATCGGCAGCACGCTGCGCATCGAGGTGCGCGACGGCGAGCTGGTGGTGCGCGTGGCCGGTGCGGACTGACGCGGTAGGCGGGCATCGTGTGTAAGGCCGCTACACGGTGCGCACGATGGGAATGGAACAAACCGGCTCGCGTGTGTTCCCCGTGCCCCGCCATTCCCCCGCCATCCGCGCCCGCGCCCCGGCCGCGCGGTCATGCTAGCGTTCCGCTGCCGAGAGCAGGCAGGCCACGGGAGCAGGGCATGCGGACCGATCCAATACGCGAGGGTGTCGCGGTGCCGCGCGGCGGGCCTGCCGCGCGCGTGGTGTGGGTGCTGTTGTGGCTGGCGCTGGCTGCGTTCGCGGCCGAGTTCGTTCGCCATGTGTACCTGAAATACGCGGCGCTGGATTCGCCCGCCTACGCCATGTTCCTGACCCGCCGCGGCTGGCTGTGGTGCCACCTGGGCGGCGGTGCCGTCGGCATCGTGCTCGGCACGCTGCAGTTCGCCACGCAGCGCTGGCGCCGGCAGGCGTGGGTGCATCGCTGGGTGGGGCGCGCCTATTTCGCCGGCATGCTGGTGGCGATGCTCGGGGCGACCGCGTTGATCGCCACCTCGCCGGCGCCGATGCCGATCCGCGTGGCCTTCGCGGCGACGGAAGCGGCGTGGCTGGCGGTGGCGTCGATCGGGGTGGTGGCGATCCTGCGCGGGCAGATCGAGGTGCACCGGCGCTGGATGCTGCGGGCGTATCTGGTGACGCTGGCGCCGGTGGTATTTCGTATCGCGCTCTATGGTGCGGTGGGTGCCGGCATGGCGCCTTCGCCGAACACGATCGCGGCATTGTTGTGGGGCAGTTGGGCGGTGCCGCTGCTCGCGTATGCGCTGGGCCGTTGGCTGGCCGATGCCGCAAAACGGGGCGCACGCATGGCCGCGGCCCCGACGGGGACCGGCGTCGGCTTGGACGCCGGCTGAAGCACCGCGGTGTGGGAACACCGCGGTCGGCACTTCCCGCAGGGAAGTGGGGCGGGGGGGCTTAGCGCACCTTGTACAGCACGGCGGCGCCGGGCTTGGGCTCGAACATGGGCACGGTCTGCTGCTTGAGCGCGGTGCCCTTGGCGTCCCACACCAGGGTCTCGGCGGGGTATTCCTCGTTGCGGGTCATGGCGTCGATCTGCTTCACGATCACGGTCGAGCCGGCCTTCACTTCGGGGTTCCAGGCGAACACGCCGAGCCTGCCGTAGAACACGGCCGGCGCCTCGGCGTCCAGGCGCCGGTCGGGGCACATGACCAGGCCGCGGTCGAGCATCACGCGCAAGGCGCCCACCGGCACGGCTTTCACGGTGGGCGCGGTGCGGTCGGTGCTGTGGCCGGGGCAGACGTTGGCCGAGCGGGTCAGCATGTCCTCGACCACTTGCCGGTCGGCTTGGGCGAACGCCGGCGCGGCGAGGGCGGATAGCGCGAGAACCGCGAGGGAATGTTTCCAGGGCATGGGCGACTCCTTCAATGGAGGAAAGACGGCAACCGCCATCGCCGCGACGCGAGGCGCGGGCCGCGACGGCGCGCGCAGACTCTAGCAACCGCTCCGGCGCCGATTGCAAAGCGGGCGTGAGGGCGCGGCGCGCGCGTTCAGCGATACGGGCCGGGCCCGCGCCAGACCAGTTCGCCGCGGCGGTAGACCTGCAGCATGGTGATGACCTGGCGGGCGTCGCCGATGCCCTTGAGTTCCGGCGAGTCCGGCGGCAGCGCGCGGCATTTGCCGGAGCTGCGGTCGAGGGCGATCTGCAGCGGGCAGACCATGCGGTATTCGGTGCCCGGCAACAGGATGAAGAGTTCCTTCATGCCCTGCGCCTGCCAGGCGCGCAACTGGCTCTCGCTGCCCAGGTCGTAGTAGACCAGATAGCCGCCGACTTCCAGGCTGGGTTGGGCGGCGTCCATGTCGTGGCGGTTGCCGCGGCTGCTCGGGCCGGCAGTCAGGCCGTTGTTGTCCGGGGCGGTGTCGGTGTCGAGCGCGCCGGGCGGGCGGCCGGTCCAGGTCTGCGGGCGGCGCTCGGTCGGCGGCGGCGGTGGGCTGGGAGTTTGCGCCTGGCTCTGAATCGGGGTGTCCTGGGCCGGCGCCGGGGTGGGCATCGCCGGTTGCGGCGTGGGCGTGGGCGTGGGCGCCGGGGTCTGCTCGGCGCCCTTGGTGGCGGTGTCGGTCGGCGGCACCGGGTCGTCGGATTGCGCGACCAGGGTGGATTGCACAGGCGTGGCGGCGCGCGTGGCGCGCTTCTTCTGGGCGGGTGCGCGGGCCGGCGGCGGGGTCGGTTGCGGCGGCACCGGGCGATCGGTGGGCTTGGTCTCGCCGATGAAATCCACCTTCATCCGGCTGCCGCCGGCCGCGCCCTGCGGCGAGGACATGGTCGGCTTGGCCGCGTACAGCAGCAGCAAGGCCATCAGCACGTGCAGCAGCGTGCTGACGGCCAGGGCGATCCAGCGCTGCCAGCGCTCGCTGCGGGTCTCGGCCCGGGTGGGCGCTCGGCTCGACGCGCGGCTCATGCCGTCGCGGCCGCGTCGGGGGTGCGGGCCTTCATGGGGTGTGCGCGGGGAAGGGCGAGCGTGGGAGGGCGCCATCCTAACGCGTACGCCGCCAGCCGCTGTGTCGCCGCCCGCGTCGCCCGCCATCGCCCGACACCTCGCGTTCACGCGTTGCCGCGCACGCCGGCGGGCCGGCGGCGGCACGGCTGGCACGGAGCATCGGGCGACCGGATCCGGCCGGCGAGACGACAGGCCCGCGACGCGCGCGGCCCGCAGCGCCGGCCGCCGGCCCGCCCTCAGACGTGGGCGCCGACCTTGAACACTTCCACCGCCTGGGTGAGCTGCGCGGCGTGTTCCTCCAGTGCCCGCGCCGCGGTGCTGGCCTCTTCCACCAGCGCCACGTTCTGCTGGGTGGTCTCGTCCATCCGGGCGATGGTCTGGTTGACCTGTTCGATGCCGTGCGCCTGCTCGCGCGAGGCCGCGGAGATGTGGCCCATGATGTCGGTGACGTGCTGCACGCTGGCCACCACCTGGTCCATGGTGGCGCCGGCCTTGTGCACCAGCGCGGCGCCGTGGCTCACCCGTTGCACCGAATCGTCGATCAGGGTCTTGATCTCCTTGGCGGCGCTGGAGGCGCGATGGGCGAGGGTGCCCACTTCGGAGGCGACCACGGCGAAGCCCTTGCCCTGCTCGCCGGCGCGCGCGGCTTCGACCGCGGCATTGAGGGCGAGGATGTTGGTCTGGAAGGCGATGCCGTCGATGACCGAGATGATGTCGGAGATGCGCTTGGACGCGGCTTCGATACCGTTCATGGTGTCCACCGCCTGGCCGACCACGTCGCGCCCTTCGGTCGCCACGCCGGCCGCGCCCAGCGCCAGTTGGTTGGCGCGCTGGGCGTGCTCGGCGTTCTGCTTCACGGTGGAGGTCAGTTCCTCCATCGAGGCGGCGGTTTCCTCCAGGCTGGCCGCCTGCTGTTCGCTGCGCTGCGCCAGTTCCTGGTTGCCGCTGGCGATGTCCTCGGCGGCGAAGCCGATGCTGTTGGTGCTGCGCTGGATGTGGGCGACGATGTCGGTGAGCTGGCGCACGGTGCTGTTGGCGTCGTCGCGCATGGTCGAGAACACGCCATGGAAGTGGCCGCTCATGCGCACGGTGAGGTCGCCGTCGGCGATGCTGCGCAGCAGGGCGGAGAACTTGGCCAGGTTGGCGTCGGCGGTGGCCATCATGGTGTCGAGGTTCTCGACCATGGTGCGGAACGCGTGCTCGAACTTCTCCGGCTGGCCGCGGTGGGCGAAGTCGCCGGCGCCGGCGGCCTCGGCCAGCGCCTGGATCTGCACGTTGATCGCGTGCAGGTTCTGCTTCACCCGCTGCATGGCGGCGGTGATCGCGGCCTTCTCGCCGGGGTAGTGGGCGATGTCCTGGCTGAGGTCGCCGATGGCGTAGCGGCCCATCACCTCGGTGATGCGCAACTGGGTCTGCACGTGCGCGTCGACCAGGGCATTGGTGTCGGCGACCATGCGCCCGTACTCGCCGGGGAAGCGCTGCGCGTCCATGCGGTAGCTGATGGCGCCGGCGTCGTGGCGGGTGGCCATCTCGCGCTGCGCGGAGATGACCTCGTGCAGGCGCCGCTGCATCTGCTGCATCGCGCGCAGCAACTGCCCGGATTCGTCGTTGGCGGTGGCGGTGTCGGCGCCGCCCAGGTCGCCGGCGCCGATGCGCTCGGCCAGGCGCAGCGCCTGCCGCAGCGGCAGCACCACGCTGCGGGTGAGTCCGAACGCGATGGCGGTGCCCAGCAGCAGGGCCAGCACGGTGCAGCCGATCATGAGCAGGGCGAAGCCGCGCGCGGTGGCCATCGCCTCCTTGGCGGCCTGGCGGTTCTTGGCCTCCTGCAGGTCGATGAAGGCGTTGATGCTGGCCAGCCAGTCGACGAAGGCCGGACGCGCCTGCTGCAGCAGCAGCGTACGCGCCTGCGCGTCGCCGCCGGCCTCGCGCAGGCCGCGCACCTGCGCGATCAGCGGCATGGTGCGCTGTTCCACGCCCTGGATGCGCTGCAGGATGGCCTTCTCCTGCGGATCGGTGGAGGCGGCGAGCAGCGCGTCGAGCGGCTGCGCCGAGCGCCGGTAGTCCGCGGCCAGTTTGTCGATCAGCCGTTCCGTGGCCTGCCTGCCGGCCGGGTCGTCCAGCAGCACCACGTCGCGCAGGGCGATGGCGCGGTCGTGCACGCTGCCGCGGAAGTTGATCGCGTAGCGCTGCTTGACGCTGTTGACCTCGTTGATGGCGGTCAGGCGCCGGTCGATGCTGTGGACGCGCTGGATGCCGACCACGGTGAGCAGGACCATCAGCACGATGATCGAGAGGAAGCCGAGGGCCAGGCGCTGGCCGATGCGCAGATTCGAGAAGGCGTGCATGGAGTGGGGAAGCCGGCGTAGAGGGGAAAATCCGGCGGTGAGTGGCGGCGGAGGGGCGATCCGGTTGCCAGTGGCCGCGCGGTGTGCGGGAGCGCATGGATAGCGGCGTGCGGCGGGGGAACTGAAGCGCCGGCGCTGGCGCCCGCCTGCCGGCGTCCAGGCAGGCCGCGCCGAACCGGGCGTCGGCACCACGGCCTCCAGCACCACCATTCCTCATTCCCGTTTCCCCATCCCCAGGGCCGCCAGGCCCGCTCACTACAGGACGCTCGCACCCGCCTGCCTATACTCGGCCGGTGTTCTCCAACCAGGCCGACCGCATGCAGCCTTCCTCTGCCTCCACCGCCGGCGCCGCGCCCGGCAGCCTCCGCCGCTCGGTGTCCAACACGCTCAAGGGCTCGGCCGGCAACCTGGTCGAGTGGTACGACGTCTACGTCTACTCGGTGTTCGCCACCTATTTCGAGTCGCAGTTCTTCTCCAAGGAAGACGCGAACGCCAAGCTCTACATCTGGGCGATCTTCGCGGTGACCTTCCTGATGCGGCCGATCGGCGCCTGGTACTTCGGCCGCTTCGCCGACCGCTACGGCCGCCGCCTGGCGCTGACGGTGTCGGTCTCGGTGATGGCGGCCTGTTCGTTCGTGATCGCGGTGACCCCGACCGTGGCCAGCATCGGCGCCGCCGCGGCGGTGGTGCTGGTGCTGGCGCGGCTGCTGCAGGGCTTCGCCACCGGTGGCGAGTACGGCACCAGCGCCACCTACATGTCCGAGGCGGCGATCCCCGGGCGGCGCGGCTTCCTGTCCTCGTTCCACTACGTCACCCTGGTCGGCGGCCACGTGCTGGCGCAGGCGGTGTTGCTGGTGATGCTGCACTTCTTCGACAAGGGCCAGGTCTCCGAATGGGGCTGGCGCGTGGCCTTCGGCCTGGGCGGCGTCGGCGCGCTGGTGGTGTTCTGGCTGCGGCGCACGATGGACGAATCGCTGACCGCCGAGCAGATCGCCGCGGCCAAGCAGGGCGGGGCCAAGGCCTCCGGCTCGCTGCACGAACTGTTCGTGCACCAGTGGCGCCCGCTGCTGTTGTGCTTCCTGGTCACCGCCGGCGGCACCGTGGCCTTCTACACCTATTCGGTGACCGGGCCGAAGATGATCCAGACCGCGTTCGCCGGCGGCGACGTGATGGCCGGCACCGTGATCAACCTGGTCGCGCTGACCGTGCTGATGCTGATGCAGCCGGTCGGCGGCTGGCTGTCGGACATCGTCGGGCGCAAGACCCTGCTGGTGTTCTTCGGCATCGGCGGCGTGCTCTACACCTGGTTCCTGGTGATGGAGCTGCCCAAGCAGAGCGACTGGCTGGCCGCGTTCGCGATCCTGACCGGCGGTTTCGTGATCCTCACCGGCTACACCTCGATCAACGCGGTGGTGAAGGCCGAACTGTTCCCGACCCACATCCGCGCCCTGGGCGTGGGCCTGGGCTACGCGCTGGCCAACTCGGCCTTCGGCGGCACCGCGCCGCTGCTGTACCAGGCGTCGTTGAAGACCGGCCATGTCGGCACCTTCGCCTGGTACGCCACCGCAGTGATCGCGGTGTCGCTGGTGGTGTACGTGTTCTTCCTGACCAACAAGGGCTCGAACTGGCTGGACCACGAGGGCGAGATGCACGCGCGCCGGCGCTGACCGCGGGCGGCGGCGCGGTGCCGTCCGGACCCGGACGGCACGAACGCTGAACGGAGCACCCGCGCCGGCGCATGCGCCTGGCCGTCCCGGCGCCGTGCATGCGACGGCGCCGGGACGACTCGGGTACCATGCAGCCCCCTTACGGGCGTTCCCCCATGGCCGATTCAGACAAGACTCCTTCCTCCCCGGTGACCCAGGCGCAGGCCGAAGACGCCGTGCGCACCCTGCTGCGTTGGGCCGGCGAAGACCCCGCCCGCGAGGGCTTGCTGGATACGCCGCGGCGCGTGGCCGAGGCCTACGGCGACTGGTTCAGCGGCTACCGCGCCGACCCGCGCGAGTACCTGATGCGCACCTTCGAGGAAGTGGCCGGCTACGACGAGCTGATCGTGCTGCGCGACATCGAGTACGAAAGCCACTGCGAACACCACATGGCGCCGATTATCGGCAAGGTCCACGTCGGCTACCTGCCGCGCGGCAAGGTGGTGGGGATCAGCAAGCTGGCGCGCGTGGTCGAGGCCTACGCGCGGCGCTTCCAGGTGCAGGAAAAGATGACCGCGCAGATCGCCCAGTGCATCCAGGACGTGCTGCAGCCGCTGGGCGTGGGCGTGGTGGTGGAAGGCGCGCACGAGTGCATGACCACCCGCGGCATCCACAAGCGCGGCGTCAGCATGGTCACCTCGAAGATGCTCGGCACCTTCCGCGAGGACGCGCGCACCCGCGCCGAGTTCCTGCGCTTCATCGACGGCGGCGTGCGCTGAGCGTGCCGCATGCGGTGTCGCGCTAGCCTTTCCGCGTCTTCGCCACGCCCGTTCCGCCGCGCTCCTTCGCCATGAAGCACCGCGCCCGCATCGCCCGCTACCGCACCCTGCGCGAGCAGCCGCTGTGGAAGCTGCTCGCGGCCGACCAGGCGCCGGAGGTGATCGGCCTGCTGCAGACGCTGCTGCTGGAAACGGAGCGGCGGCTGCCGGCGGCGGTGCTGCACGAGCGCCTGCAGCGCATGCTCGACGAGCTCAATGCCGACGAGCTGTCGCGCGAACTGCCGCGCACCGCGCAGGCCTACGTGGCGCACTGGCTGGCGCAGGGCTGGCTGGAGCGCCGGTTGCCCGACGGCGCGCAGCAGGAGGAATACGAATTGTCCACCCAGGCCGCGCAGGCGATCCGCTTCGCCGATGGCCTGGAACACGCGCGCGGCGCGGCCACCGAGAGCCGCCTGGCGCTGGTGATGCAGCAGTTGGCGCAGTTGGCGGCGCTCACCGAGACCAACCCCGATGCGCGGCTGTCGGCGCTGCGCGACGAGCGCGACCGCATCGACGCGGAGATCGCGCGGGTGACCAAGGGCAAGGTCGCGGCGCTGGACGGCAAGCGCGCGCTGGAACGCGCGCGCCAGGTGATCGCGCTGGCCGACGAGCTTACCGAGGACTTCCGCCGCGTGCGCGACGACTTCGAGCAGCTCAACCGCGATTTCCGCGAGCGCATCATCGACGACGAGGGCGAGCGCGGCGAGATCCTGGGCAAGCTGTTCGAAGGCGTGGACGTGATCGGCGACAGCGAGGCCGGCCGCAGTTTCCAGGCGTTCTGGGCCTTGCTCAACGACGCCGAACAGAGCGCCCAGCTCGACGCGGCGCTGGAGGCGGTGCTGTCGCGCGGCTTCGCGCGCAAGCTCGATCGGCGCGAGCGCGGTTTCCTGCGCGGCCTGACCGGCACCATGCTCGAACGCGGCGGCCAGGTGCACGACGTGATGCAGCATTTCGCGCGCAGCCTGCGCGGTTTCGTGCAGAGCCGCGGCTATCTGGAACAGCGCCGGCTCAACCAGTTGCTCAAGCAGGCGCAGGCCGAGGCGCTGGCGCTGCGCGACCACATTCCCGCGCAGCGCGGCATCGGCCGCGACCTCAACCTGACCACCAGCCGCCTGCGCTCGCTGGCGCAGTGGCGCCTGCACGACCCGCGCCAGCAGCAGGTCGAGGGCGGCATCCAGCGCAACGAGGCGGCGGCGATCTCGCTGGACAGCGTCGGCGATCTGGTCGCGCAGTCGGAAATCGACTTCCGCAGCCTGCGCCGCGACCTGTTCGACCTGCTCGGCGAGCAGCCGCAACTGTCCATCGCCCAGGTGTTGACCCAGCGCGAGGCCAGCCAGGGCCTGGGCAGCGTGATCGGCTATCTGTCGCTGGGCACCCGTCATGGCGTGGTCGCCGCCGGGCAGCACGAGATCGCGCAATGGCGCGGCGGCGATGGCCAGTGGCGCCGCGCGCGCATTCCGTTGGTGTGGTTCACCCAGGAGAAACGCCATGAACTGGCATGACGGCACGTTGGATGCCGAGCACGAACGCCTGCCCGACGCGGCCGACGACGCATCGCCCGACGCCGGTACCGGCCTGTTTCCCGGCGACAGCGGGCGCCTGCCGGTGGAGGCGCGGCGCGCGCTGTGCCAGTTGCTCAGCGGCCCCAGCGTGGACGCGCAGCGCCACAGCAAGCTGTGGCCGGCGTTGCTGCGCAGCGAGGCGCCGATCCGCAGCGCGCTGGCCGACCTGTTCCTGGAACTGGTGCTGGACCGCGAGGCCGGCATCGCCTTCACCCGCCAGGCCGACACCGGCGAACTGGAGGCGCCGGTGCTGCTGCGCTCGGCGCCGCTGACCTTCATCGATTCGGTGCTGCTGCTGCACCTGCGCCAGCAACTGGCAGAAGCCGATGCGCGCGGCGTGCGCGCGGTGGTGGAGGAAGCGCAGTTGGGCGAGGCGCTGGCGGTGTACGAGAAGAATCTCTCCACCGACCGCGCCGGCTTCCTGCGCCGGGTCGGCAATGCCGTGCAGAAGATGAAGGACAACCACATCCTGACCCGCCTGCGTGGCGAGGACGACCGCTACGAAGTCTCTCCGGCGCTGAAGCTGCTGTTCTCGGCCGAGGACGTGGCCGCGCTGGCGCAGGTCTATCGCCAGTTGCGCGAAGGTCCGGGCGGCGAGGACGACGCCGAGGCGACGCAGGACGCCTAGGCGCGCCGGTTCGGCGTCGGGACCTTGCCGCATCGGCGCCGGCTTGGTTCCGCGCGGCCCCATCCCTAGACTGTGCGGATGAAATCCTCCGCTTCCACGCCAGCCCTGTTCGCAGGCGATCTGCCCGACCCGCGCCTCCAGCAGTTCCGCATGCGCCGCCTGCAGGTGCACAACTGGGGCACGTTCTCCGGCCTGACCGAGATCCCGATCGCGGAGCGCGGCTTCCTGTTCGTCGGCCGTTCCGGCTCGGGCAAGTCCACCCTGCTCGATGCGATGTCGGCGCTGCTGACGCCGCCGAGCATCGTCGATTTCAACGCCGCCGCGCGCGAGGCCGAGCGCAGCGGCCGCGACCGCAACCTGGTGTCCTACGTGCGTGGCGCCTGGGCCGACCAGCACGACAGCGAATCGGGCGAGATCGCCACCCAGTACCTGCGCAAGGGCGCCACCTGGACCGCGCTGGTGCTGGAGTACCGCGACGGCGAGGAGCGCGTGGTCAGCCTGGTGCGGCTGTTCTGGATCGCCGGCAACGGCACCGCCGCGGCCGACGTGCGCAAGCACTACATGGTGGCCGAGCGCGCGTTCGACATCGCCACCGATCTCGACGGTTTCGACCTGGACCTGCGCAAGCTCAAGCAGCGCCTGCACGACGTGCACCATTTCGACAGCTTCGCCGGCTACGCCGAGCGCTTCCGCCACCAGCTCGGCATCGGCAACGAGATGGCGCTGCGGTTGCTGCACAAGACCCAGTCGGCGAAGAACCTGGGCGACCTCAACGCCTTCCTGCGCGGCTTCATGCTTGAGGAGCCCAAGACCTTCGACGCCGCCGAGCGCCTGGTCGGCGACTTCGCCGAACTCGACGGCGCGCACCAGGCGGTGGTGACCGCGCGGCGCCAGGTCGAGACCCTGCTGCCGGCGCGCGCGCACCACGCCGAGCTGATGGCGGTGCGCCGCCAGCGCAGCGAACTGGACGAACTCAAGCTCGGCATCGACAGCTACCGCGAGCAACGCCGGCTGGCGCTGCTGGACGCGCGGCTGCAGGAGCTGGACACCCAGGACCGCGGCCTGGCCGGCGAGGAAGGGCAACGCCGCGCCGCGCTGGAGAACCACCAGAAGCGCCTGGACGATCTGGAAGCGCAGCGTCGCGCGCAGGGCGGCGAACGCATCGATGCGCTGGAACGCGAGCGCGGCCAGCTCGAAGCCGAGCGCGACCGCCGCGCCGCCAAGCGCACGCAGGCCGAGCAGGCCTGCCGCCAGCTCGAGCAGACCCTGGCCGGCAGCGCGCATGGTTTCGCCGAGCAGGCCGCCCAGGCGCGCGCGGCGCTGGAGGACGGCACCCGCGCGGCCGCCGAACTCGACGAGGCGATCGGCCAGCGCATCGCCGGCAAGGCCGAGGATGCCAGGCGCTTCGCCGAGGTGCGCGCCGAGATCGAGGCGCTCAAACGCAACCCCTCCAACATTCCCGCGCCGATGCAGGCGCTGCGCGCGCGGCTGAGCGCCGACACCGGCGTGCCCGAGGCCGCTCTGCCGTTCGTCGGCGAGCTGCTGCAGGTGCGCAGCGAGGAATCCGACTGGCGCGGCGCCATCGAGCGCGTGCTGCACGGCTTCGCGCAATCGCTGCTGGTGGACGAGCGCCATTACGCCGATGTGGCCGACTGGGTCAATCGCACCCATCTGGGCATCCGCCTGGTCTATTACCGGGTACGCGACAACGAACACGCGCTGGCGGCGCGCGCGCCGGCCGCGGGCTCGCTGCTGCACAAGCTGGAGGTGCGCGAGCACGCCTTCGCCGGCTGGCTGCGCCGCGAGCTGGGCAAGCGCTTCGACTACGACTGCGTGGACAGCGCCAAGGCGCTGCGCCATGCCGAGCGCGCGATCACCCGCGAAGGCCAGGTCAAGCATCCCGGCGAGCGCTACGAGAAGGACGACCGGCATGCGGTGAACGATCGCCGGCGCTGGCTGCTGGGGTTCGACAACCGCGACAAGCTGGCCTTGTTCGAGGAAGAGGGCCTGGCGCTGGCGCAGCGCATCGCCGCCTGCGACGCCGACGTGGCCGCGCTGCGCGCGCGCCGCGAACGCGACGGCGCGCGGCGCCTGGCCCAGCACACCCTGGCCAACCTGGCCTGGGACGAGATCGACGTGGCCGCGCCGCTGCAGCGCCTGGACGACATCGCCACGGCGCTGCGCCAGTTGCGCGAGGGCGACGCCAACCTGCGCGCGCTGGGCGAGGCGATCGACCTGGCGCGCGGGAATATCGAACAGGCCGAGCGCACCTACGATGGCGTGCGCAAGGAGCGCGCGAAGCTGGAGCGCGACCGCGAACACTGGGAGAAGATCCGGCTTGGCTGCGCCGATGCGCGCGAGCGCACGCTTACGCCGCTGCAGGAGCGCGGCCTGGGCGAGCGCGTGCAAGCCCTGGGCGTGCTCAGCCCGGAAAACCTGGACGCGCATTTCCGCGAGATCACCAAGGCACTGGAGGAGCAGCGCACCGAATCGCTCACCGCGCAGAACCGCATCGAGCAGCTGCTGCTGGAGTGCTTCAAGCGCTACTGCCGAACCTGGCCCGAAGACAGCGGCGACTTCACCGTCAGCGTGGACAGCGCCGATGATTTCCTCGCGCGCCTGCAGCGCCTGGAACGCGACGGCCTGCCGCAGCACGAGGCGCGCTTCTTCGAGCTGTTGCAGAGCCAGAGCAAGAACAACCTGCTGGCCCTGCAGCGGCATACCGCCGAGGCGCGCAAGTCGATCGCCCAGCGCCTGGACGAGGTCAACGCCAGCCTGGAGCAGGTGCCGTTCAACCGCGGCACCTTGCTGACCATCGAGCTGAGTGACCGCCGCCTGCCGGAAGTGATCGAGTTCCACCAGCGCCTGCGCGACGTGCTCGGCCATCACCAGACCGAGCAGCGCGACCTGGCCGAACAGCAGTTCGCGGTGCTGCGCGAACTGGTGCGCAAGCTCGGTTCGCAGGACGGCGAGGACAAGCGCTGGCGCGAACTGGTGCTGGACGTGCGCCTGCACGTGGAGTTCGTCGGCGTGGAACTGGACGCCGCCACCCGCCAGCAGGTGGAAATCTACCGCAGCGGCGCCGGCAAGTCCGGCGGCCAGCGGCAGAAGCTGGCCACCACCTGCCTGGCCGCGGCGCTGCGCTACCAGCTCGGCGGCGAGGACGGCGAACTGCCGCGCTACTGCGCGGTGGTGCTGGACGAAGCCTTCGACAAGGCCGACAACGAGTTCACCGCGCTGGCGATGAACATCTTCGAGAACTTCGGCTTCCAGATGGTGGTGGCCACACCGCTGAAATCGGTGATGACGCTGGAGCCGTTCATCGGCGGCGCCTGTTTCGTGGAGATCAGCGGTCGCCACGATTCGGGCGTGCTGCTGATCGAATACGACGAGCAGGCGCGCCGGCTCAAGCTGCCCGAACGCACGCGCGGCGCGCCCGCGGCGGATGCGCCCGTGGCCGTGGCTGAGACGGAGGTGGCGGACGCCGAGCAGGCGACATCGGCGCCGCAGCGCCTGCGTGCGCACAGCGCGTCGGTGGTGCGTGCCGCGGCTGCCGACGCGGTGATGTCCGATGCCGCCGTCGCCATGGCCGCCGCCGCGCAGCGCATGCCATCCCAACCGAAGCCCAAGCCTGCGGCCAGGGCCAAGCCGAAAGCCAGGACCAACGCCAAGGCGAACGCCCGGGCCAGCGATAAGGCCAAGACCAACCCCAAGGCCTGACCCGAATGGCGCGCGCCACCGCGATGCTGCTGCCCGACGCCGCGCTGGCCGCCTTGCGCGCGCAGTGGCGGCTGCATCGCGGCGCCTGGCTGCTGGGCGAGGCCGCGCCGCAGCCGGTGGCGCTGCGCATGCCGACCCAGGCCCAGGCCAGCGCCGGGTTCGAGGCGTTCGGCGCCTGGCTGCGGGCCTGGCGCGCCACGGCGTTGCCAGGCCAGGTGCAGATGCGCGAGGTGAAATGGCCGCAGCTCGGTCCGCAACGCCTGCCGTCCGCCTGGCAGGTCAGCGCCGACGAGGCCGCGCTGGCGCTGGGCGAACAGCCGCGCTGGCAACGCGCGCGCCAACGCTGTGCCGTGCTCCTGGCGCGCTGGCCGCAGGCCGCCGCACTGGCCGCGCGCCTGCGCCGTCAGTTCGACCTGCTCGCCGACGCGCCGGAATCGGAGTTCCAGCGCCTGCTCGCCGTGGTCGATTGGCTGCATGCGCATCCGCACAGCGGCCTGTTCCTGCGCCAGTTGCCGATCGCCGGCATCGACAGCAAATGGATCGAGCTGCGCCGCGGGGTCGTCGCCGATTGGCTGGCCGGGCTGCGCGGCATCGCCGAGCCGCGCGGCTTCGACAGCCTGTCCGGGCTGCGCCGCGCGCCCGACCGGGTGCGCCTGCGCCTGCTCGATCCGGCGCTGCGCGCGCGGCTCGGCGGGCTGGAGGACCTGCAGGCGCCGATCGCGCAGATCGCCGCGTTGCGGTTGCCGGTGCGGCAGGTGCTGATCGTGGAGAACCGCGAGACCGGCCTGGCCTGCGAGGATCTGCCGGGCACGCTGCTGTTGATGGCGCGCGGGTACGCGGTGGACTACGTGCGCTCTATCGACTGGCTGCAGGAATTGCCGCTGTACTACTGGGGCGACATCGATACCCACGGCCTGGCGATCCTGCATCGCCTGCGCCGGCATGCGCCGCGGACGGTCGCGCTGCTGATGGACGCGGCCACCTTGCGCGCCACGCCATCGGACCTGTGGGGACACGAACGCCGCCAGCATCGCGCGCAGCGGCTGGAGGCGCTCACCGCCGCGGAGCAGGCCCTGTACACCGATCTGCGCAGCGGCCGCTTCGGCCCCGCGCCGCGCCTGGAGCAGGAGCGCATCGCCTGGGACTATGCGTGGCCGCGCATCCGCGCCGCGCTGGCCGGCTGACGCGGCGCAGCGCGGACGATCCTGCGCCGATGCCGCTGCGCTCAGCGCAGCAGATCCCAGCCCATCTTGCCGATCAGCACCACCACCAGCACCAGGAACAACTGCCGGATCAGCGGCGTGCCGCCGCGCAGCGCCAGCCGCGTGCCCGCCACCGCGCCGGCGACGTTGGCCACGGCCATCGGCACCGCCGCCGCCAGCAGCACCTTGCCGCTGGGCACGAAGAAGCACAGCGCGGCGAGGTTGGTGGCCAGGTTGACCACCTTCGACGCGGCCGAGGCACGCAGGAAATCCAGGCCGAAGAAGCGGATGAACAGGAAGATCAGGAAGCTGCCGGTGCCGGGGCCGAAGAAGCCGTCGTAGAAGCCGATCGCCGCGCCCATCGCCAGCGCGATCGCCAGTTCGCGGCGGCCGATGTGGCGCGGCCGGTGCAGCGCGCCGAAGTCCTTCTTGACCAGCGTGTAGGCCAGCATCGCGATCAGCAGGACCAGGATCAACGGCCGCACCGCCTGTTTCGGCAGCAGGCTGACCGCGGTGGCGCCGAGGAAGGAGAACGCGAACGCCGCCGCGGTGGCGTACAGCACCGGCCGCCACGGAAAGCGCACATTGCGCGCGTAGCGCCAGGCCGCCGCGCCGGTGCCGGCCATCGCGCTGAACTTGTTGGTGCCCAGCAACAGCGCCGGCGCCTGCTGCGGCAGCGTCGCGAACAGCCCGGGCAACTGGATCAGGCCGCCGCCGCCGACCGCCGCATCCACCAGCCCGGCGACGAAGGCGATGCACAGCAGCCAGGGCAGTTCGGCGGGGATCAGCTCCAGCAAGGCGGCGCTCCAGGCGATCGGGGGGCGCCAGCATAGCCGCATCGGCGCGCCGGACCGCGGGCGTGCGCCGCGGCGCCGCAGCCGGCACAATCGGCGCATGTCTCCGCCCGCACCACGCCTCGCCGATCCCTGTCCCTGCGGCCGCCCGCGCGATTACGCGCAGTGCTGCGGGCGCTACCATGCCGGCGCCGCCGCGCCCGATGCCGAATCGCTGATGCGTTCGCGCTACAGCGCCTACGTGCGCCGCGATGCCGATTACCTGCGCGCCAGTTGGCACCCGTCCACGCGCCCGGCGGATCTTGCGCTGGACACGCACACCACCTGGCTCGGCCTGACCGTGCAGCAGGTCGCCGACACCGGCGCCGACACCGCCGAGGTCGCGTTCCTGGCGCGCTATCGCATCGGCGGCGGCAGCGCCGTGCGGATGACCGAGCGCAGCCGCTTCGTGCGCGAGGATGGCCATTGGTACTACCTGGACGCGCTGGACTGACGCCATGGCCAGGCGTGGCATCAGGTTTGCGCGGGCCTGGCCAATGATGTCGCAGTGTCCGCCGTTCCTGCAGCCGTGACGTCTTTCCTGGCTACCGCGCGCTTCGCCCGGTTGCGCCGCTGGCGCAGCCATTGCCGGGCCTTCCTGTGCGGCTGCCTGTTGCTCGCCAGCCAGGGCGCCGTGGCGGCACCCGCGCCGATGCCGGCGCTGGAAGGCGCCTGGCGTCCAGTCGTCGCGGCCGACCGCGGGGTGCCGCCATCGCGTGCCGATCCCGCCCTGCAACGTTTCGATCCGACCCGGCTGACCCAGTTGCAAGGCGGCGATGCCGGCGCCTGGGTGCTGCTGTGGCCGGCGCAGGGCCATTGGCCGCCGGCGCCGTGGGTGCTGGAAGTGCCCAGTCCTGCATTGCAGCGGGTCACCTTGTTCGCACCGGTCGTCGGCGCGGCGCCGCAGCAACGTTGGTTGATGCGCGACGACCCGCAGGCGTTGCCCGGCAACGGCCGTCTCGGCTTCCGCATCGACGTCGCCCCACCCGCCGGGCAACCGCTGCGGCTCTGGGTGGACCAGCGCGGGGTCATGGCCGCGGCGCTGCGCTTCCAACTGCGCGGCGAGTCCGACTACCTGCGCCAGGACGGCCGCTGGCTGGTGGTCGCCAGCCTGAGCTTCGCGATCATGCTGAGCATGGCGGCGATGGCGTTGGTGTTCGCCTGGCGGCTGCGCGAGGCGACGTTCCTGTACTACGCCGTCTACGTGCTCGGCTACGGCCTGGTGATGGCGCTGGAGACCGGCTACGTGGTGCATCCGCTGGGCCTGGAGACGATCGGCCAGAGCGCACGGTTCTGGGGTCGCCTGGGCGTGGCCACGTCGATCGTGGCGGCGGTGCTGTTCCTGGAGCGCTTCGCCGACCTGGAACGGTACCTGCCGCGCGCGCGGCGCTGGCTGCGCGGCTACGCGCTGCTGGTGGCGGTGATCGCGCTGCCGGCGCTGCTGCCGCTGCCGTGGCTGGAGACGCTCGGCCGGGCGCTGGTCAACCCGCTGCTGATCCTCGGCGGGCCGCTGTTGCTCGGCATCGCCGTGGCGGCGGCGTGGCGCGGCTCGCGCTATGCCGGGCTGTTCCTGCTCGGCTGGACGCCGCTGCTGCTGGTCACCGCGCTCGGCAGCCTGCAGGGCTTCGGCATGGTGGCGCACTGGACGTGGAGCGAAGAGGCGGCACTGGCCGCCGGCGCGTTCGAGGCACTGGTGCTGTCGCTGGGCCTGGCCGAGCGCAGCACCTCGCTGCGCCGCGATCGCGACCAGGCGCGGCAGCTGGCCGACCTGGATCCGCTGACCGGCCTGTTCAACCGCCGCGCCTGGCACGAGCGCCTGACCGCGCTGAAGCAGGCCACCCGGCGCCGGCGGCAACCGTTGGCGCTGATGTTCCTGGATGTGGACCACTTCAAGCGGCTCAACGACCACTACGGCCACCGCGCCGGCGACGACGGCCTGCGCGCGCTGGCCCAGGCGCTGCGCGAGGAACTGCGCGGCGACGATCTGATCGGCCGCTACGGCGGCGAGGAGTTCGTGATCGCGCTGCCCGGTATCGACGCGGCGCAGGCCACCCCGATCGCCGAACGCATCCGCGAACGCTTCCGCGCCCGGGCCGCGCTGGCCTTTCCCGAGTTGCAACCGACGGTGAGCATCGGCGTGGTCCAACTGCGCCCCGGCGACGATGCCAACAGCCTGGTGCAGCGCGCCGACGAGGCGCTGTACGCGGCCAAGAGCGGCGGCCGCAACCGCGTGGTCGCCGCGCCCTGAGCGGCGACAACAGGCCGCCTACACCCCTGTAGGAGCGGCTTCAGCCGCGACAGGGCATTACCGATAACGCCTGTCGCGGCTGAAGCCGCTCCTACAACAGCGCAGGAATCCTTGGGACCGCCACAGCCCGTGAGCCGCCCGTTCCCGACGGTTGTTTATGATGTCCGGCCTGCTGTTGGCGAGGAACTCCGATGAAGCGTTTCGCCTGGGCCCTGTTGCTGGCCGCGCCCTGTGCCGCCGCGCAGACCCTGCCCACGTCGCCGGCGGTGGCGCCCGACCCCGCCTTCGTCGGTTGCCTGTCCACGCTGCGCACGGCCGCCGCCAAGAGCGGCGTGGCCGCCGCGGCGTTCGACCGCTTCACCGCCGGCCTGCAGCCGGACATGAGCGTGCTGCCGCTGCTCGACGCGCAACCCGAATTCACCACGCCGATCTGGGACTACCTGGCCGCGCTGGTGGACAGCGAGCGCGTGGCCGATGGCCGCGCGATGTTGGCCACGCACCGCGACCTGATCGCGCGGGTGGCGCAGCAGTACGGCGTCGATGCCGAAACCGTGGTCGCGGTGTGGGGCGTGGAGAGCGACTACGGCCGCCTGGCCGGCAAGCGCCCGCTGCTGGTGTCGCTGCTGACCCTGTCGTGCAACGGCCGCCGCCAGCCGTTCTTCCGCGGCGAACTGTTCGCGCTGCTGAAGCTGCTGCAGGCCGGCGACCTGCAGCCCGAGGGCCTGACCGGCTCCTGGGCCGGCGCGTTCGGGCAGACCCAGTTCATGCCCAGCACCTATGCGCGCGTCGCCGTCGACGGCGATGGCGACGGCCGCCGCGACCTGGTCGCCAGCATCCCCGACGCATTGGCCTCCACCGCCAACTACCTGAAGCTGGCCGGCTGGCAGAGCGGGCAGCCGTGGGGCATGGAGGTGAAGCTGCCGGCCGGCTTCGACCCGGCCCTGGCCGGCCGCACCCAGCGCCGGCCGCTGTCCGACTGGCGCGCGCGCGGGCTGACCGCCAGCGACGGCAGTGCGCTCGCGCTGCCCGCGCTGGCACCGCAGACGCCGGCCGCGGTGCTGCTCCCGGCCGGCGCGCAAGGCCCGGCGTTCCTGGTGTTCCGCAACTACGATGCGATCTACGCCTACAACGCCGCCGAGAGCTACGCGCTGGCGATCGCCCTGCTGTCCGACCAGCTACGCGGCAAGCCCGGCCCGACCGCCGCCTGGCCCACCGACGACCCCGGCCTGGGCCGGCCCGAGCGGCGCGAATTGCAGACCCTGCTGCTGGCGCGCGGGCACGACATCGGCCAGCCCGACGGCATGATCGGCAGCGCCACCCGCCGCGCGATCCAGGCCGAGCAGCAGCGCCTGGGCCTGCAGCCGGCCGACGGCCGCGCCGGGCAACGCATCCTCGATGCGCTACGCCGCGAGGCCGGCGGCGCACCCGCCGCCGCGCCGCCATCCCCGGCCGCGCCGGTTCCCGCGTCCAGGCCCGCGCCATCGCCGTTCGGCGGCAGGCCGGCGACCAGCTTCCGCGTGCCGGCACGCTACCCGGCCTTCGTCCAAACCCCCGCGCCACGGAGCATCCATCCCATGTCCGAGATCCCCGGCCTGAGCACAGGCGACTTCCACGGCTATCCCTCGCTGCTGGTGGAGACGCCGCAGTCCACCGCCGCGATCAGCCTGTTCGGCGGCCAGTTGCTGTCGTTCGTGCCCAAGGGCGGCACCGACGTCATGTGGCTGTCGCCGAGCGCGCAGCCCACGCCCACGCCGATCCGCGGCGGCACTCCGGTGTGCTGGCCGTACTTCGGCCGCCAGGACCAGCGCGACGACGTGCCGGCGCACGGCTTCGTGCGCACCGTGCCGTGGCAGTTGCGCGATGCGCGCCGCGAGGCCGACGGCAGCATCGTGCTGACCCTGGCGCCGCCGGACTTCGACGACCTGCCGCTGCGCCTGCGCATGCAGCTGCGCATCGGCGCCACGCTGGAGCAGCGCCTGATCACCGACAACGTCGGCACCGCCCCGGCGCGCTTCACCCAGGCGCTGCACAATTACTTCCGCGTCGCCGACGCCACCCAGGTGCGGGTGCAGGGCCTGGACGGCCTCGACTACCTGGACAAGTTCGAAGGCTACGCCACGCCGCACCGCCAGCACGGCGATTGGAGCCTGCAGGATCCGCGCGATCCGGGCCGCAGCGATCGCATCTACACCGGCGCCGGCGGCCGCTACACGCTGCGCGACCCCGGTCTGCAGCGCCGCATCGAGATCGCCACCGCCGGCAGCCGCACCCTGGTGGCCTGGAACCCGGGCGACGCCGGCGCGCAGAAGATGGCCGACGTCGGCCCGCACTGGCGCCAGTTCGTCTGCCTGGAGGCGGCCAACGCCGGCCCCGACGTGATCGAGCTGGCCCCGGGCGCGCAGCACGTCCTGCAGCAGACCATCGCGGTCGCCGCGCTGTGACGGCACGGGCCGTGGCCTCCGTTCGCTAGGCTGCGCCGGCGAACGGAGGCCGCAGTCTGCCGCCACAACGCGTTCGACCAACCAGCCCTCGTGCATGCCAATACGAAGCGGACCATGCTTCTTGTGGGACGGACTTCAGGGCACCTCTGACAACTTCGGGCAGTCTCCTGTAGGAGCGGCTTCAGCCGCGACGGGCTCTACCGGGAACGCTTCGTCGCGGCTGAAGCCGCTCCTACAGGGCGCACTGCATCCGGTTGGTTGTGGCGAAAGCAGGCGATGAGACGCGCCCTTCCGTCCCGACGCGACGCCCCCGACATGACGGCGCACACGGCGGCCTGACGCGCTCGATCCAAGCCAGCGCACGCTGGCCCCAAGCCTGTCGCCATCGCGCATTCGACCAACCCAGCGACGCGCCCGCCGATAGCAAGCGCGCTGCGGGGTCCTTGTGGGAGGGACTTCAGTCCCGACGCGCAGATCCGGCAGGCAGCGGCGCCGAACCTTCGCCGTGATCTCCGTGCGCAACGACGTGCGCATGGGAGGCACGCGGTGTCACCACCACCTCAGCGTGTTCCGGCCATCCCCGACCCACGGCTTCCGCGTCGCATCGGCGGCCATCCACTTCATCGCCACCTCCGCCCCACCGTCCCCCTCAACCCGCCGCCGCCGCTTACACTGCCGCGTCCGTCGGAGAGTCGCCGTGCCGTCCTCGCCTCCTGCCGCGCGCACCCGCCGCGCCGCCCTGATCTTCATCTTCATCACCTTGCTGATCGACGTGCTGGCCTTCGGCGTCATCATCCCGGTGCTGCCCGGACTGGTGCGCGGCTTCACCGGCGGCGATTTCGCCGCGGCGGCCAAGTGGGTCGGCTGGTTCGGCTTCCTGTTCGCCGCGCTGCAGTTCGTCAGTTCGCCGCTGCAGGGCGCGCTGTCCGACCGCTACGGCCGGCGCCCGGTGATCCTGGCCTCGTGCCTGGGCCTGGGCGTGGACTTTGTGGTGATGGCGCTGGCGCAGAGCCTGCCGCTGCTGCTGTTGGCGCGGGTGGTGTCGGGCATCTTCTCGGCCAGCTTCACCAGCGCCAACGCCTACATCGCCGACATCACCGCGCCGGACAAGCGCGCCAAGGCCTACGGCATGATCGGCGCCGCGTTCGGACTCGGCTTCGTGGTCGGCCCGCTGCTCGGCGGCTGGCTCGGCAGCTACCACCTGCGCGCCCCGTTCTGGTTCGCCGCCGGGCTGGCCCTGCTCAACTTCCTCTACGGGCTGTGGGTGTTGCCCGAGTCGCTGGCGCCGGAGCGGCGCACCCCGCGCCTGGACTGGGCGCACGCCAACCCGTTCGGCGCGCTGCGCCTGCTGCGCCGCTACCCGCAGGTGTTCGCGCTGGCCGCGGTGATCTTCCTCGCCAACCTGGCGCACTACGTCTATCCCAGCGTGTTCGTGCTGTTCGCCGAATACCGCTATCACTGGGGCCCCAAGCAGGTGAGCTGGGTGCTGGCCCTGGTCGGGGTGTGCAGCATCGTGGTCAACGCGCTGCTGGTCGCGCGCGTGGTGCGCCGGTTCGGCGAGCGCGGCGCGCTGCTGTTCGGCCTGGGCTGCGGCGTGGCCGGCTTCGCCATCTACAGCGTCGCCGGCAGCGGCGCGATGTTCCTGCTCGGCGTGCCGATCAGCGCGCTGTGGGCGGTGGCCGGGCCTTCGGCGCAGGCGATCGTCACCCGCCACGTCGGCGCCGACGCGCAAGGCCGGGTGCAGGGTGCGCTGATGAGCCTGGTCAGCCTGGCCGGCATCGTCGGGCCGCTGCTGTACACGTGGGTGTTCGCGCTGTTCATCGGCAGCCACGCCCCGGCGCATTTGCCCGGCGCGCCGTGGCTGCTGGCCGCATTGCTGCTGGCGCTCGGCTGGGTCCTGGCCTGGCGCGCCGCGCGGCTGCCCGAGCGCGCCGCCGCAGCCGCTTAGCATGCCGGTCTACCGACGCCACGCGCATCGGCGGATGAATTGCTCAGGTTGAGGCGCGACAAACCGGTGCGTTACCGCGCCTGCCGCCTGGCGACGCGCATTCATGATGCTAGGCTGTGCGGCCTATCCGCCGTCGCGGCCTGCCGGGCTGCCTCACCGCACGCCGTCATGATGTCGCTTCCCGACGGGGCCGCCGCGCCTCCGCCCGCCACCGCCGCGCGCCTGCTGCGCGAGGCCACCGCGCAGCAGCACCAGGCCGTCGAACGACTGCCGGCCATGCGCGCGTTGATGCATGCGGCCTTGTCCGTGGACGACTACATCCAGGTGCTGCGCCGTCACCACGCCGTGCTCGCCGGCTGGGAGCGGCGCGAGTCGGCCTGGCTGCACGCCAGTGGCGGCGCCGAGTGGCGCTACCAGCCGCGCACCGCGCTGCTCGAACAGGACCTGGCCGCGCTGCATGCGCCAGCGCCAGCGCCGGCAGCGCCGCCGCCGGCGCACGGCGACGGTGGCCGCTGGGGCATGCTGTACGTGGTCGAAGGCTCGCGCCTGGGCGGCCGGGTGATCGCCCGGCACCTGCGGCAGACCCTGGCCGCGGCGACGCCGGCACTGGCCTACTTCGAACTCGGCCACGCCGAGCCGGCGAGCTGGCGGCGGTTCCAGCAGCGCCTGGAGCAGGCCCTGCCGACCCCGGCCCTGCGCCAGGCCGCGATCGACGGCGCACGCGCGATGTTCGCGCACTTCCACACCCACCTCGCCCTGGAGACCGCCGCATGAGCGCTACCGCCGCCCCCCTGGACATGGAGGCCTGCGCGCGCGAGCCGATCCATATCCCCGGCTCGATCCAGCCGCACGGCGTGCTGCTGGTGATCGAGCCGGGCGACGGCCGCATCGTGCAGGCCAGCACCACCGCCGCCGACCTGCTCGGCATGCCGCTTGCCGACGTGCTCGGACAGCGCTACGAGGCCTTGCTTGCGGTGCAGGCGCCGGCCGAGGTGTCCGAGAGCACCCACCTGGCCTACAGCGAGGTCGGCTTCCCGGGCCGTGCGACGCCGCCGCGGCAGCGTTGGGTCGGCGCCTGGCATCTGTATCCGGAGCAGTGGCTGCTGGAGCTGGAGCCGCGCGACGCGCCGCTGGCCGACGCCACCTTGCGCGAGGCCTTCCCGATGCTGCGCCGGCTGGAGGCCGACAACAGCATCGACGAAGCCTGCCAGCGCGCGGCCAAGAGCCTGCGTACGCTGATCGGCTACGACCGGGTGATGATCTACCGTTTCGACGGCGAGTGGAACGGCGACGTCGTGGCCGAGGCGCGCGCGCCGGAACTGGAGTCCTACCTCGGCCTGCACTATCCGGCCAGCGACATTCCGGCGCAGGCGCGCACTCTGTACCTGCGCAACCGCGTGCGCCAGATCGCCGACGTCGGCTACGCGCCCGCGCCGATCGAGCCGACCCTGCATCCGCGCCTGCGCACGCCGGCGGACCTGAGCGACGTCAGCCTGCGCAGCGTCTCCCCGGTGCACCTGGAATACCTGGCCAACATGGGCGTCACCGCCACCCTGGTGGCCTCGATCGTGGTCAACGACGCGCTGTGGGGGCTGATCGCCTGCCACCACTATCGCCCGTACTTCTGCAGCCACGAGATGCGCGACGTCACCGATGCGCTCAGCCGCGCGCTGGCCGGGCGCATCGGCGCGCTGACGGCCGTGGCGCGCGCGCGCATCGAATCGGTGCTGCTGACCGTGCGCGAGAAGCTGATCACCAACTTCAACGAAGCCGAGATGCTGACCGCGGACATGCTCGACGACATGGCCTCGGACCTGCTCGACGTGGTCGATGCCGACGGCGTGGCGGTGTTCCATGGCGAGCACGTCACCCGCCACGGCACCGTGCCGGCTGTCGCCGACCTGGCGCGCATCCGCGCGCAGATCGAGTCCAGCCACCACGAAGCGCTGCGGCACGATGCGGTCGGCGCGCTGCACACCGACCAGATCGGCGACACCTTCCCGGATCTGGCCGACCTGGCGCCGCTGGCGGCCGGCTTCATCTTCGTGCCGCTGATGCCGCAGGCGCGCAGCGCGCTGCTGTGGACCCGTCGCGAACAGGTGCGCACGGTCAACTGGGCCGGCAACCCGCAACTGTCCAAGCTGCAGGACATCCCCAATTCGCGCCTGTCGCCGCGCAAGAGCTTCGACCTGTGGCAGGAAACCGTGCGCGGCCGCGCGCGGCCCTGGTCGCCGTTGAGCCTGGAGTCGGCGCGCAGCCTGCGGGTGCTGATCGAGTTGATGGAACGCAAGCGCTTCCAGCAGGACTTCGCGCTGCTGGAGGCCTCGTTGTCGCGGCTGCGCGAGCCGGTGGCGATCGTCGAGCGCGGCGACGGCGGCCGGCCCAGCCGCCTGGCCTTCGTCAACGACGCCTTCGCGACGCTGTTCCAGCGCGAGATCGCCGAACTGATCGGCAGCGAACTGGAGCAGTTGTACGCCCGCGACGCGGACCCCGCCGAGACCCAGCGCATCGCCACCCTGCTGCGCCAGGGGCGCGCCGCCTACGTGACCTTGCCGCTGCGCATCGAGGCCGCCGCGGCGGTGCACCGCCAGTTCGATTTCGAACCGCTGCCCAGTCCGTCCGGCGTCTTCACGCACTGGCTGCTGCAGTTGCGCGACCCGCGCTGAGCGCACGGGCGGCGCCTGCTCAACGCGGGCGCCGCCACCACAGCGAGGTCGCCGCGCCGGCCAGCAGCCCCCAGAACGCCGCGCCGATGCCGAACAGCGACAGTCCCGACGCGGTGACCAGGAAGGTGATCAACGCCGGCTCGCGTTCGCCATCCTCCTTCAGCGCCGTGGCCAGGCTGTTGCCGATGGTGCCGAACAGCGCGATGCCGGCGATCGCCATCACCAGTTCCTTCGGGAACGCGGCGAACAGCGCCGCCACGGTGGCGCCGAACAGGCCGATCAGCAGATAGAACAGGCCGGCGAACACCGCGGCCATGTAGCGCCGCTGCGGATCCTCCTGCGCTTCGCGGCCCATGCAGATCGCCGCGGTGATCGCCGCCAGGTTCAGGCCATAGGCGCCGAACGGCGCCAGCAGCGTATTGACCACGCCGATCCAGCCGATCGTCGGCGAGATCGGCACTGCATAGCCGGACGCGCGGATCACCGCCACCCCGGGCAGGTTCTGCGAGGCCATCGTCACCACGAACAACGGCAGCGCGATGCCGAACAGCGCCTGCCACGACAGCGTCGGCCACACCAACACCGGCCGCGCCAGGCTCAGCTGCGCGGTCTCCAGATGCAGCGCGCCGCTGCCGGCGGCGATCGCGATGCCCACCGCCAGCGTCGCGATCACCGCATAGCGCGGGAACGCGCGGCGTCCCAGCAGATAGACCGCGAACATCGCCAGCGCCATGCCCAGCCGGCTCTGCATCGCCACGAATACGTCCAGGCCGAAGCGCAGCAACACCCCGGCCAGCATCGCCGACGCCAGCGACACCGGGATGCGCCGGATCATCCGCTCGAAGACGCCGGAGAATCCCGCCGCGGTGCCGAGCAGCGCCGCCACCACGAACGCGCCGATCGCATCGGACAGCGGCAAGCCGCCGCCGCTGCTGATCAGCATCGCCGCGCCGGGGGTGGACCAGGCCGTCACCACCGGCATCCGGTAGCGCAGCGACAGGCCGATGCAGGTGACGCCCATGCCCAGCCCCAGCGCCCACATCCACGAGGCGATCTCGGCCTGCGAGGCGCCCAGCGTGCGCGCGGCCTGGAACACGATCACCGCCGAACTGGCGAAGCCGACCAAGACAGTGACGAAGCCGGCGACCAGCGCCGGCAGCGAGGCGTCGCGCCATAGGGAGCGTCCGGCAGTGGAGGGCATTGCGAGATCCTGCAGGGGGTGAACCCGCATTCTCGGCGAAGCGGCCGCCAACGGCAGCAGCGGTATGGGGTCGCCACCGCGCGCGGACGCGGCGCGTGCGCGTTCCACGGATGGGAACGCTGCCGGAAGCGCCTGCAATGGCCGCATACGCACCGAGCGCAAGAAAGCGGTTGACGTTTTTTTCTGGCCCGGTAGACTGCGCGGCCCGCTACGCAGCTGCCGATCTTCGGCTCGACAGAAGCGAAACGGGGCCGGAAACACCTAGCGAACATCGGGTGTTGACGGCGTGAAAAAAACGGCTAATATGGCCGGCTCGCTTCAACGAAAAGACCTCGGGGTCTTCCGCAAGAAGCGGCGTCAACCTCCTGATAAATCAGGGTATTGACGGCAACAAAAAAGCCGCTATGATGGGCGGCTCGGTTCGACGAAAACCTCACGGGGTTTGAAACGAACCGGCGTCACCCACCTCGAAACGAGGTGTTGACGGCAAGAAAAAGTCCGCTA
>Ga0207713_1000162_pt1 | contig 98630 bp, 91 predicted proteins | sample KBSS64metaG_FD_184404 | JGI IMG/M metagenome (GOLD analysis project Ga0207713, IMG submission 184404) | Switchgrass rhizosphere microbial communities from Kellogg Biological Station, Michigan, USA - KBS S6-4 metaG (SPAdes) (version 2) | ecosystem: Host-associated > Plants > Roots > Rhizosphere >...
AGGCCGACGCAGCCTGTAGGAGCACAGCTTGCTGGCGAAGGGCACAACGCGGTCCATCAGGTATACCGCGTTGCCATTTTCGCTAGCAAGCTAAGCTCCCACCCCAAGGCCGACGCAGCCTGTAGGACCGGGCGAAGCTCGGGAAGGGGGCTGCGGGATCGACCGGGTTGTCTGCTTCCCGGGCTTGCGCCCGGTTCTACAACGGTACGCGTGGAAGGAGCGTTCAAGGCGTGGCGGCTGGCCAGCGGGTGTTTTTATAGGGGTTGCTGTCCGGTGTATTGGCCGGTGCAGCGGCCACCGGCGCGAGCGACAGGTTGCCGTGGTCACTGAAGCGCACCGTGCCGAACACGCCGTTGGCCAGCTTGCCGTGCAGTTCGTAGGGCAGGTTGTCCAGGGACTGGGTCTGGCTCAGGCCCAGGGTCTGGCGCAGTACGCTGAAGGCGGTGACGCTGACCGGTACGGTGACGATGGTTTCCGAGAAACGCGCCAGCGTACCGCTTTCGTTGCTCACCCCCGAGGCCAGCGGCCGGCCGTTGACGTCCAGGCTCAGGGCCACGCCGTTGTAGCTGTAGCTGTCTTCGTTGGGGTTCTGCAGCCGGATCTTCACGGCGAAACGTACTTCCAGGTCCTGCCCTTGCAAGGGTTCAATGCCCACCACGTTGATGTTGATCGGGTCGCGGGGTGGCAGCAGGGCGCATGCGCTCAGGCCTGCCAGCAGCATCAACAGCAGGTAGTGGCGCACAGCGGGCAGCAGGTAGCGGGGCATGAAGGCACTCTCGGGTCATGGACGGCACTGTTTCAGACCATGGCCAGGCCCCTGGGTTCGCGTGGGCGCAGGGCTATCGAGCCACAAAATGTTACGACTGTAACAGCGGTTTCATCGAACGCTCACCCAGGTAGCGGCTCCAATGCACCTATAGTCAGCATTCCCCCAGGGAGACTGCACCATGAGCCGCTACCCGCTACTGCTCGCCTCACTGCTGCTGGCCGCCGCCACCAGCGCCGGGGCTGCCACCGACCCCGGCAACCCGTACAACAGCGCCGTGCGCCGCGCCAACCCCAACAGCATGCAGGGCACGCGCCCCGTCACCCCCAGTTCGCCGAACCTGCAGCGCCAGGTCAACCCGCGTCCACCCACCTTGCAGAACGGCGGCATCGGCAATGGCAACAACCTGCGGCCCGCGCCGGCGCCGCCCACTACGCCCAGCCAGCCGGCGCCACGCCCTGCGGACAGCAACTGAAGCCCCACAGAAGGAATCGCCCATGTTTCGACCTACCCTTTTGGCCACCCTGTTGACGGTGCCCCTGCTGGCCCATGCTGCCGCGCCTGCGAGCTACAAGAGCGAACTGGGGCCCTTGAGCGTCACCCCGGTGGTCGAAGGCCTGCACCACCCCTGGGCGCTGGCGTTTCTGCCCGACAGGAAAGGCTACCTGGTCACCGAGCGGCCGGGCACCTTGCGGGTAGTGAGCCCCGAGGGCAAGCTGTCGGCGCCTGTCAGCGGCGGCCCCACGGTATGGGCCCATGGCCAGGGCGGCCTGCTGGACGTGGCGCTGTCACCGCAGTTCCGCGAAGACCGCATGGTGTACCTGTCCTTCGCCGAAGCCGGCCCCGACGGCAAGGCGGGCACGGCAGTGGGGCGCGGGCGCCTGTCCGATGACCTGACGCACCTGGACAATTTCAGCGTGATCTTCCGCCAGCAACCCAAGCTGTCCACCGGCGAACACTTTGGTTCACGGCTGGTATTCGACCGTGACGGTTACCTGTTCATCGCTCTGGGCGAGAACAACCAGCGGCCCACAGCCCAGGACCTGGGCAAGTTGCAGGGCAAGGTGGTACGCATTTTCCCCGACGGGCGCGTTCCCGATGACAACCCCTTCGTGGGGCAGAAGGGCGACCGGCCCGAGATCTGGTCCTATGGTCATCGCAACCAGCAAGGTGCGGCCCTGAACCCTTGGACCGGTACCCTGTGGACCCATGAGCATGGGCCACGGGGTGGCGACGAAATCAACGTCATCGAGCGCGGCCAGAACTACGGTTGGCCCCTGGCGACCCATGGCATCGACTACAGCGGGGCACCGATCTCCGAAGCCAAGGGCACGACCCTGGCAGGCGGCAAGGACCCGGTCTACTTCTGGCCAAAATCGCCGGCCATCAGCGGCATGGCCTTCTATGATGCCGACCGCTTCAAGGCCTGGCAGCATGACCTGTTCGTAGGCGCCCTGGGCGATCAGGAACTGATTCGCCTGACGTTCGAGGGTGACAAGGTCAAGCACGAGGAACGGCTGCTGGGCGAGCTGAAATCAAGAATACGCGATGTGCGCCAGGGCCCCGATGGCTACCTGTACGTGCTCACCGACGCCGATGATGGGCAATTGTTGCGGGTGGGCTTGCAGCAACCTTCGCAGTGACACGGCCCGCTGATGCTCCTCTATGGGACCGGGCGTGGGTGATGCCGTAGAATCGGTGCGTCAGAGCCCATTGCACAGGATGTCACATGCTATCCCCACGCTCGCCCCAGGCCGCTTACGAGCACGCCCTCGCTGACCGCGAATTCGCCGCCGACCCTGCCCAGCAGCGCGTCGTACAGGCCCTGCAAGCCTGCTTCGAAGCCCTGGAAGCCGGGCGGCCGTGCCAGGGGCTTTACTTGTGGGGCCCCGTGGGCCGGGGCAAGACCTGGCTCATGGATCTGTTTCACCAGTGCCTGACCGTGCCCGCGCGGCGTCAGCATTTCCACCATTTCATGGCCTGGGTGCACCAGCATCTGTTCCAGCTCAACGGCACCCGTGACCCGCTGCACGCGCTGGCCGGCCAACTGGCGGGGGAGATCCGGGTATTGTGCTTCGACGAATTCTTCGTCACCGACATTGCCGACGCCCTGATCCTCGGCGGCCTGATGTCAGCGCTGTTCGACGCGGGCGTGACAGTGGTCGCCACCTCCAACCAGCCACCGGCGCAGCTGTATGCCGATGGCTTCAACCGCGACCGCTTTCTGCCCGCCATCGCCGCCATCGAGGCGCACATGCAGGTGCTGGCGGTGGACGGCGAGCAGGACCACCGCCTGCACCCAGGCGCCACCCGGCAACGCTATTGGGTGAACGAGCCCGAGGCGCTGGCCGGGGTATTCACCGAGTTGAATGGCGAACAGCCTGCCAGCGACCAACCCATCGCCGTGGGCTACCGGCAGTTGCCTGTGGTGATGGCCAGCGAACACACCCTGTGGTGCACGTACGGGCAACTCTGCGAGCAGCCCTGGGCCGCCATGGACTTCATGCAACTGTGCGACCGCTTCAGCGCCATTCTGCTGGGTGAGGTACCGGAACTGGGCGCCCGGCAACGGCCGGCGAAGATTGCCCGTGGCACCGAAGATTCCGCCGAACGGGTGGTGGCCGGGGACCGGGAACTGCCGCAATTGTCGGCCAACGACGACGGCGTGCGCCGCTTCATTGCCCTGGTGGACGAGTGCTACGACCGCCGGGTGCCGTTGTACATCGAAGCACGGGTGGTGCTGGAGGGGCTCTACACTCAAGGGTACCTGTCGTTCCCGTTCCGGCGTACCCTGAGCCGGCTGCGGGAGATGCAATTGCAACGTTTCAGCTGAGGACACCGTGATGGCCGACCTCCTGTCGCATCATCTGCTGACCATGGCCTACAACAATGGCTGGGCCAACCACCGCCTTTACAAGGCCTGCCTGCAACTGAGCCAGGACGAGTTCCTGGCGCCGCGCAGCAGTTTTTTTCCCTCGATCAAGGCCACGCTCAACCACACCCTCACGGTGGACTGGTTCTATCTGCAGGCGCTGGAGTGCGAACAGGCCGGCGAGCCGCCGGAGCTGGACAGCCAGCGCTTCTTCGACCCCGAAGAGCCGTTCCACACGTGCCTGGCGCTGCACCGCGAGCAAGCCCAGGCCGACCATCGCCTGATTGCCTGCTGCCGGCTGCTCAAGGACAACAGCCTGGGCCGCTACGTGACCATCCTGCGCCCCGACCGTACCCAGCGCGATACCCGCTTGCGCCTGCTGTCGCACCTGTTCGAGCACCAGATCCACCACCGTGGCCAGGTACACGCCATGCTCGCGGAAACCGCCATCAAACCGCCGCAGCTCGACGAATTCTTCTGCGAAGGCGAGGCGCATTTGCGCGCCCAGGACTTCGCCGAGCTGGGCTGGACCGAAGCCCAGGTGTGGTCAGGCCAGTAGGCGAATGGGCTGGCCGTCATGCCAGGCCAGGATGTCTTCGATCATCTGGCCGTAGAACACGCGATAGTTGTTGGCGCTGACGTAGCCCACGTGGGGGGTGGCCAGAACGTTGGGCAGGGTACGGAACGGGTGGTTGGCCGGCAGGGGCTCGACGCTGAATACATCCAGCGCCGCGCCGCCCAGGCGGTTGGCCTTGAGTGCCTCCACCAGCGCGTCTTCGTCGACAATCGGCCCGCGCGCGGTATTCACCAGCAAGGCACGGGGTTTCATCCAGCCCAGCGCTTCGCGGTCCACCAGCCCGCGGGTGCGCTCGCTCAGCACCAGGTGCACGCTGAGCACGTCGGCCTGGGCAAACAGCTCCTGTTTGCTGACCCAGGTCACGCCGATGCTGCTGGCGCGCTCGGCCGTCAGGTTTTCGCTCCAGGCGATGACCTTCATACCGAACGCCTGGCCGAATTTCGCCACTTTTTCACCGATGCTGCCCAGGCCGAGAATGCCCAGGGTCTTGCCGTGCAGATCGCCCCCCAGGCCGATCTGCCAGCCACCCGATTGCAGCGACGCGGCTTCGGCCAGCAGGTTGCGCGTGGAGGCCATGATCAGCGCCCAGGTCAGTTCCGGCGCGGCGTGCTTGTAGCTGTCGGTACCCACCACCTGCACGCCCAGGGCGTTGGCCGCGGCCAGGTCGATGGCGGCATTGCGCATGCCACCGGTAGCCAGCAGCTTGAGGTTGGGCAGGCCGCGGATCAGCGCCGCATCGAAGCGGGTGCGCTCGCGCATCACGCAGATCACGTCATACGGCAGCAGGCGGGCCACCAGGGTTTCGGTGTCGGCAGGGTAGTCCGGCACAAAGTCCACCTGGCCCAATGCGTGCAGTGGGGCCCAGTCCACCACGTCGCTGGCCACGTCCTGCCAGTCATCGATCACGGCTATGCGCATACCTTTGCTCCTTGAGTTCAGTTTTTCGATAACCAGGCCAACAGGGCCTTGTGAAATTGCTCGGGTTGTTCCATTTGCGGGGCGTGGCCCAGGCCGGGGAATTCCACCAGGGTGGCGTGGGGTATGACCTGGCTGACCTGTTTGCCCAACACGTTGTAGTGGCCGATTTTCGCCTTGACCTCGGGGGGCGCGACGTCGCTGCCGATGGCAGTGGTGTCGGCGTCGCCGATCAGCAGCAGGGTCGGCATCTTCAGGTCCTTGAACTCATAGACCACCGGCTGGGTGAAGATCATGTCGTAGATCAGCGCCGAATTCCACGCCACCAGGTTGTGCCCAGGGCCCTGGTTGAGCCCGGCGAGCATGGTGACCCAGCGTTCGAACTCAGGTTTCCAGCGCCCGGCATAATAGGTGCTGCGTTCGTAGTTGCGGATGCCGTCGGCATTGAGCCTGGCCTCGCGTGCGAACCACTGGTCGACGGTACGGTAGGGCACGCCCAGGGCTTTCCAGTCTTCCAGGCCAATGGGGTTGACCATGGCCAGGCGCTGCACCTGCCCTGGGTACAGCAGGGCATAGCGGGTGGCGAGCATGCCGCCGGTGGAGTGGCCGAGCACGGTGACCTTGTCGATGCCCAGGGACGCCAGCAGCGCGTGGGTGTTGGTCGCCAGCTGCTGGAAGCTGTACTGGTAGTAGTCAGGCTTGCTGGAGGTGCAGAAACCGATCTGGTCGGCAGCCACCACGCGGTAGCCGGCGTCGGTCAGGGCCTTGATGGACGTGTCCCAGGTGGCGGCGCAGAAGTTCTTGCCGTGCATCAGCAGCACGGTCTGGCCGTTGGCGTGGCCCTTGGCGGGCACGTCCATGTAGCCCATTTGCAGGGACTTGCCCTGGGACTCGAACTCGAAGTGCTTGAGCGGGTAGGGGTAGTCGAAGCCCTGCAGCTCCTGGCCATAGACCGGCGCTTGAGGCTCGGCGGCCTGGGCGCCGGCGGCCAGCAGGCAGGAAAGAATGAGTGTGGAAACACGAAGCATGGGGCGTCCTCGCCATGGAAAATATCAACCGACCGACTTTACCCTTTTCCTACCCCCTCTGGGACCGGGCGCGTTCATCACTTGCGGCACTATCGCTGCTAGGATGGACTGTCCACCCTGTCGAGCAGTTCCATGGCGCAAAAAGACACCATCTCGATGCAAATGGTCCGCGAAGCCTTGCAGCAGGCGGCGCTGGCGCCCGAGGCCGCGCTGGCCCTGGCGGGTATAGACCCGGCGCAGGCCCGCGTGCCGGTGCTGGCCTATTCGCGCCTGTGGCGACAGATAGCGCGCCATACCGACGACGAATTCTTCGGCATGGACCCGCGCCCCCTGCGCGCCGGCAGCCTGGCGTTCCTGTGCCGCTGCGCCATGGCTCAGCCAACCCTGGCAGCCGCGCTGGAAGCCGGCCTGGGCTTTCTCTCGCTGATGCTCGAGGACCTGCCCGCCACCCTGCAACGCCAGCAAAGCCTGGCCGAGATCGTCATCGACGACAGCGCCTTGCCACCGCGCCGGGCCTTCACCTATTTCACCTACTGGATGATCGTCCACGGCGTGGCGTGCTGGCTGGCCGGGCGGCGCATCCCGATTCTGGCGGTGGAACTGCGCGGGGAGGCGCCGGACTACTGCGACGACTACCGGGTGATGTTCTCCGATAACCTGCGCTTCGAGCGGCCGCGCACACGCATCATCTTCGCCGCCGATTGCCTGGACCTGCCGGTGCGCCGCACCCCCGCCGAGCTGCAACGCTTCCTCAACCGCGCCCCGGGCAACATCCTGGTCAAGTACCGCGACCCCGATAGTTTCGCCCGCCAGGTGCGCCAGTGGTTGCGCCAACAACCGCCCCACGGCTGGCCGGAAGCCGAGGCCGCGGCACGCCAGTGGCAACTGTCGGCAGCCACCTTGCGCCGGCGCCTGGCCGACGAAGGCCAGACCTGGCAACGCCTCAAGGACAGCGTGCGGCGCGAGCTGGCGGTGGCCTGGCTGGCCGAAGCGCACGTGCCGTTCGAGGCCATCGCCGAGCGCCTGGGCTTTGCCGATGCCAGTTCGTTCTACAAGGCCTTTCGCAAATGGACCGGCGCCAGCCCCGGGCACTATCGCAGCCTGATCCTGGGCGCCAGTGGCCAAACCGCTCACGCCCCCTGAGCGCTTTGACCATTGCCGCCGTGCCGGGCCGGGGCCATATTTCAGGGAGACGCTCACAACAATAAGGAAGCGCTCCATGCATATCGCACAACGGACTTTCATGGTCAGCGGCGCTGCCTCGGGCCTTGGCGCTGCCACGGCGCAGTTGCTGGCCGAGGCGGGCGCCAACGTGGTCCTGGTAGACCTCAATGCCGAGGCCGTCGCTGCCCAGGCGCAAAAGCTCGGCCCCACGGCTCGCCACGCCGTGGCTGACATCCGCCGCGAAGACCAGGCCCAGGCGGCCGTCGACCTGGCGGTCAGCACGTTCGGTGGCCTGCACGGCCTGGTCAACTGCGCCGGGGTGGTCGCTGGCGAGAAGATCCTCGGCAAGGAGGGCGCCCACGGCCTCGACAGTTTCCGCCGGGTGCTGGAGATCAACGTAGTGGGCAGCTTCAACCTGATGCGCCTGGCGGCCGCAGCCATGGCCGAAGGCGCGCCCGGCGAAGACGGCGAGCGCGGCATCATCATCAACACCGCCTCGGTGGCCGCCTACGACGGCCAGATCGGCCAGGCCGCCTACGCCGCTTCCAAGGGCGCCATCGTTAGCCTCACCCTGCCTGCCGCCCGCGAGTTGGCGCGCTTTGGTATCCGCGTGATGACCATCGCCCCTGGTGTGTTCGAGACGCCCATGATGGCCGGCATGACCGAGCCGGTGCGGGCGTCCCTGGCCGCTGGCGTGCCATTCCCGCAGCGGCTCGGCCACCCTGGCGAGTACGCCGCGCTGGTGCGGCACATCATCGAAAACCGCCTGCTCAACGGCGAAGTCATTCGCCTGGACGGCGCCCTGCGCATGGCCGCCAGATAATTCCCGGAGAGCCCCATGAACACCGATCCCGTCGTCATCGTCAGCGCTGTACGCACGCCCATGGGCGGCCTGCAGGGCGACCTCAAAAGCCTCACCGCACCGCAGCTGGGTGCCGAAGCCATCCGCGCCGCCGTCAGCCGCGCCCAATTGGGCAGCGATGCGGTAGGCCAGGTGCTGATGGGCTGCGTGCTGCCCGCCGGCCTCGGCCAGGCCCCGGCGCGCCAGGCCGCCCTTGGCGCTGGCCTGGACAAGGGCACCCCGTGCACCACCCTGAACAAGATGTGCGGCTCGGGCATGCAAGCGGTCATCCTCGGCCATGACCAGTTGCTCGCCGGCAGCACCAGTGTGGTGGTGGCCGGTGGCATGGAGAGCATGTCCAACGCCCCCTACCTGCTGGACAAGGCCCGCGCCGGCTACCGGATGGGCCACGGCCGGGTGCTGGACCACCTGTTTCTCGATGGCCTGGAGGATGCCTACGAACCCGGTCGGCTGATGGGCACCTACGCTGAAGATTGCGCCCAGGCCCTGGGTTTCAGCCGCCAGCAGCAGGACGACTTCGCCGTTGCCTCCCTGACCCGTGCCCAGCAGGCCATCAGCGGCGGCCACTTCAAGGACGAGATCGTGCCCCTGGCCGTGCAGGCAGGCAAAGAGTCACGCCGGGTCAGTGACGATGAACAACCGCCCAAGGCGCGGCTGGACAAGATCCCTGGCCTCAAGCCGGCCTTTCGCGACGGCGGAACGGTGACGGCGGCCAACTCCAGCTCGATCTCCGACGGCGCCGCCGCGCTGGTGCTGATGCGCCGCAGCGAGGCCGATCGTCGAGGCCTGGCACCGTTGGCGATCATCCACGGGCACGCTACTTTCGCCGATACCCCGGGGCTGTTCCCCACCGCGCCCATCGGCGCCATTCAGCGCCTGGTCAGCCACACCGGCTGGGACCTGGCCAACGTCGACCTGTTCGAGATCAACGAGGCCTTCGCGGTGGTCACCCTGGCCGCCATGCAGGCACTTGACCTGCCCCACGCCAAGGTCAATGTGCACGGCGGTGCCTGCGCCCTGGGCCACCCCATCGGCGCCTCGGGCGCGCGCATCCTGGTGACCCTGATTCACGCCCTGCGCCAGCGCCAGTTGTCACGAGGCATCGCCGCCATCTGCATCGGCGGCGGTGAAGCCACCGCCGTGGCCGTCGAATGTGTGTATTGAGGAGTGTCCATGCTAGCCAATGAAGAGCAACGCCAGATCAGCGAAGCCGCCCGCCAGTTCGCCCAGGAACGCCTGAAGCCGTTTTCGGCCCAGTGGGACCGCGACCACACCTTCCCTCGGCAAGCCCTGGCGGAAATGGCCGAGCTGGGTTTCTTCGGCATGCTGGTGCCGGAGCAGTGGGGCGGTTGCGATACCGGGTACCTGGCCTATGCCATGGCCCTGGAAGAAATCGCCGCCGGTGACGGTTCGTGCTCCACCATCATGAGCGTGCACAATTCGGTGGGCTGCGTGCCGGTCCTCACCTTCGGCACCGAGGCGCAGAAAGCCCAGTACCTGCAACCCCTGGCCAGCGGCGCCATGCTCGGTGCGTTTGCGTTGACCGAGGCCCAGGCCGGCTCCGACGCCAGCAACCTGCGCACCCGCGCTCGCCGCGACGGCGACCATTACGTGATCAACGGCAGCAAGCAGTTCATCACCTCCGGCAGTCACGCTGGCATGACCATCGTCTTCGCCGTCACTGACCCGCAGGCGGGCAAACGGGGCATCAGCGCTTTCATCGTGCCCACCGACACCCCCGGCTATCAGGTGGTGCGGGTCGAGGAAAAGCTCGGTCTGCATGCCAGCGACACCTGCCAACTGGTGTTCGACGACCTGCGCGTGCCCGCCGCCAACCTGCTGGGCAGCGAAGGGCAGGGCTACAAGATCGCCCTGGCCAACCTCGAAGGCGGGCGCATCGGCATCGCCGCCCAGGCCGTGGGCATGGCCCGTGCTGCCTTCGAGGCCGCCCGCGACTACGCCCGTGAACGCACCAGCTTCGGCCAGCCCTTGATCGAGCACCAGGCCGTGGCTTTTCGCCTGGCCGACATGCACACCCAGATCAGCGTCGCCCGGCAAATGGTCTACCACGCCGCGGCCCTGCGCGATGCCGGGCAACCGGCCCTGGTGGAGGCCTCGATGGCCAAGCTGTTCGCCTCGGAAATGGCTGAAAAGGCCTGTTCAGACGCGTTGCAGACCTTGGGTGGCTATGGTTACCTCAATGACTTCCCGCTGGAGCGCCTTTACCGCGACGTGCGTATCTGCCAGATCTATGAAGGCACCAGCGACATCCAGCGCATGGTCATTGCGCGCAACTTATAACAAGGAGACCGCTTCGATGGCGTACCAAACCCTGCTGCTGGAAACCCGTGACCGTGTTGCCCTGATCACCCTCAACCGGCCGGAGGCGCTCAACGCCCTCAACGCCCAGCTGATCAGCGAATTGAACCAGGCTCTGGACACCCTGGACGCCGACCGCGACATTGGCTGCATTGTCCTCACCGGCTCAGCCAAGGCGTTCGCGGCCGGTGCCGATATCAAGGAAATGGCCGAGCGCACCTACCCGCAGATCTACCTGGACGACCTGTTCAGCGAGACCGACCGCATCGCCAACCGCCGCACCCCGATGATCGCCGCCGTGGCCGGCTTCGCCCTGGGGGGTGGTTGCGAACTGGCGCTGATGTGCGACTTCATCCTGGCCGCCGACACGGCGAAGTTCGGCCAACCGGAAATCAAGCTGGGCGTACTGCCAGGCATGGGCGGGACCCAGCGCCTGACCCATGCCGTGGGCAAGGCCAAGGCCATGGAACTATGCCTCACCGGCCGGCTGATGGACGCGGCGGAAGCCGAGCGTGCCGGTGTGGTGGCGCGGATCATCCCGGCGGACCAGTTGCTGGAAGAAGCGCTGGCGACGGCCGCGCAGATCGCCGCCAAGTCGTTGCCAGTGGCGATGATGGTCAAGGAAAGCGTCAACCGAGCCTTCGAAGTCAGCCTCAGCGAGGGTGTGCGGTTCGAGCGCCGGGTGTTCCATGCGGCGTTCGCGACGCAGGATCAAAAAGAAGGCATGGCCGCGTTCATCGCCAAGCGCGAAGCGCGTTTCAACGGGCGTTGATTCAGAACCCCGCCAAAGCCCTGCGGTAGCGTCCGTCGCCGGACTTTTGCTATACCCCTTCGAAAAACTGCTGCACCTGCTTGCGGTCCAGCAGTTCCAGCGTCGGCGGCCGCCAGCGTGGCTGCTTGTCCTTGTCGATCAGCAGCGCCCGCACACCTTCCAGCAGGTCGCCATGGGCGAACCACTGGCGGTCCAGGTGCATTTCCATGGTGAAGCACTCCTCCAGGCTCATGTGCCGCCCGCGGCGCAGCATTTCCAGGGTGACGGACATGGCCAGCGGCGAGCGCTGTTTCATCAGTTGCGCGGTGGCGTCGGCCCATTGGTGGCTGTCGGCGACGGTGACCTGGTGCAGTTGCTCGATCATGCTGGCGATGTCGGGCAGCGCGAAGAAGTGGTCGATGGCTGGGCGCAGGCGGTCCAGGGGGGCGTTGGGCAGGGCTTGCTGGCCCAGTTTCGCCAGGGCGCTCTGCAGGTCCTTCAGAGGGTGGCCCGTCCAGGCCAGGCGGTCGAGGCGTTCATCCAGGGTGGCCAGTTTGCCGCTGTCCAGGTACCAGTCGGCCAGGCCGCAGTACAGGGCATCGGCGGCCTGGACCTGGGCGCCGGTGACGCCCAGGTAGATGCCCAGTTCGCCCGGAATGCGCGGCAGGAAGTAGCTGCCGCCGACGTCGGGGAAGTAGCCGATGGCGACTTCCGGCATGCCGATGCGGCTGCGCTCGGTGACGATGCGCAAGTCGGCGCCCTGAGCCAGGCCCATGCCGCCGCCCAGGGTATAGCCATCCATCAGCGCCACCACCGGCTTGCGGTAATGGTGCAGGCACAGATCCAGGGCGTATTCCTCGGTGAAGAAGGTTTCGTGCTGCTGGGTGCCGTTCTGATACGTGTCGTACAGCCAGCGGATATCGCCGCCGGCGCACAGACCGCGGCCGTTGCCACGCAGCATCACCGCGTGAATGTGCGGGTCGGCGGCGAAGGCATCGAGGTAGCCGCGCAGGGTGCGCACCATGTCCAGGTTGAGCGCGTTGAGGTCGTCGGGGCGGTTGAGGGTGAGGTGGCCAATGTGGTTGCGCACTTCACCCATGACCTGATCGGTCAGGGTACCCAGGCTCAGATTGAGGGTGCCAAACGCCGCAGCGGTCATCGCGTACTCCCTGTTTTGTGTGGTATTCCAATAAGTTGCGGGCCTGTTGGCATGCATTGCCGGCGGCCCTCTGCAAGCATAGACGCTAAAGCGGCGGTTGCCTCAGGGATGTTGCGGGTCGTGTCCCAAGGCCTGGATAAACAAGGAAAAAAGCTCGGGCTGCGAGGCGATATCGAGCTTGGCGTACAGGTGGCGGCGGTGCACCTTGATGGTCTCCGGGGAGATATGCAGCCGTTCTGCCATGGCCTTGGAGGAGAAGCCGCGCAAAATCAGGCGGGCGATTTCCACTTCCCGCTCCGACAGCACCCCGGCGCCGAACTGGCTCATGGCGTCGCGGATATGGTGGGACAGCTCCCGTGGCTCAGGGGCCACAGCGCGTGGGGCCTGGGCGTGCCAGTGCTGGCGCATCAGCGCCAGGACCCAGGGCGCCAGGGTGTGCAGGCGGCCTACCTGGGCCGTGCTGAACGGTTGGCGCATGCCCAACGACAGAGACAAAGTGCCTTCGGCGCCCAGTTGCACGATGAATTGCAGTTCGTCTTCCAGCACGTTGTCGTGGAAATAGTTGAGGTAGTACTCGCTCTGGCGGAAATGGTCGGGGGCCACTTCCTCCAGGCGATACAGGCCGCTGGCGATGCCCTCGCGGCAGGCCTGGAAAAATGGGTCCAGCAGGTACAGGCCGTCCAGGTAGATGAGCATGGCGGCCGGGCCGCTATGGGGCAGGGCGTCATATTCCTCCAGCGCGCGGGGCGCGGCGTCGCTGGGGTAGTGGATGGCCAGGGCGTTGTCAAAGGGCAGCCAGTGGTGCAACAGCAGGATCAATTGCTTGAAGAAGCGCGGGCTGCCCAGGTGCTCGATGGTACGGGCCAGGCTGGCGTGGGCGCCGACTTCGCTGAACAGCAGTTCCATGGGGCGGTTTTCCGGGGCGGGGGTGGGGTGTTTTTGCGGCTTTTTCATCGGGGCGTCAAGGGGGAGTAACCCAAAACGGGAATAGCCAGCGCCTGATGCGCACCGTAGGGTTCACCCAGCCGGACGCGCCGCCAGAGCGCGCTGGTTCTCACTTTTCGTTGCTGCCTCCGTATACCTAGAACAACCAAGAGGATAACGACATGAGCGATGCCCCCGCGCAGGCCCCTGCGCTCAAGCCCACCCTGAAAGTGTTCGATGTGGTCGCCATCACCGTCTCGGCGGTGACCCCGGCCAGCTCCGTGTTCGTGATCGCGCCTTTCGCTATCAAGCAGGCCGGTTCCGGGATGATCATGGCGTTCCTGATCGCCGCGGTGCTGGCCCTGATGTTTGCCTTTTGCTACGCCGAACTGGGCCGCGCCCACCGCAGTGCCGGTGGCGAGTATGTGTACGCCAAGCGCGTGTTCGGCGGCATGGCCGGCTACGCCACGTTCCTGACGGTGCTGGTGATGTTGCTGTTCATTCCGCCCGTGCTTGCCACGGGTGCGTCTACTTACCTGAATGCGGCGCTGGGTACTCATTTCGACGCGCAGACGGTGGCCCTGGTGATCGTGGTCGCCAGTTTTGCCCTGGGCGTGCTCAACATCAAGCTCAATGCCTGGGTGACCGGCACCTGCCTGATACTGGAAGTGGCGGCGCTGCTGGTGATCGTCGCCCTGGGCTACGGCCACGCTGAACAGCCCATGAGCGTGCTGGTGCACCCGCAGGTCGTGGTCGACGGCGCCTTGCAGGCCGCGCCCTGGGCGCTGGTGATCGGTGCGGTCGGCGTGGGGCTGTTCTCCTATAATGGCTACGGTGGTGCGGTGCTGCTGGGCGAGGACATGCACGACGGCGGTCATGGCGTGGCCAAGGCAGTGCTGTGGTCGCTGGTGCTGGTGGTGATCATCGAACTGGTGCCGCTGAGCGCATTGCTGATCGGCGCGCCGTCCCTGAGCGCGATGATCGCCAGCCCCGACCCTATCGGCTACCTGCTGACCAGCCATGGCAGCCCGCTGCTGGCACGCCTGGTCAGCGCCGGCATCTTCCTGTCGGTGTTCAACGCTTTGGTGGCCATCGTTATCCAGACCGGCCGGGTGGTGTTCAGCAGTGGCCGCGATGCACTGTGGACAGCGCCGTTGAACCGGGCCTTCAGCAAGATCCACCCGCGCTGGGAGTCACCATGGCTGGCCACACTGTTCCTGGCCGTACCCTCGGCGGCGCTGACGTTCAACTCGGATCTGGCCAGCCTGACCTCGTTCAGCGTGCTGCTGATCGTGCTGGTGTACCTGATCGTCGCCCTGTGCGCGCTGTTCAGCCGGGTACTGCGCCGCGACCGCGAGCACCCGTACCGCATGCCGCTGTGGCCGATGCCGGCGCTGCTGGCCACCGCGGGGGCCGGTTACCTGATGCTGACCTTGCTGGCCGATGCGTCGAGCCGCGATGTGATGGTGCTGACAGGACTGCTGGCGGTATCGGTCATCCTTTATTGCACCACCGGGCGCCTGAGCCCGGCTTTCCAGAAACTCTGAAACAGGAGCCACCATGCGTGCGCGTGAATTGGGCATCACCCTGGGGCTGGGCACGCCCGGCGAACTGAATGCGATTACCGATGTACCGGGTGTGCGGGTGGGCCACAGCACGCTGCGCACGGTGGTCGAGGGCAAACACGTGCGTACCGGTGTCACCGTCGTCGAACCACGGCCCGGCGCCGCGCGCCAGCAGCCGTGCTTCGCCGGGTGCCATGTGCTCAACGGCAATGGCGATGCCACGGGGCTCGAGTGGATTCGCGAGGCAGGGTTGCTGACCACGCCGGTCGCCATCACCAACACCCACAGCGTGGGGGTGGTGCGCGATGCGCTCATTGCCCACGAGCGTGACAGCCAGCGTGACCCGGCGGTGTACTGGTGCATGCCGGTGGTGATGGAAACCTATGATGGTGTGCTCAATGACATCTGGGGCCAGCACGTGGGCGCCGCTCAGGTCGAGCAAGCCTTGGCGGCGGCCCGTTCGGGCCCTGTCACCGAAGGGGCCGTGGGTGGCGGTACCGGCATGATCTGCCACGAGTTCAAGGGCGGCATCGGCACGGCCTCGCGCAAGCTGGCGGCCGGGCAGGGTGGCTGGACAGTGGGCGCGCTGGTGCAGGCGAACCACGGCAAGCGCGGCGAGTTGCGGGTGGACGGCTACCCGGTGGGGCGCCACTTGGGCGAGCTACCCTCGCCCTTCGCCGAGCAGGGCACACCGGGCATGGGCTCGATCGTGGTGGTCCTGGCCACCGATGCGCCGTTGCTGCCGCACCAGTGCCAGCGCCTGGCCCAGCGGGCGTCCATCGGGATTGGGCGTACGGGTGGCGGCACCGAGGATTCCAGTGGGGATGTGTTCCTGGCATTCGCCACTGGCAACCGCGACCTGCCACCCGCCGATTACGGGCGCAAGGACCTGCCGCTGACCACGGCGCTGAGCATGGTCAACAACGACCACATCTCGGCGCTGTTCGCGGCGGCGGCGGAGGCGGTGGAGGAGGCGATCATCAACGTGCTGCTGGCGGGGGAGGACATGCGCGCCGATGACGGCACGCCGGTGCAGGGGCTCAAGGCGCAGGTGTTGCTGGCCGCGTTGCGGGCCAGCGGCTGGCGGTGAACCTTGCGGGGCCGGGCAACACTGAGAAACGGCGCAGCGCGCAGGATCAGTGGGGGCGCGGTAGTGTTTTCCCACGCTTGGCCCGGCCCACGGCAGCGCCCTGGCGTTACTTGAGCAGCGTGGCGAACCGGTCGATCGCCAGGGTGTAGCCCTGAGTACCAAACCCTGCGATCACGCCCACTGCTACCAGCGATACGTAGGAATGGTGGCGGAACGATTCACGCTTGTGCACATTGGAAATGTGCACTTCCAGCGTTGGCACTTCACACGCGATCAATGCGTCGTGAATGGCCACCGAGGTGTGGGTCCAGGCGCCGGGGTTGATGACGATACCGGCCACGCGACCGCGGGCCTGGTGAATCCAGTCGATCATCTGGCCTTCGTGGTTGGTCTGCTTGCATTCCACGGTAAAACCGTGGCCCTCGCCGTGACGGCTGGCCATGGCTTCGACATCGGCCAGGGTCTCGTGGCCGTAGACGGCCGGCTCGCGCAGGCCGAGCATGTTCAGGTTGGGGCCGTTGAGTACCAGGATGATTTTGGACATTGTGTGTTCCTTGTAATGACAGGCGAATACCGATAGCAGGTTACAGGCGGCGCTCAGGATAACGGTAAACGAAGGGCAATACGAACCGTCGGGGTGATGACAGATTTTTCATCTGCGGTGGTTAAATATGTTATATCATAACCTCCTCAACCCGCCGACGCTGTCTCGATCATGCCCTTTTCGTTTACCCATACCGCTTCCGTCTCAGGGGGGCGCCCTTGATTACCTGCCAACAGTTGCAATGGGGGCCGGCCGCGCGCCCGTTGACACCGCCACTGGACCTGCACCTGCCTGCCGGCAGCCTCACCGCGGTGATCGGTGGCAACGGTTGCGGCAAAAGCAGCCTGCTCAAGTGCATCGCCGGCCTGCAACGGCCGTTGGCGGGCAAGCTGCAGGTGACGGCGCGCACCGGTGGCATTGGCTACCTGGTTCAGCAACAGGCCATCGACCGGCAATTTCCCATCAGCCTGGGCGAACTGGTCAGTGCCGGGTTCTGGGGCAGCCGCCTGTCGCGCGCCGAGCGCCGGGCGCGGCTGAGCCGGGCCATGGACGACTGGCGCCTGGGTGGTCTGGAAAACCGCCATTTGCAGGCCTTGTCCGGGGGTGAACTGCAGCGCGCGCTGCTGGCGCGCCTGAGCCTGACCGAAGCACCGCTGTTGTTGCTCGACGAACCTGACGCCAGCCTCGATGAAGCCAGCCAAAGCCTGTTGTGGCAACAAATGCTGCAATGGCACCACCAGGGCCGCACCCTGTTGCTGGTGTGCCATGACCTGGCGGCGGTGCGCGAGCGCATCGACCAATGCCTGCTGATCGCCCCCCAGGGCTGCCGCCTGGACCACAGCGCCCAACTGATCGCCGGCGCCAGCCTGCGCAAGGTGGCCTGATGCTCGCGCACCTGTGGCAACCCTTCGTTGAATTCGCCTTCATGCGCCGTGCCCTGTTCGGTGGCTTGCTGCTGGCCGCCAGCGCCGCCCCGCTGGGGGTGTTCCTGGTGCTGCGACGCATGAGCCTGATTGGCGACGCCATTGCCCACGGCATTCTGCCCGGCGCGGCCACCGGCTTCTGGATAGCCGGCCTGTCGCTGCCGGCGCTGACCCTGGGCGGCCTTACCGCTGGCCTGGCGGTGGCCGGGCTGGCGGCCTGGATCAGCCGTAACACCGGCCTGCGCGAAGACGCCAGCCTGGCGGCCATTTACCCCATTTCCCTGGCCTCCGGTGTGCTGATCCTGGGCCTGGCCGGCAAGCGCCTGGATTTGCTGGGCCTGCTGTTCGGCTCGGCCCTGGCGGTGGACCAGACCACCCTGGACGCCATGGTGTGGGTGGCCATCGGCAGCCTGGCCGTGCTGGCGCTGATCTACAAGGCGCTGGTGCTGGACAGTCTCGACCCCTTGTTCCTGCGCAGCGTCAGCCGCTTCGGGCCGCTGGCCCACGGCCTGTTCCTGGGCCTGGTGGTGCTGAACCTGGTGGTGGGTTTCCAGGCCATCGGTGCCTTGATGATGGTGGGCCTGATGATGCTGCCCGCCACCGCCGCCCGGTTCTGGAGCCGCCGGCTGCCGGTGCTGTTGCTGTGCGCGGCGCTGATCGGTTGCCTGTCGGTGTGGCTGGGCCTCTTGGTGTCCTATTACCTGTCGCTGCCCAGTGGCCCCGCGATTGTCGTGGTAGCCGGTGCCGGTTACCTGTTGTCCGTGCTGTTCGGCCCGGTGCATGGCGTGCTGCGCCGTGACGGTTCGCCCATTCCTCAGTGAGTCTGATCATGCGTGTATTGATTGTGCTGTTGTCCGTGTTGTTGCCCGTGCTGGCCCAGGCCGCCGACAAGGTCAAGGTGGTGACCAGTTTCAGTATTCTCGCTGACATGACCCGGCAGATCGGCGGCGACTACATCCAGTTGGAAAACGTGGTGGGCCCCGACCAGGACGCCCATGTCTACGAGACCTCGCCGGATGACGCCCGCCATGTGCAGCAGGCAGACCTGATCATCGAGAACGGCCTGTCGTTCGAGCCTTGGCTGGACCGCCTGGTAACCAGCAGTGAAACCACCGCCAAGGTCATCAAGGCCAGCCAGGGCGTGCTGCCGCGCACCCTGGATGAGGAAGGTCAGACCGTGCCCGACCCGCATGCCTGGAACAGCCTGGCCAATGCCGAGGTGTACGCCGGCAATATCCTGCGCGGCCTGACCCAGGTCGACCCCGCCCACGCCAGCCAATACCAGCGTAACCATGATGCCTACGTGGCGCAGATCCGCGCGCTGCTGGCGGTCGCCCGGCAGACCTTCGACAGCCTGCCCGAAGGCAACCGCCGCATCGTCACCTCCCACGATGCCTTCGGTTACCTGGGGCAGGCCTACGGCATCCAGTTCCTGGCGCCCCAGGGCCTGAATACCGAGCGCGAGCCGTCGGCCGGTGAAGTGGCGGCGCTGATCCGGCAGATTCGCGCCGACCATATCAAGGCGGTATTCATCGAGAACATCGAAGACGCCCGCCTGCTGCGCCAGATCGCTGAGGAAAGCGGCGCGCGCATCGGTGGCACCCTGTATTCCGATGCCTTGACCGCCAGCGGCCCGGCCAGTACCTACCTGGGCTTCTACCGCGCCAACATCGAGACCCTGGGCAAGGCCCTGAAGGACTGACCCCGCGCGGCGTTCGTCACGCGGCCAGGTCCGCGCGTGCCGTCGTGGGACCGGGCGCAAGCTCGGGAAGCAGGCGACGCGGTCGATCTGGCGGGCCCCTTCCCGAGCTTCGCCCGGTCCCACAGGATTGCCATGGCCCTGTGGTAGCGTGCCGTTGTGGGACCGGGCGCAAGCTCGGGAAGGGGACAACGCGCTCGATCTGACCGGCCCCTTCCCGAGCTTCGCCCGGTCCCACAGGATTGCCATGGCCCTGTGGCAGTGTGCCGTTGTGGGACCGGGCGCAAGCTCGGGAAGCAGACGACGCGGTCGGCCTGGCGGGCCCCTTCCCGAGCTTCGCCCGGTCCCACAGGATTGCCCTGGCCCTGTGGCAGCGTGCCGTTGTGGGACCGGGCGCAAGCTCGGGAAGCAGACGACGCGGTCGGCTTGGCAGGCCCCTTCCCGAGCTTCGCCCGGTCCCACAGGACTGCCATGGCCCTGTGGCAGTGTGCCGTTGTGGGACCGGGCGCAAGCTCGGGAAGCAGACGACGCGGTCGGCCTGGCAGGCCCCTTCCCGAGCTTCGCCCGGTCCCACAGGATTGCCCTGGCCCTGTGGCAGCGTGCCGTTGTGGGACCGGGCGCAAGCTCGGGAAGCAGACGACGCGGTCGATCTGGCGGGCCCCTTCCCGAGCTTCGCCCGGTCCCACAGGATTGCCCTGGCCCTGTGGCAGCGTGCCGTTGTAGCACCGGGCGCAAGCTCGGGAAGCAGACGACGCGGTCGGCCTGGCAGGCCCCTTCCCGAGCTTCGCCCGGTCCCACAGGATTGCCCTGGCCCTGGGGCAGTGTGCCGTTGTGGGACCGGGCGCAAGCTCGGGAAGCAGACGACGCGGTCGATCTGGCGGGCCCCTTCCCGAGCTTCGCCCGGTCCCACAGGATTGCCATGGCCCTGGCTGCGCGGCACTTGTGGCGCGGGCGCTACACCAGTTTCTGGTGAATCTGCCGGGTCAGCAGTTCTACCCGTTCAGCCAACTGACGGGTGGTCTCGGTGAGCTGAGTGTTCTGGTCCATCAACTGCAGCAGCAACGCGGTGTTCTTCTCCGCGCGTTCCTGGCGTTCCATGTTGGCCTTGGCCAGGTCTTCGCGGTGCAGGGCATCCGCATCGGACTGGGCCTTGTCGCGGGCGGCCTGGCGGGTCTGGGCCAGCAGAATCAGCGGTGCGGCATAGGCCGACTGCAGGCTGAACGCCAGGTTCAGCAGAATGAAAGGGTAGACGTCGAACGTTACCAGCCCCGTCACGTTCGCCAGCACCCACAACACCACCACCAGCGTCTGCGCGCCGAGAAAGGTCGGCGTGCCGAAAAAGCGCGCGAACGCTTCGGCCTTCAGGGCGAAGGTGTCATTGCCAAACGTAGTGTTCAGGTGGTCGTGTTGGCGGTGAAAGCGCAGGTGGTCTTTGAGTGGGGTGGACATGCACGACTCCAGCGGTTCAGAGGGATACCCGACCATCTAAGCACAACGCTCGGGGCCCCATCATGAAGGCGGCAGGATGCAGAACGCCTGCCGCCACAGGGGCTTATCATGCACTTTGCATGATGTCGCAAAACACCGCCGCGCTAACGTATTGAATAGTAAAGGTATTGTTTTTTGGCATGGCTGGCACGCGCGCTGCACTAACACCTGTGCATGACTTACTGACTGTTTGCCAGGAGCACTACAACAATGACTACCCAAGCTGAACTTGCCACTGCCGCCGAGGGGTCCAACCACTCGGGTGTTTCATGGGCAGCGATATTTGCCGGGGCCGCTGCGGCCGCCGCGTTGTCGCTGATTCTCATCCTGCTGGGTTTCGGCCTTGGCTTCTCGGCGGTGTCGCCGTGGGCCGGGGAGGGTGCCAGTGCCAAGACCCTGGGCATTTCCGGGATCGTCTGGCTGGCCGTGACCCAGATCATCGCCGCGGGCATGGGTGGTTACCTGGCCGGGCGCCTGCGAGTCAAATGGGCCACCGTGCATGGTGACGAAGTGTACTTCCGCGATACCGCTCATGGCTTCCTGTCCTGGGCCGTGGCCACCCTGGTCACCGCTGCGCTGGTGCTCGGTTCGGTCAGCAGTGTGGTCAGTGGTGGTGTCAAAGCCGGTGCAAGCGTGGCGGCCGGTGCCGTGACCGCTGCCAGCGCCGCGGCGGGTAGCCAGGCTTCCGGTGGCAGCGACCCGTTCGGTTACTTCGTCGATACCCTTTTCCGTGATGACCGTCCTGCGGCCGTCAGCGATGACGCTGCCCATGCACAGGTCACCCGTGTCTTCGCCCGTACCGTCAACAACGGCGGGCAACTGAGCCCTGAAGACCGTGCCTACCTTGCGCAACTGGTCAGCCAGCGCACCAACCTGACCCCAGAGCAGGCGCAGCAACGTGTCGACCAGGTCTACGGCCAGGCTCGTCAAGCCGTTGAAGATGCCAAGGTCGCTGCGCAGAAAGCCGCGGACACCGCCACCAAAGTGGCGGCCTGGACCTCGCTGTGGATGTTTGTAGCGCTGCTGTGCGGTGCCTTCTTCGCCAGCCTGGCGGCAACTTTCGGTGGTCGTCGTCGCGACGCAGTGGTCCTGGTTCATACCGAGGCCTACACCACTACCGCCCCCATCCGTTAACCAAGGAGCATCACCATGCGCTCATTACTGCTGTTTTTCCTCGGTGTGCCAATTCCTGTGATCATTCTGATTGCGCTGTTCATGCACTGATACCCGCAGTCGCCTGACCCCGCCGCCCCTTGTGACCAAGGGGCGGTTTTTTTGTCAGATGACATTGTGGTTTGTACAAGTCTTGTATAGGATTTAAATCAGGACTTGGCACTTTGATATCACTGCGTTCAGGTGCCTTCCGAACGAGCGAAATGATAAAAATTTCCGACACGACGCTGCTGTGGCCCTCTGGGCCAGCGATCGACAAGTACGTCTGTCTGCTCATGGTCGAGCATCAACCTCAACCTTGAGCACACGAGATGCTGACCATGCTATTCAACTCCGGCCTGCGCCAGGCCATCGCTGACCTGGAACACCACAACGCCCAACAAGCCAGCCTGCTGGCTGCCATCGAACGCTCCATGGCCGTGATCGAATTCGATCTCAATGGCCTGGTGCTGCGCGCCAACGACAACTTCCTCAAGACCGTGGGCTACCGCGCCGACCAGGTAGTGGGTCAGCACCACCGCATGTTCTGTACCCCTGAATACGCCCGCAGCGCTCCCTACAGCCAGTTATGGGCGCGGCTCAAGGCTGGCGAGTTCGTGGCAGAGACCTTCGAGCGCGTCAACGCTGCCGGCCAGGCCATCTGGCTGGAAGCCAGCTACAACCCGGTGCGTGATGCACAGGGGCGGGTGGAGAAGATCATCAAGTTCGCCACCGACGTCACCGCGCGTGTGCAGTGCGAAAATGAAGCCCAGGGCAAGTTGCACGCCATCGACCGGGCCATGGCGATCATCGAATTTGAACCGGACGGTCGCGTCATCACCGCCAACGCCAATTTCCTGGCCCTGACCGGCTACACGCTGGCTGAGATCAAGGGCAAGCAACACGCCATGTTCTGCCCAGCCGCGTTGGTACGGGACAAGGGTTACCAGGACTTCTGGCGCCGGTTGAACCAGGGCGAGTTCTTCAGTGGCCAGTTCGAACGTGTGAGCAAGCACGGCCAGGTGTTGTGGCTTGAAGCCAACTACAATCCGGTGTACGACGCCAGCGGGCGCTTGGCGAAGGTAGTGAAATTCGCCTTCGATATTACCGCGCGCATCGTCAAGCAGGCCGAAGATGGCCAGAGCGCGGCGCGTGCCTACCATATCTCCATGGACACCCGGCGCGTGGCGGAGCAGGGCACCGAGGTGATCCACCAGGCGGCCGGGCAGATGCGCGAAATCGCCGGCAACATCGACGAGTCCTCGCGGATCCTGGGGCAACTGGGCGAGCGCTCGGAGCAGATCACCGCCATCGTCAACACCATCCGCGGTATTGCCGACCAGACCAACCTGCTGGCGTTGAACGCGGCCATCGAGGCGGCGCGGGCCGGTGACATGGGGCGTGGTTTTGCCGTGGTGGCCGATGAAGTGCGGCAACTGGCTGGGCGCACCAGCGGTTCCACGGCGGAGATTTCGGCGATGATCGAGCGCATCCAGGCGGAAACCCGCACGGCCATTGCCAGCATGGACGCTACGCGTCAGCAGACGGGGCGCAGCGTGGAGCTGGCGGACCAGGCAGGGGAGGTGATTGTGCAGATCTGCGAAGGGGCCAGCCGCGCCGTCGAGGCCGTGAGTATTTTTGTCGGCGAACAACGTTAGATCGCGCGGGCCGGTTCCCTAGCTTCGCCCGGCCCTGCTGCGTTCAGCCGACGCCGTGCTACGAGACCGCCAGCACCGGCTGCGAGTACTGGGCGAAGCGGACATTGTCACTCTGGTCCACCAGCTTCTTCAGCCGTTCGTTGAACGCCCGGTTCACCCCGTACTGGCCCCCGGAAATGGTGCGGAACTGCGCCGTCAGCGAGATGCCGTTGAGGTCCATCTTGTCGACGCCGAACACCTGTAACGGTCCTTGCAGGTTGTGCTTGAGCACAATGTCATCGCTGATGGAACGTCCCGCCTCGCGGATCAGTTCCAGCGCGGTGTCGATGTCGCTGTCGTAGCTGACCTGCACCGAGAAGAACGCGTAGGCAAATTGCCGTGACTGGTTGGTGACCGCTTTGATCTGGCCGAAGGGCACCGAGTGTACGAAGCCCTTGCCGTCGCGCAGGCGCAGGGTGCGGATGGTCAGGCTCTCGACGGTACCGGCATGGCCAGAGTCGAGCACCACCCAGTCGCCGATGGCGATGGTGTCTTCGATGAGAATGAACAGCCCGGTGATCACGTCCTGCACCAGTTGCTGCGAACCGAAACCGATGGCCAGGCCCACGACCCCGGCGCCCGCCAGCAACGGCGCGACATTGATGCCCAGGTTGGCCATGGTGGTGATGGCGCAGATCACCACCAGCACAATCTTGATGGCGTTGCGCACCATGGGCAGGATGGTCTTGACCCGGGTACTGGGCTCGCGCCCGGCGCGCTTGCCCACCGCAGGCTTGAGCGCTTCCTGAATGGCCGTGTCGATGACCACCCACAGCAGCCAGGTCACCAGCAGGATCAGGCCGATGCTGCTCAGCGAATCGCTGATGGCCCGGCCCAGGCTGTTCCTGGCGGCGAAGCCCAGGATGGACACGCCCCAGATCCGCCCCAGCAGCTCGATGAACGCCACCGCCATGGCGATGCGTGACAGTGCGTGGGCGAGGTTGCGCAGCAGTTCCACATAGGGCCGAAGGCGCTGGCGCGGGGCCGCTTCGCCAGGTTGAAACAGGTGTTGCAGCAAGGTGCTGAGGAACACCGTGCCCACCAGCAACAGAGTCGTCAGCATGGCGCTTTGCAGGGCTCGCTGGCTTTCCGCGCCAGCGCCGATCAGGTGCACCATGGACACCAGGATCATCAACAGAATAGGCAGGTACCACACCCCGGAGAAGATCCGCAGGGTTTCCTGCACGGCACGGTGGTGCAGACGCTGATTCAGCGAGCGGTTGCGGATCAGGTGCGCCACGGGCCGGCGCATGCGGATGACCAGCACGGCGAAGGCCAGGGTCGCCAGCAGGCCGCACACCACGGCCAGGCTGGCGGTGATGTTGCCGCCCAGTTGGCGGGCGATCTGCGGGCTGTTGAGGGCGTCGCCCAGCGCCGCCAGAAAGCCGATCACGAACAGCCGCCGCGGCGCTCGCTGGCGCAGAATACGCACGGCGGTGCGCTTGTGGCCGGAGTCGAACAGCACAATCAGGCATAGGATGATGGAACTGGAGACCAGGCCGCTGCTGGTGGCGTAGGCCAGGCACAGGGCCAGGGCGCGGGCCACGGAAACGTCCAGGTAATGGCTGATGGTCAGGGTCAGTGGCAGGCTCACCAGCGCAGGCGCGGTGAAGGGCAGCAGGTAGCTGAGCAGGCCCTGTACCCGAGGCCGCTGGACAATGAAGCGCTGGCGGCCCAGCCGTTTGACGAACAGGTGGCCCAGCAGGCTCAGGCCACCGAAGATCGCCACCCAGCACAGGGTCAGGATAGAGAAGTCACCGGCCATACCCAGGGCGGAACTGGCGTCATGCTGGTCCACGAGGCTGCCGACCTCGTCGGCGGCGCGGTCGGCGCGCAGTCGCCAACTGTCCACCAGGTGGCCGTCCAGGTCGAGGTTGTCCTGCACATCGTCGATGCCGGACGACAGCGCTCCCAGCAGCCCCCCTTGCACCAGCACCTCGGGCTTGGCCGGTGCACTGGCCGCCGGGGCTGTGGCGGCGCTGGCAAGCCCCAGATTGACACTGAGCACAGCGCCCAGAACCCACATCAGAATTGGTTTGGCCTTCGTGGATAACACCCGATTTCTCCTTGGTTACCGACAGGGGTCTCCTGAAACTGATCGACAAAAGCCGTGCAAGTTCGGCGCTTGGTTGATTCAGGGGGCAGATTGTGGGATGCCAGCCAGGTGTTCGGCGCTAAGGGGTAGGTTGTTCCTGAGATCAAGCGCCGCCCGCGCGGCGCTCGATTTCAAGCATCCCGCAGAACCATGGCCAACCGCACGCGCTTGCATTTTGGCCCTCGCGGCACCAAGGTAAGGCAGACTTTGTTCAGCGAGATAAGGCTGTCTCCGATGTCCTCCAGTACCACGGTTGTCCAGGCGGAGCCTGGCAAGTACGAATTCTTTTCCACCCGGGTGGCGTTTTTCATCGCCGGGTTCACCATGTCGGCCTGGGCGCCGCTGGTGCCGCTGGCCAAGGCCCGGGCGGGCCTGGACGACGGTATGCTGGGCATGCTGTTGCTGTGCCTGGGTGCAGGTTCCATCATCACCATGCCGGTGGCCGGTTACCTGACGTCGCGGCTGGGCTGCCGGCGGGTGATCCTGGCCGCCGGCGCCTTGCTGTGCCTGGTGATGCCGTTGCTGGCCACCGCCGCCAGCCCCTGGCTGCTGATGAGCGCCGTGTTCGTGTTCGGTGCCGGCCTCGGCGGCCTGGATTGCGCCATGAATATCCAGGCCGTGCTGGTGGAACGTGCCAGCGGTCGCGCAATGATGTCCGGCTTTCATGGCCTGTTCAGTGTCGGCGGCATCGCCGGTGCGGCGGGTACGACCGGTTTGCTGAGCCTGGGCATGGAACCCTTGGCTGCGGTGCTGGTGGTGATCGCGCTGGCGGTGCTGGGGCTGCTGTCGGCGGCGCCGCACCTGCTCAACTTCGGCAATGGCGAGCCCGGCCCGCTGTTCGCACGGCCCCGGGGCATCGTGCTGTTCATGGGCGTGCTGTGCTTCATCGTGTTCCAGGCCGAAGGTGCGGTGCTGGATTGGAGCGCGGTGTTTCTGGTGGGCGACCACGGCATGGACCCACGCTATGCCGGCCTGGGCTACGCCGCGTTCGCCAGCACCATGACCGTGGGCCGGCTGACCGGCGACATGATCGTCACGCGCCTGGGGGGCGCCCGTGTGGTGGTCATCGGCGGGCTGGTGGCGGCGCTGGGCCTGGCACTGTCGATTCTGGCGCCGGGCTGGTCGCTGGCGCTGCTGGGCTACGCCCTGGTGGGCGCCGGGTGTTCGAACATCGTGCCGGTGCTGTTCACCGCGGTCGGCCGGCAGAAGACCATGCCGCAAAGCGCGGCCATCCCGGCCATGACCTCCCTGGGTTACGCTGGCATCCTCATCGGCCCCGCGGCCATTGGTTTCATCGCCCATGCCAGCAGCCTGGCGGTGGCCCTCGGGGTAATGGTGCTGCTGTTGGGCTTTGTCGCGGCCAGTGGTCGGGTGCTGGCACGGGGGTGAACGCAGGATCCGCAGGGATGGTCTAGTGTCCTGACACCTGACCACCCAGGGGGACATTCCCATGAAGCTTGAAGGTTCCTGCCACTGTGGCGCTGTTGCGTTCAGCCTCGACAGCGCCCATCCATATCCGTACCAGCGTTGCTACTGCTCCATCTGCCGCAAGACCCAGGGTGGGGGCGGCTATGCCATCAACCTGGGGGGCGATGCCAGGTCACTGCACGTGACGGGCCGCAAGCACATCTCCATCTACCACGCCCGCATGAAGGAAAAAGGCGACAGCCGCGCCCACGCCAGCACCGCCGAACGGCATTTCTGCAACCAGTGCGGCACGGCGCTGTGGCTGTTCAGCCCCGAGTGGCCAGACCTGATTCACCCCTTCGCCAGCGCCATCGACACGCCTTTGCCCGTGCCACCGGAGCATACCCACCTGCTGCTCGATTCCAAGGCGCCGTGGGTGGAGGTGGATGCCAAGCCCGGAGACAAGCAGTTCCAGGGCTACCCTGAAGAGTCCATTGCACAGTGGCATGAGCGTTTGGGGCTGGTCACACCCCGCTGACCGAATCAGTTCAGGCTGTTCTGGCGCCACTGGCGCGGGCTGACGCCGAACCAGCGCTTGAAGGCGCGAGAAAAGGCACTGGTCTCCGAGTACCCCAGCAACGGCGCCAGTTCGCTGATGGACAGGTTCGGCTGGCGCAGGTACTGGCGCGCCAGGGCCTGGCGGGTCTGGTCGACCAGTTGGCTGAAACTCAAGCCATGGTCGCGCAGACGTCTCTGGAGGGTGGAGTCGGAGAGCTCCAGTTGTTCGGCGATCAGTTCCAGCACTGGTTCGCCCTGGTGCAGCACCGTGCGGATCACCTGGCGCGCCTGCTCGAGCAAATCGGGCCCCAGGTCCACCTCACCCAGTTGCCGAATCGCATCCTTGACCAGCATCAGCAGCACCGGGTCATGGCCCGGCATCAGCTTGCCCTGCAGTTCATGCTTGGGAATGAGGATGGCATTGCAGGGTTGGTCAAAACGCACTGGCGCGTCGAACACCTCACGGTGCTCTTGCCAATCCATGGGCCGGGCATGCTCGAACTGTACCTCGCGCGGCGCCCAGCGCGGGCCGAGTACGTGGCGCACCAGGTTCATGGCCATGCCCATGGTCAACTCGGCGTCCTGGCGCTTTTCCAGGATGGCGCCGTGGCGTACCTGGTAGTCGAAACGGTAACACTCGCCCTGGTCCACCAGTTGGATCAAGGTGCTGTGCTGGTGAAAGGGGAAGGCCGCGGCGAAGTTGACCAGCGCTTCCTCCAGGGTGGCCGAGCACAGCCCTACATAGCCCAGCAAGCCAAGGGCCTGGGGCTTGAATTGTTCGCCGTAGCGCAAGCCGAAGTTGTCGCAGCCCGTCTGGCGCGCAGCTTCTTCCAGCACCTGGCAATAGTTGGGCAGGGCCAGGCTCAGGGTGGGGTGGCGCAGTTGCTCGGCGTCGATGCCCGCCCGGCCGAACACGCGGTCCAGGTCACCGCCGTGGTGGGTGATGAACTGGTCCAGGCCATTGGCGGCGGCCGACAGTACCCCACGGTTGTTCGCCCGGGAGCTTGGCGGCGCGGCGGGGGAAAACAGGGACGGGGTCATGGCGGTTACCTTTTCAGCGGTCATCATGAAAAAACTTCAAGCAAGAGTTGTTCCGAATTTCCGTTCGCCCCGGGGTAGAGCGTTCCAGGGGGCAGGGCCAAATCCGTGGTCACTGCACAATGGGAAGATCGGTAACCGGTTGCGCGTGAGGGCGGGCCAGTGAAGTGTGGACGGGTTCTGACCGCCCGCTGGCAAGCCTGCCCTGCAGAATGAGAGCCGATTCGGTGCACTGGGTCGGCGTTGTGCCCCGCCATTGCGCACCTACCGACAAACTTGACCGCAGGGCACGAAAACCGGCTTTGACCGGTCAAGTCTTGCAAGCGAATGCTTCGATAAGCTGGAGCCCAGGCATCCTCTCGAAGGTACGACACAATGAGCAGCACGCAACTCAAACCGACTTTGGGCACCCTGCACCTGTGGGGCATCGCCGTGGGCCTGGTGATTTCCGGCGAGTACTTTGGCTGGAGCTATGGCTGGGGCACCGCGGGCACCCTGGGCTTTCTGGTGACCACGCTGATGGTGGCAGTGATGTACACCTGTTTCATCTTCAGTTTCACCGAGCTGACCACCGCCATCCCCAACGCAGGTGGGCCGTTCGCCTACAGCCTGCGTGCCTTCGGCGTGGGCGGCGGGATGATCGCCGGCATGGCCACCCTGATCGAGTTCGTGTTCGCCCCGCCGGCCATCGCCATGGCCATCGGTGCCTATCTGAACGTACAGTTCCCGGGTCTTGACCCCAAGTGGGCCGCCGCCGGTGCCTACGTGGTGTTCATGACCCTGAACATCGTCGGCGTGAACATCGCCGCCACCTTCGAGCTGATTGTCACCGTGCTTGCCGTGCTGGAACTGCTGGTGTTCATGGGCGTGGTCGCCCCCGGCTTCAGCTTCAGCAACTTCGTGCTGGGCGGCTGGGCCGGTAGCGATACCTTCAGCTTCGGCGCCTTGTCCGGTGTGTTTGCCGCCATCCCATTCGCCATCTGGTTCTTCCTGGCCATCGAAGGCGCCGCCATGGCCGCCGAAGAAGCCAAGGACCCGAAGAAAACCATTCCACGTGCCTACATCTCCGGCATCCTCACCCTGGTGGTGCTGGCCATCGGCACCATGGTCTTCGCGGGCGGCGTGGGCGATTGGAAAGCCCTGTCGAACCTCAACGACCCGCTGCCCCAGGCCATGAAAACCGTGGTGGGCAACAACTCCAACTGGATGCACATGCTGGTGTGGATCGGCCTGTTCGGCCTGGTCGCCAGCTTCCACGGCATCATCATGGGTTACTCGCGCCAATTCTTCGCCCTGGCCCGTGCCGGCTTCCTGCCCGCCGGCTTGGCCAAGCTGTCGCGCTTCCAGACCCCGCACCGTGCCATCCTGGCTGGCGGCGTGGTGGGTATCGCCTCGATCTTCAGTGACGGCCTGGTCAACCTGCAGGGCATGAGCCTGACCGCCGCCATGATCACCATGTCGGTGTTCGGCGCTATCGTGATGTACATCATCAGCCTGTTGAGCCTGTTCCGCCTGCGCAAGACCGAGCCGAACCTGGAACGCAGCTTTCGTGCCCCGGGCTACCCGGTAGTACCGGCCATCGCCCTGGTATTGGCGGTGGTGTGCCTGGTAGCGATGATCTGGTTCAACGGGCAGATCGCCTGCGTGTTCGCCGGCCTGATGATTGCAGGCGCAGTGTTCTGCAAGATCGTGCTGGGCCGTGGCGCTGCCCGTGCCGCACTGGCCGGCAACGCATGACAAAGGAGTGACGCAATGAGTGGTTTCGTACATACCGCGGGCGGCCAGGTGTGGCGCTTCGACAGCCTCAAGGAACTGATGGCCAAGGCCAGCCCGGCGCGTTCCGGTGACTACCTGGCCGAGGTGGCCGCCAGCAGCGACGCCGAGCGCGCGGCGGCGCAGATGGCCCTGGCGGATGTGCCGCTCAAGCGCTTTCTCAATGAAGCGTTGATCCCCTACGAGGCGGACGAGGTGACCCGGCTGATCCTCGACAGCCACGACGTGGCGGCCTTCGCGCTGGTAAGCCACCTGACCGTGGGTGGCTTTCGCGACTGGCTGCTGGGCGACGAGGCCGACGAGGCCAGCCTGCGCGCTCTGGCGCCGGGCCTGACCCCGGAAATGGCCGCGGCGGTGTCCAAGATCATGCGCGTGCAGGACCTGGTGCTGGTGGCGCAGAAGATCCGCGTGGTCACCCGCTTTCGCAACACCGTGGGCCTGCGCGGGCGGCTGTCGACCCGGCTGCAGCCCAACCATCCCACCGATGACCCGGCCGGCATCGCCGCCAGCGTGCTCGACGGCCTGCTGTACGGCAATGGCGACGCCATGCTGGGCATCAACCCGGCCACCGATAGCCTCAGCGCCATCACCGAGCTGCTGAAGATGCTTGACGGTGTGATCCAGCGCTACGAGATTCCCACCCAGTCCTGCGTGCTCACCCACGTCACCTCGTCCATCGCCGCCATCGAGCGCGGTGTGCCCCTGGACCTGGTGTTCCAGTCCATCGCCGGTACCGAGGCGGCCAATGCCAGCTTCGGTATCAGCCTTGAGCTGCTGCGTGAAGGCTACGAGGCAGGCCTGAGCCTCAAGCGCGGCACCGTGGGCCAGAACCTCATGTATTTCGAGACCGGCCAGGGCAGCGCGCTGTCGGCCAATGCCCACCACGGTGTCGACCAGCAGACCTGCGAAGCCCGTGCCTACGCCGTGGCCCGGCATTTCAAGCCGTTCCTGGTCAATACCGTGGTCGGTTTCATTGGCCCCGAGTACCTGTACAACGGCAAGCAGATCATCCGCGCCGGGTTGGAAGACCACTTCTGTGGCAAGCTGCTGGGTGTGCCCATGGGCTGTGATATCTGCTACACCAACCATGCCGAGGCCGACCAGGATGACATGGACATGCTGTTGACCCTGCTGGGGGTGGCCGGTATCAACTTCATCATGGGTATACCCGGTTCCGACGACATCATGCTCAACTACCAGACCACCTCGTTCCATGATGCCCTGTACGCCCGCAAGACGCTGGGCCTGCGGCCCGCGCCGGAGTTCGAGGATTGGCTGGCGCGCATGCAGATCATGACCCAGGGCGACGGCACCCTGCAGCTGGGCAAGGGCTTGCCACCGGCGTTCCGCCAGGCACTGGCGCAGTTGAAGTGAGGGCCACGCGATGACTGACGAACACAAGCAACCGGCCCAGGCCGACCCTTGGCAGCCACTGCGCAGCCTGACCTCGGCACGCATTGCCCTGGGGCGCGCCGGCACCAGTTTGCCGACGGCCGCGCAGCTGGATTTCCAGTACGCCCATGCACAAGCGCGGGACGCGGTGCACACACCGTTCGACCGTGCCACGCTGGCCGCCCAGCTCAATGGCCAGACCCTGCTGCTGCACAGCGGCGCCAGCGACCGTCACCAGTACCTGCAGCGCCCGGACCTGGGCCGGCGGCTGGATGAGGCCTCGGCGCGGCAACTGGATGAACATCGCCAGTTGAATCCCGATGGCTACGACCTGGCCGTGGTCATCGCCGATGGCCTGTCGTCCCTGGCCGTGCACCGCCACAGCCTGCCGATGGTGCAGCGCATCGATGAACTGGCCGCCGCCGAGGGCTGGCGCCAGGCGCCCGTGAGCCTGGTAGAGCAGGGCCGGGTGGCGGTTGCCGATGAGATCGGCGAACGCCTGGGCGCACGCATGGTGGTTATTCTGATTGGTGAGCGGCCGGGGCTCAGCTCACCGGATAGCCTGGGGCTGTATTTCACCTTTGCGCCCAAGGCGGGGCTCAACGACGCCGCGCGCAACTGCATTTCCAACGTACGGCTCGAGGGCATGAGCTACGCCATGGCCGCGCACAAGCTGCTGTACCTGATGCGCGAAGCGTGGCGGCGGCAGTTGTCGGGGGTCAACCTCAAGGATGAGGCGCAGGTGCCGGTGCTGGAGGGCAATGCGGGGCCGGGGAATTTTCTGCTGGGCTGAATGACAGGGTGCCGCTTCCCGAGCTTCGCCCGGTCGGGGCAAAGCTCGGCACGCAGTGTTAGCGCCCGTACCGCCGCACCACGCTGGTGTTGCCCAGGATATGCCCCTTGATCTGCCCCAGCAGCGCCTCGCGGGTGAGCCCGGCCGGCAGGGCATCGGGCGCCAGGTCCAGGGCGTACACCTGAATCACGTAATGGTGCGGGTTCTCTCCCACTGGCGGGCATGGCCCGCTATAGGTGGTCAGGCCCTTGCTGTTGGTGCCTCCCACGCCATCAGCGCCGCCCTTGAGTCCATGACCGGTAATGCCGTAATGCACCCAGTGGTTCACCCCCAGGCCTTTCTGGCCATCGGGGTCGTGCAGCACCACGGCAAAGCTTCGGGTGCCGGCCGGCGCGTTGCTCCAGCTCAGGGCCGGCGCCACGTTGTCGCCGCCGCAGTCGCCGGTGTTGGCCGCGTTGGCCCGGCTCAGCAGGGCGTTGTCGGCGCCGTCCGGGGTGGTCAGGGTGAAGGCCGGCTGCGCCTGGGCCAGCAAGGGCAGGCTCAGGCACAGGGCCAGTGTCACTACGCGAGGCAACATGGAACGTCTCCTTTTATCCAGTTGCCTGGCAGTCTAGAAGTCAGTCGGCCTGGGCGAAAGTTTTCAGCGAATCGCCCGCCAGCCGATAGCGAATCCACTCCGGCTGCGCGGCGGCGCCGATGGACTCGTAGAACTGGATGGCGGGTTCGTTCCAGTCCAGTACGCTCCACTCCAGGCGGCCGCAACCGCTCTCATGGGCGATCTGGGCCAGATGCTTGAGCAATGCCTTGCCGGCGCCCACACCGCGGTGCTTCGACGACACGTACAGGTCTTCCAGGTAGATGCCCTTGCGCCCCAGCCAGGTGGAGTAACTGAGGAAATACAAGGCAAAGCCCACGGCCTCGCCGTCCACCTCGGCGACCAGCGCCCGGGCGTAGCCTTCCGGGTCCTGCAGGCTGTGGCGGATGTCCTCGACGCTGGCGATGACCTCGTGCTCGGCCTTTTCGTAAATGGCCAGTTCGGTGATGAAGCCCAGGATTAACTCGGCATCGGCGGGTGTGGCGGGGCGGATGTTCAGTGGCACGGCGGTTCCTCTCGGCGGCGATGAAGGGGTAGCCGCCTATTGTGCCTCAACCGGCCCGTCAGTGGTGGCAGCATCCGCCCTGGGGCTTGCCTTCGTATTCGTCGTGCAGCCGTACCCAGTCCATGATCTTCACTTCGTTGCGGCCCTTGGGTGTCAAGTCCAGCAGGTTGTAGGCCCCGACCAGCATGTCCAGGCCACGGGCGTAGGTGGAGTAGGTGTGGAACACCTGGCCCTGGTCGTCCTTGTAGAACACGCTCAACCCGGGCATCTCGCCAGCGGCCTCCATGGGCTCGTAGTTGTAGGTCATCTGCCCGTCGGCCTTCTGCTGGTCGCTGGCGGCAACCTGGAAGTCCACGTCGAAGTCGCTGCCCAATGACGACACCCAGTCGAAGTGCCAACCCATGCGGGCGCGGTAGGCGTGCAGCTGGGCCAGTGGGGCATGGGAAACCGCCACCACCGCCACGTCGTGGTGGGCCAGGTGCTGGTTGGGACCATCCAGGTGGTCACTGAGCAGCGAACAACCGGTGCAGCCAGCGACCCATTCAGGGGCGTACATGAAGTGGTAGACGATCAGTTGGCTGTGGTCGCCGAACAGCTCGGCCAGGCTCATCGAGCCGTTGGGCCCCTGAAAGTGGTAGGGCTTGTCGACACACACCCACGGCAGCTCACGCCGCTCCTGGGCCAGGCGGTCACGTTCACGGGTCAAGGCTTTTTCGTGTTCGAGGTGGTGGAGGCGGGCGGCGAGCCATTGTTCGCGGGAAACGACAGGGTGGTTCATGACGGGTACTCCAAAGGAAACCGACCCTTCCGTTATACCAGCCAATGGCGGTGCTCCCCGCCTGGCCCGACCTGTGGACGCTTTGCGCATGGCCCCCCCCAAGTCTTTGATTTGTCATATTGCTGTCACAATTATCCGTCAGCGTTTGATGGCAGATTGCCCACCGACGAACAGCATTCAAGAAGGCGCCAACAGCGCCGACAGGTGGCATGAAGCATCGTTTTTACGCATGAAGAAAGGGATGTCTTCGACGCCGGCCAGTGACCCTGGCGCGGTGATATATCCCTGTCGCGAGTGCCTATCGATGTTCGTACGAAAATCCCTGAAAGCCCAGATGCTGACCCTGATTGGCGGCAGCCTGCTGGCCATGCTGCTGATCGCCTTGTCCTGCTTTCACCTGTTGGCTAACGGGGTAAGGGATTACCACCAATTGATCGAGGGCCCGTTGCGTACCTCGCAACTGATCGACGAAGCCAACCTGCAGTTCAAGATCCAGGTGCAGGAATGGAAGAACGTACTGCTGCGCGGCAAGCAGCCGGCGGACCTGGCTCAATACTGGGGCCAGTTCCAGGACCGCCAGCGCGATGTACAGGACATCCTCGGGCGGCTCGCGGCGCAGCCGGGTATCGACGTGGGGCTGAAAAGCGATATCGTGCGCCTGCGTGATGAACACCGTGCGCTGGGTGATGCCTACCAGCGTGGCCGTGATGCCTTTGCCGCCGCTGGGGGCGACGCCGCGGCCGGTGATACCGCCGTGAAAGGCGTTGACCGCGCCGTCAGCGAGCAGATGAGCAAGCTGGTCAGCCAGATCCGCAAGGACGGTGAGCAGCAGGCGTCGGCCATTCGCGAGTCGGCCGACACCACGGTGTGGGTCGGCCTGGTGGTGTTGCTGGTGTCGGGGCTGGTGATCGCGTTGTTCAGCGTGATGCTGGTCAGCCGTTTCCTGGTGGTGCCGATCCAGCAACTGATCGAGTACGTCGCCGACCTCAGCCGTGGCCGTTTCAACCAGCGGGTGGACAGCCGTCGTCAGGACGAACTGGGGCGCCTGGCGGTAGCCGCCAACACCCTGCGTGACTTCCTTGCCGAGACCTTCACGGGCCTCAAGCGCAACGCCGGTGACCTGGATGGCGCCAGCGCCGACTTGCACGGTATCGCCGGGCAGATGTCCCAGGGCACCCACGACCAGTTCAACCGCACCGACCAGGTGGCCACGGCCATGAACGAGATGTCCGCCACCGCCCAGGAAGTGGCGCGCCACGCCGGGGACGCGGCCCAGGCCGCTGACCAGGCTGACGCTTCGGCTCACAAGGGTGAGCAGGTGATGCGCGCCACCATCGACACCATCACCCACATGCGTACGGAAATTTCCACCACCGCCCAGGTGATCGGCAACCTGGAAAACGACAGCGCACGCATCGGCAAGGTGCTGGAAGTGATTCGCGGCATCGCCGAGCAGACCAACCTGCTGGCCTTGAACGCTGCCATCGAGGCAGCCCGTGCCGGCGAGGCCGGGCGCGGCTTCGCCGTGGTCGCCGACGAAGTCCGCAGCCTGGCACAGCGCACGGCGGCGTCGATCATCGAGATCAACCAGATCATCAATGCTGTGCAGGCCGGTGCCAGCGACGCCGTGAAGGCGATCCAGAGTGGCCAGTCACGCAGTGAAGAAGGCGTGGCCCAGGTGACCCAGGCGGGCGACATGCTGCGCCAGATCACCTCGGCGGTGGAAGCGATTCGCGACATGAACCGGCAGATCGCCACGGCGGCCGAGGAGCAGACCTCGGTAGCCGAGGACATCTCGCGCAACCTGACGGACATCACCCAGATTGCCAGCACCAACCAGGACAACGTGCAACGCACCGAGGTGGCCAGCCGCCGGTTGCACGACCTGTCGCGTCAGCTCAATGAGGTGACGGCCAGGTTGGGGTGACGCAGCTTCAACGTGTGGCTTGCAGCTCCCGAAGGGCCTCCCAGAGGCGTTCATCGTCGAAGTTGTCGATGACCAGGTGCGCGCCGGCCGCCAGCAGTGCTTCGCGGCTCTGGCTGGTGGTCAGGCCCACGGTGAAGACGCCAGCCTTGACCGCGGCGGTCAGGCCCGGCACCGAGTCTTCGAAGGCCATGGCCTGGGACGCCTGGGCGCCCAGGCGCTCAAGGCCGGTGAGGTAGGGCAGGGGATCGGGTTTGGCCCGTGGCAGTTCTTCGGCGACTACCACGCTCTGGAAGCGCGGGGCGATGCCCAGGGCGCCAAGCATGTGGTCGGCATTGGCGCGTGGGGCGTTGGTGACCACCACCATGCCAATGCCCTGTGCGTCGGCGAAGTCCAGCAGGCGGGGCAGGCCGCGCAAGGGCGCCAGTTGCGGGGACAGGTGGCGGAACCGCGCTTCCTTGCGGTCGGCGAACACCTGGTGTTCCTCCACCGAGCGGTCGGGGAACAGGTTGCGGCACATGTCGGGGTTGGCCCGGCCGCTGCAATGCAGCACGAAGTCATGCTCGGTGAAATCCCGGCCCTCTTCGGCCAGCAGTTGCTGGATGGCCAGCAGGTGCAGTTTGTCGGTGTCGGTGAGGGTGCCGTCGAGGTCGAAGAGCAGGGCGGTAAGCATGGCGATATCCATTCAAGGGGGTCGAGATGCACAGGCTGAAAGCATTGAGCGGGCCATCCTAGCAGGTGTTGCCCAAGGCGTCAGGCATTGCGCCAGCCCCTCGATTGCTGTCGATCAATTAGGGCTGATGTTGTTTAGCTATTATTCAGGACCGGCTTTTTCAACGGCCGGACCACCAGGAGTTGCCCATGCTACAAGACGTTTATGCCCTGACGCCTGCGACCGCGCGGTTGGACCCCATCAGCCGGTTGCCGGACCGTGTGCAATTCGCCGTCGACCTGGAAAAACTCGCCTGCCAGCACCCCGGGCAACCGCGCACCTTGGTGCTGGTTGATGCATTGGACATGGCGTGGGCCCATGGCATGACCCTGGCCATGGGCCTGGCGCCGTTCGAGGACATCATCCGTTGCATCACCTCGCGCCTGCATGAGCAGCTCGACGGCGTGGCGCAGGTGTATCACATTGGGGTCAAGCGTTTCGGTTTCGTGCTGGCCGCCACTGGTGACGACTTTCCGGCCTTCATCGAGGGGTTGGTAGACAGCCTGCGCAAGCCGATTCTGTTGGATAGCCTGCCGATCCGCCCCACGGTGCGCGCAGGCAGCGTCGATTTCGCGTTGAACACCGAGGCGGTGGGTGATGTGCTGCGCAAGGCCATGTACGCGGGCGAGCTGGCGTTGCGGGCCGGCCTGCGCTGGGCGCCGTTTGACCCGGTGCGTGACGCCGCCTACCGCCGCGCGTTCTACCTGGTGGCCGACATCGCCGAGGCCCTGGCCGACGGGCAGTTGAGCCTGCGTTTCCAGCCGCGCTTCGCCATCGCCGATGGCGCCCAGGTCAGCGCCGAGGTACTGCTACGCTGGCAGCACCCGCGCCTGGGCGCGGTGTCACCCGCTGAATTCATCCCGGTGCTGGAGCGCAACGGCATGATTCATGAAGTGACCCGTTGGGTCATCGACAGCGCCCTGGTCCGGCTGGCGCAATGGCAAGGCCAGACCTTCGGCCAACTGTCCATCAACCTCTCACCCATGGACTTCGACGGCCACGACGTGAGCGGTACCCTGCGGCGCCTGTGCCATGCCCACGGCATCGACCCCCAGCGCCTGGAAGTCGAGATCACCGAAGGTGAGTGGCTGCGGTCCAATCCCCGTGTGCTGGGGGAATTGGCGCAGATCCGCGCCTTGGGCATCGACGTAGCCATCGACGACTTCGGCTCTGGCTACAGCAATTTTTCCTACTTGCACGAGATTCCTGCCAACGTGGTCAAGCTCGACCAGTCCATGGTCACCGGCATCGAAGGCAACCCGCGTTACCAGAAGATTGCCCGCTCGATCCTCAGCCTCGCCCGCGAGCTGGGCTACCGCACCGTAGCCGAGGGCGTGGAAACGTTCCGTTGCCTGCAGATGATCCGTGAGTTTGGCTGCGACGAGGCGCAGGGCTACTTCTTTGCGAAGCCGATGGATGAAGGGCAGTTTCTGGCCTGGAGCGAAAGCGGGGTGTTTCCGTTGGCGCAATAGGCACGGTCGCAAAGGCGCCAGAAGCCTTGAGGCATGCACCTGGCGGCCCTGCCCAATCTCCAGCCGAACCACCAAGGCGGACCAGGCAATGGCACAGACATAACTGGCCCGAAACAGATGTAGGAGCGGGCTTGCTCGCGAAGCGCCGCGCGGGCGGCGCACGGTCTCGAGGGCGCTGGAGAAACCAAGGCATGCACCTGGAGGCCCTGACCCAATCCCCAGCCAAACTAACAAGGCGGTCCAGGCAATGGCACAGGCATAACTGGCCCGAAACAGATGTAGGAGCAGAGCTTGCTCGCGAAGCGCCGCGCGGGCGGCGCACGATCTCAAGGGCGCCGGAAAAACCAAGGCATGCACCTAGAGGCCCTGACCCAATCCCCAGCCAAACCAACAAGGCGGTCCAGGCAATGGCACAGACATAACTGGCCCGAAACAGATGTAGGAGCAGAGCTTGCTCGCGAAGCGCCGCGCGGGCGGCGCACGGTCTCGAGGGCGCCGGAAAAACCAAGGCATGCACCTGGAGGCCCTGATGCGATTTCATGACAGACTTTTGGGGGCCCCGCTGGAGATCTCATCATGGCCACCAAGCGCTAGTCGATGGTGTTGTAGCGCCCTTGAGACCGTGCGCCGCCCGCGCGGCGCTTCCCGGGCAAGCCCGGTCCCACATCTGTTTCGGGCCAGTTATGTCTGTGCCATTGCCTGGACCGCCTTGTTGGTTTGGCTTGGGATTGGGTCAGGGCTGTTATGTGCATGGCTTGAGGCTTCTGGCGCCCTTGAGACCGTGCGCCGCCCGCGCGGCGCTTCGCGAGCAAGCTCTGCTCCTACATCTGTTTCGGGCCAGTTATGTCTGTGCCATTGCCTGGACCGCCTTGTTGGTTTGGCTTTAGATGGGGTTAGGGCCGCCAGGTGTATGCCTTGGTTTTTCCGGCGCTCTTGAGACCGTGCGCCGCCCGCGCGGCGCTTCGCGAGCAAGCTCTGCTCCTACATCTGTTTCGGGCCAGTTATGTCTGTGAGATTGCCTGGACCGCCTTGTTTGTTTGCCTTGGAATTAGGTCAGGGCCACCCGGTGCAGGTGAGTGTGTTTCGCGGCTGTCACCGCCGAAGATAAGCACCGAAATCTATCTCCCCGGCGCTCAATATCGCCTGCACTCGATTATGCACATTCAGCTTGCGCAGTATCGCCGAGACATGCGCCTTTACCGTGGTCTCGGCGATGTCCAGGTGCCAGGCGATCTGCTTGTTCGACTCGCCCTTGGCCATGCGCTCCAGTACCTGCAACTGCTTGCGGGTCAGGGCTTCCAGCAGTTCCACCGTCAGCCCCGGCACCGAGGTGCCAGGCTGGGCCGGGCGGCTGGCGGCGCTGCGGATGATGTCGGCAGGCAGGTAGACGTCGCCGTCCAGCACCTGGGTGATGGCAGTGGTCATCTGCGTCCGCGGCGATGACTTGGTGATGAAGCCGGCGGCGCCGTAGGTGATGGCCTGCAGCACCACCTGCTTGTCCTGCTCGGCCGAAACGATCACCACGGGAATGGTCGGTGCGTGGTTGCGCAAGGTCAGCAACCCGGCCAGGCCGTGCATACCAGGCATGTTCAGGTCCAGCAGGATCAGGTCCAGGTCATCGTGGGCGTCGGTCAGCGCCAGGGTGGTGTCCAGGTCCGCGGTTTCCAGCACTTCGCAGCCGGCGAAGGCGTCAAGCAGCACCCGGGCCATGGCTTCGCGGAACAACGGGTGATCGTCGGCAATCAGGAATCGGTACATGGGGGCAGGTTCTTGTTGTGGGCAACGGGCCTGGAACAGGGTATCACAAGGCGCGGACCCACTTGGCACGGGGGGCCTGGGACGGGCTGGCGGCGTGGGCGAGGGTGGCGATGAGCAGGCCAAGCATGAGGCCGACCAGTGCTTGGCAGAGCAAAGAGACAAGGACACGAATCATGGCGGGCAGGCTCTTTCTAGTTATGCGGGCATTACAGGCGCGGTGCGGCGTTTTGCCTATGCTACTTTGGCACGTCACCCCAGTACCAAAGTAGTAGTCGGCACGGCGCAGGCAGGCTGCGCATTGCCGTGCCAATGCTTTACCCTGACCGCAACTGTCCCTGCCAGAAGAACAGCCCATGACCCCCGCCATCAGCCAACTGCGAAAATTCGTTTCACCGGAGATCATCTTCGGTGCCGGGTGCCGCCACCACGTCGCCAATTACGCCAAGAACTTCGGTGCCCGCAAGGTGCTGCTGGTCAGCGACCCCGGTGTCATCAACGCTGGCTGGGTGGCCGATGTGGAGGCCAGCCTGGCCGCCGAGGGCATCGACTATGCGCTGTACAGCGCGGTTTCACCCAACCCGCGTATCGAAGAAGTGATGCAAGGCGCCGAGTGCTACCGCGCCGAGCACTGCGATGTGATTGTCGCGGTGGGCGGCGGCAGCCCCATGGACTGCGCCAAGGCCATTGGCATCGTGGTGGCCCACGACCGGCATATTCTCGAGTTCGAAGGCGTGGACACCCTGCGGGTGCCCAGCCCGCCGCTGATCCTGATTCCCACCACGGCCGGCACCTCGGCGGACGTGTCGCAGTTCGTGATCCTGTCCAACCAGGAACAGCGCATGAAGATTTCCATCGTCAGCAAGGGCGCTGTCCCCGACGTGGCGTTGATCGACCCGGAAACCACGCTGAGCATGGACCCGTTCCTGTCGGCCTGTACCGGCGTCGACGCGTTGGTGCACGCGATCGAAGCCTTTGTGTCCACCGGCCACGGGCCACTGACCGACCCCCATGCGCTGGAGGCCATCCGCCTGATCAACGGCCACCTGGTGCAGATGATCGCCAACCCCCATGACCTTGCCCTGCGTGAAAAGGTCATGCTGGGCAGCATGCAGGCCGGGCTGGCGTTTTCCAATGCCATTCTGGGGGCGGTGCATGCCATGTCCCACAGCCTGGGCGGTTTTCTCGACCTGCCCCACGGGTTGTGCAACGCGGTGTTGATCGAACACGTGGTGGCGTTCAATTACAGCGCCGCCCCGGAGCGTTTCCAGGTGATTGCCCAGACCTGCGGTATCGATTGCCGTGGGCTCGGCCACCCGCAGATCCGCCAGCGCCTGGTGGACCACTTGATCGCCCTCAAGCGCGCCATCGGGTTCCACGAAACCCTGGGGTTGCACGGGGTGCGCATGGCCGACATCCCATTCCTGTCCCACCACGCCATGCACGACCCGTGCATCCTCACCAACCCGCGCCATTCCAGCCAGCGTGACGTCGAGGTGGTGTTTGGCGAAGCCCTCTGACCCGCGCCAGGAGGCGTTGGCCGGGCTGCTGGGGCTGACCAACCACTCGGTGCGCAAAAGCCATTACCCGGAGCTGGCCGCGCGCCTGCAGGAACTGGAAACCGAGCGCAACCGTTACCAGGCCCTGTCCCTGCGCTTGCAGCAGCTCAATGATGAGCTGGAGCGGCGGGTCAGCGAGCGCACCGAGGAGTTGCGCGAAGCCCGCGACGCCGCCCAGGCGGCCAACCTCAGCAAGGACAAGTACCTGGCGGCCGCCAGCCACGATTTGCTGCAACCACTCAACGCGGCTCGCCTGCTGATTTCCACCCTGCGCGAGCGGCCCTTGCCGGCGGCCGAAAAGGGCCTGGTGGAGCGCACCCATCAGGCCCTGGAAGGCGCCGAAGACCTGCTCACCGATTTGCTCGACATCTCGCGCCTGGACCAGGCCGCGGTAAAGCCGGACGTCGAGGTCTACCGCCTGGAGGAAGTGCTGGCGCCGCTGGCTTCCGAATTCCAGCCCGTGGCGCAGGCAGCCGGGTTGGGGCTGAGCCTGCGCTGCGGGCAGTTTGCCGTGTGCACCGACCTGCGGTTGCTGACGCGTATTCTGCGCAACTTGCTCAGCAATGCCTGCCGCTACACCGAGCAAGGCCGCATTCTGTTGGGTGCGCGTCGTCGGGGCGAGCACCTGCGTATCGAGGTCTGGGACACTGGCCGGGGCATCGCCCCGGACCAGTTGCAGGCCATTTTCCTGGAGTTCAACCAACTGGATGTGGGCCTCGCTGCGCAGCGCAAGGGGGTGGGCCTGGGTCTGGCGATTGTCGAGCGCATCGCGCGCATTCTCGACAGCAGTGTGCAGGTGCGTTCCACTCCGGGGCGCGGTTCGGTGTTCAGCATCCTGGTGCCGTTGGCGCCCCGCCCGCCGCTGGCCAGCCTGCCAACGCTACCGCGCCTGGGCAACCCGTTGCCGGGGCGGCGTCTGCTGGTGCTGGACAATGAGCCGGCCATTCTGCGCAGCATGGCCGACCTGCTGGGCCAATGGGGCTGCCAGGTGCTGACCGCCACGGACGAGGCCGGGGCCATGGCGGTGCTGGCCGGGCACGCGCCGGAATTGATCATCGCCGACTACCACCTGGACCGCGGCGTGACGGGCTGCCAGGTGATCAAGCGCCTGCGTGAGCACTACGCCCTGGCGATCCCGGCGGTCATGATCACTGCCGAACGCAGCGACCCGTTTCGGCGGCAGATGCAGCGGTTGGGTGCGCCGGTGCTGAACAAACCGGTGAAAGCGGGGAAGTTGAGGGCGGTGTTGAGTCAGCTGTTGGGATGAAGGTTGTCGACCAGCCCGGCTGGCGTTTTCATCCTGGCATCAGGCCACAACCGTACTAATCCTCAAAACCCACCTGCTCATGCATCTCGTCCACCTTCAACTCCAGCCGGTACGCCACCGCGATGAACAACGCCTGGCACAGGCACAGCGTGGCGCTCAATGAGCGGAAGGCGAACGAGCTGCCCTCATTGACCAGCAGCACGCTGTTGGCGCGCTTGGCCAGGGGCGAGAGGGTGGAGTCGGTGATGATCAGGGTCTTGGCCAGGTGGTGCTGGGCGATGCGCAGGCAGTGCTGGGTTTCCTTGCCGTAGGGGGTGAAGCTGATGGCGATGACCAGGTCGCCCTGGCGTACGCTGCGCATCTGCTCGCGGTAGCTGCCACCCAGGCCCGACACCAGATGGATGCGCTTGTTGGTGTGCTGCAGGTTATAGACCAGGTAGTCGGCCACCGCGAATGAACGACGCACGCCCACCACGTAGATGTTCTCGGCGTTGACCACCAGGTCCACGGCTTTCTCGAACGCTTCGTCATCCAGCTCGCCGCCCAGGCGCTCGATGCCCGACAGGGTGGCGTCGATGCATTCGCGGGCCAGGTCGGCGCCGCTGGCTTTCTGCGACTTGTTGGCGATCAGGCTGCGGATGCGCTGCTGGTAGTTCTGCACCGGCGTGGCTTTGTGGGTATAGGCCTCGCGGAACAGGGCCTGCATTTCGCTGAAACCGCTGAAGCCGAACCGTTGGGAGAAGCGCACGATGGCGGAGGGGTGCACTTCGCATTCGCCGGCGATGTCGCTGATGCGGTCGACCATGATGCGGTCGCTCTGCTGGCTCATGTAGCTGGCGATACGCTTGAGCTGGCGCGGCAGCCCTTCGTATTCGCGGGTGATCAGTTGCAGCAACTGCTCGGCGCTGGCCGGGGCGCTGGCGGCTGACGGCTCGGGGGAGGCCTGCTGATCAGGGCGGGACATGGTCGTATCCTTCTACGTATTCGTTCGGGCCCCTTTTGCACGCGGGTCCCAGGTGGTGGCTGGCACACGCAGTCTACAGGGTAGGCCGGGAAAAAAACCTGAGCAAAAGGTCCAGTTCAAATGACGACCCCGCCAGAAACGCTCAAACACAGTATGCGGGCTTTAAATTGGAAAATAAATTCCGCTTGAAAAATTTATAGAAAAAAAGTTGATCCGGTAGAAAAGCCGTTCTAGTCTGGAGCTCAAGAAAGCGATACCGGCCGCCTCAAGCCGTGTCGCAGGCTGATAACAATAACAGGAGCCAGCATGGGCCAGACTCGTTTTGCCACCGGTCGACACGTGGACCTGATTTGCCTGGGCCGCCTGGGCGTAGACCTTTATGCCCAGCAAGTGGGGGCCAGGCTGGAAGATGTTTCCAGCTTCGCCAAGTACCTGGGCGGTTCTTCCGCCAACATTGCCTTCGGCACTGCGCGGCTGGGCCTCAAGTCGGCCATGCTCAGCCGGGTAGGGGACGACCACATGGGGCGCTTCCTGGTCGAGTCGCTGCAGCGTGAAGGCTGCGACACCTCGGCCATCAAGGTCGACCCCGAGCGCCTCACCGCCATGGTGCTGCTGGGCCTCAAGGACCGTGAAACCTTTCCATTGGTGTTCTACCGCGAGAACTGCGCCGACATGGCCCTGCGCGCCGAAGACGTGCGCGAAGACTTCATCGCCTCCAGCAAGGCGCTGCTGATCACCGGCACCCACTTCTCTACCGACGGCGTCTACCAGGCCAGCAGTCAGGCCTTGGATTATGCCGAGCGGCACAACGTCAAGCGCGTGCTCGATATCGACTACCGCCCGGTGCTGTGGGGCCTGGCGGGCAAAGCAGACGGCGAGACGCGCTTTGTCGCCGACCACAAGGTCAGCGCCCATGTGCAACGTATCCTGCCACGGTTCGACCTGATCGTCGGCACCGAAGAAGAGTTTCTCATCGCCGGCGGTAGCACCGATTTGCTCAGTGCCCTGCGCACCGTGCGCGAGCTGAGCAGCGCCACCCTGGTGGTGAAGCTGGGCGCTCAGGGGTGCACGGTGATCCATGGCGATATACCGGCGCGCCTGGAAGACGGCGAGATTCACCCGGGTACCCGGGTGGAAGTGCTGAATGTACTGGGCGCGGGTGATGCGTTCATGTCGGGGTTCCTCAGCGGCTGGCTCAACGACGCCGATGACGCCCGTTGCTGCCAGTTGGCCAATGCCTGTGGTGGCTTGGTGGTGTCGCGCCACGCCTGTGCCCCGGCCATGCCGACACCGGCCGAGCTGGATTACCTGTTCAACAGCCCGGTGCCCATTACCCGCCCGGACAAGGACGATACCTTGCAACGCCTGCACCGGGTCACGACGCCGCGCAAGCAATGGCAGCAACTGTTCATTTTCGCCTTCGACCACCGCGGGCAACTGGTGGAGCTGGCTCAGCAGGCCGGCCGTGACCTGGCCACGATTCCCGTGCTCAAGCAGCTGTTTCTGCGCGCCATAGAAGAAGTGGAGGCGGACCTGGCCAAGCGCGGCATCGCCGCCGATGTCGGGCTGCTGGCCGACCAGCGCTTTGGTCAGGATGCACTGAACGCGGCCAGCGGGCGCGGCTGGTGGATCGCCCGGCCGGTGGAGGTGCAAGGTTCGCGGCCCCTGGCGTTCGAGCATGGCCGTTCGGTGGCCAGCAACCTGATCGCCTGGCCCAGCGAGCAGATCATCAAGTGCCTGGTGCAGTTCCACCCTGATGATGAGCCCTTGCTGCGCCTGGAACAGGAAGCGCAGATTCGTGGCCTGTACGAGGCGTCGATCACCAGCGGCCATGAGCTGCTGCTTGAAATCATTCCGCCCAAGGACCTGCCCGGCGCCCACCCCGACGTGCTCTACCGTGCCATCAAGCGCCTGTACAACCTGGGTATCTACCCGGCGTGGTGGAAAATAGAGGCCCAGAGCGCTGAGCAATGGCAGGCTCTGGATGCCTTGATCCAGGAGCGTGACCCCTATTGCCGTGGCGTGGTGCTGCTGGGCCTCAACGCCCCGGCCAGCGAGTTGGCCGAAGGTTTTGCCCAAGCCGCTGCCAGCACGACCTGCCGCGGTTTCGCCGTGGGCCGCACGATTTTCCATGAGCCCAGCCGTGCCTGGTTCAACGGCGAACTCGACGACGCCGGCCTGGTGGCCCAGGTGCGTCAACGATTCAGCCAACTGATCGAGGCCTGGCGTTCGGCCCGCCACGGCCGCTGAACGTCACCCCCACCGATAACAACAACAGGTGCAGCCATGCCATCCGCGATTCGTATCGGCATCAACCCGATTTCCTGGAGCAACGACGACCTGCCGTCCCTGGGCGGCGAAACCCCGCTGAGCACCGCGCTCAGCGAAGGCAAGGCCATCGGCTACGAGGGCTTCGAACTCAATGGCAAATTCCCCAAAGACGGCCCGGGCGTGGCCCAGGTGCTCAAGCCTCATGACCTGGCCCTGGTGTCGGGCTGGTACTCCGGGCGCCTGGCCCAGCGCACGGCCGCCGAAGAGATCGATGCCATTGCCAGTCACGTGCAGTTGCTGGCGTTCAATGGCGCCAGCGTACTGGTGTACGGCGAAGTGGCCGACGCCATCCAGGGCAAGCGTATTCCCCTGGTGGAACGCCCGCGTTTCCATAGCCAGCAGGCCTGGCAAGCGTACGCCGGGAAACTCGACGAACTGGCAACCTTTACCCTCAGCCAGGGCGTGCGCCTGGCCTACCATCATCATATGGGCGCCTACGTGGAGGCACCCCAGGACATCGACACCCTGATGGCCCTGACCGGCCCGCAAGTGGGCCTGTTGTTCGATGCCGGCCATTGCTACATGGGCGGCGGTGACCCGCTGACGGTGCTGCGCACGCATATCCAGCGGGTGTGCCACGTGCATTTCAAGGACGTACGCAAGCCCGTGGTGCAGCTGGCGCGCAACAACCTGTGGAGTTTCCCCGACTGCATCGTCAACGGCACCTTCACCGTGCCGGGCGACGGTGATATCGATTTCGCGCCACTGATCGATGAACTGCTGGCCGTGGACTACCAGGGCTGGCTGGTGGTGGAGGCCGAGCAGGACCCTGCCGTGGCCCCCAGTTATGCCTACGCCAAAAAGGGTTTCGATACCCTGCGCACCTTGCTTGCCCAAGCCCGTGAACGGAGGACTGCTGCATGAGCCTGCTGGTCAAGAGTCATCAACAGGGCCAGGAGGTGGTACGCCTGGCCGACAATACCCTGGAATACGTGGGCTTCAGCGCACACCGCCTCAGCCTGGGCGAAAGCCTGCCCCTGGCGGCCGGCGACAAGGAGCTGTGCGTGGTGATCCTCACCGGGCGCGCGAGCCTCAGCGGCGAGGCGCCCGTTCAGGGCGCCTTCACTTGGGACAACCTGGGGGAACGGCACTCGGTGTTCGAGGAGAAATCGCCCTGGGCGGTGTACCTGCCCAGCGGCAGCCAAGCCCGCCTGGAAGCCCTGAGCGACCTGCAGGTGGCGGTGTGCGCCGCCCCTGGCGCGCCGGCCGGCGAGTTGAACGCACGGCTGATCACCCCCCAGAGCATGAAGCGCAGCAGCCGCGGCAAGGGCGCCAACACCCGCTACGTGTGCGACATCCTGCCGGACACCGAGGTGGCCCATTCCCTGCTGGTGGTGGAGGTGCGCACGCCTTCGGGCCATAGCTCCAGTTACCCGCCCCACAAGCATGACCGCGATGCGCTTCCGGCCGAGAGCTTCCTGGAGGAGACCTACTACCACCAGGTCAACCCACCCCAGGGCTTCGTGTTCCAGCGGGTGTACACCGACGACCGCCATATAGACCAGGCCATGGCCGTGGAGAACAACGATCTGGTGGTGGTGCCCGAAGGCTACCACCCGGTCAGCGTGCCGTACGGCTACGAAAGCTACTACCTCAACGTGATGGCCGGGCCCAAGCGGGTGTGGCAGTTCCACAACGACCCGCAGCATGAATGGCTGCTGGACCTTTGACTCCCTTCAGGACATGAGAACGACCATGAGCGAAGCCCCCGTAATCGGCCACTACCTGCACGGCCGCGTCAGTGAAGAGGCCCAGCGCCACAGCCCGGTGTTCAACCCGGCCACCGGTGAGGTGCAGGCGCGCGTGGCCCTGGCCAGCGTGGAAACGGTGGAACAGGCCGTGGCCTCGGCGAAAAAAGCCTTCCCGGCCTGGGCCGAGCAATCGAGCCTGCGCCGCGCACGCATTCTGTTCAAGTTCAAGGAACTGCTGGATCAGCACCACGACGAGCTGGCGCAATTGATCTGCCGGGAGCACGGCAAGGTGTTTTCCGACGCCAAGGGCGAAGTGACCCGTGGCATCGAGATCGTCGAGTTCGCCTGCGGGGCGCCCAGCCTGCTGCAGACCTCCTTCAGCGACAACATCGGTGGCGGTATCGACAACTGGAACCTGCGCCAGCCCCTGGGGGTATGCGCGGGTGTCACGCCCTTCAATTTTCCGGTGATGGTGCCGCTGTGGATGATCCCCATGGCCCTGGTCACCGGCAACTGCTTCGTGCTCAAGCCCTCGGAGCGTGACCCCAGCGCCAGTCTGTTGATGGCCCGGCTGCTGACCGAGGCCGGGCTGCCGGATGGCGTGTTCAACGTGGTGCAAGGTGACAAGACGGCCGTGGATGCCCTGCTGCAGCACCCCGACATCGAGGCCATTTCGTTCGTGGGCTCCACCCCCATCGCCGAGTACATCCACCAGCAGGCCAGCAACCGCGGCAAGCGCGTGCAGGCCCTGGGGGGCGCCAAGAACCACATGATCGTGATGCCCGACGCCGACCTCGACCAGGCCGCGGACGCGCTGATGGGCGCGGCCTTCGGTTCGGCGGGGGAGCGCTGCATGGCGATTTCCATCGCTGTGGCGGTGGGTGACGTGGGTGACAAATTGGTGGAAAAACTGCTGCCGCGCATCGACCGCCTCAAGGTCGGCAATGGCTTGCACGCTGACAGCGAGATGGGCCCCCTGGTGACCGCCGAGCACAAGGCCAAGGTCGAGGGCTTCATTGCCCAGGGCGTGGAGCAGGGTGCCAGGCTGCTGGTAGATGGCCGCGGCCTGAAGGTGCCGGGCAGCGAGGCGGGTTTCTTCGTCGGTGCCACGCTGTTCGATGGCGTGACTGCCGAGATGAGCATCTACCAGCAGGAAATCTTCGGCCCGGTGCTGGGCATCATCCGCGTGCCGGATTTCGCCACCGCGGTAGAACTGATCAACGCCCACGAATTCGGCAACGGCGTGTCGTGCTTCACCAGTGACGGCGGCATCGCCAGGGCTTTCGCCCGTAGCATCAAGGTGGGCATGGTTGGCATCAACGTACCGATTCCGGTGCCCATGGCCTGGCATTCCTTCGGGGGCTGGAAGCGCTCGCTGTTCGGCGACCACCATGCTTACGGCGAAGAAGGGCTGCGGTTCTACAGCCGCTACAAGAGCGTGATGCAGCGCTGGCCCGACAGCATCGCCAAGGGCGCCGAGTTCAGCATGCCTACGGCCAAATAGTCCCGGCGTCGCCTGCCCCCACAGCATGGCTGCTCTTTTCCCTGTGGGACCGGGCGAAGCTCGGGAAGCGGCCATCGCGTATTCAAAACCGTCCGCGCCATTCTTCCGGAGAACAATGAAAAATGCGCCAGCCCCTGCGTTTCGCCCTCAACCGCATGGTCGCCCCCCACCTGCCACTGGCCGAGTTCATCGACCTGGCCGTGGCCCTGAAAGCCAATGCCATCGAGATCCGCAACGACCTCAAGGGCGTCGAGATCGAAGACGGCACGCCACCGGAACGTATTCGCCACTTGTGCGCCGCACACGGCATTCGCGTGTTGTCGATCAACGCGCTTTACCCCTTCGACGTATGGAACGATGAACGCCGCGCCCAGGCCCTGAAGCTGGCGGCCTATGCCCGCGATTGCGGTGCCACGGGCCTGGTGATGTGCCCGCTCAACGAGCACGGCGATACCCGCGACACGGCTGCCCGCGCCGCGGGCCTGCGTACCGCGCTGTCCGAGCTGGCGCCGATCCTGCGCGAGCACGGCTTGCTGGGGTTCGTCGAACCCCTGGGCTTCGAGCAGTCTGCGCTGCGGCGCAAGGGCCAGGCCGTGGAGGCGATCAAGGCTATCGGCGGCCTGGATGTGTTCCGGCTGGTGCATGACACCTTTCACCACCACCTGGCCGGTGAGCAGGCGTTCTTCCCGGCGCTTACCGGGCTGGTGCACATCAGCGGCGTGGAAGACGGCGAGGCACCGCTCGCCAGCATCCAGGACGGGCACCGCGTGCTGATCGGCGAGCACGACATCCTTGGCAACGCCGCGCAGATCGACAGCCTGCTCAGCAGCGGCTATGACGGTTACGTGTCATGGGAACCGTTCGCCGAGAGCGTCCATGGCCTGGCCGATATCCGTCAGGCGCTGGGGCAGAGCATGAGCTACCTGAGCCAGCAGTTGAGCTGATTCCGGGGCGTCGGTTTGACCACAGAAACCGTTTGAAGAATAAAAGGTGCGAACATGAGCACGACACGATTGACCATGGCCCAGGCCCTGGTGCGTTTCCTGGACAACCAGTACATCGAAGTGGACGGCGCGCAGAGCAAGTTCGTCGAAGGCGTGTTCACCATTTTCGGCCATGGCAACGTGCTGGGCCTGGGCCAGGCCCTGGAGCAGGACGGCGGCCAACTGGTGGTGCACCAGGGCCGCAACGAACAGGGCATGGCCCACGCCGCCATCGGCTTCGCCAAGCAGCACCTGCGCCGTAAAATCTACGCCTGTACCTCATCGGTGGGGCCGGGTGCGGCGAACATGCTGACGGCGGCGGCTACGGCCACGGCCAACCGTATCCCCTTGCTGTTGCTGCCGGGCGACGTCTACGCCAGTCGCCAACCGGACCCGGTGTTGCAGCAGATCGAACAGTTCCATGACCTGAGCATCAGCACCAACGATGCCTTCAAGGCCGTGAGCAAATACTGGGACCGCATCAACCGTCCCGAGCAACTGATCAGCGCTGCCCTGCAGGCCATGCGTGTGCTCACCGACCCGGCCGAGACCGGTGCCGTGACCCTGGCGCTGCCCCAGGACGTGCAGGCCGAGGCCCATGACTACCCTGACAGTTTCCTGGCCCGGCGGGTGCACCGCTTGGACCGTCGCCCGCCGGTGGACGCCGCCATCGCCGACGCCGCTGCGTTGCTGGCGGGCAAGCGCAAACCGCTGATCATCTGCGGGGGCGGGGTCAAGTACGCCGGCGCGGGGGACACCCTGCAGGCGTTCGCCGAGCGCTTCGACATTCCCTTCGCCGAAACCCAGGCGGGCAAGGGCACGTTGGTGTCCAGCCACCCGCTGAATGTGGGCGGCATTGGCGAAACCGGCTGCCTGGCGGCTAACCAGTTGGCCCTTGAGGCCGATCTGATCATCGGCATCGGCACCCGTTACACCGACTTCACCACGTCCTCCAAGTGGTTGTACCAGAACCCCGAGGTGCAGTTCCTCAACCTCAACGTCAATGGCGCCGACGTGCTCAAGCTGGACGCCGTGCAGGTGCTCGCCGATGCCAAGCTGGCCCTGCAGCAGTTGGCCGAACCCCTGGCACGCCAGGGCTATCGCGCCGGTTGGGGTAACCAGGTGATCGAGGCGCGAGCGCAGTTGCAGGCCGAGGTGGAACGCGTCTACAGCGTGGGTTACCGCAGCCAGGATTTCGTGCCGGAAGTGGTCGATGGCCTGGACCCGGCCGTGCTGCGCGAATTCATTGAACTGACCGGTTCGGCCTTGACCCAGAGCCAGGTGCTGGGCGTGATCAACCGCGAAATCGAGGTCAGCGCCGTGGTGGTCGCGGCGGCTGGCAGCCTGCCGGGTGACCTGCAGCGCGTCTGGCAGACCCGCAGCGCCAACAGCTACCACGTGGAATACGGCTATTCGTGCATGGGGTATGAAGTGAATGCAGCCCTGGGGGTGAAACTGGCCGAGCCCGAGCGTGAGGTCTACGCCCTGGTGGGCGACGGTTCGTACCTGATGCTGCATTCGGAGCTGGTCACCTCTATTCAGGAGCGGCGCAAGATCAACGTGCTGCTGCTGGACAACATGACCTTCGGCTGCATCAACAACCTGCAGATGGGCAACGGCATGGGCAGCTTCGGCACCGAGTTCCGTTACCGCGACCCCGAGACCGGGCGCCTGGATGGCGGCTTCATCCCGGTGGACTTTGCCATGAGCGCCGCGGCCTACGGTTGCAAGACCTACAAGGTCAGCACCCTGGACCAGCTGCATGCGGCGCTGATCGATGCCCGCCAGCAGACAGTGTCGACCCTGATCGACATCAAGGTACTGCCCAAGACCATGGTGCACGGTTACCTGTCGTGGTGGCGGGTAGGCGTGGCGCAGGTCTCCACCAGCGACCGTACCGCCCAGGCGCGGCGCGCGCAGGACCAGCAACTGGCGCGGGCGCGCCAGTACTGAACCGCAACAGGAGGACCGCAGCATGCGTATAGGACTGGTAGGGTATGGCCGCGGCGGCCGCGTGTTTCACGCGCCACTGCTGGCATCGCTGAGCAACGCCACCTGGGTGGGGGTGGTCACCCGGTCGCCGGAGCGGCGGGCGCAACTGGCAGCGGATTATCCCGGCGTCGCGGCGTACGACAACCTGGCTCAACTGGTGGCGGCGGGGGTCGACGCGGTGGTGATCTCGACCTCGTTGAAGGGCCGCCCTGGCCTGGTGCTCGAAGCGATCGAGCATGGGGTGGCGGTGGTCAGCGACAAGCCGTTCGCAGCCGACGCTGAACAGGCGCGGGTGCTGGTGGACGCCGCCGAGCGCCAGGCGGTGCCGCTGAGCGTGTACCAGAACCGGCGCTGGGACTCGGACTTTCTTACGGTGCGCAAGCTGCTGGACACCGGAGCCCTGGGGCGGGTGCACCGTTTCGAGTCGGCCATTGAGCGTTTCGAGCCCGACAGCGTCGGTAACGACAGCGGTGGCGGCTGGCTGCGCGACCTGGGCAGCCACTTGGTAGACCAGGCGTTGCTGCTGTTCGGCCCGGTCAGCCAAGTGTATGCCGAGCTTGAACAACAACCCCAGCATAGCGTCGACCATGGTTTCTTCGTGTCCTTGACCCACGCCAGCGGGGTCGTCAGCCATTTGTACGGCCATGCTCTGGAAAGTGCGCCAAGGCCACGGTTTCGCGTCAGTGGCGAGCATGGCAGTTACTGTGTCGAGGGCCTCGACGTACAGAGCGAGCAGGCCGAGGCCGGGCTGACCCCCGCCAGCGCCGGCGATAGCTGGGGCGTGGAGGAGCACCGACGCTGGGGCTGGTTCGAGCAGGGCCAGGACCGGGAGAAAGTACCGTCCGAACGCGGCAACTGGCCGCGGTTCTACCAGCAGTTGCAAGCCGCCGTCGACCAGGGCGCGCCGTTGCCGGTCGACCCCCGCGATGCGGTGCAGGCCCTGGTGGTGCTGGACGCCGCCCGGCGCAGTGCTGCCCGGCATGAAGTGGTTACGCTGGAAGCTGTAATAAAATTCTAAATTCATTTGATATGGAATTTATTTTCTACTAGAGTCAATTGCAGGTTCCGACTTTCACATCCACCGCGCATCCGGCGCGGCGGATGAAAAAACCAAGCACAACAATAAAAAGGTGCCGTCGATGAAAACCTCCACCCCGTCAGCCACGCGGCTGCGCTCCACACGCTCGTCTGCCATCCGCCGCCTATGCCTGGCAATGGCCCTGTCCCTGGCCAGCGGTGCTGCCTTGGCCGACCTCAAGGTCGGTGTGGCCATGTCGCAATTCGATGACACCTGGTTGACCTACCTGCGCGAAGCCATGGGCGCCAAGGCCAAGTCCTTGCCCGAAGGCGTGTCGCTGCAATTCGAGGATGCCCGCGGTGACGTGGTCAAGCAGCTCAGCCAGGTTGAAAGCTTCATCAGCCAGAAGGTCGACGCCATCATCGTCAACCCGGTGGACACCGCAGCCACCGGGCGCATCACCAAGGAGGCCACCGAGGCTGGCATTCCGCTGGTGTACGTGAACCGCAGCCCGGATGAGCCCAACCAGCCCAAGGGCGTGGTGGTGGTGGCCTCCGATGACGTCAAGGCCGGCGAAATGCAGGCCCAGTACCTGGCCGACAAGTTGGGCGGCAAGGGCAATGTGGTGATCCTGCTGGGCGACCTGGCCAACAACTCCACCCAGAACCGCACCAAGGGCGTGAAGGAAATCCTGGCCAAATACCCCGGCATCAAGATCGACCAGGAGCAGAGTGGTATCTGGTTGCGCCAGAAAGGCATGGACCTGGTCAATGACTGGATCACCCAGGGCCGTGAGTTCAACGCCGTGTTCTCCAACAATGACGAAATGGCCATCGGTGCGGCCATGGCGCTCGAACAGGCCGGTGTCGAGAAGGGCAAAGTGCTGATCGGCGGTGTGGACGGCACGCCCGATGGCCTCAATGCGGTGAAGAAGGGCGATCTGGCCGTTTCGGTGTATCAGGACGCCAAGGGCCAGGCGGATGCCTCGGTGGACGCGGCCGTGAAATTGGCGAAAAAGGAAACCGTGGCGCCCCGGCTCATGGTGCCGTTCCGGCTGATCACCGCTGAAAACGCCGACCAGTTCAAACACTGATTGCCGCTCGCCCTGGAGTGCTCCCCGATGTTTGCCTATGCCAACGACCCTGTTGAACATGAATGCCTGCTGGAAGTGGCCGGCGTGACCAAGCGCTTCCCCGGCGTGACCGCCCTGGACAACGTTCGCCTCAGCGTGCACCGCGGTGAAGTGCTGGCCCTGATGGGCGAGAACGGCGCGGGCAAGTCGACGCTGATGAAAATCATCGCCGGCATCCACCAGCCCGACAGCGGTGAGCTGCGCCTGCGTGGCCAGGCCGTGACCCTGGACAACCCCCTCGCGGCCTTGAAGTCCGGGATCGCCATGATTCACCAGGAACTCAACCTGATGCCGCACATGAGCATCGCCGAGAACATCTGGATAGGCCGCGAGCCGCTGACCCCATGGCACACGGTCGACCACGGTGCCATGCACCGCGCTACCACGCAGCTGCTCACCCGGCTGCGCATCGACCTGACGCCGGATGACCTGGTGGGTGAACTGAGCATCGCCGCGCGGCAGATGGTGGAAATCGCCAAGGCGGTCAGTTACGACTCCGAGATCCTGATCATGGACGAACCCACCTCGGCCATCACCGAGAAGGAAGTGGCGCACCTGTTCTCCATCATCCGCGACCTCAAGGCCCAGGGCAAAGCCATCGTCTATATCACCCACAAGATGGACGAGGTGTTCACCATCGCCGATCAGGTAGCGGTGTTCCGCGATGGCTGCTTCATTGGCCAGTACCCCGCAGGCACCCTCAATGGCGACACCCTGATCACGCTGATGGTCGGGCGCGAGCTGACCCAGTTGTTTCCGCAACGTACCCAGCCCTTGGGCGAAGTGCGCCTGGCAGCGCGCAACCTGGGCCTCAAGGGGGTGTTCGAAGGCGTTTCCTTTGAGCTGAGGGCTGGCGAGGTGCTTGGCATCGCCGGGCTGATGGGGGCAGGGCGCACCAACATCGCCGAAACCCTGTTCGGCATCACCCCGGCCACCGAAGGTGAGATTTTCGTCGATGGCAAGCCGGTGCGCATGAGCGACCCGGGCCAGGCCATTCACCTGGGGCTGGCGCTGCTGACCGAAGACCGCAAGCTCAGCGGGTTGTTTTCCTGCCTGTCAGTGCTGGAGAACATGGAAGTGGCGGTGCTGCCGCACTACGTGGGCCACGGCTTTGTGCACCAGAAGGCCCTGCGCCTGCTGTGCGATGACATGTGCAAGCGTTTGCGGGTCAAGACCCCGTCCCTGGACCAGTGCATCGACAGTCTATCGGGCGGCAACCAGCAGAAGGCCTTGCTGGCGCGCTGGCTGATGACCCAGCCCCGGGTGCTGATCCTCGACGAGCCTACCCGGGGCGTCGACGTCGGTGCCAAGGCCGAAATCTACCGCCTGATCGCCAACCTGGCCGACGAGGGCCTGGCAGTGATCATGATTTCGTCCGAATTGCCGGAAGTGCTGGGCATGAGTGACCGCATCCTGGTCATGCATGAAGGGCACATGACCGGCACCCTGGACCGCGCCGACGCGACCCAGGAACGCATCATGCACCTGGCCTCGGGCGTCGCGACCAGCACGCTGGAAACCGCCGCGCCCGCGTACCCACAATAAGGAACCAGACCATGACCACCCTGACTGACAACAAACCTGTCGCCGCGCCGCCCAGCCGCTCCCGGCGGCGCATGCCCACCGAACTGAGCATTCTGCTGGTGCTGATCGGCATCGGCCTGGTGTTCGAGGTATTTGGCTGGATCGTGAGGGACCAGAGCTTTCTGATGAACTCCCAGCGCCTGGTGCTGATGATCCTGCAGGTGTCGATCATCGGCCTGATCGCCATTGGCGTCACCCAGGTGATCATCACCACCGGCATCGACCTGTCTTCAGGCTCGGTGCTGGCCATGTCGGCCATGGTCGCCGCCAGCCTGGCGCAAAGCTCGGACTATGCCCGCGCGGTGTTCCCGCACCTCACCGATCTGCCCGTGTGGGCACCGGTGCTGGCGGGGTTGGGCGTGGGCCTGCTGGCGGGGGCCATCAACGGCAGCATCATCGCCCTGACGGGCATCCCGCCCTTCATCGCCACCCTCGGCATGATGGTGTCGGCCCGCGGCCTGGCACGCCTGTATACCGAAGGGCAGCCCATCAGCATGCTGTCGGACAGCTACACGGCCATTGGCCGCGGGGCGATGCCGGTGATCATCTTCCTGGTGGTGGCGGTGATCTTCCACATTGCCTTGCGCTATACCCGCTATGGCAAGTACACCTACGCCATCGGCGGCAACATGCAGGCAGCGCGTACCAGTGGCATCAACGTCAAGCGCCACCTGGTCATCGTCTACAGCATCGCCGGTCTGCTGGCGGGCCTGGCCGGGGTGGTGGCCTCGGCACGGGCCGCCACCGGCCAGGCCGGTATGGGCATGTCCTATGAGCTGGACGCCATCGCCGCGGCCGTGATCGGCGGCACCAGCCTGGTGGGCGGGGTAGGGCGCATCAGCGGCACGGTCATCGGTGCGCTGATTCTCGGCGTGATGGCATCCGGCTTTACCTTCGTGGGGGTCGACGCCTACGTTCAGGACATCATCAAAGGGCTGATCATCGTGGTGGCCGTGATCATCGACCAGTATCGCAGCAAGCGCTTGTTGAAGCGCTGACGGGGTTGCGATTTTTTGCCCGCGCGGCGCCGTTTTCGGCGCCCCGCGGGCTTTTTTGCTTTTTGCTGCGTTTAGTCCGAAGATGGCCGCCTGTTGGCGGCATTTTATTCGGCTACGCCAGCCCTGGGCCGGTGCGACGCCGGTGCCATTGCGCAAAGATGCAGGTTATTGGTCAAATCTGCCTTCAATTCAGTTGCTGCGCGCGAAAACCCGCCTTAGACTGCCGCCCCTCATAAATTGAGTGCCGGTTGGCGCTTGAAGAATTCCGTGGGGTCGGACCGGGGCCGGCAGCACATTTTGATTCGCCTTAATGCACGTATTTTTTATAGAGAAATCAATGACAAAGGAAAAGTTGCTGGCCATGCCGGCCGATGACTACATGAACGCCGAGCAGCTGGCATTTTTCACCGAGCTGCTGCAGGCGCTCAAGGTCGAGACGCACGAGCGTATCGAGCAGAGCCGCATCGCCATCGAGAGCCTGGACACCCCGGCTGACCCGGCTGACGCTGCTTCCGTCGAAGAAGAGCGCCACTGGCTGGTCAACGTCATCGACCGCGACCAACGTTCGCTGCCACAACTGGAACAGGCCCTGGGCCGCATTGCCGACGAAAGCTTCGGCTGGTGCGACGACAGCGGCGAGCCGATCGGCCTCAAGCGCCTGCTGATCAGCCCGACCACCAAATATTGCATCGAGGCCCAAGAGCGCCACGAGCAGATCGACAAGCACCAGCGCCAGGCCTGATGGGGCGCAGGGGCGCGAGCGCCGCTGACCAGTAGCAGCGGACCTGGCCGCGTCGGCAGTACACGCGATGTGCCGGACGCCACGCGGCGCCCGGCACGCGGCCACGCCGCGTTCCAGGGCGGCGTGGAGTGAGCGGTAGTGGCCAATTGCCTTGTTGTGGCGTTTAATGACGTCAGAACAATGACAATGCCCACGAGGTGCTTGAAATGATGAGAGACGGATCTCTGCTCGACGCTGCCCGGCCATCGGCCGTGCGCCGCCCCCACTCCTGGTTGCCTGCCCTGCAAAGTCTGGCCTTGCTGGGCCTGCTGACCGCCATGGCGTTTGCCAGCCTGTCCTTCTACCTGGCTGCTCCCCTGGCGTTGTTGTGCCTGTGGCTACCGCGCCTGGGCCAGCCCGCGCCCGCGGCGACGCTGCTCGATACGGCGCCACCCCTCGCGGACCTGACCCGTGATTTGTCCCGCACCACCAGCCACAACGCCTTATCCGCCGCGGGCGTGGCATTTTCCGTGCGCCAGTTGGCGGCGCGCGTGCAGTCACAGCTTGGCGCGGCCGCGCAGATCGTCAGCAGCGCCGAGGTCATGATCGGCACCGAACAGGTCACCTCCCAGCTCAGCGAGCAAGCCTTGGGCGCCGCCGGCGAGGTCCATCGCCATGGCGTGGCGGGCCGCGAGGTGCTGGCCGTGTCCATCGCCCGCATGCACCAGCTCAGCGAACGTGCCACGGCCAGCCGCGAACTGGTCGAGGCGCTGAGCCAGCGTAGCGAAGATATCCAGCGGGTCACGGCGGTCATTCAGTCCATCGCCAGTCAGACCAACCTGCTGGCCCTCAACGCGGCCATCGAGGCGGCCCGTGCCGGTGAGTACGGGCGCGGCTTTGCCGTGGTCGCCGATGAAGTGCGCGGCCTGGCCGGGCGCACCGCGACTGCCACGCAAGAGGTGGGGCAGATGGTGGCCGACATTCAGTTGCGCACGGCCCAGGTGGTAGAGCAGATCCGCCAGTTGTCCAGCGACCTGGGCGAAGGGGTGGTGCAGGTGGAGCACACCGGCGGGCAGTTGAAGACCATCGCGGCCCTGGCGGCGGGGGTTGAAAGCCAGGTGGGCGAAATCGCCCGGGGCGCCCGGACCAACCGCGAGCAGCTGGCCAGCCTGTTCCAGGCGGTGGAGCAGATGCGCGGCGACCTGGCCGTCAGCGACAGCCAGACCCAGCACCTCGCCAAGGCCGCGGTGCAGATGGAAGCCCAGGCCGAAAGCATCAGTGAGCGCTTGGCCGAAGTCGGGCTGGACGACTACCACCAGCGCATCTACGACCTGGCCCGCGAAGGCGCCGCGCAGATCGCGGGACAGTTCGAGCAGGACATCGACAGCGGGCGTATCAGCCTGGACGACCTGTTCGACCGCCACTACCTTCCCATCGCCAATACCCACCCGACCAAATTCCACACCCGTTTCGACCGGTACACCGACCAAGTGCTGCCGCCGATTCAGGAGCCTCTGCTGCAGCGCCACGAAGGCCTGGTGTTCGCCATTGCCTGCACGCCCCATGGTTATGTGCCTACCCATAACCAGGCGTTCAACCAGCCTCTGACCGGCGATGCGGCCCAGGACACCCTGCGCAACCGTAGCAAGCGCAGGTTCGACGACCGTACCGGCGCCCGCTGCGGCAGCCATGAGCAGGCGGTGCTGCTGCAAACCTACACGCGCGATACCGGGGAGCTCATGCACGATCTGTCGGTGCCGATACATATCAAGGGGCGGCACTGGGGCGGGTTTCGGCTGGGATACACACCGCAAAACGCTCGAGGTTAACCCGCCTTTGTTACCGTTTCTGTAACGAAGCTATACCAGAGTTCACTGTTTCTTCATCACCGAAGGCACTATGATAGTTACATTGTTAGCTAGCTAATGAAATCTCGGGAGGGAAATCATGCAAAGCAAAGTTGATGTGGCCGTCATGATCGGCAGCGGTGTGCCTTCCGGCCTTCAGGCCGTGGGCAAACGTGTGTGCTGGGTAGTGCTGGTCAACGGCGAGCGGCGCGGCACCGCCTTTGCGAGCCGCGCCGAAGCGCTGGAGTGCCGCGACGCCTGGGTCGCGCAACTGGCCGTCGACCCCGGCCTGTTGCCGGCCCGTCAGGCCTGCTGATGCAGGCGCTGGTTCAATTCGTCGATGGGAATGGCCCAGTCGCCCCCATCGGCGCGTAGCTCTTCTTTCAGAAATTGCGCCTGACGTTCTTCCCAGAACGGGGCATCGATCAGTTTGACGTCCGCTGGCAAAGGGTGAGCAGCGATGAAACGGTCGATGCTGTCAGGGTCGCTGTCCAGCCCCAGTTGTGCGAACAGGGTGCCCAGATTGGTTTGTTCGGTTTCCATGTCATCTCCAAGGCAGGGGGGGCCTGCCGGTGCGTGGCTGAATATGCGTCTGTCTAGGCTATGAAAAGTTTCATGCAAAAGAGTTCGATCCAACCCTAAACCTTGTGCCAGAGCGGCCGACACCGTGGTCTTCAATCTGAAACAAGGACTTAGGTACAGTGAACAGGATTCTCCAGTTGTTGATGGCGGTGGCCGTGGCCTCGTTGGCCGGTTGCATGTCGTACACCCCGACCGGCCCCTTGGGCGCGCCGTTGGCGAAGGCCCCGGTCACCCTGCCCATGGGTGCCCAGGTGGTGGACGTGGCGGTGGATGCCCCGCGCCTCAATGACACCCGCCGGGCATTGGTCAGCCAGCAATTGACCGACCAGGTTTCCCGCTACGTCGCCCAGACCGATTACTTCAACCAGGTCATCACTTTTCCCACCAAGGCCGGTGACAAGGACGTGGTGCTCAAGTTCGACTTCACCTCCCTGTACGGCCACCGTGCCATGCACGCCGGTTACCTGCCAGGCGCGTTGCTGACGTTGACCATCTGGATCTGGGTAGACGGGCCGATCTACGTCGACACCTTTGACCTGGCCGGCAGCCTGACCATCGAGGACACCCACGGCAAGGTGCTGGCCAAGACCGAGCAGCAGGTTAACCTCAAGCGCAATGTAGGCCTGTACGACCGCGAATACTGGGCGATGACCCGGGGCGCGCCGCAACTGCGCGAGCTGGTCGCCAAGCTGCTGGCTGACGGCACGGCGAAGTTGCCGAAGCAGGAGCTGGCGGCCCATGAATAAGGTTCGCCTGTTGCTGTTGTTGGCCCTGACCCAGTTGGGCGGTTGCCTGTCCTATTCGCACCATGACCTGCCTCAGGTGCAGAACTGGCCACCCGCCGCCCCTGCCGCCGAGCACAAGCCGCGGGTGTATGTAAGCCTGGAGTCGGAGCACCAGATGAATGGCGCCGCGGCCGCCGGTGGTATCGCCCCGTTACGCTGGCAGAAGGCGTTGGTCGATACTTACACCGATTCCGGGCTGTTCAGTCAGGTGACGAGCCAGAAGGTCGAGTCCGACGTGTATGCCCAGGCCCACCTGCTCAATTCGGAAAGGGGCTCCATGGCCCTGGCCTGGATCACGGGCTTCACCCTGTTCCTGGTGCCGTCCAGGGTCGAGAACGTGCTCACCCTGGAAACGGTGTACAAGGACCGTGACGGCAAGGTGCTGGGGAAAGTGACCAGGAGCGAGTCGCTGACCACCTGGATGCAGACGCTGTTGATCTTCGCGGTGCCGTTCAACCCGGGCCCCGACGCCATTATCAAGCAGTTGGCGCAAAGCTCGCTGCAGGAAGCGCTGCAGCGCAAGCTGATCTGATGGGGTGTGGCGCCGGTCCTGTCAGGGCCGTGTAGTCACGCTTTTCCTGCAGGCGCTGGCTTGCCAGCCAGCACCTGCCAGGGCGACCGAGCCCCTCAGGCGTCGGTGTCGATACTGCGCGAGTCCACATTCCCGGTGCCGGCCTGCTGCTGTGGCGTGGCGGGCACGGTGGTCGCCAGGTCCCTGGCGATGTGCGCGGCCATCATGCTGGCTCGAGCACGGATCAGTGCCAGGTTGCGCTCGGCAACGGTGGGGTAGTCGGCGTTCTGCGCCGCCATGTACTGGTGCTGTTCATGCCTGGCCTGGTTCTGCAGTTCGGCAATGCGCTGGTTGTGCTGGCGCGTGCGCCGGCGGCTGGCGGTCTGCTGGGCCTGGCGCTTGGTGGCAGCCTCCTTGGCCGCGGCGGCTTCGGCTTCGGCACGTACCCGCGCCGTGTCCTCGTCCGGCTGCGCCAGCAGGCCGAGGACCGGGTTGATTTCTAGCATGGCGATCATCTCGAAGAGGGTTCGCCAATTGTATCGGCGATACTACAAACTCCTTTAGGCGGGTACACCGCTTTCCAGTTGCCGGGCCAACGCACATGCTTCAAGGTGGCCACTGCGAAACCCCAGGGTGCGCCCCGAGTCGCGTTCCTGAATATGATAGAAGTTGCGTCCGGCCGGAATTACATGGCAGCGGGGCGAGGAGTGGTAGCTCTGTGACCCCATGTGTCGGTACAATAGAGCGCCGAAGTCGATAGTCGTGTTGGCCTCGTCGATGGATGCTCGACGCTTTTCCGTTGAATCGTGCATGTTCGTTCCTTCTCGTGAGGGAGCTGTGCGCCCTGTGCGCAGTGGCCTGCATAGCTATCGCATTTTTCACTGCGTCAGGATGTCGGAAAAGGTACCGCGGACTGTGGCGTATTGCTGATTCCAGTGAATGGGCAACGTCTTACACGCTAGGTGGTTTTTTCCTTCGAGGTCAGTTTCTGCCTGCGGGCGTCGTCCCTGGGCTGTTTCCGTTAGTCTTCTGCGCTGCGGAGCGAGCCTCGCCCTTTCTGGTGGCAGGGCTGGCCTGGTCTTTTCTGGACTTGTTTTCATCACGCCGGGCCTTGGTGTTCGGGTCCGGCCGGGTTGGGTTCGGCTGCCCGTGCTGGACGGGGGCAGTGTTTTCATTTCGAGGATTTTTAATTGGCAGTAAGTAATCTGGAAATGCACGCGCTGTTCGTGCTGGGCGATCTTCGCGCCAAACTGGTAAAACTGTTTCAATCGCGTTTTGTGTATGTCACCGAGCAAACCGCCGAAGGCATTTACATGGCCGAGCTCGACACCGAAAGCGCACTGGTAGTGGACGACAAGCCCCGCCTGGAACTGAAAGTGGGCGACCACTTCCGGGCTGCGGTATTGCCCAGCCGAGAAGGCGGAAAGTTTGAAATCAAGTTCCGCGAAATCAAGTTGGCGGTGTATGGGCTGGGTGAATACGCCTTTGTCAGCACGGCCGATGGCAACGGTATCGTCTTCAAGGAAGGCCAGACCGTGGTCATGGTGTTTGCCGCTAACGAGCAACTGCAGGGTGGCCTGGCCAAGACCCTCAAGGCTGCCTCGTCCAAGGCCGCCAAATGGCGCAAGGGCGAGCTGACGTTCAAGCCCAGCGAGTAACGCCGGCGCAGTGGTCTACAGTCAGTGGGTGCTGATTGTCGAGGCTGTGCCGATGAAACTGATAGTGTCCGCTGTGTTCTGCTGCTTGTTGCTGGGGGCGTCGCCGTTGCGCGCCGCGCCGGCGCCCATTCACTTTGCCGACCTGAACTGGGAAAGTGGCAGCCTGATCACCGAGGTGCTGCGCCTGGTGGTAGAAAAAGGCTACGACCTGCCCACCGATACGCTGCCCGGCACGACCATCACCTTGGAAACCGCCCTGGCGAAGAATGATATTCAGGTCATCGCCGAAGAGTGGGCCGGGCGCAGCCCCGTGTGGGTCAAGGCCGAGGCCGCGGGCCAGGTCAAGGGGCTGGGCAACCTGGTGGCGGGGGCGACCGAAGGCTGGTGGGTGCCGGAATACGTGATCAAGGGCGACGCCGCGCGGGGCATCAAGCCGCTGGCGCCCGAGCTGCGCAGTGTCAGTGACCTGCCGCGCTACAAAGACGTGTTCCGCGACCCCGAGGATCCCGGCAAGGGCCGCTTTCTGAACAGCCCTATCGGCTGGACCTCAGAGGTGGTCAACGGTCAGAAACTCAAGGCTTATGGCCTGAGTGACAGCTACACCAACTTCCGCTCGGGCAGTGGTGCGGCGCTGGACGCTGAAATCACTTCGTCGATCAAGCGGGGCCAGCCGGTGTTGTTCTATTACTGGTCGCCAACGCCTCTGCTGGGGCGTTACCGCCTGGTGCAACTGCAGGAGCCGGCGTTCGACCCCGAAGCCTGGAAAACCCTGACCCAGGCCGACAACCCGGCGCCCCGGCCCACACGGTCGCCGCCATCGGTTCTGTCGGTGGGAGTGTCCACGGCGTTTGCCAAGGATTACCCGCAACTGGTGGGTTTCTTCGAGAACGTGCAGTTGCCCATTGATGACCTCAACAAGGCCTTGGCCACCATGAGCGAAAAGCACCTGCCGCCGCGCCAGGCCGCGACCGCCTTCCTCAAGGACCACCCGCAACTGTGGCGTGCCTGGGTACCCGCCCCGGTGGCCGACAAAGTCGCGGCCGCGCTATAGCAGCGGACCTGGCCGCGTCATGAACACCGCGCACTATCGGGCAAACCGCGACGCGGCCAGGGCAACCTTGAACCCTCTGCGCAAGCCGCTAAGGGGTTTCGCGACTGCTGACTTCACCCGGCACGGGCTCGCCCGCCATGCGTTTGCGAAACAGCGCGGCGCGCGCCAGCAGCAGGGTCGTGACCGGCAAGGTAATGGCCAGCAGAATGGGCACCAGCCAGGCATGCAGCACCGGTTCGTGCCGCACCATCGAAAAGTAGAGAATGGACGCCAGCGACACGCACCAAGCACCCAGCGTCGAGGCCAGGGCCGGAGGGTGCATGCGCTGGAAAAAGTCTTTCAGGCGGACCATGCCAATCGCCCCCAGCAAGGCGAAGAGGCTACCCAGCAACAGCAGCACCCCAACGGCGATTTCAGCCCACACCGGTACTTCGCTCATTCGATCACCTCGCCGCGCAAGAGGAATTTGGCCAGTGCAAACGAGCCGACAAAACCAAACAGGGCAATCAACAGCGCTGCCTCGAAGTAGGTTTCACTGGCGTAGCGAATGCCCAGCACCAGCATGGTCAACATGCCCAGGATGTTCAGGTAGTCCAGCGCCAGCACCCGGTCCTGGGCGGAGGGGCCCTTGAACAGGCGGTACAGGGTCAGCAGCATGGCCAGGGCGAAGATCGCCAGGCTCAGCACGATGACGTGGTCCAGCAGGGCGCTCATTCGAAGATCTCCATGAGAGGGCGTTCGTAGGTGGCCTTGAAGTGAGCGATGAAGCGGGCTTCGTCCTCCAGGTCGAACACATGCATCAGCAGAATGCTGCGGTCCAGGGCCAGTTCCGACCAGACCGTGCCAGGCACCACCGTGGTGATGGTCGACAGGGCCGCCAGGCCGTTGGCGTCGCGCAGGTCCAGGGGCACCTTGACGAATGCCGAGCGGGGCGGCCGGCGGCCCAGGTTGAGCACGGCCCAGGCCACCTGCAGGTTGGAGACCACCACGTCGATACCCACCCGGCCCAGCAAGCAGAGAATGACCCCGGGTTTGCGGATGCGCACAGGCAGCGGCCGCAGCGAGCGCATCAGCAGGGGTGCCAGAATGCCCAGCACGGCGCCCAGCAGCAGGTTGCCCGGGCTCAGCGACAGGTTCAGCAGCAACCACAGCAGGCCGCAGGCCAGCGATAGCAAAGGGGCAGGGAACAGGCGCTTCATGGCCGCACCTCGGTGGTCATTACCGCGTCGATGTAGTGGCTGGGGTCATTGAGCAGCGCGGCGGTGTCGCGGGTGTAGTCCAGCAGCCACTGGCCCTTGACCGTCAGCACCACGCACAGCCCCAGCAGCAGCACGATGGGCACGCATTCGAAACGTCGCAACAGCGGCGAGGGCCGCTCCTGGGGTGTCCAGAAGCGCTGGATACCCAACCGGGTCATGGCCAGCAAGGTCGCCAGCCCCGAAAGGATCAGCAGCGCCACCAGTGCCCAGGCCGCCGGGCCCGACGTGCGCACCAGCGCACTGATCAGGTTCAGCTTGGCGATGAAGCCCGACAGCGGCGGCATGCCGATCGCCAGCAGGGCGCAGGCGATGAAGCTCAAGCCCAGAAACGCCATGGTCCAGGGGATTACCTGGCCGACCACCGCCTTCTGTTCGTCGTCCAGGTTGATGCCTTTGGGCGGGTGCAGCGACTCCACGGGGCGCGGCAGCAGGTCGCCGTCGTCTTCCAGGGCCACCTCGTTGGCCGAGCGCGAGCGCTCGATCAGTTCCGCCAGCAGGAACAGCGCGCCCAGCGCCAGGGTCGAACTGACCAGGTAGAAGAGGGCGCCCGCGGTGATCGCCGGCACGCCGAAGCCGATCGCCGCCAGCAACGTACCCGCTGACACCAGGATACTCAGGCTGGCCATGCGCTCCAGGCGCTGGGCTGCCAGTACGGCGATGCCCGCCACGGCGAGGGTGAGCAGCCCGCCGGCCAGCAGCCAGTTACCGCCGAAATAGGCCGAGGCCCCCGCCTGGCTTGAAAACAGCAAGGTCCACAGGCGCAGCAAGGTGTAGACGCCCACCTTGGTCATGATCGCGAACAGGGCCGCTACCGGTGCGCTGGCCGAGGCGTAGGCCGGCACCAGCCAGAAGTTCAACGGCCACATGCCGGCCTTCGCCAGAAACGCCGTGGCCAGGATCGCCACCCCGGCGTGCAGCAGGCCTCGGTCGGCCTCCGGCACCAGCGCGATCTTCTGCGCCAGGTCGGCCAGGTTGAGGGTGCCGGTGACGCCGTAGATCATCGCCGCGCCGATCAGGAACAGCGAGGAAGCCAGCAGGTTGATGGCGATGTAATGCAGCCCCGAGGACACGCGTGCCCGCCCGGAACCGTGCAGCAGCATGCCGTAGGACGCCGCCAGCAGCACCTCGAAGAACACGAACAGGTTGAACAGGTCGGCGGTCAGGAAGGCACCGTACAGGCCCATCAACTGAATCTGGAACAGCGCATGGAAGCTGGCCCCGGCGCGGTCCCAGCGAGCCATGGCGAACACCAGGGCGGCGCTGGCGATGATACCCGTCAGCACCAGCATCAAGGCGGACAGGCGGTCCAGAACCAGCACGATGCCGAAGGGGGCTTGCCAGTTGCCGGGCAGGTATACACCGATGGCACTGGCCTGGTCCTGTTGCTGCACGCCCAGCATCAACAGCACGGCGATGCCAAGGCCGGTCAAGGTCGACAGCAGGTTGAGGCGCGCCTTCAGCGGGCGGTGTTTTTCCCCCAGCAACAGCATCACCGCGGCCGTCAGCAACGGCAGCAGGATAGGGGCGATCAGCAGTGACGGCATCGTGCTCATTCCCGCGTCTCCCGGCCATCCACATGGTCGGTGCCGGTCAGGCCGCGCGACGCCAGCAGCACCACCAGAAACAGCGCGGTCATGGCAAAGCTGATGACAATGGCCGTCAATACCAGGGCCTGGGGCAGGGGGTCGGTGTAGTGCAGTAAATCCTGGGCGACACCGTCCTTGATGATCGGCTCCTTGCCAATGAACAGGCTGCCCATGCTGAAGATGAACAGGTTGACGCCGTAGGACAGCAGGCACAGGCCCATGATCACCTGGAAGGTCCGTGGCCGCAGCACCAGCCAGACCCCGGAGGCGGCCAGCACGCCGATGGCGATTGCGATGACTTCTTCCATCAGGCACTTCCTTGTGGCGGGGCGATGGGCTTGGGCAGCCCGGTGGGTTTGTGCGCGCGCACCGACTGGTGCGCCAGGGCGGTCAGGATCAGCAGGGTCGAGCCTACCACCACGCAGAACACGCCGATGTCGAAGAACAGCGCGCTGGCGACGTGCACGTCACCCAGCACGGGCAGGTGCAGGTGGGCCGTGTGCGTGGTGAGGAACGGGTAACCCAGCAGCATGGCCCCCACGCCGGTGAGTGTGGCGAACAGCAGGCCGGTGCCCATCCAGCGTTGCGGCCGCAGGCGCATCTGCGCTTCCACCCATTGGGTGCCGGCCACCATGTACTGGAGGATGAACGCCACTGCCATCACCAGGCCGGCGACGAAGCCGCCACCGGGCTGGTTGTGGCCCCGCATGAACAAGTACATGGACACCACCACCGCCAATGGCAACAGCAGGCGTACCAGCACCGCCGGCACCATCATGAAGCCCAGCGCGGTGTCGCTGGCCTGGCGCGGGTTGACCAGGTCAGTCACCACGTCCGGCGCCAGCAGGCGTTGCTGGGCAGGCAACTGGATGCTCTCGCGCGGGGGGCGGAAGCGTCGCAGCAGGGCGAATATGGCCAGGGCCGTGGCCACCAGCACGGTGATCTCGCCCAGGGTGTCGAAGCCGCGGAAGTCCACCAGCATGACGTTGACCACGTTGCTGCCGCCGCCTTCGGGCAAGGCCTTGCGCAGGTAGAACTCGGAAATGTGGTTGGGCGTGGCGCGCGTCAGCATGGCGTAGGACAAGGCCGCCATGCCGCCCCCGGTGGCAATGGCCAGCAGCAGGTCACGCACCCGGCGTACCCGCGCGCGACGCTCGTGGCCAGGCAAGGGCTGCACGTCTTCGATCCGCCGTGGCAGCCAGCGCAGGCCCAGCAGGATCAGCACCGTGGTCACCACTTCCACCACCAACTGCGTCAGGGCCAGGTCCGGTGCCGAGAACCAGATGAAGGTGATGCAGGTCATCAACCCGCAGACGCTGACCATGGTCAGTGCCGCCAGGCGGTGATACTTGGCCTGCCAGGCAGCGCCCAGGGCGCAGGCAATGGCGATCAGCCACAAGGTCACGAACACCCCGGAGCCGGCGATCTTGGGCCGCAGCCCCCAGCTCAGCCCGCTGTGCAGCAGGGGGATCACCGCGGCGACCACGGCCACCAGCACCAGCATGAACAATTGTGGTTGCAGGCGCCGAGTGGTCAGCCAGCGCTCGCTGCGCCGGGCCAGCCGCATCAGCAGCACCAGGCTGCGTTCGAACAGGCGCTTGCCGCTCAGGCGCCCCACCAGCGGTGGGCGCTGCAACCGGCCGCGGCGCAGCTGGCCACGCAACAGCAGGTACAGCACGATCCCGGCGCCCATGGCGATGAGGCTCATGATCAGCGGCGCATTGAAACCGTGCCAGATGGCGAGGCTATAGGCTGGCAACTCACCGCCTACCACCGGCAGCGCCGCGGCCGCGAGCAATGGCCCCACCGACTGCGCCGGGAAAATGCCCACCACCAGGCACAGCAGTACCAGCAATTCCACCGGCGCGCGCATCCAGCGGGGCGGTTCGTGGGGGGTATGGGGCAGGTCAGTGGCCGGTGGGCCGAAGAACACGTCAACGGTAAAACGCAGGGCGTAAACCACGCTGAACGTACCGGCGATGGTCGCCACGGCTGGCAGCGCTGCCTCGACCCAGGCCGTGGAGGTGATGAACACGGTCTCGGCGAAGAACATTTCCTTGGACAGGAAACCGTTCATCAACGGCACCCCCGCCATGGCTGCGCTGGCCACCATGGCCAGGGTCGCCGTGAACGGGATCATCCGAAACAGCCCGCTGAGGCGGCGGATGTCGCGGGTGCCGCTTTCATGGTCGATGATACCGGCGGCCATGAACAGCGAGGCCTTGAACGTGGCGTGGTTGAGGATGTGGAACACGGCTGCCACCGCCGCCAGTGGGCTGTTGAGCCCCAGCAGCAAAGTGATCAGGCCCAGGTGGCTGATGGTGGAGTAGGCCAGCAGGCCCTTGAGGTCGTTCTGGAACATGGCCGCGTATGCGCCCAGCAGCAGGGTGCAGGCGCCCGCGCCGCTGACGATCCAGAACCACTGTTCGCTGCCCGACAGCGACGGCCATAGCCTGGCCAACAGGAACACGCCGGCCTTGACCATGGTCGCCGAGTGCAGGTACGCCGACACGGGCGTGGGCGCCGCCATGGCGTGGGGCAGCCAGAAATGGAAGGGGAACTGGGCACTCTTGCTCAGCGCGCCGATCAGGATCAGCGTCAGCAATACCGGGTACAGGTGACTGGCGCGGATCTGCTCACCGGCCGCCAGTACCGTGTCCAGGTCGTAGCTGCCCACTACCTGGCCGAGCACGATCACCCCGGCCAGCAGGCACAGGCCGCCGGCGCCGGTGACGGCCAAGGCCATGTAGGCGCCACGGCGAGCGTCGGCGCGGTGGTGCCAGTAGCCGATCAGCAGGAACGAGAACAGGCTGGTCAGCTCCCAGAAGAACACCATTTGCACCAGGTTGCCGGAAATCACCAACCCGAGCATGGCGCCCATGAACGCCAGGAAAAAGGCGAAGAAGCGCGGCACCGGGTCATCCGGCGACATGTAATAGCGCGCGTAAAGCGACACCAGCGTGCCGATGCCCAGCACCAGCAGGGAGAACAGCCAGGCGAAGCCGTCCATGCGCAGGGTCAGGTTCAGGCCCAGGCCGGGCAGCCATTCGAAGGTCTCGCGAATGACCCCGCCATGGGCTACCTGCGGGTACATCAGCGCTACCGCGACCGTGCCGGTGAGCGCCACCAGGCCGGCCAGGATCGACTCGCGGTTGCGCGCGTCGTGGGGCAGCACGGCTGCCAGGCAGCTGCCGATAAAGGGCAGAAGCAGTAGAACTATCAATGACATAGCGGTCTGATCTGCTGAAATGGACAAGGAATCATACGGGGCAGGGCGGCCATCACCAACCGCCAGGCTGTGTCTGAACCCTACAATAGTGGTCTATTTGGTGGGTTTTTCATTGCAAAAGTTTACAAAAGACAGCGCCGGGCGGCCCCTTCTGTTATGCGCAAAGCAACGGTTGCCATAACCTTTGAATATTTCGCGCGCCAGGCAAAAGTCGCTAAAGTCCTCCGTCCTTTCCATCACGCAAGGCCAGGGCATGAACCTCGTTGAACAGGCGCAACGCCTCCCTCACGCTTGGCGTTCCAGGATTCTGGGGCGCACGGGCGGCGCTCAACTGAAAGTCATCCGCATGGACGAGGCCGGTATAGAGCTTGAAAGCCATGAGGCATTTGACGAAGCATTGCTGGTGATCGAGGGGCACCTGCAGCTTGAAATCGAGGGCGAAGTCATCGAAATGGGCCCAGGCGATTTTCACCTCATCCCCAGCGGCCAGCGCCACCGCGTACTGCCAGGCAGCCAGGGCACGCTGTTTCTGATTGATGCGCCATGATCCGCGGGGTCGGATGGGCTCGACCCTGGCCAGTTCGCGTCGCAGCACTGAAGTTTTCAAGGGAAGTTTGGTCGTCATTCCCTGCAGCAGCCGCTAGGCAGCGTCAGGCTTGATGTGCTATGCCATGCGTAACGCGGCGCCTGGGGCGCGGCCTCAAGACCGCTACAGGGCCATGGCAATGCTGTACACCGGGCGAAGCCCGGGAAAAGGCTTGCCTGATCGACCGCGTTGTCCGCTTCCCGAGCTTGCGCCCAGTCCCACAACGTCACGTGCGGCGCGCAGTACCAGGCATATCGCAGGGTGAGCTCCCACACCAGCCGGTTGCTGCTACCGCCCTTGCGGCCGGGCTGCAACTCGAAAGGGCTCGGTGACCCCAGCTCCAACCGAGGGTAGATACCTTATACTGCGCGAACACCCACGCCAGAGCCCCTTTTCGTGCCCCCAGACTCCCTCCCTCGCGCTTCGGTGCTGCAACACGTCAGCCACAATGTGCGGCGTCTGCGCCATGCCGCTGGCCTGAGCCAGACCGCACTGGCAGAGCGCTCCGGCGTCAGCCGGCGGATGCTGGTAGCCATAGAGGCGGGGGAGCGAAACGTCAGCCTCGGCACGCTGGACAGGGTCGCCGAGGCGCTGGCGGTGGTGTTCAGCGACTTGATCAGCGCCCCGGACAACCGCGACCGCGGGCGCATCAATGAGCTGGCCTGGGCCGGCAGCCAGGCGGGCAGTACCGCCGTGCTGCTGGCCAGCGCCCCGGCGCGTCGGGAAGTGGAACTGTGGGAGTGGCGGCTGGCGCCCGGGGAGACGTATCAGGGCTGCTGTGATGGCCCTGGTTATACCGAGCAGGTGTTTGTCTTCGAAGGCTGCCTGACCCTGGAGGTAGACGGCCTGGCGCGGGCGGTTCGTGCCGGTGAATTCTTCATGTTCGCCAGCAGCCGCCCCCATGGCTATCGTAACGAGGGCACGGTGGCGGTACGCTTCGTGCGCAACGTCATTTTCTGAAAGCGCTTCTCTGCCAATCGCCCGTTGGGTAGCATGTGCGCAACCGCGTTGAAGGCAGCGAAAAATGACAGAGAGATCCATGCCCGCAGGGTTGCGCCTGTGCCTGTTGCAGTATCCCGGTAGTCAGGCGTCCACGGTGGCCGGGCTAGTGGATCTGTTTGCCTGTGCCGAGCAGGTTCGTGACGACCTTGGCATGGCGAAAACGCCAGCGTTGCGGGTGGATGTCGTCCATGGCGTCGATCAGGGGCAAGTACCGACCGTGGTATTTGTGCCGCCGTTGTGCGCGGTGCAGGTGCCGGATGCCGGCTCGCTGGCGCCGATGGTAGCCGCGTTGCAGCACTGGCATGCCGAAGGCGCGGTCCTGGTTGCGGTGTGCTCAGGCGCCTGGCTGCTGGCCATGGCCGGGGTACTCGATGGTCGCCAGGCCACGCTGCACTGGGACCACGCCATGGGCCTGGCGGCCTGTTACCCCCAGGTACAGGTGCTACCCCATGAGCCCCTGCTGGATAACGGCGATGTGGTGACCTCCTCGGGCAACCACGCATGGCAGGCGCTGGGCCTGGCGGTGCTGGCGCGTTACCTGGGGGCATCGCTGGCGGTGGAAACCCATGGTGTGCTGAATGTGCCCTGGCGCAGCGAGCCCTTGCCGCCCAGCCCTTTCCAGCCTCGCCTGGACCACGGCCGTGCCGAGGTGCTCAAGGTGCAGCTGTGGTTGCAGACCAACCAGGCAAAGGGTGTGACCCTGGACGACATGGCCGCGTGCGCAGGGCTTGAACCGCGCACGTTTCTGCGGCGCTTTCACACCAGTACCGGGCTAAAACCGACCGAGTATTGCCAGCACCTGCGTATCGCCCGGGCTTGCCATTTGCTGGAGACCACCCAGCGCAATGTCGATCAGATCGCCAACAGCGTCGGGTATCAGGACGTGGGCGCCTTGCGCAAGATTTTCATGCGGGTCACGGGGTATGCGTTGAGCGAGTACCGGGAGCGGTATGGGGTGAGGGAGTTGTATCGGCCGGTGGGGTTGCGCGGGCGGTAGGGGGGGCGGATTGGGCCGGGCAGTCAGGTGCATGGCTTAAGGCTTCTGGTGTTCCCGAGATCGAGCGCCGCGCGGGCGGCGCTCGATCTGGAGAACGCAACAGCTCCAAACCCATGAGCCCCTACTTCAAAGGCTCCTCGATCCGCAACAACCGCCCCGCGTTCCCCAGCACCAGCAACGTGCTCAAGTTATGCAGCAACGCCGCGATCACCGCCCCCGCCACACCCAGCAAACCGAACGCAGCCGCCGCGACGATCGCCAGGGTCCAGCCCAGGCCGATGGCCACGTTCACCTGCAAGGTGCGCCGGCATTGGCGGCTCAGGCGCACGCAGGTGCCCAGGCGGCGCAGGTCGCTGCCGATCAGCACGATGTCGGCCGAAGCCAGGGCGATGTCGGCACCGCCGGCACCCATGGCGACACCCACCACGCCGGCCTTCAGCGCCAGTGAGTCATTGATGCCGTCACCCACGACCAGCGGCCGGAAGCCCTGGCGAATTTCGTCGGTGACGTGGCGCAGTTTGTCTTCCGGCAACGCTTGGGCCACCACGTCCTTGATACCCACCTGGCTGGCCAGGGCATTGGCCACCGGCAGGCGGTCGCCGGTCAGCAGCAGTTGCCGGCCCAGGCCCAGTTCGCGCAGGTCGGCCAAGGCGCTGGCGGCCTCCGGGCGCATCTGGTCGGCCAGCAGTAACCAGGCCAGGAAGCGACCGTTGAGCGACAGCCCGGCGATCGGGCCGTCGTGCTCGGGCACCGGCGGCAGGTCGATGCCCAGTTGCTGGAACAGCTCGGCGCGGCCCAGGGCCGCTTCACCCTGAGGGGTCTGGGCGATCACGCCCAGGCCCTGGCGCTCGCGCAACTGCTCCAGCGGGTGGTAGGCATCCTGGGCCACCAGGGTCGCCAGGGCACGGCTGACCGGGTGGCTGCTGGCGGCGCCGAGGCTGGCGGCCAGGTGCAGCAAGGTCGATTCATCGGCGCTGCAAGCGGGTACCGCCTGCAAGCGTTGCAGGTGCAGGGCGCCATAGGTGAGGGTGCCCGTCTTGTCGATCACCAGCGAGCTGAGATCGGCGAACTCTTCCAGGAACGCCGAGCTGCGGATCAGGATGCCATGGCGCGCCGCCACCGCGATGCCGGCGATGGCCGTGGCCGGTGCCGAGAGCACCAGGGCGCAAGGGCAGGCGGCGACCAGCACGGCCAGCATGGCCTGGGGGTCGTTGGTGATGAACCAGGTCACGGCGGCGATCAGCAGCACCAGCACCATGTACTGGCCGGCGTAGCGCTCCAGCAGGCGGGTGATGGGAGGCTTGGACTGCTCGGCCTTCTGCATCAGGGCGATGACCTTGCCCAGAGTCGAATCCTCACCGGTGCGCGACACCTCGATGCGCAGCAGCCCGTCCAGGTTGATCGCGCCACCGAACACCTCCATGCCCGGCGCGGCCTGCACCGGCACCGATTCTCCGGTGATGGGCGCGGTGTCCAGGCTGGCCTGGCCTTCCAGGACGCGGCCGTCGGCAGGCACGCGGTCACCGGCGCGCACTTCCACCTGGTCGCCGGCCTTGAGGGTGCCGTTGTCCACCTCGGTGATGCTGCCATCGCTACCGATGAGGCGCGCATGACTGCGGGTCAGGCGGCCCAGGGACTCGATGGCCTCCTGGGAGCCGATCACGCTGCGCTCTTCCAGTACATGGCCGAAGATCATCAGGATGGGCAACAGCGCCGCGGTCAACAGGTCGCCGGTGGCCCAGGCGCCCAGCAGGGCAATGGCCACCAGCTGGTCGGTCAGGCCGTGCAGGCTGGGGTAGCGGATGCTGAACCAGGCCGAGCGCAGCACGGGAATGGCCACCAGCAGGGAGGCCACGCCGAAGAGGATCTGCGCCACGCCGTCCTGGGCCGGGTCGAACCAGTGCCAGCCCAGCCCCAGGGCCAGCAGGCCCAGGGCAACCATGGCCAGGGTCAGCTGGCGGGCCGCGCTGCGGCGTTCGTCGACGCTGAGCATGCCGCCGGTGAGGTGGCCGTGGGAATGCCCGTGGTGGGCGTGGCCGTGGTGGTGATGGGAATGCGCACTCATGGTTGGCTGCCTTGCAGAATCAGACGGGCATCGTCGTGGGGGTCGACCGTGGTCACGTTGCCGGCCTTTTGCAGAATGGCCGGAATGCGCTCGCGGTACAGGCGCTGCAACAGGCCAGGGTCGCCACGCTCGCGCTGGGTCTGGGCCAGGCTGGTGATGGTCGCCGTGTCAGCCTGGGCCTTGGCCAGGCGCTCGCTGGCCTGGGCGTGGGCCACCTGCAGCGTGCGGTCGGCCTCCTGGGTAGCGGCCTGGGTGACCTTGGCCGATTCATTGCGAGCCGAGGCGATGTTCTGCTCGGCCTTCTGGCTGGCGGTGAGCACGGCGTTGAACGCGTTCACTGCGCCGTCAGGCAGGCTCGATTGCAGGTCGACCCGTTCCACGTGCACCCCCAGCCCGCCGCCCTGGGCTTGCAAGGCCGCCAGGCTCTGGTTGATGCCTTGCATCAGGTCGCCACGCAGGCGCTCGCGGCGTTCGGCGGCCTGGCTGTCACTGCCTACCAGTTCCGGGCGCGCCACCAGGATGGTGTCCAGGTCGCGGGAGGCCGAAACGGCCACGGCGCTGCGGGCGACCACTCGGTCCAGAGCGGCGGTCATGGTCGCGCTCTGCAGCACATACTGGTACGGGTCGATGACCTTGTAGAAGACCCGCACGTCCAGTTGCACCACACCGGCGTCACCGGTCAGCAGGTACCCCGCGCCTGCCACGGCATCGCTGTTGGGCGAGGTGTTGGGGTCGATGCCACGGGTCTGGTTCTCGCGCAGCAGGGTTTCCACCCGCTGTTCGATCACCCGGTCGGCGGAGGGCACCATCACCACCTGTTCGAACGGCCGTGGCCAGGCCAGCAACAGGCCGGCGCCGTGGATACGTTCCAGCGCACCCATGCGCAGTACCACGGCGCGGCTTTCCGGGCCCACCTGGCGAATGTTCGACACGGCCCAGCCGAACGCCGCCAGCAGGGTGATGCCGTACAGCGCCAGGAAGGTCAGGCGCCCGGCCTGCATCCAGGGGCTGGGCGAGCGGGGGGCGGGTGCGGCCCCCCTCATGGCTTGGCTCCGGCAGCCGCGCCAGTGGGCGCCGGTAATTGCGGCGGGCCGTCCACGAGGGCGCGGAACGGCGCCGCGTCGGTGCGCAAGACCAGGCGAGTGCCGGAATTGACGATGGTGCCCAGGGTGTCCAGGGAGCGCAGCAGGTTGTACAGCTCGGGCGAGCCGGCGTAGGCCTTGCCGTAGATCTGCGCCGCCTGGACCCGTGATTGGGCCTCGACGTCGGCGGCCTTGACCGTGGCGTCGGCCTGCAGGATGCGCGCGTCGCGTTCGGCGGCCGAGCGGATTTCAGCGGCCTGGCGCTTGCCCTCCGCGGTGCGCTCGGTGGCGATGGTCTCGCGTTCGGCGCGCATGCGCTCCACGGTGGCGTTGAGGGTCACCGCGGGCAACGTAAGCCGTTCGATGCCCACCTGCAGCACGCGTACGCCATAGGTGTCGAGCAACTGCTTGGCGATCTGTTGGCGCACGTGGTCTTCGAAGTCGGCGATCTGCACCTTGCCGGCGTCGGTGTTCACCAGGCTCGACAGGTCGAAGCCGCTGGCCGAGGTTTCCAGCGCCGAACCGAGGAAGGTGCGGATCTGCCGCGCGGCTTCGTCGGGCTGGTTCTGCACGGCGCGCATGAAACGCTGCACGTTGGCGTTGTCGCCCTGTACCTGCCAGGCCACGTAGGCCTGGACGATAATGCGCAAGCCGTCGCGAGTACCCACGTCCTGCAGGCCGCTGGAGGTGGTACGCAGGCGAAGGTCTACCGGCACCGCCGACTCGAAGGGGATGGGCAGGCGCCAGGCCAGGCCCGGTTGCAGCAGCACCCGCGCCGGGTTGCCGAAGCGGGTGATGACCGTGGCCTCGCCACTGCGCACCTGTACCAGGCAGGCGGTGGCAGCCGCGAACAGCACCAGGACCGCGGCGATGCCGATGCGCTTCCACGGCCGCGAGGGGGCCGCCTCATGGTCATGCTCGTGGTCATGGCCGTGGTGATCGTGGTGGGCGTGATCGTGGCCCGCGTGGTTATGCGATGAACTCAAAATCAATACTCCTGCGGGCCATCAAGGGCGGGGCTGGGCGGGGTCAACCGGGGCGGCGAAGTTTCTCAGGTCCAGGGTCGGCGGCTGGTCCCGGGCGATGCGGTGGTCCAGGATCAACGCCTTGGCATTGGCCAGGCCTTTGGCCAACTGACTGAAATACTGCTCGTCGATGAACGCCTGGCCGGCGCTGTGCCAGGCCTGCAGTTCGGCACCGAAGCGCAGGTCGGCAGCCTTGGCCGTGCCCAGGGTCTCGGCGCTGCCGGCCTGGGCATTGTCGGTGGCCATGCTGGCGTCGGTGCGCGCCTGGTTGCTGGTGACACTGGCATTGCCGCGCTCGCGGGAAATCAGCGCCTGGGCGCTGATCTGCGCGGCCTGCACGCCGTGGTAGGCATCGGCGGCGCCGGCCGGTGGGTGGATGGCCTCGACCACGGTGGCCAGCAACTCCACGCCGCTGTCCAGGCGGTCAAGGTCGGCTTGCACCTGCTTGCCAATGTCCTCGCCCAGTTGCGCACGGGTTTCGCCGAGCATGTCGTCCAGCTCGCGGCCGGCCAACTGGTGCACCAGCACCCGGCTGGCGGTGCTGCGGATCAGCGCCGGCACGTCGGCGCTGTTGTAGGTGGCCGCCAGGGCGGCCTGGTCGGTGAGGCCGATGCGGTAGACGAAACGCACGTCCATGTTCACCACCTGGAAGCTTTGCTGGTCGCCGGCGCGGCTGGCGATGACCTGGGACTTTTCCGCGCGGTGGGACGCGTCCCACAGGCGGTTGGCGCTGACCGGCGCGGGGCCGTCGGCACTCACCTGTGCTTCGTCACTGCTGCCCTCGGCACTGGTGGCCAGCTCATGGATCACGCCGTTCTCAACGGTGCGCACCTGGCCGAATGGCCATGGCAGGCCCACATGCAGGCCGGGGCCGTACACGGTCACGGGCTTGCCGAACTGCTCGTACACGCCGCGGCCGTTCATGGGCACCTGGGTGACGCCGCTGAGCAGCCAGCCGATCACTGCGATCAGGCTGAGTACCGGCAGGCTGGCGCGGCGCATGAAGCCCAGCGCCCAGATTTGCCGCAGGTCGATGCCGAAGCGTTGCTGCATTTCATCCTGCAACCGGCCCAGCGGGCGCGGCGGCCAGTGCAGCAAGCCCGCCACCAGGCTGTCGGCGACGATCTGCGGCTCGAGGGTAGGGCGCTGGGGGCTGAACACCGACAGCAGCGCACGCACCAGCAGCTCCAGCGCGGCCAGCGCCGGCAGCAGGCCGGCCAGAACGGCCAGGCGCAGCGGCCAGATGGCCTCGGCGCTGGCGAAAAACAGGCACACGGCGGCCAGCAGCAGGCTGGCCAGGGTAATGCGCAGCTGCAGCGCCAGCCCCGAGGCCTCTGGCCATTCCACGGCGTCGGCGGCGCTCAGGTGGCGCTCCAGCACCAACAGCCCGAAGGCCAGCACCAGGCCCAGGCCAGCCAGCACGTAGGCACTCTCGCCCAGGGCCTGGGGCAGCAACGCCAGGTTCCAGCCATAGCGCACCAGCAGCAGCGCTGTCACGCTTGAGGCCATCAGCCACAGGGCGCCGACCCCCAGGCGCTCGACCCACACCAGGCCGGTGTCGGAAATGCGGTTGAGCAGGCGGTCGTAACCGCTCTGGGGTTCGTCCTGCACCCACTCCACCGGCAGCAGCCCCAAGGGCTCTCCCTTGAGTGCGGCATCGCGCCAGCGGGCGATGCGCCAGGCCCATTGCACGGCGCCGAGCAAGGTCAGGCTGGCGGCGCAGACCAGGCACAGCAGGGGCAGCCAGAGGGTGTCACGGGTGAACAGTTCGACGAATATGCCGCCCAGCAAGGCCAGGCCCAACACCCCTGCCAGCCCCAGCATCACGGCCAGCAGGCGCCGCGCCTGCCAGCTCGCACGCACAAACCGCGGCAGGGCGTGCAGGTCGCCGGCCGGGGAATCCAGATCAACTCTCATAGAACGCATTCTGACTCTTTGAATGATTGGGCTTGCCGCGCTCCATCCCTCCCTTCAGGTGTGAGAGGCGACCGGGCAGTCTACGTGGAAAAAGTAACTGTATAACAATGGGCGTGAAATTTTCGTCGCCAAGGCCCAGGCCAGAGGTGTTGCCTGGGCAACAGCCTGACAACAGTTTGCTGGCCAACAGTACCGCCAGGGTGCCGCGAACGGCCGCTTCGGCCCGCATCCATGGCCGCATGCAAGACGGCACGCACTGTGCAACGTCACCCCCACTGTATGCATGAATCTTTGTTCAGATTGGAGTTTTTGCCATGTCGCGTGAAATCCGCCTCAACGCTTTCGACATGAATTGCGTGGGCCATCAGTCACCGGGCCTGTGGGCGCACCCGCGTGATCGCTCCTGGGAATACAAGGACCTGGCCTATTGGACCGACCTGGCGAGGATTCTCGAACGTGGCAAGTTCGACGGCCTGTTCATCGCTGATGTGCTGGGTATCTACGATGTCTACCAGGGCAACGGCGACGCGGCCATCCGCCAGGCCACCCAGGTGCCGGTCAACGACCCGTTGCAGCTGATTCCGCCCATGGCCCTGGTCACTGAACACCTGGGCTTCGGCCTCACCGCGTCGCTGTCGTTCGAGCACCCGTATCCCTTCGCCCGGCGCCTGTCCACCCTCGACCACCTGACCCAGGGTCGCGCCGGCTGGAACATCGTCACCTCGTACCTGGAGAGCGGCGCCAAGAACATCGGCCAGGCCGCGCAGACCGAGCACGACGCGCGCTATGACTTTGCCGAGGAATACCTGGAGGTCTGCTACAAGCTGTGGGAAGGCAGCTGGGAAGACGGGGCGGTGGTGCGCGACCGGGCGCGGCGAATCTTCAGTGACCCCAGCAAGATCCACCCCATCGAGCATGCCGGCAAACACTTCCAGGTGCCTGGCATTCACCTGTGCGAGCCGTCGCCCCAGCGCACGCCGTTGCTGTACCAGGCAGGGGCGTCCAGCCGTGGCAAGCAGTTCGCCGCCGAGCATGCCGAGTGCGTGTTCGTCGCCGCGCCGTCCAAGGTCCTGTTGAAAAAGACCGTGGCCGATATCCGCCGTCGCGCCGCGGAGGCCGGGCGCGACCCGCGCAGCATTCTCATCTTCAACCTGCAGACGGTGATCGTCGACGAAACCGATGCCAAGGCGCGGGCCAAGTTCGAAGAGTACAGGTCCTGGGTCAGCTACGAGGGCGCCATGGCGCTGATCAGCGGCTGGACGGGCATCGACTTCAGTCAGTTCCAGCCCAACGAAGCCCTGCGCCACGTCAAGACCAATGCCATCCAGTCCGCCGTGGAAGCCTTTTCCACCGCCGACCCGGACACCGTCTGGACCCCCAACTCCCTGGCCGACTGGGTAGGCATCGGCGGATTCGGGCCATTGTTCGTCGGGGGCCCGCAGACAGTAGCGGACCTGCTTCAGGAATGGATGGACGAGACCGATGTGGACGGCTTCAACCTGGCCTACGCGGTGACCCACGAGACCTTCAGCGACGTGGTCGACCACCTGGTGCCGGAGCTGCAGAAGCGCGGCGTGTACAAGACCGAGTACCGCCCCGGTACCCTGCGTGAGAAGCTCTTTGGGGCAGGGCCGCGGCTCGGGGCCAACCACCCGGGCGCCCGCTACCGGCGCGGTTGAACCGAGGCGAAACCCGTTTATGCTCTATCCGGCAACCCCATTGACAACAGTGAGTCCCCATGAATGACATCCTGATCATCGGCGGCGGCCTGTCCGGCACCCTGCTGGCCGCGCAACTGCTGCGCCTGCCAGGCCAGCGCCGGGTCCGCGTGTTCGAAACCCGCGCCGAACTGGGCCGCGGCGAGGCCTACAGCGCCACCGAGCTGGGCCATACCCTCAACGGCAACGCAGCGCGCATGAGCGTGGACCCCGACAACCCCGACGACCTGACCCAGTGGCTGGGCAGCCATATCGCCGGGGGTGGCTGGCCTGAGTCCGATGCCCAGCATGTACCGGTGGCCGAACTGTTCCCGCCCCGGGGCCTGTTCGGCGTCTATGTGCAGCAGCGGTTGGCCGAAGCCCGGCAGGTTGGCCAGGCCCAGGGTGCTACGGTGGAGCACGTGTGCGGCGAAGTGGTGGACCTGGAGGTCGATGCCACTGGCGTGCGCCTGAGCCTGGCCGATGGCAGCCAGGTACGGGGCAGCCAGGCGGTGCTGGCCACTGGCATGTTCCCGGCGGCGCGCACCCGCCAGCGTCAGTCCAGCGGCCTCAATGCGGCGGCAGTCGACCCGTGGGACGTGCACGCCATGCGCGGGCTGGACCCTCAGGGGCGGGTGCTGATCATAGGGTCCGGGCTGACCATGGTCGATGCCGTCGTGTCGCTGGACCAGGCGGGCCATCGCGGCCCGATCCAAGTGTATTCGCGCCATGGGCTTTTGCCCCATGTGCGCCGTCAGCCACCGGCATGGCCGGACTTCCTGGCTGCCGACCTGTCCATTCGCAGCCCCTTGCAGGTCGTGCGGGCATTGCGCGGCCAGTGCCGTCAGGCCATGGCGGCGGGCATCGACTGGCAGGCGCCGCTGGACACTGTGCGGGCCCATATCGGGCGCTTGTGGAGCCAGGCCAGCGAGCGCGAAAAGCGCCAGTTCGTGCGCCATGCTCGCCCTTGGTGGGAAAGCCACCACCACCGCTCGCCGCCGCCCAGTGATGCGCTGTTACAGCGCTTGCTGGCCGAGGGACGGGTGACCATTGCCGCCGCGTCCCTGCTGGGCATGGCGCCTGCCGAAAACGGCCAGGTGGGTATTCGGGTGCGTGACCGCGGCCAGGCGAGGGAGCGTGTCGACACGGGCGTTGCGCTGATCAACTCCACCGGCATCGAATATGACTGGCGCCGGGTTGATCGGCCGTTGCCCAGGCAACTGCTGGCCCGCGGCCTGATCCGGCCGGGGCCGCTGGCGCTGGGCATCGCGGCGACGGCCAACGGCGCGGTCCAGGACAGCGAAGGCCGGGCATCGCAACGGCTGTTCGCCATGGGCCCACCCTTGCGCGGCCTGTGGTGGGAAAGCACCGCCGTCACCGACGTGGCCTCGCAGGCCAAGGCCCTGGCCCTGACCTTGGCCGGCCCTCAGGTGTAGCGGCCGCGCAAGGTTTCGCCCGGCGGGGGCGCGGCTGAATACCTTTTGACGCGGCTGGACAGGTGCCCGAGCGGTAGCCAGAGTTCAAGGTATCAGGCCATGGAGTGCGCCCCGATGCTGTTCGATACCCGCTCGCAACCGCGCGCAGTGCTCAAGGATCCCAGGTTCTGGCTGGTCCTCTTGCTGGCCGTGGTCCTGCGTTGCTGGGCGTTGCCCAACCGCCCGATTTCCTTCGACGAAGGCTACAGCCTGCTCATCAGCCCGCTGGCGCCAACCGATATCGTCTACTGGACGGGGCGGGACGCGCATCCTCCGCTGTATTACTTCCTGCTGCATGGCTGGTTGAACGTGGCAGGGCACAGTGTGACGGCGGTACGCCTGCTGAGTGTGATACCCGGGGTGATCACAGTGTTCGTCCAGGCCTGGCTGATGGACCTGCTGGCGGGGCGCCGCGCCGCCTGGCTGGCCGGCCTGCTGCTGGCGATCGCGCCGTTTCTGGTGCGCTACAGCCAGGACGTGCGCATGTACAGCTGGCTGGCCCTGTGGCTGTGGGCGGCGACCCTGGTGCTGGTGCTGTGGCTGCGTTCACCGCGGCGCGGGTGGCTGCTGCTGGCCTACGCCGTGCTGATGACCCTGGGGTTGTACACCCATTATTTCGCCGGCCTGACGTTGGCCAGCCACTGGCTGTACCTGCTGTGGTTGCGTGTACGCCGCGGTCGGCCCGAAGCAGGGGCACGGGTGTGGTGGGCCTGCACGGGCCTGGTGGTGCTTGGTTTCGCGCCGTGGTTGCCCAGCCTGCTGCAGCAGTTGCAGCACACGGGGTTGTACTCCGGCTGGATGCCCCCCGTGACGGTGCGCAGCGTGCCGGAGCTGTTCTGGCGGTTCTCCGTGCTGGGCGACGGGGGTGCAGTGCCTGCGGCCCTCTGGCTGGCGTGGCCGTTGCTGCTGGCGCTGCTGGGCATAGTGTTGCTGTTCAAGGAACGCCATGCCCTGGAACCCGCGGCGTTGCTGCTGGCCAGTGTGCTGGTACCCATTGTGCTGGTGCTGGCTTTGGCGTGGAAAGTGACGTTGTTTTATCCCCGGTACCTGATCGTTCCCGCGGGGGCGCTGCCGCTGTTGCTGGCACTGGCGCTGGACCAGGCGATGACGCGGCACAAAGGTTGGGCAACGGCGAGCCTTGCCGCGCTGGCGGGGTTGTCGGCAGTGGGTATCTACACCCTGGTCACCCAGGGTGACCAGGACATCAATCGGCTACGCGAGGATGATCGCGTCACCTTCGTCACCGGTTTCATCGGTGCTCGTGCCCGGCCTGGCGACCTGGTGCTGGCGGACCATTTCGGCACGTACGTCAAAGTGTTCTTCTACCTTCCCGAGACGGTGCCGGTGCAGGTGCTTTCCGGTTCAACGCCGCCCGGCTCGCTGGGGGCAGAAGGGATTCTGTACAGCAATGCTTCCCAGCGTCTGTTGCCCACGCTGGCGGAGGTGCCCGACACTATTTGCCGGGTGTGGTGGTTGAGTTTCGACCATGGCGCCAGCGCCCAGGCGCTCTTCTCGGCGGCCGGGTGGCAGTTGGCAGACCACCTGCCGGCGCAGACGCCCGAGGCGTGGCTTTATGAGCGGGCCGCGCCCGGCTGCGCGGTGCCTGGCACTGCGCGGCGCCCTGGGCCCGGCCAGGTCCGCTGGGCTCAGGTTTTGGGGCCGTTGCCAATCAGCCAGACAAACGGCGGCTCGGTGCCGTTGATGGCCCAGTCGCCGACAATCCGTGCCTTGTAGAGGGTGGGGTTGTGCGAGGACACGGTCCGCGCATTGCGCCAATGGCGGTCCAGGGACTTGCTGGCGCGCACGTCGGATGCGCCCAGGGCGTTGAACAGGGCGGTGGTGGCGCGCTGGATCAACTCGGTCACGGCCACCTGGGCGCGGGCCGATTGCAGTTCGGCCTCGACGTTGGCCTGGTGCTCGGCCGCACTGTCCTGGCCAAAGCGCGCCAGGTAGGCCTGCTGAGCAGGCTGGGTCGCGCGCAGGGTAGCGGCCTCGGCGGCGTACACCCAGGCCGCGATTTCACCCACCACTTGCTGCACCTGGGCGTCCTGGCTGACATGGGGGGCGTTGCCGTGGCTGTAGACACGCTGGCGCTGGCTGACGCCGCGTGACACGTCGCGCAGGGTAGCGCGGCCAATACCGGAGAGCGTGGCCAGCAGCACCAGTTGGTAGAACGCCGTCTGGTATTTGAAGCGGGTGGAAAAATCGATGACGTTTTCGGCTTCTACCACGGCATTGTCGAAGCGGCTGCTGCCGCTACCCGTGGTGCGCTGACCGAAGCCGTCCCAGTCGTCGGTCTGAACGATACCAGGCTGCGCGGTGCGCACCGCAGCGATCACGTCCGCCCCCGTGTCGCTGCGCCGGGCGAACACGTCTATCCAGTCGGAAAACAGGCTGCCGGTGCTGTAGAACTTCTCGCCATTGAGGCGCCACTGGTCACCGTCAGGAGTGACCTGGGTCATGACATCGCCGATGGCCACGGCGCCAATTTCGGTCCAGGCGCAGCCGACGATGTCACCGGCCACGAAGCGGGCGAACCAGCGGTCTCGGCCAGGCGAGGGCGCTGCATTGAGGCGGTCCTCGGCAAAGGCGAAATGCCCGCGCAGGGCCTGGGGTACGTTGGCATCGGCTTCGGCCAGCTCGATCAGCAGCTCGAACAGCTGGGGCACCGAGGCGCCACTGCCGCCGTATTCCACTGGGACGCGCACGGCGCCGAAGCCGGCTGCCTTCAGCCATTGAATGGGCTCGTGGGGCAGGATGCGCTGTTGTTCGCGCTGCACCGCGCCTTCGGCGATGCGCGCGAAGATCGGCCGAAAGCGCGCTGCCAGCGCGGCGTAGTCGGTGCCGGTGGACAGCGGGTTGATGACGTGGTGGTCGGTCATGGTGCTACTCCCTGGTACGTTGCCGGGGGTGTTGCAGCCTTCATGCCACGCCCGCGGCCACGTAATCGCGGGCCACGCGAGCACGCAGGGGGTGGGTACTGTTGCCTTGGCAGCAGTGAATCAGCAATGGGTTGGCTCACCCACAGCAACCCTGGACTGGACGTATGCGCCCGTGTGGTTTGAACTCAACGGGGAACCCGCATACAAGGGACCACGCCATGGGCAGTATTCACCACAACGCCAATGACCCGGAGCCTATCCTGGGCATCGTGCGCGCCAGGCGCCTGGTGCAGGCACTGACCGCGCAACCGCTGACGGCGCGCCAGGTGCTGGTGTTCTACCTGCTGGCCCTGGGGCTGTATGCCTTGCCACTGATCCTCAACAACGTGCTGTTCATCGATGACAACCTGCGCGAGATGCAGGCTGCCACCTGGTGGCGAACCGAGGGGCGGGTGCTGGGTGACTACCTGTTCAACGCGGTCAGCTTCACGCCAGGCACCCCGGACTTCTTCCCTTTGTCGATGTTGCTGGCCATTGGCTGCATGGCCGTGGCGCTGACGCACCTGGCCCATCACTGGTTCAAGCGCCCGCTGTTCAGCCAATGCCTGATTCTGTTGCCGCTGTGGTACAACCCGTTTTTTCTGCAGGAACTGTCGTATCAGTATGAGTGCCTGACCCTGTCGCTGGGGGTGGCGCTGGTGATCCTGGCCATGAGCCTGGAGATGCGCCGGGCCTGGCTGCAGGTGCTGGCAAGGGCGGTGCTGCTGGCGGCGGCGCTGAGCCTCGACCAATTGCCGTTGAATGTCTACGTGGGGCTGGTGTGCGTCGATGTGCTGCGCCAGGGCACTGTCGCGCCGACCTGGCGCGGGCTGGTGAAGGTCCCTTCGAACGCCCTGGCCACGCTGCTGCTGGGCGGGATGCTGTACTACCTGAGCGCCTACCAGTTGCTGACCGATGACCGTGGTGGTGTGATCCTGCCGAACCTGGGTCAGTGGCAAGCGCGTATCGCCCTGCTGGCGGCGCATGTCGGTCTGTTCATCACCCCGGCCAACGGGCTGATCTTCGCCGGTTTGGCGGGGTGTGCGCTGGCCGGGTGGTTGATCACGGTGCGCGTTGCCCTGCGCTCGCCTGTCGGTGCCGGGCTGAAGGTCGGCTACCTGTGCCTGACGTGTGCGGCGACCGCGGGCGTGGTCCTGGCCGTGGGGGGCTTGCTGCTGTTTCTATTCGACATGGCCGCCAATGCGGAGGCTCGCGTCCTGGTGGGCGTGGCGCCCCTGCTGGTGGCGCTGTTGCTGCTGGCCCACCGCTTCATCCAGGCGCTGCGCCCTGGCTGGACCCTGCTCCTGGTACTGCCACTGGCGACCTTCCTGTCCTTCGCCTACGTGTACGGGCAGTACATGCGCCAGAAGAACGAGCTGGAGTTGTTCGTGCGCACCCTGGTGGTGGCCGACCTCTTCAATCACGAGGCGCTGGCCAGTGCCAAAGGCATCTACGTGATGGAAGACAGCAACAACGACATCAACAACGTCTTCGCCCGGGTCTGCGTGCAGCGCATGCTGCCAGCGCTGCGCTATATTGCCGTCAACGACTACCAGTTTCTGCCCGAGCAGCTGACCAAGTGGGGCGTTGCCAACATGGCCGGCGATGCCCCCGCACAGGTGCCGGAGCTGGGCGAACCGCTGGTGAAGCGGCCGTTTTACGCCATTTACCGCGCGGGGGAGTATGGCTACATCCGTTTTGCCGCGCGCCAACTCGGTCCGCCATGCCCTTCGTTGCGCTAGCGCCGCGCTGTTGCCGGGGCAACAGTCATCCAGCAAAAGCGCGGGGGCGAACAGTCGACGGTTGTCCGTGTTTTTTCCTAAGCTTATGAATATAAACCTGTTTCATGTTTGGCACGGTTGCTGCTCGGGCATTTGCACCTTCTGCCAGAGAGTAAATCGACATGAGCCAGACCCCTGTGAAATTCGCCTACTGGGTACCCAATGTCAGTGGCGGCCTGGTGGTCAGCAAGATCCAGCAGCGCACCAGCTGGGACATCGACTACAACCGCAAGCTGGCGCAACTGGCCGAGGCGGCGGGTTTTGAATACGGCCTGACGCAGATTCGCTTCACCGCCGGCTACGGTGCCGATAACCAGCACGAGTCGGTAGCGTTCAGCCATGCGCTGCTGGCTGCCACGAACACGCTGAAAATCATCGCCGCCATCCTGCCAGGCCCCTGGCAGCCAGCGTTGGCCGCCAAGCAGTTGGCGACCATCGACCAACTGACGGGTGGGCGCATCGCCGTGAACATCGTCAGCGGCTGGTTCAAGGGTGAGTTCACCGCCATCGGTGAACACTGGCTGGAACACGACGAGCGCTACCGGCGCTCCGAGGAGTTCATCACCGCGCTGAAGGGGATCTGGACCCAGGACAACTTCACCTACCGCGGTGACTTCTACCGTTTCAGCGACTACACCCTGCGGCCCAAGCCGCTGCAGCAACCGCACCCGGAGGTTTTCCAGGGTGGCAGCTCGCGGGCTGCCCGGGACATGGCCGCGCGGGTATCTGACTGGTACTTCACCAATGGCAACACGGTGGAAGGCATCAAGGCCCAGGTCGATGATATCCGCGCCAAGGCGGCCGCCAACGGCCATTCGGTGAAAGTCGGGGTCAATGCCTTCGTGATCGCCCGCGAAACCGAGGCCGAGGCACGTGCGGTGCTGGCCGAGATCATCGACAAGGCCGACTTCGACGCCGTAAGCGCCTTCGGTGCGGCGGCGAAACAGGCAGGTAGCGCGTCGCCGGAAGGTGAGGGCAACTGGGCCAAGTCCACCTTTGAAGACCTGGTGCAGTACAACGACGGCTTCAAGACCAACCTCATTGGCACCCCCCGGCAGATCGCCGAGCGCATCGTTGCCCTCAAGGCCGTGGGCGTGGACCTGGTGCTGACCGGCTTCCTGCATTTCCAGGAGGAAGTGGAGTACTTCGGCAAGCATGTCCTGCCGTTGGTACGCGAACTGGAAGCCGCTCGCGTGCCCACGGTTGAACCGGCCATCTGACCCACCTCGGCGGTATTCTTCCCCCCAGATGCGCCCCGTCCCACCGGATGGGGTGCGCAGGCCAGGTTTCCCCTCGCAAGCGGATGAAGCCCGGGAAAAAGCCGCCGTCGATGCTCCCCCGGCTATTTCCCGATAGCGTTCGCCCCCGGTTTTTGTCAACAATAGCGCCCTGCAAAAAAACCCTGCCCGTCCGGGGCCGTGCTGCTTTCATTTCTACCGGGAATACCATGCCGCTGATTCACCCTCGAACCTGCCATCGCCCCGCTGCCTGCGAGGCGCGGCCATGACCGACCTGACCATTGAACTGCTGCCCACCGAGCTCGACCAGGCACCGCTGATCCGCAACCTGTACCAGTTCTACGCCTATGAGTCGTCCGACTGGGAACAGGAAGACGTCGACCTGGACGGCCGCTACTACATCCACGACGAGCACCTGTTGCGCTACTGGCACGACCAGGACTGGAGCGCCAACCTGCTGCTGGTCAACGGCTATGTCGCTGGCTTCCTGCTGGTGGAGCGCAGCGAGCTGCCAGGCATCGATGCGCTGGAACTGGCTGACCTGTTCATTCTCAAGAAGTACCGCCGCAAGGGCATCGGCAAGGCCCTGGTGACCCAGGTACTCACCGGCGGCCACGAGAACTGGCTGGTACGCTACTACCGCCAGGACGACGCCGCCGAGGCGTTCTGGGGCGCGGTGCTCAGCGACTTGCCACGCCCGGCCCGGGCCATCGAGCTGGACGATGAGCCGGAGTTGAGCAATTTCCTGGTGACCCGCGTCACCCACTGACACGCCACCCCGGCGCGGCCAGGCTCACACCTCCTGGCGCGTCGGCCGGAACAGAATCTCGTTGATGTCCATGTCGTCCGGTTGGCCAATGGCGAATGCCACCGTGCGGGCGAACGCGTCCGCGGGCAGGGCGATCTCGTACATCTTGCGCACGGCCTCGGCAATGTCCGGTTCGGTGATGCTATCGGGCAGTTCGGTGGCCACCGCGCCGGGGGAGATGATGGTGGTGCGGATGTTCCAGGCCTTCACCTCCTGGCGCAAGCCTTCGGACAGCGCGCGCACGGCGTGCTTGGTGGCCGCGTACACGGCGCTGCCGGGGCGCACCTTGTGGCCGGCCACCGACGACACATTGATGATCTGCCCGCTCTTTTGCTGCTGCATGTGCGGCAGGGCGGCGGCGATGCCGTAGAGCACACCCTTGATATTGACATCGATCATGCGGTCCCAATCCTCGACTTTCAGCCGCTCCAGCGGCGAGTGAGGCATGAGGCCTGCGTTGTTGAGCATCACGTCGACGCGGCCATGCGCCTGCACCGCGCTGTCGACCAGGTGCTTGACCTGGGTGCTGTCGGTGACGTCGGTCTGCACGGCCAGGGCCTTGGCACCGCTGGCGGTCAGCTCGTCGGCCAGGGCCTGGATGCGTTCCAGGCGGCGCGCACCCAGCACCACATGGGCGCCCTGACTGGCCAGTAGGCGCGCGGTGGCCTCACCCAGGCCGCTGCTGGCACCGGTGATGACGATGACTTTACCTTGTATGTGCTCACTCATGGCGAGAGGACTCCTGAACGGGGTGGTGCGGGGCGATGGCCGCCCGGCGAGGAAATAGGCCAGCACGGGTTGGCCTCCTGACCTGTGACCAGTAGCGCCCATGATAGGTGCCCTGGCACCCGGTGATTAGCCCGCCGAACGAGTTTGGCCTTGTGAATGGCGTTCATGAATCTGTTCGACGGGTGGTGGCTGACCGTGAGGCCACACAGGCGGTCAGCGGCGGTTGATGCCGCGCAGGGTCATCGGTGCGATGCGCCGGTGAAAGGGCGCCACGGGGAGCATGTACAGTGTGCCCAGCAGGTTATGGGTGCGCACCACGGTGGACAGCACTACGGTACGCGTCCCATCCGCAGCCAGGGGCAGGCGGGTGAGGGCCAGGAACACATCCAGGTGCTTGTCCTGATCGGCCACCAATACTTCATCGTCACTGCTGGCCAGCAAGGTGAAAATGCCCACGCGCTCACCCGGCGAATAATCGCTGTCAGGGCGCGTCAGGTCGATGCGGCTCAGGGCTCCCAGGTCCTTGAGGCCCACGGCCTGAACCAGGCGGTTGCGCAGTTTCATCAGGTTGTCGAGCCAGGCTGGGGTGGCGGCCAGCATGCCCAGCAGGTGGCGCAGGGCCGTGCGGTCAGGGGCCTTGACCTGAATGTCATGGCAATCGATGAAGTCGGCGCCCGGCACGTACTGACTGATGGCAGAGGCTGGCGGTGGGGGGCAGCGGTGGACGGTGCTGGGCATGGGCCTTCCTGTCGAGGGGCACGGTGGCGTCAGTGGCCGTTGATGACCTTGGCGTACTGGCGGGCGAACAGGGTTTGGGACACGCCCAGCACGATATCGATCTGGCGCGACCCGGTGGTTTCCACTCGTACCTTGCCACAGTGGTTGTCATGGTCGGTCTGGTGGGTGACCACCGACAGAAACTGGCGGTCGACCTTGTTCGCCACCAGGCCGCCGGCCATCAGCATCGTGGCCAAGGGGTCGAAGATCGGCACCGGCAGGTTGCCTTCGGCATTATCGCCGGTCTTTTTCTTGAACACATTGCGCACCAGGTTCGCCACGGGATCGGTGGCGGTGATGGTGTCGATGTAGCTTGGGTCGAGGATCACCTGGTTGCAGGCATCCAGGGGCACCAGGGTCAGGGGCAGCTCAGACTTGAAGAGGATGTCCGCCGCCTCGGGGTCGACGAATACGTTCCACTCGGCGTGGTAGTTGCTGCTGTAGCGGCTACCCTGGTCCCATTCCTTCATGGCGCCGTTGAGGGCGGCGACGTTGCCGTCCACGTACACCGCGCCAGCCATGGCGACGATGCGCTCGACCTTCGCCAGGTCGCTGGCCGCAGGCTTCAGGGCCAGCAGCTTGGCCAGGTTGGTGAAGCCGCCCAGCGACAGGATGGTCACGGGCTCCGGGGTGGCCTTGAGGGTATCGTGCAGGAACTCCCATGCCGGTTTCGCCGACAGCGGCGGCAAAGCCTTGGGATTGAGCGTGCCGATCAGGCCCATGATGTCGTTCATGTCGTTCTTGAACAGCTGGGGAAACACGTTGTGCAGCTTCAGCGGTACGTCGGTGCCACGCGCCACCGGGACAGCGGTGTGCTGGCCGATGCCCAGCAGGTGCTGGGCAATGATCACCCCCCAGCCCACGTCCGTTTCACCGCAGCCGGTGACGGTCAAGCCGATGATCTCGATGCCCGGGTCTTTCATCAGGTAGGCGATGGACAGCACGTCGTCCCAGCCCATGTCCGAATCGATGATGACTTTCTTCTTGATGCTCATGGTGTTTCACCGTAGGGGTCTGAAAGGGTCAGGGTGCCGTCGTGGTAGAGGACCTCGCGGCCCAGCCAGGCGCTGTCGACCTGGGGCAGCACCGCCGACGGTTTGCGCAATTCACGCAGCAGCGTGGCGCCGTGGGACAAACGCCCGCCCATGCACGCGATCACCGCGCGGGCCTGGCGGTAGTGGTCATGGCGGCCGGGGTCCAGGGCCTGCTCCAGCAGAATGTCCTGGCCCAGCACGCCTCGTACCTGGCCGGGGTAGATCATGAAAGCGTTGGCCAGTTCGGTGCCGGCGTCGCCGTCTTGCCAGAAGCTTCCCTGGCGCCCGCGCAGGGCGGGGTGGGGGGCGAACCAGTAGGCGGCGTCGGCGGCGGGCATGGTGTGATGCAGGGCGAAGAACACCCGCATGAGGTTGTCGCGGTACCACTCGCGCACCTGCAGGTAGTAGCCGCGCATACCTGGCAGGCCCAGGCGGTGGGCCAGGCGCACGGGGGCGGGCCAGCTCGGGAAGGCCTGCAGCGGCAAGGCCACCGGGGCCGCGCGCGGCGTGGCCGGGTCGGTCTCCCAGGGCAGGCGGTGCGGGCTGTGGTCCAGCTCGCGGTAGGCCGTGGCCGGGCGGCCCAGGGCGGCGCCGCCACTGCTGGCCAGGGCAGTGCCGATGCACAGGTTGCCTTGCACCACGAACACATAGAAGCGGGTGAACCAGTCCGCCAGTGCCTGGCCGTCGGCACCTCGTAGGGTGTGCAATTCGTCGGCGAAACGGCGCAGGCCGTGCTCCAGGCTGTTCAAGTGCCGACGTGCCTGGCGCTGCATGCGCAGGAACACCGGCAGGCTGCGCAGCAAACGCATGGGCCGCAGCGGCAGGTGCGGCGTGGCGCCACCGACTTCATCGGCGTAACGCCTGGCCGGTATGCCCCAGTCCGCCAGCCGGGCCAGGAACACATCGTTGTTGATGTAGGAGGCGTCGCCGAACAGGGCGGTAAAGGGCTCGTTGTCCTCCAGCACGCGGGCATCCCAGCGCGCCATCACCGCCGGGATGCTGCCGGCCGCGCGGCGCTGGGCGTACTCCACCAGGCGGCTGGGCTGAGGGGGCAGAATCTCGGCGATGTTGGCGGCAGTGATGTGGCGCCGCCAGGGGTAGTCGGTGATGGGGCGGTATTGCAGCAACCACAATTGGTTGCCGTCCCAGGCCCATTCAATGTCGCCGGGCACATAGTGGAACACCCGCAGGGTTTCCTGCAAAAAGGCCCACAGCGCGTCGGCTGTCAGCCCGTCGGTAGTGGTGAAGTGCCCGCGTGCCCAGCCGGCGCCCAGGCGCGACAACGTTGCCCGCTGTGGATCACAGCGGCCATCGGCCAGGCCCTCCAGATGGCCCTGCACCCATTCCACCTCCACGGCCAGATGGCGGGTGAACGCAATGCCCGAGAGCGTGGGTTGAATGAAACGTTGCACCACCACTTCTTCCACGCCTTCGCCCAGTAACCGGGCGATGCGCACGGGCACCTCGGCGGCCGTTTCACGCAGGTAAGTGGTGCTGAGCCCGGCATTGGCCGCATCTGCCTGGTCTTCGTCATGGCTGGAGGAGCGCACGGCCCACGATGCCTCGGGGGCAGCCGCCAGCCAGGGGGCCAGGCGTGGATCATCGGTGCGCTCGATGCTCAGGGCCGCGGGCACCGGCAAGCCGGCCATGGCCGCCAGGCGCAGGCGGCCACCCTTGGTGTGGGCGACGAAGCCGTCGGTTGGCGCCTCAAGGTACTGGCAGAAGGCGGCCGGGTTGTCGATCCAGGGGTAATGCCCCCAGCCCGGCACCAGGCTGACCCGCAGGTCGGCACGGGCGAGGATAGCGGCCCAGGCCGCGGCCTGCTCGACGTTCAGGACGTTGTCCTGGTCGCCCCAGACCAGCTCCACGGGGTCAGTCACCCATTCCAGCAAAGGCAGGGCGGTGTCGGCGCGCACCATGTCCCAGTACGGCACGAAGGCGCGGCAGCGTCGGTAGCCTTCGCCCATGCGCTGGTATTGCGCGGCCGTCCATGGCTGGCTGGAAAATTTGTGCGCGAACCAGGCCGGGCGGTTGGCCAGTGCCCAGTGAATGGTCTTGCGTATTGGCAGGGGCGACATCAGCGCGGGCAGGCGCCGCCGCCACAGGTAGGCGCCCACGGGAGCCAGCAGTACGGTGCGGCTGAAATGCCCGGGCTTGCGTTGCAGGGCGTGCAGCACGATCAGTGCATTGACGCCCACGGCGAAAATGGCGCTGCCGGCCTGGGTCATGTTCAACAAGGCGTCGGCGTAGGCGGCCAGGTCTTCACAGGGCGGCTGCGGGTTGTCGCCGAAGCCCGGCAGCTCCACAGGCTCGGCCCGATACCGGCTGAACCGCTCCCGTACATCATCCCACCAGGCTGCGGCGCTGCCATTGCCGCCCAACAGGTACAGTGTTTGCGCGCTCATGCCTTCACCACTTGGCGGTCATGGCTGATCAGCCACAGCAGCGGGGGGACCAGGGCACACAGCGCCAGCAGGTCGGCCAGTACATTGATCCATACCCCGGCACTGGCCGACAGCCAGATATCCTGAGGCGCCCACACGCCGATACCGAGCAATAGCCAGCCCCAGGCCGCGGCACTGCGCTGTCGTTGGCCGATGTGGACGAGGGCGAACATGGCGATGCCGTAGCTTTGCAGCGTGGCGCCGAACAGGGCGAACCACCAGCGTTGCTGGGCTGCGGCTGGCGCCGGGGCAGGGGTGGTCCAGAAGGCGTTGTCCACCCAGTGCAGGTAGGCGTCCAGGTGGCCGGCGGGGCTGGCCCAGGTCAGCAGCAGGCCGCCGACCACATGGCCCAGTACAACCAGGTAAAGCCAGGCGACGAATGTACGGCGGGTACGGGTGGGGGTAGCGAACAGCGAGCGAACCATTCCATGTCCTGGGTGAAACCGTGAGAGCGGCGAGCATGCAGGGGTTGTCGATGGGTGTCAATTTGGCTAGGTACACAGCAGGGCGCTGCAGCAGTCAGAGGACGACGCGCCTGTGTGGTCGGTTTGCTAAGGTGCCGCCAGCGCCCGCAGATAATCGGGGCTGTCCGATACCGTGTTGTGCCCCGTGCCGGGGATCAGCGTCAGGGTCGCCACGGCTGCGGCAAAGTGCGCGTAGAGCCGCTCCGTGCTCGCCCTTGGCACCACCTCGTCATCGCCCGCGGCGATGATCCGCGTTGGCGCCCGCACCCGCGGTGCGTACCGCCAGGACTCATATCGGTCTTGCAGCAACCAGTCCACCGGGAACAGGGCAAAGCGCTGGCGTGCCAGTTCGGCGAGGCTGTTGAACGGGGTGACCAGGATCAGTCGTGTGATCGGCCGCTGGCTGGCCAGGCGCACCGCGATGCCGCTGCCCAGGCTGCGGCCCAAGACCGTGACGTGAGGGTGGTGGCTGGCGACCTGGTCGAACAGGGCCAGGGCATCGGCTTGCAAGGCCTCTTCGCTGGGCGACCCTTCGCTGCCGCCAAACCCGCGGTAGTGCAGCAGGTACAGGGCATGCCCCGGGAAAGCCAGCGACAGGTCGGGCAGGCTCTGTGAAACGTCTTCGGCGTTACCGCCAAAATAGACCAGGGCGTCGGGCCCGTCCCGCGGGCGTACGCTGAGTTGCAGCCTGACGCCATCCACCAGCAGAGACTGACGCGAATCGGCCGTGTCGCCTTCGCTGGGCTGGGGGTGGTAGATCAGCTGCCGTTGAAACGCGAACAACAGGACGCAGAGGATGGCGTACAACACGGCCAGCCCGATGATCAGCCCCATGATACCGCGCCACCTGCGCCTGAAAAGGTTCGCACCCATGCTGACCTCTGCCTGCAAGCCCTCAAGTGTAGCGGCGCAGGCGCAAGGGCAGGGCAAATCGGCCTTTTCCCGGTCGCCATTGGTCTGGCGGCTGCTTTCACCTCAGGTTTGCCATTGCCGCGCCGATGCCCTGAATGCCAGGCCCGGTTTGCCAAGGGGCCATGCCTATGACAACAGCAATGCATGGAGTAGCGGTGATGAATATGCGCAACCTTTCCATCAGCCGGCGGTTGTGGCTGATCCTGATCGTCGCGGCGTTGATGCTGTGCGCGATGGCAGCGGCACTGGTCAAGCAGATCCACGATGACCTGTATGACGCCAAGGCGCAGAAGACCATGCACGTGGTGCAGACCGCCAGTGGCCTGCTGGCCTATTACCACGGCCTGGAAACAGCGGGTACCCTGACCCGCGAGCAGGCTCAGGCCCAGGCCATGACGGCCGTTGGCGGGCTGCGCTACAACCAGACCGACTACTTCTGGATAAACGACTTGCGGCCCGTGATGATCATGCACCCCGCCAACCCCAAGCTGGTGGGCCAGGACCTGTCCGCGGTGAAAGACCCGGACGGCGTGGAGGTGTTCAACGCCATGGTCAAGGTCGCCAAGGCCCGGGGCGCCGGCGTGGTCAATTACCGCTGGCCCAAGCCAGGCGCCAGTGAACCGGTGGCCAAGACTTCCTATATCAGCCTGTTCGAACCCTGGGGCTGGATCATCGGTTCCGGCGTGTACGTGGACGACGTCGAAGCTGAATTTCACCAGCAGGTGTGGAAGGCAGCGGTCATTACCCTCGGCATCATTCTGATCATGGCCGTGTTGCTCATTCTGATCGCCCGCAGCATCGTGCGGCCCCTCAACGCTGCGGTACAGGCCATGGCCGACATCGCCAGCGGCGACAGTGATCTCACGCGTCGCCTGGATGCCCATGGCCAGGATGAAGTCACCCAACTGGCCCTGCACTTCAACGCCTTCGTCGCCACGTTGCGCCAGGTAGTCGGCGACCTGCAGCAGTCGGCCACCCGCCTGGGCCAGGCCTCGGGCGAGCTGGGCCAGGATGCCGACCAGGCGCAAGTGCGCAGCCAGCAGCAGTCGCAGCAGATGGAGCTGGTGGCCACGGCGGTCAACCAGGTGACTTACGGCGTGCAGGACGTGGCGAAAAACGCCGAGCATGCCGCCAGTGAAATGCGTGATGCCGAATCCGAAGCCCAGCGCGGCCAGGCCAACATTGACAGCAGCCTGCGGCAGATCGACCAACTGTCGGCCACCATTGCTCAGGCGGTGGAGGTGATCCGTACCCTGGCGGCGGAAAGCACGCAGATCGGTGGCGTGCTGGAGGTGATCAGCGCCATTGCCGAACAGACCAACCTGCTCGCCCTCAACGCCGCCATCGAGGCCGCGCGGGCCGGCGAGCAGGGCCGTGGTTTCGCCGTGGTGGCCGATGAGGTGAGGCTGCTGGCCCAGCGCACGCAGAAGTCGACCGCGGAAATCCAGGCCATGATCGAGCGTCTGCAGCGCCATTCCGACGCGGCGGTGAAAGTCATCGGCGACAGCAGCCGCGCCTCCCAGCTGACCACCGAGCAGGCCCACCTGGCCGGCCAGAGCCTGGCCTCCATCAGCCAGGCGCTGGGCAAGCTCAACGGCCTCAACACCTCGATCGCCAGTGCCACCCTGCAGCAGTCACATGTGGTGGAGGACATCAACCAGAACGTCACCCAGGCGGCCGAACTGTCCCGCCATGCCGCGCTGGCGGCCGAGCAATCCAACGCCGCGAGCGTACAGCTCAAGGCGCTGAGCCAGCAGTTGGACGGGGTGTTGCGGCAGTTTCGGGTGTGACGCCTCTCAGGCATAGGGGCGATTGGCTGCACTGAAGCCAGAAAAACCAAGGCATGCCCTTGGCGGCTTTGATACGGTTCCAAGCCGGAAAAAACAAGGCGGCCCAGGCAATGGCACAGACTAACTGGCCCGAAACAGATGTGGGACCGGGCGAAGCTCGGGAAGCGCCGCGCGGGCGGCGCACGGTCTCAAGGGCGCTGGAGAAACCAAGGCATGCGCCTGGCGGCCCTCACCCAATCCTAAGGCGGACAATCAAGGCGGACCAGGCAATCTCCCAGACATAACTGGCCCGAAACAGATGTAGGAGCAGAGCTTGCTCGCGAAGCGCCGCGCGGGCGGCGCGCGGTCTCAAGGGCGCTGGAAAAACCAAGGCATGCACCTGGCGGCCCTGACCCAATCTCCAGGGGGACAATCAAGGCGGTCCCGGCAATGGCACAGACATAACTGGCCCGAAACAGATGTAGGAGCGGGCTTGCTCGCGAAGCGCCGCGCGGGCGGCGCGCGGTCTCAAGGGCGCTGGAGAAACCAAGGCATGCACCTGGCGGCCCTGACCCAATCCCCAGCCAAACCAACAAGGCGGACCAGGCAATGGCACAGGCATAACTGGCCCGAAACAGATGTAGGAGCAGAGCTTGCTCGCGAAGCGCCGCGCGGGCGGCGCACGGTCTCAAGGGCGCTGGAGAAACCAAGGCATGCACCTGGTGGCCCTGACCCAATCCCCAGCCAAACCAACAAGGCGGACCAGGCAATGGCACAGACATAACTGGCCCGAAACAGATGTAGGAGCGGGCTTGCTCGCGAAGCGCCGCGCGGGCGGCGCGCGGTCTCAAGGGCGCTGGAGAAACCAAGGCATGCACCTTGCGGCCCTGACCCAATCTCCAGGCGAACCACCAAGGCGGACCAGGCAATCCCCCAGACATAACTGGCCCGAAACAGATGTAGGAGCGGGCTTGCTCGCGAAGCGCCGCGCGGGCGGCGCACGGTCTCAAGGGCGCTGGAGAAACCCAAGCCATGCACCTAGAGGCCCTGACCCAATCCCCAGCCAAACCAACAAGGCGGTCCAGGCAATGGCACAGGCATAACTGGCCCGAAACAGATGTAGGAGCAGAGCTTGCTCGCGAAGCGCCGCGCGGGCGGCGCACGGTCTCAAGGGCGCTGGAGAAACCCAAGCCATGCACCTAGAGGCCCTGATGCGATTTCATGACAGGCTTTTGGGGGCCCCACCGGAGATCTCATCATGGCCACCAAGCGCTAGTCGATGGTGTTGTAGCGCCCTTGAGATCGAGCGCCGCCCGCGCGGCGCTTCGCGAGCAAGCTCTGCTCCTACATCTGTTTCGGGCCA